>JAANMX010002921.1_pt1 | contig 15924 bp, 10 predicted proteins | sample 7279681 | NCBI WGS metagenome assembly JAANMX01 (sample SAMN14094542, study PRJNA606508) | bioreactor metagenome | isolation source: A lab-scale SPAN reactor treating ammonium-rich wastewater day 351 | place: Ireland: Galway | collected 2018-01-01
AGATGAGGTTGCGGACTAGAGTCATTTCGTGGACAGTGCGACGCACCAGATGAGGTTGCGGACTAGAGTCATTTCGTGGACAGTGCGACGCACCAGATGGAACTTATTTCTTGACGAGTCCTAACTACTAAGCCAAGCGATCAGAGGGACGCAGATTTTCATGATTTGAATTGATCTGCACTGATTTTTAGCATTGATCAGTGTCCCTCTGCATCCGTTTCTGATTGGCTTGGTAGTTACGATGGAAAGAATGAGACGAATGGATCAGATAAATTCGAAGATGGTGGAATCTGTAGGTGCGGTTTGTAACCGCACTTCTCCGGGTGAAAGTGCGGTTACAAACCGCACCTACGTTTTATCATCTCATTGATCAGTACACTTCCTGTCAAAAAGTTTGGTTAGATGAGCCTCTCCACGCCCAGCCGCTGGACCCCGGCGACAATCGCTTCGTATTGGGCGGGCTGAAAGGGAATGCCCTTTTCCCGGCGAATATCGGCCGCGTCGAACTCCGGGTCGCCGGCCACCTGCACGCCTTTGTGCCCGGGCTGGGCTGGGGTGGCGTGCAGGGAGCGAATCATCTCGTCCATTTGGGCTTTGAACTCGGCCACCGGGCGGAAACGGGCGATATCCACAGCCATTGTCCAGGTCATATTGTCCCCCGTCTGCAATTGCGCGCCAAAGCCGCCGCCGGAAAGTACACCGCAGAGGATGTCCACCATCACCGCCAGTCCGTAGCCCTTGTGACCGCCCAATTCGTGGCTGTTGCCCAGGGGCGTCATTGTCCAGCTATCGCTGCGCGCCGCGGGCGGATCGGTAATCGGGTTTCCCTCTGCGTCCACGGCCCAGCCCGCGGGGATGGGAACCCCCAGACGGCGGGCCAGGCTGATCTTGCCGTTGGCAACCGTCGTCGTCGCCATATCCAGCAAGAAGGGGCGTTCCTGACCGGCCGGCGCGGCAAAGGCGATGGGATTTGTCCCCAGCCGGGCCTGGCTGCCGTGCAGGGGGTGGGCCACAGGGACGGCATTCGTCATAGCAAAGCCCAGCATATCCTGGGTCCCGGCCATCATTGCATAATAGCCCGCCATCCCTACGTGGTGGCCGTTGCGCACGGTGACCGTCCCCACCCCATAGCGCCGGGCTTTCTCGATAGAGAGTTCCATCGCCCGGTGCGCAGAGACAAACCCCAACCCGTTGCCCCCATCCAACAGAGCAGTCGTCTCGGATTCGGAGACGATCTCCAGCCGCTGGGGAATGGTGTAGAAGCCATCTTCGATGGCCGCGCAGTAGTTCAGAATGTTGCCCGCGCCGTGGGTGTCCACCCCGTGCAGACTGGCAAAGGTGAGAATCTCAGCGGTCACCCGGCTGTGATCCGCCGGTACGTCCAGCTTTTGCAGCAGGGCAACCATCTGCTGTTGGATGGCAGTAGCCTGCACCCAGACGGCTTCCTGCTCGGGGACTTGCAAGAAATCGAATGCCATTGATTAGTTCTCCAGTGGGTGGGAAGGAATATGCGTGACAAAATGCGAAGGTAGCCGGGTGGGAAGGTGAAAAATCAGCAATATATGCCCGTGTCGAGCAGGGAACGCGGCGGTCCCAGTGGCGGTCCCAGTGGCGGTCCCAATAGTATACAGGCAGGCAGGCCAGGCGCAAAGCGGGCCATTTTCGGGACGGCGCGCCGCTTTCCAGAGGTTGCTTATGGGGGTATAATAGCTCTATTCCACTTCCCATATCCACAATGGAGAGCAGTGATGAGCGAGCCATTGACGCCTGACCAATACGCGCAGCACCTGACCCATAGCTATCGGCGATTCGTCGAAGCGCTGGCTCTGTTGGAGCCAGCCGAATACAGCGCGGCCTGCCTGCCCGATGGCTGGTCGCCTACGGCCACAGTGGCCCACGTGGCCTTCTGGGATGATTATCAGCGGCGGCGGATGGAGGCAGCCCTGGGTGGGGAGTGGGCAGAAAAGCGGGAGCGCCCGCAGACAGACAACGACGAGCGGGCCGCCACAGATGCCAACCGCCCCTGGGAAGAGGTGCTGGCCGAGGCGGACGCCAACCGGCAAAAGTTGGTGGATTTTGCCCGCGGTTTGACCCAGGCGCAGATTACAGCGCTCTACCGGGAAGAGGGCCAGGATCGCCTCCTTTTGCAGCAGCTTCTGGAACAGATGGCGAAACACGCGCGGGAACACGCCCAGACCGTCTACACCTATTGCGTCTCCTGGCAGCGCTGGGGACGGGCCGGATTTCGCACTTTCTATGCCCGGCAGAGCTGGAATTTTTTGGATACCATTTCCGGCCTGCCCGAGCAGACCTGCGTTTCCGTACCGGTGATGGGGGCGTGGTGTGTGCGGGAGATGCTGGCCCACGTCCTGGTATGGGACGAGTATTGCTATCAGTTGGCGAAGCAGTGGCCCACGGTGGATCTGACGACGCTGACCCCGTGGACAGAGGGCAGCATCGACGAGGTGAATGACCGATTGGTGGCGGAGAAGGCAGGGATGGGGATGATCGATCTGCTGGACGCGCTGGTCACCGTCCACCGCCGCATTCTGCGCCAGTACGATCGGCTCTCCGATGAAGAAATCCAGACGGTTGGTGACTACGGGTGGGGGCAGAATGATACGCTGATGGGTGTTCTTTTTTTCATTTCCAGCCATACGGCGGAACACGCAGCCCAGCTCTACGAAGCCCGGCTGGAGGGAATTCTGGTCGCAGAGAGAACCGTCGCCCCGCAGCAGGTTGCGATGTAATAGTACGATGCACTGCGGGAACGACGGACCGCTTCTATTGTATCACCCATGCCGTAAGGAAGCAAACGAGGCAAGAGATGGGATTCCGCACGATAGTTGCCAATCCCTGATATCCCCAGTTCCCGATCCCATTACCCTGAATGGGCATAGCGCAGGCTGGTGGCGCTGTCGCTGAGATGGGCCACACTGCCGCCCTCACCCACCAGATGCCAGCCGCTGCCGTTGCGTTGCAGGGTGAAAATACCGCAGAGGGGCACGCTTATCTGTTCCTGAATGCCAGTCAGATGGCGCACAATGCCAATCACTGGGGAGGCGTGGGTGACAAAGAGCAAATTCTGGCTGGGCAGGGCGTCGGCCAATTGCTGAACCGTCTGACCAGAGCGCCGGTGTCCGTCGGCTTCATTTTCGGGATAGGCCAGCACACCGATGGGCTGATAGGCAGCATCCAGCCGGGCAAACTGCTGGCTGCGTTCCGTCTCCGCCAGCAATGCGGGCATCTGCTGTACATTTGGCAAGACCTCCCCAATGCCTGGCTCCAGAGCCACGGGCAGGTTTACAGCGTCGGCAATGTGATGGGCGGTCTGGATAGTGCGCAGAAAGGGCGAGGCAAAGATGCGGTGGACAGGCTGTTGGCGCAGGCTGCTGCCTGCCTCCTGGGCCTGGCGCTCTCCGTCTGCCGAGAGCGCCGGATCGTAGGGGCGCTTTGCACTGCTGGCCCAGTTGGGGTTGCCGAAATCTTCCCGGTTGCCGTGGCGGATGATCCAAAGAGTCTGTGTCATTACAATTTTTCCTGGCTGATAATCAGCAGCTCGCAGTTACCAGTCCAAAGTCCTGGGTCCAGATTGGCCGTGCTGCGGTCTGCTGAGAATGGATAGCAATCGGATCATTATAGCCTAACTTGTTGAAAATAAAGGAGTCACGTGTCCGAAAGTATCCGCCAACGGGTGTTGGCCCACGACCGCTTTCAGGTAGAGCTGAGACACTCGTATCGTTTGCAGCCAGATCGCAAAAGCCAGTACCGAATTACCACCTATATTTTTCTGCCTCAGAGTCTGGGCGTTGACGGTTCGGTCTATTCTCCCCAGGAATTTTACCGCCGGGTGCAGAACTACGTACGGCTGCGCACGCCTGCCTTTACCCTGCAGGCGCTCTGCCGGGAGAGCCGTTCTCCTCTGCTTCAGCTTCGCCAGACATTGGCCGAGCCGGACTGGGCCGACAAGCCGCTCCAGCGGGAGCGAATTATCACCAGTCTCAAATTTCTGCGCGCCATCCTCAACAGCCGGCTGAATCGTCGTCTGCGCCGGATGAATCCAGCCACGGCCCGTCAGGTTGTCGATAGGGAAGAGCATGTGCGCGACGAAGCCCAGCGTTTCATCGACGATGTATCGCCGGTCGTCGCCTACTTTCGCGCCATCGCTGGCCCATTGCACAGCCCAGACGCAGAGCAGACGGTGGCCCAGGACTATCGGCTGACAGACGAATCGATCAGCCTGCTGCTGGAGGAGAGCTATCTCTCGGCCTACTCTCTGGTGGAACAGTTTGTAACCGGCGAGGAGAGAAGCCGCTTGCACGCCGCGCTCTCCCGGCTGGTTGAGCAGGAGAACGAATACCGGGCAGGGCAGGGCTACCGGGTGCGGCTGCTGCCCAATTCGGACAACGAGGAGTATCTCTTTCGCTCCTCTGCGCTCAAAAAGTTCACATCCAACGTCCTCTATCTGGCCGCGTCGGTGCAGACCGAAGGGCGCACCCTGGAGCAGCTACTCTTTGCCGCCGCGGCCGGCATTTCGATGATCTTTGCCACAGTGATCGCTTTTTACTTCCAGGCCCGTTTCGGCACCTTCACCCTGCCGGTCTTCACTGCGCTGGTCGTGGGCTATATGTTCAAAGATCGCATTAAGGAGGTCGGACGTCTGCTTTCGGTTCGCCTGCTGCGCAATGTCTTATATGACAGACGAATTATCCTGCAAACCTCCGATCATCGCCACGATTTGGGTTTCCTGCGCGAGAAAGTGGGCTTTGTGCCCAAAGAGGAGCTACCTGATGCCGTGCGCAAGCTGCGCCGGGTTGGGTTGGATACCGGGCTGGATGGTGATGGTCAGCAAGAGTCCGTCATTGACTACACGAAAACGGTTACTCTTTTTTCCCAAAAATTCGACCGTATCTACCCCGGCGGCCCCGCGCTGACCGGTGTCAGCGATATTCTGCGGCTGGATATCCGCCCTTTCCTGCACAAAATGGCCGATCCTGTACAGCGCAAGCCGCTCCTGCGGGAAGGTAGGGTGCAGATGGTACGTTGCCGGAAGGTATATCACGTCCATCTGATTTCGGTGATTCGGGATGGCAACGGTTCTGCGCCCCGCTACACCGCCTCTCAATTGACCCTTAATCGCAAAGGGATTGTACGGGTCAGACGGCTCTCCTTGCCGTCTCCCCAAGCGCCGGAGAGGTGAGAAAATACGGGGGTATTTTCTCTCCCATTTTGGGGATGCACCGGAGGAAGCGCCGGGTTTGACATCCCCCCACCCATCCGTTAAGATGGGGACAATCAATAGAAGTGACGTGGACGGAGAACGTGGACGGAGACCACCCCACCAGAGAGAGCGCTCCACTGGCTGCAAGAGCGCTTGGGTGTTGGCCCGTTGAATTCTCTCCTGAGTCGAAACGCTGAACGTGCAGTACCTGTTGAGCCACCCCACCCTGCCCCTCCCCATTCCAGGGAGGGAAGTGGATCGACTCCTCCCCCACAGTGGGGGAGGTTGGGTGGGGGTGAGCAGTTGCAACGTGCAGTACCAGTAGGTGTTTCCGGTTCTCGCCGTTATCGAGTTTGAGCGCCCGGACTGCCGGTTGGCAGTTTGGGAAGTCAGGTGGCACCGCGAGCAACTACCTCGTCCTGATCCGGGATGGGGTTTTCTTTTTGTACCTGTTGAGCCTCCCCACCCTACCCCTCCCCATTCCAGGGAGGGAAGTGGATCGACTCCTCCCCCACTGTGGGGGAGGTTGGGTGGGGGTAAGCAGTTACTTTCTTTTTGTACGTCGGACTGCCTGAGTACGTCGGACTGACAGTCCGACGTACTCAGGCAAAGGGGAGAAAACGAATGAGCGGACTATTACAACAACTGGAAGCGATGGCTCTGCGGGCCGAAGCAGCGCTGGCAACGACCACCACCTCGGAAAGCAGCGAGGAGTGGTATCGTCAATATCTGGGCCGCAGCGGTGAGATGACTTTGGCGCTGCGGGGATTGGGCCAACTCTCCCGGGAGGAGCGCCCGGCTGTGGGCAAAGCAGCCAATGAGATCAAACAGCGGCTGGAAGCGGCCCTGCAAGAACGCCAGGAGTCCATTCGTCAGGCCGAAATGGAGGCAGCCCTGAGCGCCGAAGGTGTGGACGTGACCCTGCCGGGCCGCAGCCAAAATGTCGGGCGCATCCACCCCAGCAACGCCACCCTGCGCGAGATCAGCCAGATTTTCGGCCAGATGGGTTTTCAGGTCTACGACGCGCCCGAGGTGGAGACCGACGAGACAAACTTCACCCTCCTCAATATGCCCGACGGTCACCCGGCCCGGGATATGTGGGACACTTTCTACACCACCACACCCGGCGTCATCCTGCGCACCCACACCAGCCCCGGCCAGATTCACGCCATGCGGGACTACTGCCCTCAGCCTATCCGGGTGATTCTGCCGGGCAAGTGCTACCGCCACGAGGATGTGACAGCCCGCTCGGAGATGATGTTTCATCAGGTGGAGGGGCTGGTGGTGGGGCGCAATATCACCTTCAGCGACCTCAAAGGCACACTGGTCAATTTCGTCAACCAGATGTTTGGCGAGGGGCGCAGCCTGCGCTTCCGCAAGAGCTATTTCCCCTTTACCGAGCCGAGTGTAGAGGTGGATGTGGACTGTGTGCTGTGCGGCGGCGGCGGCTGCCGGGTCTGCAAATATACGGGCTGGCTGGAGATTTTGGGTGCGGGGATGGTAAACCCGGTTGTGCTGCACAACGGGGGCTACGATCCGGCCCAGTTCAGCGGCTTTGCCTTTGGCATGGGGCCGGAACGCATCGCTATGCTCAAACACGGGGTGGATGACATTCGTTATTTCTTCACCAACGACGTCCGCTTTCTGGAGCGGGTGGGATAGGGATTGGGGATTGGGGATCGGGGATTGGGGATTGGGGATCGGGGATTGGGGATTGGGGATCGGGGATTGGGGATCGGGGATTGGGGATCGGGGATTGGGGATCGGGGATTGGGGACTGGAAAAGCCCGATCCCCAGTCCCCAGCCCCCAGTCCCCAGCCCCCAGTCCCCAGCCCCAGCCCCCAGCCCCCAGTCCCTACCCCATCGCCTTGCGCAGGGCGTCGCCTTCCTTCTTCCAATAGTCGTAGAGTATGTGGACATCGGTGCCGATGCAAAAGTGGCGCACGCCCATATCCAAATAGCGTTGCGCACCGTCGGCGCGGCCCAGTTCGATCCGGGGATGGACGCCCATACGCAGACAGCTTTCGATGACCTGCTGCTCCGCGGCCTTCACCTCCGGGTCGCCCCATTGCCCAGCTTTGCCGATGCTCATGGCAAAATCTGCCGGCCCCCACTGGATCATATCAATTCCGGGCACGGCCAGAATCTCCTCCAGGTTGTCCAGGGCTGGCTTCTTTTCCAGCATCAATACAATGACGATCTCTTGCAGCGCCTTTACATAGGCCGCGCTGCCCCCATAGCCCATATAAGTAAAGCGGCGGGTGGCTACGCCATACGTCCCCCCATCCTCGGGCGTATCGGCCCGTACATAGCGCACACAGTTGCGGGCATCCTCGGCGCTGCGAATGTCGGCAAAGAGGATGCTCTGAAAGCCGGAGCCGATAGCCCGTTGGGTGACAAATTCGTTGTTGGCCATATCCACTTTAATCATTGTGCCCAGGTTGTAGATTTCCGCGGCCCGGCAGAGGTTGTCCAGATCGTGCAGGTCGTAGGGGCCATATTCGGCCACAAATTCTACGTAGTCGTACTGCCCCGTGTGGCCGATCAATTCCACAACACTGGGCCAGGTGGCGTGGATGTGGGTGCCGATGGTGGGAAGACCGGCGTTGAGCCGTTCCCGGATTGTATTGGTGCGCATGGGATTCTCCGTTGGGGGTGGGTGGTGAAAAGGTTGCGTATTGACCTTCAAGCCGAGTATAGCACAGAATCTTTGGAGATACGAGGAGGCTTGCACGAATGAGTAAACTACACGAAGAGGGCATTCTTTCCGTCTTGGAAATCGACCGGGTGTGGGCAGGCCATCCGGTGGATTTCAGCCTGCGTACAGTGGGCGACCGGCAGTTTGTGGCCTATTACGACGGGGAGCGGCGTATGACCGTAGCCGTGGGTCAGTTGGGCAGCGACAGTTGGCAGCGGGTTGCCATCGCCCCGGACCAGACCGAGCCGCCGGGCTATAAATCTGTAATTACTTCCACCCGGCTGGGATGGGACAGCCACAATTCGGTCACGCTGGCCGTGGACGGGGACGGCCATCTGCACCTGAGCGGCAATATGCACGTCAACGCGCTGACCTACTTCCGCTCGGAGCAGCCCTGGGATATCACCAGCTTTGTCCAGCACTTGGCGATGACCGGCGTCAACGAGGAGCGCTGCACCTACCCCCGCTTTCTGACGGATCGAGCGGGCGATCTGATCTTCCACTATCGGGACGGCAGCAGCGGCAACGGCTCGGAAATCTACAACCGCTGGAACAGGACAGCCCGACGCTGGGTACGTCTGTTGGACCGACCGCTCACCGACGGTCAGGGGTTGATGAACGCCTATCTCCACGAGCCAGTGCCGGGGCCGGATGGCCGTTTTCATCTGTCCTGGGTCTGGCGGGACACGCCGGACTGCAAGACAAACCACGACCTCTCCTATGCGGTCAGCAACGATCTGGTCCAGTGGCAGACCGCGGCGGGTGAACCGATTGACCTGCCGATGCACCTGCAAACGCCGGGGGTGATCGTCGATCCGGTCCCAGCCGAAGATGGGATTATTAACGGCAGCGGCAAAGTCGGCTTCGACAGCCAGGGCCGGGTGATTCTGACCTACCATAAATTTGACGCAGCGGGCAAGACACAGGCGTACAATGCACGATGGGAAAGCGGCGATTGGGTGATTTATCAGACCAGCAAGTGGGATTATCGCTGGTGGTTTGAGGGGGGCGGGAGTATTGTCAATGATGTGGTTTTGGGCCGGGTGGAACTCACTGGCGATGGAGAGTTGGCGCTGGACTTTCGCCACACCCAGTCGGGCGCGGGCCGCTGGCTGCTGGACGAGACGACCCTGCGCCCTCTGGAAACCCTGCCGCCTGTTGCGCTCCTGCCCGGTGAACTGATGACGCCCGAATCCGACTTCCCGGAGATGCAGGTGCGGCTGTGGGAGGACGACGGCCACAGCCCGGACCCGGCGGTGCGCTATCTCCTGCGCTGGGAGACGCTCCCCGCCAACCGGGACCGCCCCCGCACGGGTCCCCTGCCGGAAGCATCGGTGCTGCGGCTATACACCCTGCGAAACTGAGCCACAATTTATTATCTCCTTCAAAAACTGAGCTTCTGGCAGAAGCTCAGTTTTTTTCTGTTTGCTCCCATCCCAGCCCAATGCTATCATCCCCAAAGCGGCCCGCTGCCGTTTGCCGCTGCATCCATCCATACCCCCAGGAGAAACTCCAATGCGCCAACTGACAATTGACACCCCAATGACCCCACCCTACTGGGCACTGCTCCAACGCCGCCTGCTGGAAGAACAGTGTGGGGCCATCGAGGAATTCTACGCCCACTATTTCGACGAGCGGGGCTATCTGCTCTGCGTGCCCCGCTGGGGCGGCGACGACGGCCCGGACGACGCCGCCGAGAATCTGCTCAACTGGACGATGCTCCATGCGTTGGGCGGGGATGACAAAGTGCTGGAACTCTACAAAAAGGGCTGGGAAGGCCATCTGCGCCAGTACACCGAAGCCAAAACTGTGGAAGTGGAGTTGGGCCGGGACGGGATGTACTACAAAGAGTTCCCGACGGTAGCCGATTGGTTTCACATCGGCGAGGGGCTGAACGCCTTCACACTGCAGGGGCTGTCGGATCCCTACGACCAGAAGTATGGGGTGCGCAGTCGGCGCTTTGCCGGTTTTTATATGAACGAAGACCCCCAGGCCCCCAACTACGACGCCGAGCGGCGCATCGTACGCAGTATGTTCAACGGCAGCCGGGGGCCGCTGCTGCGCAAGGCTACCGGGCTGGACTGGGCCGGCGACCCCATCGAAATTGAGGGGCGCTTTCGTCTGGGCCACGGCGAGCGCAGCTACGAGGAGATGGTGGCCCATTTTGTCGATTACAACGATGTGGTGGGGGATCATCCACTTAATCTCTGCATCACGACGCTGATGCTCAACGCTTTTATGCTGGGCGGCGAGGAGAAGTACCGGGAATGGCTGACCGGCTATGTGGACGCCTGGGTGGAGCGCACCGAGGCCAACGGGGGGATTATCCCTACGAATATCGGGCTGGATGGGACGATTGGCGGGGAGACCGGCGGGCGCTGGTACGGAGGCGTCTACGGTTGGGGATTCACAGTGATTGTACCCCAGACCGGTGAACTGGCCCACCGCACCTATTCCTACCGGCGGGCACTCTACGGTTTTGGCAACGGACTCCTGATGACTGGCGACCAGCGCTATGTGAAGACCTGGCGGGGGGTCATCGACTTCATCAACGCCAATGGGCGGGAGATCGACGGCCAGATGATGTATCCCAACGCCTACGGAGATTATTTCGGGGAGGAGGATTGGTACGACTTCAAGCCCTATCCCTTCAATGCCGGCGCGTTGGAAGTCTACTACTGGTCGATGGACCGGGATGATCTGAAACGGTTGGGGGACGAGCCGTGGATTCAGTTTTTGGAGGGCAACAACCCGGACTTCGCCGTCTCGGCCCTGGAGGACGATCTGGGCAAGCTGCGCCGCAAAGTGGAGCTATTACGCGCCGACACCACTTCGCCCGACACCCGCCTCTCCGACGATATGAACCACATCAACCCGGCCACCACCGAGGCCCTGACCCAACAGATGCTGGGTGGTATCCCCACCGGGCGGGTGGGCTTTCCCCTGCACTGCCGCCTGCGTTACTTCGATCCGGCCCGCCAGCGCGCCGGCATCCCCCAGGACGTGGCCGCGCTGGTGGATTCGATGAGCGCGGATTTGGTGACGGTCACGCTGGTCAACACCAGCCAGATTGAGGCGCGGCGGGTCGTCGTCCAGGCCGGGGCCTATGCGGAACATCGCTTTGGCGCGGTGCGGGTGGATGGAAAGAGCGTCGTCGTGGACGATTCCCACTTCACCGTCGATCTCGCGCCGGGCTGCGGCTGCCGCCTGGAGATCGAGACGGCGCGCTATGTGAATATGCCGACATTTGCGTTTCCGTGGGAGAGGTAGGAGACGTAGTGCGTATTTCATAAGGTGGCGAAGCCACGATTTGCGTACGGAAATGTGAAGAGACGTGAAACGTGAGAGTATGGGACGACACCTCACGTTTCACCTTTCTGAAAATCGTAGTGGTCTCGCATCTTTGTAGCAACAGATTTCTGCAAAAATTCCATCAAGATCAAATTTGACATTAATCTCAAGATAGATTACCCTACAAATCGGACTAGTACTTATGGCTTACGCTTTTTGGATAATAATCCAATGAATGGGCTATAATGCAGTCAGGTATTCATCTGGGTCAACGAAGCTACGCAATTACATCGCACTAACCACCCCAGTCAAAGTACGACATTTAGAAAATACATACCTGTATTGGTTTATTTTGTCGCAACCTCCCTGTTGTTGAGTTTAGCCAACTGCTCTACAATTGTATATCCGTGTTCTTGGAATGTATTTGGGTTACATAGAATTATTCAGAGAAGCACAAACTCACCCTTAACAGTACACTTCTTGCGTTAAAAAACGCTGCCCCGGTGGTCAGACCGGAGCAGCGCAACAGCAAATCCCACCGTTCATACTCCGCCACGGCAAAGTAGACAGGAGTATGAACCTATCGAAAGCGAACGCGTTATGCGTTGTGTGGTATTGCGGTTAGCCGTATTATACACAAATGAACGCACCCCTGCAACTACGGGCGCGCCACATTCCGCCACCTGCCATATCGCGATGGCCAGGGGGTGGCGCGCCTTCTTCCTCCCCGTCCTTCTCATTGCTCTTGTCGCTATATTCTTCGCAGAAAATCATCCTGTCGAAGCCCGCCCGATCTCGGAAATAGAAGATGTGCTGCCCACACACGTATTCGCTGATCACGTAGTGATCAGTGAGGTGCAGACAGCCGGTATCAGCGCGTCTGATGAATTTGTCGAGATTTACAACCCAACAAATGCATCCATTCTGATCGAAAGCTGGTCACTCCAATACCTTCCTGCTGCGGGTGGAAGTTACCAGAAAAAAAATTTCGTGGCTGGTGCCACGATTCCAGCGTATGGCTTTTACCTGATTGCTAACAGCGATTGCACCTGTGCCGCTGGCGCGGATATGGCTCACAGTAGCATCCAACTTGCTGGTGGTGGTGGTCATATATTCCTTGTGGGCAATCAGACTACACTGACCAGTCCCGAATCATCTTCGATAATTGATAAGTTCGGTTATGGGAGCGCCGCCTACCCCGAAGGCGGCGCTTTCAATCCAGCGCCGTCTCCGCTTGAAAGCGCAGAACGTAAGGCATTCTACTTTTCCGACCAATCCCAAATGGCCAATGAGCACAAGCTATACGGCAATAGTTACGACACAAACGATAACGCTGTCGATTTTACTCTGCAAAATCTGCCTAAGCCCCAAAATAATAGTTTCGTCGAACGCTGTTGTACTACAGTGGAAGGTACGCTCAGCCTGCAAGGTCGCACGGACAGTACTGGCATCCAAGTGCTGTTGTGGCCTGGATCCGGTCTCCGAACGACGACAGACAGCAGTGGAAAATTTTCGATTCCTGTTGTGCCTGCCATTGCCAACGAAGACACGGTGGAATATACGCTTGGAGTTGTCTTCCCAGGCTATCTGTCGGCGAAAACAACCCTCGATTTGACCAGCAGCCCACTTTCCAACAACCCAGTCACATTTCCCGCGCTGCGTCTGCTGGCGGGGGATATCAACGCGGACAACCGGGTCAACATTTTCGATCTGACGATTGTGGGCAGCCAGTACGGGAGTGAGGGTGTCCTGGCTGGCGATGTGAATGGGGATGGCAAGGTCAATATTCAGGACTTGTCGCTGGTTTCCGGCAATTTCGGGCAGGTCAATCAGTACAATTGGGAGCCATAAGGAGAAATTCATGTCATCTGGTCACGAAATAAGGAATTATCCGTCGGCCCGCCAATTGCTTGTGATTGGTTTTGCGCTCCTCTGCCTTGGCGTTGTCTGGGGCGTATTGCCTTCCGCAGCCAACGCTGCATCCTCGCACAGGTCCTTGCAGTCCACCATTCCCCCAGGTGACATACCGCCCGGCGGGATTAGTGGGCGAGTGACGGATGAATTGGGAGATGGGTTGGAGGGTATCGAAGTATCTGTGAGTTGGCCGCAGTCCCAAATGGTCACGACAGATGCAAATGGGGACTATGTTATGTCTGGGCTGGTGCCTGGTTCATACTTTGTGAGCTTCTCTGACCCGATTGGTGTATATGCTTCTGGTTATCAGTTTGTTCAGATTTCTGATGCGATAGTTTCGGGCACAGATGTAGTGTTGTCTGTAGCAGGCATTATTCGTGGAACTGTCACAGACAGTGAGGGGCCACTCAGCAATGCCAGAGTCTTTGTTTACTCTTCGTATGATGATATGTCACCTACGGCAACCACTTACACCGATGCAGACGGAGCTTATTCTGTAGTAGTACATCCAGGTAATTATCGAATTCGGTTTGAAATATCAACCCCATATCAAAGTCGTTATTACGACGGTGTGTTTAGTTTCAGCGACGCTTCCATCGTTACTGTTCTCCCAGGCGAGACAAATGAAAATATCAACGGGTCCTTTGCATTCTCCCAGGTGACCAATGGCGCTATCCGTGGACGCGTGCGCGACGCGCTCAGCGCGCAACGGTTGTCGGGGATAGAAGTGACGGCTTACGACAGTACATTCATTCCCGTCAAAAGCACCACCACCGATGGCATTGGCGAATACGAGCTGCGCGGACTGCCCGCTGGGGTCTATTCGATCGGATTCAGCGATCCGCAAAACAATCGCTACAGTTCACAGTACTATCAGAACGCAACAAACATAGGCAACGCAACCGCCGTGCAGGTGATTGCCGGCCAGAGTAGTTCGGGGATCAATGCCAATCTGTTGTTGCAGGGCGCGGGCGGCATTGCGGGCACGGTAACCGGGGCCGACACCGGGGCAGGGTTGCCCAATATCTCCGTGGAATTCTACCGGGAATCCAACGGGCAGTGGGCTGGCTCGACGCAGACAAACGGCAGCGGTTATTTCAGTCTCAGCGGCCTGGAAGTCGGCACCTATCGGGTCCGCTTCAGTGACTGGTCCGGCCCCTATGTGGACGCCGAGTTGAATGAGATTGAGGTGGCTGAAAATGCCTTGGCCGATGCTTCGATTCAGATGACACGGGGTCGCTCAATTTCCGGCACTGTGCGCAACAGCAACAATCAAACCGTCGGCGACATTTCTGTTCAGATCTCACGCCAGAACGGCGAGACGATTGGCTGGGGCTATACCCAGTCCAACGGTGTCTACCAGATCGCTGGTTTGGCCGACGGGACATACCAACTGCGCTTCCAGGACTATTCCTACCGCTATCTGGGCACAGTGCAGAGCGTGACGATTGCTGGCGGGGACATCACCCGAGACGTCACTCTTTCGCAAGGCGGATCAATCAGCGGTCAGGTGGTGCGCAGCAACGGGCAGGCACTGAGTGGGATGGCTGTGGAACTCAATCGAACGAGCGGTGAATGGGCTGGCTATGCCACTACTGGTGCCGGCGGCAACTTCACCATCAGTGGATTGGTGGACGGCTCCTACAGCCTGCGCATTTCCTCGCCCAATGGCAGCTTCAAGCCTGCCACACGGGCCAATATCACCGTGCAAAACAGCGGCAATACACCGATCGGAGCGATAGCGTTGGAAGCAGCCGCGCCGCCTGTCGTGACCGTTTCCTCGCCCAACGCCAATGTGACGGCAGACCCGGAGACCGGCCAGGTCACCATCGGCCAGCAGAACGGTGGCGCGCGCACGGACATTACCATTGTGAAGACGGTGTCCTGCGCCAGCGGCTCGCCCACCAATGTCCAGTTGCTGGTGGGGGCGCAGTCCTATACCGGTAGCACGTCTGATGACAACACCTTCACCTTTGTTATCCCTGCCGACGACATCAACGATCTCCTTGTCAGCCGTAGCGCGGATATGACCGTGCAGAAGGATTGCTCGGGAGTTCCTGCCTCCGAACCTGTCGGCAAGATTGTTCTCTACGACCCCAGCGGCGACATCACCGATGAAATCACAAGCGATCCTGTGCCTGGCGCGAAGGTCACCCTTTACAAAGTGCCCGGCTGGTTGCCCAAATCAGGCCCCGGGGACACCACCCCCAATACCTGCCAATCCCACGCATCCAAGGGAGTCAACGATCCCTGGGATCAACCAGCGCCGACCCATCTGGGTGTACTGCCGTCGATTCCAGGCGAGATCGACCCCACCACCAATCCCCAGAACACCAGCGCGCAGGGCCGCTATGGCTGGAATGTGGCGAAGGGCTGCTGGTATGTGGTGGTGGATGCCTTTGGCTATGAGACCAAAGTTAGTCCAGTGGTGGGTGTTCCCCCGGAAGTAACCGACTTGGACTTGGCATTGACTCCGCTAATAGCTACAGCGGAAGAGATTAGCATTGCTGCGGACCGCACTAGTGTGGCCGCGGGAGAAACCTTCCAGGTCTTCGTGAAAGCAAACTCGGGCGCCGGGATATTCGGCGTCAGTATGGGGTTGAGCTATCACCCAGCCATATTGGAAGTAACCCGGGTTCAGTTGGGCGGTGGGCTGGACGCAGACACCATTGCGCAGAACAGCGCTGTCAACGACACTATTACACCCCGGCGTAAATAAACCAATGGTTAGGCCATAAGTGGTTTGCCCTGGTAGGTCCATTTGTAGGGCTTGGCCATAGAAGCATTGTAATAGTCGAT
>JAANMX010002924.1_pt1 | contig 15913 bp, 13 predicted proteins | sample 7279681 | NCBI WGS metagenome assembly JAANMX01 (sample SAMN14094542, study PRJNA606508) | bioreactor metagenome | isolation source: A lab-scale SPAN reactor treating ammonium-rich wastewater day 351 | place: Ireland: Galway | collected 2018-01-01
GTCGGGCTTCAGCCCGACGGGTTCGTGCCGATGCGAGCGAAAGGTGTCGGCCTGAAGGCCGACCTACCGATGGGGATGTGGGTCGGGCTTCAGCCCGACGAGGCGCAAGCCGGGCGCAGACTCAGGTCCGCGCGCGCCCCAGCCGCTTGACGTCGGGCACGCGGCGCATCGCGCGCATCACCTGCGCGAGGTGGCGGCGGTCGCGCACCTGCACGCCGAAGAACATCGCGATCACGCTGCCGCCGTCGGGACGTTCCATCGACACGGAATCGATGTTCGACCCGGCGTCGGCGATCGCGGTCGCGAGGTCCGCGAGCAGGCCGCGCCGGTCGGTGACGACGAGACGCACGCCCGCGTCGAACACGCCCTGCACGTCGGGCGACCACTCGATGTCGACGATCTCGACCTGGTCGATGCGCTGGCGCTTGAGCGACGGGCAGTCGCGCAGATGCACGGTGAGTCCCTGGCCCTTGCGGAACTGGCCGAGGACCGCGTCGCCGGGGATCGGCCGGCAGCACTTCGCGTACATGATCGCGATGCCCTCGACGCCGCGCAGCGTGAGCGCGCCGGCCTTCGCGGGCGGGAGCGGCGCGTCGGCGGCGCCCTTCGCGCCGCTCCGGGTCAGCGCCTGCGCGACGACGAACGACAGGCGCTTGCCGATGCCGATGTCGGCGAGGATGTCGATCTGGCTCTTCGCGCCGTACTCGCGCGCGAGCGCCTCCCAGCGCTCCCAGGTGATCGACTCGGGCTCGACCTTGAGCGTGGCGAGCGCCTGGGCGAGCAGCCGCTCGCCCAGCGCCGCCGATTCCTTCTGCTGCAGGCCCTTGAGGAAATGGCGGATGCGCGAGCGCGCCTTGCCGGTCGCGACGAACGCGAGCCACGACGGGTTGGGGCGCGCGGTCGGGGCGGTGAGGATCTCGACGTGGTCGCCGTTCTTGAGCTCGGTGCGAAGCGGCAGGAGTTCGTAATTGATCCGCGCGGCGACGCAATGGTGGCCGATGTCGGTGTGCACGCCGTAGGCGAAGTCGACCGCGGTCGCGCCGCGCGGCAGCGCCATGATCTTGCCCTTCGGCGTGAAGACGTAGATCTCCTCGGGGAAGAGGTCGCCCTTGACGTGCTCGAGGAACTCCTTGCTGTCGCGCGACTCGCTCTGGATCTCGAGCAGGCTCTGCAGCCACTTCGAGGTCTCGCGCTGCGCCTCTTCGAGGTCGAGCGCGCCGCCCGACTTGTAGAGCCAGTGCGCGGCGACGCCCGCCTCGGCGACCCGGTGCATGTCGTGCGTGCGGATCTGCGCCTCGAGCGGAGTGCCGAACGGGCCGAACAGCGTCGTGTGCAGCGACTGGTAGCCGTTCGCCTTCGGGATCGCGATGTAGTCCTTGAACTTGCCGGGAATGGGCTTGTAGAGGTCGTGCAGCACGCCCATCGCCGCGTAGCAGCGCGCCTTGTCCGCGACGAGCACGCGGGCGCCGTAGATGTCGAACACCTGCGCGAACGTGTAGCGCTTCTCGCGCATCTTGCGGTAGACCGAATAGACCGTCTTCTCGCGCCCGCTGACGGTCGCGTCGATCCCGGCGTTCGCGAGCCCCTGCCGGATGGATTCGATCAGGCGGTTCATCACCTCGCGCCGGTTGCCGCGCGCCGCCTTGACCGCGGCGGCGATGATCCGGTAGCGCATCGGGTGGAGCTGCTTGAACGACAGGTCCTGCAGCTCGAGGTAGAGGGCGTTGAGGCCCAGCCGGTTCGCGATCGGCGCGTAGATGTCGAGCGTCTCGCGCGCGATGCGCTTGCGGTGCACCGGCGCCATCGCGTCGAGCGTGCGCATGTTGTGCAGACGGTCGGCGAGCTTGATCAGGATGACGCGGACGTCGCGCGCCATCGCGAGCAGCATCTTGCGGAAGCTCTCGGCCTGCGCCTCCTCGCGCGTGTCGAACGCGATCTGGTCGAGCTTCGAGACGCCGTCGACCATGTCGGCGACGCTCTTGCCGAACGTCGTCTCGAGCTCGGTCTTGGTGACGCGCGTGTCCTCCATCACGTCGTGGAGGAGCGCGGCGGCGAGCCCCTGCGCGTCGAGCCTCCACTGCGACAGGATGCTCGCGACCGCGAGCGGATGGGTGATGTAGGGCTCGCCCGACTTGCGGAACTGGCCGCGGTGGGCCGATTCGGAGAAGTCGAACGCCTGCTCGACCAGGGCGAGGTCGGGAGCGCCCAGGTAATGACCCAGGTGCCGGGTGAACTCGGCGATCTCCGACACGGTCGGAGCCCCGGGGTTCGCTACCCCGAAAGCACCGGCGTCGGCGGCGCCTTGTGCAGCATCTCGATGCCGACCTTGCCCGCGGCGACCTCGCGCAGCGCGATGACGGTCGGCTTGTCGCGATCGGCGTCGAGCAGCGGCGTCGAGCCCGCGGAGATCTGGCGGGCGCGGTTGGTGGCGGCGAGCGTCAGCTCGAACCGGTTGGGGATGCGCTCGAGGCAGTCCTCGATCGTGATACGGGCCATGGTGTTACCTCGACGGGTCGGTGAGTTCGGAGAGCGTGCGCGCGTGGCGGACGAACTGCCGCGACGCAGCGAGCCGCGCCGCCCGCACGATCACGGAGAGGTCGTCGACGGCCCTCGCAAAGTCCTGATTCATAATAACATAATCGAACTCTGCCGCATGGCGCATCTCTTCGCGGGCGGCGTCGAGCCGGCGCGCGATCACCGCGGGGCTGTCCTGGCCGCGCTTTTCCAGGCGCTCGCGCAGCGAGTCGATCGACGGTGGCAGGATGAAGACGAGCACCGCGCCCGGGACGAGGCGCCGCACCTGCAGCGCGCCCTGCCAGTCGATCTCGAGCAGCACGTCGGCGCCCTGACGGACCTGGTCGGAGAGCCAGATCGCCGAGGTCGCGTACCAGTTGCCGTGGACGTGCGCGTGCTCGAGGAAGGCGCCGGAGTCCTTGAGCGCCATGAAGCGCGGCACGTCGACGAAGTGGTAGTGGGCGCCGTCCTGCTCGCCGGGGCGCGGCGGGCGCGTCGTGTAGGACACCGACAGCTTGATGCCCGGTTCGCGCTCGAGCAGGGCGCTCACCAGGCTCGTCTTGCCGCCGCCCGACGGCGCGGCGATCACGAAGAGGCAGCCCGAGGTGCCGGGGCTCTGGGTGGTGATGGTCACTTGGCGAAGGCCGGATCGGCGCGAATGAACCGGGCGGCGCAGGCGTGAAAGGGGCGATTCTACCGAGGATGCGCTTACGTGCGGCGCACGGCGGCATGTCGAAACCCGGCGGTGCGCCGGGTGCGCCGCGCGAATCGCGCGGAAGCGCCGGACGGATTTCGGCCGGATGGCAGGTCACGGCGTCCGGCATCCGGGCGATGCCGCGCGGGCCGGGGTACCTGCCATCGCAGGCACGGCCGGAGAACTACTCGATGTTCTGCACCTGCTCGCGCATCTGCTCGATCAGCACCTTGAGCTCGAGCGCGGCGCGCGAGACCTCCGCATCGACCGACTTGGAGCCGAGCGTGTTGGCTTCGCGGTGGAGTTCCTGCGCGAGGAAGTCGAGCCGCTTGCCTGCCGCGCCCCCGGTCGCGAGCACGCGGCGGAACTCGGCGACGTGCGCGCCCAGCCGCTCGAGTTCCTCGTCGACGTCGACCTTGGTGGCGAAGAGCGCGAACTCCTGCTTCATGCGCTCCTCGTCGGGATCGAGGCCGGCTTCCCTGAGGCGCGCGTTGAGCTTCTCGGTCCAGGCGGCGTGCGCCGCGGGGATGCGCGGGGCGACGCGCTCGACCTGCGCCGCGATCTCGTCGCAGCGCACGGACAGGATGCCGGCGAGTTTCGCGCCTTCGCGCGCTCGTGAGGCGGCGAGTTCGCCGAGCACCTCGTCGACGAGCGCGTGTGCGCGGGCGGCGAGTTCGTCCGGATCGGCCGAGGGCTCGGTGAGCACGCCCGGCCAGCGCAGGACCTCGTTCACCGACATCGGCGTCGCGCCGGGGACGAGCCGGGCGACCTCGGCGGCCGCTGCGGAGAGTGCCTTGACCCGGTCGGAATCGACGGCGAGCCGCGTCGAGCCGCCGGGCGTCGACCGGTTGAGGGCGAGCCGCAATTCGACCTTGCCGCGCTTCAATTGCGCGGCCATCCTCTCGCGCAGCGAGGGCTCCAGGGCGCGCAGCTCGTCGGGCAGGCGGAGCGACAGGTCGAGGTAGCGGTGGTTGACGCTGCGAAGTTCCGCCACGAGCGCCGCCCCGGGGACCTCCGCGGAAGCTGCCGCGAAGCCGGTCATGCTGACGATCATCGCGGGATTCCGCCGGATTTCGACACGTTTTCCGACTTTACAGAGGGCTCGGGCATCGGGAGAATGTATGCGTTATCCCGACCCCGCGCAAGGGACGGGGACGTGCACTGGCACGCGTCTTGCGGCATTGACGCGGCACCCTAGCCCCGAGACCGCGAATGCCCGTCACCAACCAGGCGCTGCCGAGCGGCTACCAGCTGCTGAACTACCGGATCGACCGGCAGATCAGCCGCGGCGGCTTCTCGATCGTCTACCGCGCGTTCGACGACGCCGGGCAACCGGTCGCGATCAAGGAGTACCTGCCGAGTTCGCTGGTGCTGCGCACCGAGGGCGACCTCGTGCGGGCATCGTCGGCCGAGAACCTGACTTCGTTCCGCTACGGGATGAAGTGCTTCTTCGAGGAGGGCCGCGCGCTCGCGAAGATCAATCATCCGAACGTCGTGCGCGTGCTGAACTTCTTCCGCGCCAACGAGACGGTGTACATGGTGATGCGCTACGAGCGCGGGCGCACGCTGCAGCAGCAGATCCAGATGCGGCAGGACCAGATGTCGGAGCGCTTCGTCCGGCACGTGTTCATGCACCTCCTGAACGGCTTGCGTGAAGTGCACACGCACAAGCTCCTGCACCTCGACATCAAGCCGGCCAACATCTACCTGCGCACCGACGGCAGTCCGGTGCTCCTCGACTTCGGCGCGGCGCGCCAGACGCTCACGAACACGCGTCCGAAGCTCGCGCCGATGTACACGCCGGGGTTCGCCGCGCCGGAGCAGTACCGCGATCCGGACCGCCTCGGGCCCTGGACCGACGTCTACGGCGCGGGCGCGTCGATGTTCGCCTGCCTCGCGGCGTTCGCGCCGCAGGCCGCCGATGCCCGCGTGCAGGAGGACCATCTGGTGTCGGCCAAGCGCATCTGGGCCGGCCAGTACTCGGACAACCTGCTCGAGGTCGTCGACTGGTGCCTGAGGCTCGATCCGCTCGAGCGCCCGCAATCGGTGTTCGCGCTGCAGAAGGCGATCCGTGACATCCCGCCCAAGCGCCGCAAGCTCTCGTTCATCGGGAACCTGAAGCGCGTGCTGTTCTCCGAGATCGGCGCCTGAGCGGCCGTCCCGCCCCGGAACACGAGCGCATGCGCTAGAATCGGCGCCGCCTGCCACCCAACCACGACCTTCGCGAAGGGGAGCGCGACGTGATCGTTGCGGGACACGCCGACACCGGTGCGCGACGCGCCGAGGTGCCGGCGCCCCCGGCGACCGCCGGCGCCCCGCGCGGCTGAGCGCGACGCGCTGCCATGCGCTTCACCATCTTCCAGGAATCGCGCAAGGGCTCGCGACGCCTGAACCAGGATCGGATCGCCTACACCTACGGGCGCGACACGCTGCTCCTCGTCGTCGCGGACGGCATGGGCGGGCACGCGGGCGGGGAGATCGCCGCGCAGATCTGCGTGCGGCTCTTCGTCGAGCGCTTCCAGCAGGAGGCGAAACCGGTCCTGCGCAATCCGCTCAAGTTCCTGCAGGACACGATGCTCCGGGCGCACGCCGCGCTCGGCTCCTACGCGAACCAGTTCTCGATGCTCGAGACGCCGCGCACGACCTGCGTCGCGGTCGTCATCCAGGCCGGTTACGCGCATTGGGCGCACGTCGGCGACTCGCGCTTCTACCTGTACCGGCAGGGCGGAATCATCGGCGCTACCAAGGACCACTCGAAGGTCCAGTACCTGGTCGACCAGGGCATCATCGGCGCGGGCGAGGTCGCGCAGCATCCCGACCGCAACAAGATCTTCAGTTGCCTGGGCGGCCTCGTCGACCCGGTGATCGACCTGTCGAAGCGCACGCCGCTTCGCAACGGCGACGTCATGGTCCTGTGCACCGACGGACTGTGGAGCGTGATGCCGCAGCACGAGATGGCGAACTGGCTCACCTCGCAGCCGATCCTCAAGGCGGCGCCGCAGATGATGCGGGAGGCGGAGAAGCGCGGCGGACCGGACGGCGACAACCTGTCGCTGATCTGCGTGCGCTGGGGGCCGGAAACGATCACCGACGAGCCCTCGACGATCACCGAGACGATGGGCCTGGGCGAATTCCAGACCCAGATCGACCGGACCATCACCCTCACCGACCGCAAGGGCACGCAGCGCGACCTGACCGACGACGAGATCGAGCACGCGATCACCGAGATCCAGGCGACGATCCAGAAGTACCGCAAGTAGTTCAGTTGACAGTTGACAGTTGACAGTTGGCAGTTATCAGTTGACCGTTGCCAGTGGGCAGTCACCCCGTCATCGACGGGCGCATATACTGTCAACTGTCAACTGACTACTGGCAACTGATGCGCCAGCTCATCATCGACACCGAGACCACGGGCCTCGACCCGCGGCAGGACCATCGCGTGATCGAGTTCGCCGCGCTCGAACTCGTCGACCGCCGGCCGACCGGACGCACGCTGCACCTGAAGCTCGACCCCGAGCGCGAAATCGACCTCGGGGCGACCGAGGTGCACGGCATGACCTGGGACGACCTGCGCGGCAGGCCCACCTTTCGCGACGCAGCCGCCGAGATCATCGAGTTCGTGCGCGGCGCCGAGTGGATCATCCACAACGCGCCGTTCGACGTCGACTTCCTGGACGCCGAGTTCGCGCGCATCGACCACCCGAAATGCGGCACGCTCGCGAGCCGGATCGTCGACACGCTCGCGATGGCGCGAGAGGCGTTTCCGGGCAAGCGCAACAACCTCGACGCTCTGTGCGAGCGGTTCGGCGTCGACCACGCGCAGCGGACGCTGCACGGGGCGCTCCTCGACGCGCAACTCCTCTCCGAGGTCTATCTCGCGATGACGCGCGGCCAGGACTCGCTCGCGATGGACCTGCCGCGCGCCGCCTCCGGCGCCGCGGACGCTCCCGGCGCGGCGCCCGCCGGCCCGAGGCCGGCGGTGATCGTGCTGGCGCCGACGCCGGAGGAACTCGCCGCGCACCGTGCGTACCTCGACGCGCTCGACACGTCGAGCAAGGGCCGCTGCCTGTGGCTCGCGCTGGAGCGAGAGGCCGGAGAGCCCGCGTGACCGACGACACGCTCTCGCGCAGCCGGGACGAGGCGGCCGGGATCGGACGGCACGACGTGCCGCGAGGGGGGGAGAAGGGCGGCGAGCAGACGCAGCCCGGGAACGAGCCGGACTCCCCGGCCGTGGCCGGCGATGACGCGCCGGCGCCGATGCCGCCGTCCGATTCGATCGCCGTCGACACCTCGCCCATCAACCGCGAATTGTCGGCGATCGCGTTCAACCGGCGCGTGCTCGCGCTCGCGCAGGACGCGACGATCCCGCTGCTCGAGCGCCTCCGCTTCCTGACGATCCTCGGGTCCAATCTCGACGAGTTCTTCGAGATCCGGATCGCGCGGATCATGGACCAATTGCGCACGAAGTCGCCGCCGCCTGGCCAGACGCTCGCGGATCTCCGCGCGCAGTACGGCGCGATCGCGACGATGGTGCACGCGCTCGTCGACGACCAGTACCGCTGCCTCAATACGCAGGTGTTGCCTTCGCTCGCCTCGCGCGGCGTCCGGCTGATGCGGCGGAGCGAACTCACCGACGCGCAGCGCGCGTGGGTCGCGGCCACGTTCCGCGAGCAGGTGCGGCCGATCCTGACGCCGATCGGGCTCGATCCGGCGCATCCGTTCCCGCAGGTCGGCAACAAGAGCCTCAACTTCGTCATCGAACTGTCCGGACGCGACGCGTTCGGGCGCGAGACCTCGATCGCGATCGTGAAGGCGCCGCGCGTGCTGCCGCGCGTGATGAAGCTGCCGGCCTCGCTCGGCGCGGGCGACAACGCGTTCCTGCTGCTGTCCGCGGTCATCCACGAACACCTGGGCGAACTCTTCCCGGGCCGCGACGTCGCAGCGTATTCGCAGTTCCGCGTCACGCGCGACGCCGACCTGTGGTTCGACGAGGAGGAGGTCAAGAACCTCAGGCAGGCACTGCAAGGCGAACTGCCGCACCGCCAGTTCGGTCTGCCGCTGCGCCTCGAGGTCGCGCAGGGCTGTCCCGAGCATCTCGCGCGCTTCCTGCTCGGGCAGTTCGACCTCACCGAACAGGAACTCTACCGCTGCGACGGGCCGGTCAACCTGATGCGGCTGTCGTCGCTCATCGACCAGGCCGACGACGACGCGTTGCGCTACCGGCCTTTCGTGCCCGGGCTGCCGAAGGCGCTCGAGGACGGCGGCGACATCCTCGCGGCGATCCGGCAGCGCGACCTGCTGCTGCACCACCCGTACGAGTCGTTCGATCCGGTGGTCGAGTTCCTGCGGCGCGCGGCGTCCGATCCCGACGTCGTCGCGATCAAGCAGACCGTCTACCGCACCGGCGTCAACTCCACGCTGATGGAGGCGCTGATCGACGCGGCACGGCGCGGCAAGGAGGTCACCGTCGTCGTCGAGCTGATGGCGCGGTTCGACGAGGAGGCGAACATCAACTGGGCGGACCGCCTCGAGCGCGCCGGCGCTCAGGTCGTCTACGGCGTGTTCGGACTGAAGACGCACGCGAAGCTCGCGCTGATCCTGCGCCGTGAGCCCGCCGCGGGTGGCCAACGGCTCGTGCCCTATGCGCACCTCGGAACCGGCAACTACCACCCGAGGACCGCGCGCCAGTATTCGGATTTCGGTCTCCTCACCGCGGATGCGGACCTGTGCCACGACGTGAACGAAGTGTTCCTGCACATCACGAGCCTCGCGAAGGCGGGTCGGATGCGCAGGCTGCTGCTCGCGCCGTTCACGATGCACCGGCGCGTGGTCGAGATGATCCGCCGCGAGGCGCGCAACGCGCGCGACGGCAAGCCGGCGCGGATCATCGCCAAGATGAACGCGCTGGTCGAGGAGGGCGTCATCCGGGCGCTGGTCGCCGCCTCGCAGGCCGGCGTCGAGATCGACCTCGTCGTGCGCGGCGCGTGCTCGCTGCGCCCGGGCGTGCCGGGCTGGTCGGAGAACATCCGCGTGCGCTCGATCCTCGGGCGCTTCCTCGAGCACCACCGGGTCTGGTATTTCGAGAACGACGGCGCGAAGGACGTGTGGCTTTCCTCGGCCGACTGGATGGGGCGCAACCTCTTCCGGCGCATCGAGGTCGCGTTCCCGGTGCTCGACCCGGTCGCGAAGCAGCGCGTGATCGACGAGGGCCTCCTCGTCTATCTCGCCGACAATCGCGACGCGTGGCTCCTCGACGCGGGCGGCCAGTGGACGCGCGCGAAGCCCGCGGGACGCGCGAAGGCGCGCGCGGCGCAGGACGAACTGCTCGCGCGACTCGCGGAAGGGCAGCGGTGATGGACCTCGTCTTGTGGCGTCATGCGGAGGCCGAGCCGGGCGAGCCGGACCTCGGCAGGCGGCTGACCGCGAAGGGCCAGAAGCAGGCCCAGCGCATGGCCGCATGGCTCGACACGCGCCTGCCCGAGTCGACGCGCATCCTCGCCTCGCCGGCCGACCGCGCGCAGCAGACCGCGCTCGCGCTCCGGCGCAGGTTCCAGACCCAGCCCGAAATCGCCCCGGGCGCGAGCGTCGCTTCCCTGCTCGCGTGCGCCGGCTGGCCCGACGCGCCCGTCCCGGTGCTCGTCGTCGGGCATCAGCCGACGCTCGGGCAGGTGGCGGCGACGCTCCTGTCGGGCGAGGCGGCGGCGTGGTCGGTGAAGAAGGCCGCGGTGTGGTGGCTGTCGAACCGCACGCGCGGGGGCAGCGAGGGTGTCGTGCTCAAAGCCGTGATCGGGCCGGATCTCGTTTGATCGGTCGGAGCCCGTGGGTCGGGCTTCAGGCCGACGGGTTCCGATGCCGTGGGTCGGCCTTCAGGCCGACGGGGAGCGTGCATGTCGGTTACTGAAGCCCGACCCACAGGCGCGGCACTTGTCGGGCTGAAGCCCGACCCACGGGCGCGGTACTTGTCGGGCTGAAGCCCGACCCACAGGCGCGGCACTTGTCGGGCTGAAGCCCGACCCACGGGAGCGATGGTGGGTCGGCCTTCAGGCCGACACCTGCCTCCGCTCATCGCCGCCACGGCCAACCGGCATCCGCCCACTCGCGGCGCTCCTTCGCGAGCAGGTGGGCGGTCAGCGGGTGCGCGCGCAGCCAGCGCTCGGGCAGTCCGACCCTGAACGCGCGACCGGTTCCGATGCGGATGCGCGGCGTGTCGATCGGCTGGCGCGCGTGGTGAAACAGCACGGCGAGACGCAACGAAAGCACCTGCGCGCGCAGGCTCGCGTCGTCGAGGAGCGGCGCGACCTTGTCGAGCCCGCCGCGGCAGCCCAGCACCAGCATCGCGAGCCAGTGCTGCTCCTGGCGCGAGAAACCGGGCATGTCCGCGTTGCCGAGGATGTAGGCGCCGTGCTTGTGGAAGCCCAGGTGCGACACCGTGTAGCCGACCTCGTGGAGCAGCGCCGCCCACGCGACATGGCGCTCGACGTCGGGGTCCGGCCGCGTGATCGCCTGCAGGTAGAGCCGCTTCGCGAGCGCGGCCACGCGCTCGGCGTGCGGCCGGTCCACGTGGTAGCGCTCGACGAACGAGGCGACCGTCACCTCGCGGCTGTCGCGGTGCTCGCGCCTGCCGAGGAGGTCGTAGAGCACGCCCAGGCGCAACGCGCCGCCGACCGGGTTGATGCGCGCGATGCCGAGTTCGTCCACCGCAGCCGCCATGACCGCGAATCCGCCGGCCAGCACCGGCGCGCGCTCCGGCTTCAGGCCTTCGAGCTTCAGGTGCCTCGCATTGCGGGCGGCGACCATGCGCTTGCGCAACCGCGCGAGCCCGCCCGGCGTGATGCCGCCTTCCGAGAATCCGTTCTGCTCGAGAATGTCGGCGAGCGCGAGCGCCGTGCCCGACGACGCGTAGGCGTCTTGCCAGTGGCGGCGCGAGTACTCGCGCGCGATCGCCTCGATCTCGACCTGCGCGTGCGTCTCGGCGGCCTCGAGCGTGTCGGCGTCGAGCGAGCCGTCGGCGAAGAAACGGCGCGTCATCGTGACGCAGCCGAGCTTCAGCGACTCGAGCCGCTCGGGATTCATCCCCCGGCCGATGATGAACTCGGTCGAGCCTCCGCCGATGTCGACGACGAGCCTCGGGGTATCGGTGGCGGGCAGCAGATGGGCGACGCCGAGGTAGATGAGGCGCGCCTCCTCGTGCCCGCCGATCACGTCGATCGGGAAGCCGAGCGCGGCCTCGGCGCGCGGCAGGAATTTCGCGACGTTCTTCGCCACGCGGAAGGTGTTGGTCGCCACCGCGCGCACCGCGCCCCGGTCGAAGCCCCGCAGGCGCTCGCCGAAGCGCGCGAGGCAGGCGATGGCCTCGCGTTGCGCGATCGGCGTCAGGTTGTCGCGGTCGTCGAGTCCGGCGCCCATCCGCAGCGTCTCGCGGACCGTGTCGAGCCGGTAGATCTGCCCGCCCTCGACGCGGCCGATCTCGAGGCGGAAGCTGTTGCTGCCCATGTCGACGACCGCGAGGATCGTCGGGGCGGCGGCTGCGGGGCGTCGTCTCATGGCGCCGAAGCCTAGCAGATGCGCCGGCGCGGGCGAGGCGCCCGGTGCGGCGTGCTAACCTCGGCGATCCGCGGGATGCACGGCCATGGCGATCGATTACCTGAAGAAGATCCTGAACGCGAAGGTCTACGACGTGGCGATCGAGTCGCCGCTCGACCTCGCTCCCACGTTGTCGCACCGCCTGGGCAACCGCGTGCTGCTGAAGCGCGAGGACCAGCAGCCGGTGTTCTCGTTCAAGCTGCGCGGCGCCTACAACAAGATGGCGCACCTGTCCGCCGCGGACCGCGCGCGCGGCGTGATCGCGGCCTCCGCGGGCAACCACGCGCAGGGCGTCGCGCTCGCCGCTCAGCGCCTCTCCTGCGAGGCGACGATCGTGATGCCGGTCACGACGCCGCAGATCAAGATCGCGGCGGTCGAGGCCCGCGGCGCGAAGGTCGTGCTGCACGGCGATTCCTACAGCGACGCCTACGAGCACGCGCTCGAGTTGCAGCGCAGGTCGGGCGCGACCTTCGTGCACCCCTACGACGACCCCGACGTGATCGCGGGCCAGGGCACGATCGGAATGGAGATCCTGCGCCAGCAGCAGGGACCGATCGACGCGATCTTCGTCGCGATCGGCGGGGGCGGGCTGATCGGCGGCATCGGCGCGTACGTGAAGCGGGTGCGGCCCGACATCCGCATCGTCGGCGTGCAGCCGGAGGACTCCGACGCGATGGCGCGCTCGCTCGAGGCCGGCCGGCGCGTGAGTCTGCCCCACGTCGGTCTCTTCGCCGACGGCGTGGCGGTGAAGCGCGTGGGCAAGGAGACCTTCCGCCTCGCGCGCGAAGTCGTCGACGACATCGTGCGCGTCGACACCGACGCCACCTGCGCGGCGCTGAAGGACGTCTTCGAGGACACGCGCTCGATCCTCGAGCCGGCGGGCGCATTGGCGATCGCGGGCGTCAAGGCCTGGGTCGAGCGGCACCGCACGAAGGACCGCACTTACGTGGCGATCGCCTGCGGTGCGAACATGAACTTCGATCGGCTCCGCTTCGTCGCCGAACGCGCCGAACTGGGTGAAGCCCGCGAAGCGGTCCTCGCGGTGACCATTCCGGAACGTCCGGGAAGCTTCCGCGAGTTCTGCCGGGTCCTCGGCAACCGGTCGGTCACCGAGTTCAACTACCGCTATGCCGACGCCTCCGTGGCCCATCTCTTCGTCGGTGTCGAGGTCGCGGGCCGCCGCGAGAAGGACCGCCTGCTCGCCGACTTGAAGCGCCGCCGGATCGACGCGGTCGACCTCTCGGACAACGAGATGGCGAAGCTGCACGTGCGCTACCTGGTCGGCGGGCACGCCCCGCAGGCGCGGGACGAGATCCTCTACCGGTTCGAGTTCCCCGAGCGCCCCGGGGCGCTGATGCGCTTCCTCGACAGCATGAGTGCCGGCTGGAACATCAGCCTCTTCCACTACCGCAACCACGGCGCCGACTACGGCCGCGTGCTGGTCGGCATGCAGGTGCCGCCACGGGACAAGGCGGAGTTCCGGTCGTTCCTCGCCCGGCTGGGCTACGACCACGCCGACGAGACGGCCAACCCGGCTTATCGCATGTTTCTCGGGCGATAGGCGCGAATCCGAGACCCGGTTCCCGGCCTCAATTTCGGCATCCTGTGCCGCTACGCGTCAGGCGGCGCCGCATGAAACTTGCCGGGATGTTGCATTCCGCGCAAAACCCGCGGACCAAGCCGATTCCGGCAAGCTTTATGCTCTGGTCAGGTCCGGTCCGGCGTGGCAGACTCGACCACGCCCCCGTTGGCGCGCCCTTGGCGCCGGGGGTCCGGGCCGTTCGGGAGGGGGTTTGAGCGATTCCAGCGCATTGTCGGGCGTCAAGGTGATGGTGATCGACGATTCGAACACCATTCGCCGCAGCGCCGAGATCTTCCTGCTCCAGGCCGGATGCACGGTGATCCTGGCCGAGGACGGGTTCGACGCGCTCGCGAAGATCGCCGACCACCACCCCGACCTCGTGTTCGTCGACATCATGATGCCGCGGCTGGACGGCTACCAGACCTGCGCGCTCATCAAGAAGAACGCGAGGTTCCAGGCGACGCCGGTGGTCATGCTCTCGTCGAAGGACGGACTCTTCGACCGGGCGCGCGGGCGGATGGTCGGGTCGGACCAGTACCTGACGAAGCCGTTCACGAAGGAGAGCCTGCTGAAAGCGGTGGCCACCCACGTGAACCGCGCGACCGCGTGACCGGACGCGTGCGGGCTTCGCGACACGAGCGCACGAACATGCCGATTCGCAAGATCCTGATCGTCGACGACTCGCCCACCGAGCGTCACGTGCTGAACGACCTTCTCACCAAGGCCGGCTACGAGGTCGTCGCGAGCGACAACGGCGAGGACGCGATCCAGAAGGCGAAGTCGGTGAAGCCCGACCTGATCCTGATGGACGTCGTGATGCCGGGCCTGAACGGCTTCCAGGCCACGCGCGCGATCTCGCGCGACCCGGACACGCGCGCCATCCCGGTCATCCTGTGCACGTCGAAGAGCCAGGAGACGGACAAGATCTGGGGCATGCGCCAGGGCGCCCGCGACTACGTGGTCAAGCCGGTGAACCGCGACGAGCTGCTCGCGAAGATCGCCGCGATCGACTGAACCCGATCCCGACGCCATGGCCCGCGCCGCGAAACTCGACCTGCGCTCGTTCCAGCAGGAACTCGCGACCCGGCTCGCCAGCAAGACGGCCGCCCAGGTCGAGAGTTCGCGTCTCGGACTCGCCTGCGGCGGCGACCGGTGGCTCGTGCGCCTCGCCGACGCGGGCGAGGTGGTCGCGCTGCCGCCGGTGACGCCGGTGCCGCACACCCGGCGCTGGCACATGGGCGTGGCCAACGTCCGCGGCAACCTCTACAGCGTGGTCGACTTCGCGCGCTTCCTCGGGCGCGAGAGCGAGGGGGCGCTCGGCCAGGCGCGGCTCATCCTGTTCGGGCCGCGCGCCGGCGACCTCAACGCGGGGATCGTCGTCGAGCGGGTGCTCGGCCTGCGCAACCTGGCCGAACTCGCACCGTCGGTGTCACCCGCAGGCGCGCCCGCGTGGTATGCGCAGCGCTGGATGGATGCCGACGGGCACGCGTGGCAGGAGATCGACCTGTCGCGGCTCGCCCGTGACGACGCATTCCTGCAGATCGGTGCCTGACGCTTGGGCGACGCGCCGCGAGCGACGAAAGATTCGGGAGGATTCATGGCGTTCAAGATGCCCAGCCTGTTCGGAGCGAAGCCCCCGGCGGTGCCCGCCGACGACCTCGACCTGCCGACCACGCAGGTGAAGATGGCGGCCCAGGGCGAGACCGGCTACGACCCGCTCGCATCCGCGTCGGTGATGGACCAGGTGCGCGCGGCGCCCGCGGCGCCGAAGGTGCCGGGACGGCTGCCGATCATCGGTTCGATGGCGGTGGTGAAGCAGTTCCAGGTGCTCGGAACGCTGCTCGCGCTGTTCCTCGTGTTCGCGGCGTTCATGGTGTTCCTCGAGAACCGCCAGTCGACCCAGGCGTCGACCGCGGCGTCGGTCGCGACCGAAATGCAGATGCTCTCGCAGCGCCTCGCGCGCGGCTCGGCGCTCGCGTCGCAGGGCCAGGCGGCAGGCTTCCCCGCGGTGGCCGACAGCCGCGAGCGCTTCCGCACCGACCTCAACACGCTGATCAACGGCGGAACGATTCGCGGCGTGTCGCTCGATGCGGCCTCCGACCTGCAGGCGATCGACGTGCTGAACGGGCTCAAGACCCGCTGGGACAAGGTCGACGCCTCCGCGGAGCGCCTGGTCGCGAACCAGGAGAGCCTGACCTCGCTCGCGAAGGGCCTCGACGCGATCAACCAGACCAACGCCGGGCTCCTCGAACTCGCGCAGCAGGCCGCCCTGCAGATCGGCGCCGCCGGCGGGTCGCTTCGCGAGGTCGACTACGCCAACCAGCTCGCGGTGCTGTCGCAGCGGATCGCGAAGAACGCCAACGCCCTCGCGTCAGGAGAGGAAATCGACCCCGAGGTCGCCTTCCTGATGGGCAAGGACACCGGCGTGTTCCGCGACATCCTGAACGGCCTGCAGCGCGGCAGCGACGCGCTGAAGCTCCAGGCGATACGCAACGACGATGCGCGCGCCACGCTCGCCGAGCTCGCGAAGCGGTTCGCGG
>JAANMX010002926.1_pt1 | contig 15905 bp, 11 predicted proteins | sample 7279681 | NCBI WGS metagenome assembly JAANMX01 (sample SAMN14094542, study PRJNA606508) | bioreactor metagenome | isolation source: A lab-scale SPAN reactor treating ammonium-rich wastewater day 351 | place: Ireland: Galway | collected 2018-01-01
CCAGTGCCTCGCCGTCGAGGAACCCGGCCGCCGGCTCGACCCCCCGGCCATCGTCCAGCGACGCCGCGAAACCTCGCGCCGCGCCGCCGCGCAACTCCTGAGGTTCAACCCCGTGACCCGGGCCGCGCCGAGCGGGCAGCGCTCGCCGCCGGCGAGCGATCCCGCGCCGGCTCCCGAGGATCGAACGCAACCCGGCTCACACAGCGAGCGCGCGCATCACCTCGGCGATCGTCGTCACGCCCGCGCGGGCCTTGTCGTACCCGTCCTGCTTGAGCGTGAACAGATCCCCGTCCTCGATCGCCCGCGCGGCGATCTGCGGCGCGTTGACACGCTGCATCACCATCTCCCGGATCGCCGGGTTCATCCGCAGCAGCTCGTACACACCGACGCGCCCGCGGTACCCCGTCCCCCGGCACGCCCTGCACCCCTCGCCCCGGACGAGCACCTCACCCCTGCCCAACTCGAAGTCCTCCGGCAGGTCGCCCCGGTCCGGCTTGTATTCGACCCGGCACTCCTCGCACACGCGACGCACCAGGCGCTGGGCCATCACGCCCTCGACCGACGACGACACAAGGAACGGCTCAACCCCCATGTCCAGCAACCGGGTCGTTGCTCCCGCGGCGTCGTTCGTGTGCAGGGTCGAGAAGACCAGGTGCCCCGTCAGCGAGGCCTGCACCGCGACCTCCGCCGTCTCACGATCCCGGATCTCGCCGATCATCACCACGTCCGGGTCGTGACGCAGCACCGCCCGCAGCCCGGCCGCGAACGTCATCCCGATCTTCGAATGAACCTGGATCTGGTTCACACCACCGACGTGATACTCGACCGGATCCTCGACCGTGATCACCTTGATCTCGTCGCTCACGATCCGGTTCAGCGAGGCATACAGCGTCGTCGATTTGCCCGACCCGGTCGGTCCCGTGACCAGCAGAATCCCGTGCGGACGCGCGATCAGACGGTCCCACGGCTCCAGCACCGCCCTCGGCATCCCGAGGTCGTCCAGGCTCATCAGCACCGCGGACTTGTTCAGCACGCGCAGCACCACGCCCTCGCCGAACAGCATCGGGATCACGCTCACGCGAAGGTCGTATTCCTGGACCGGGCCGCCCTCGGCACGATGGCGGAACGTGATACGCCCGTCCTGCGGGGTACGCTTCTCCGCGATGTTCAGGTTCGCCATGATCTTCAGGCGGCTGATGATCGCAGGACCGAAACGATGGATCGTCGCCGGCACGTTCGCACGCTGAAGCACGCCGTCGATCCGGTACCGGACCAGCAACTTGCCCTCGTACGGCTCGACATGCACGTCAGTCGCCCGCTCCGTCACGGCCTCCACCAGGATGTCGTTCACCAGCTTGATGACCGACGCTTCCTGCGCCTGCTCCAGTTCCTCCGCCGTCCCGGGAGCCGCCTCCGCTGCCTTCCCGGCAAGCCCCGCCGACATCTCGTCCAGCGTGTCCCCGCCGACACCGTAGTTCGCGCGGATGAACTTCCGCAGGTCGTCCTCGTCCGCAAGCACGAGATCGATCTGGCAGCCGGTCAGCAGCCGCAGCTCATCCAGCACGGCAAGCTCGAACGGGTCGCTGGTCGCCACCGTCAGCGTCCCGTTCTCCCGAGCGATCGGCACGCACGACTGCCGATACACCAGCTTCGCCGGCAGGCACTCGAGCACCTTCGGCTCGACCACCACCGAGGCCAGGTCCACCACCGGCAGGTGGAACTGGTCCCCGATCGCCTGCAGCACCTGCTCTCTGGTCACCAGCCCGAGCCGGACCAGCACCCGGTCCAGTCGTTCGCCGGTGTCGCGGTGCTCCGCCAGCGCCTGCTCCAGCTGAGCCCGGCTGATCAGCCCGCGTTCAAGAAGGACGGTCCCGATGCCCATGTGGTCTCGATTCTACAGGTCGCTCCCCCGCAGGAAGCGGCATATCTCGTAACAGCGACCACCCGATTCGGCGAATGGCCCCGGCACGCCCGAAAAAACCACGCTCGGCACGGTTTGCACGGGATTTGATCGCTCGTTACCCCGGATACGTCGCGCTCGTCCGGTCGCTCTCCCAGACGGTCACCGACCGGAGCCTTGCCCCCGGCGAGGCCTCCCGCAACGCCCCCTCCAACAAGCCGTGAAACACCAGGGCGATGTTCTCCACCGAGGGAATCATCCCGCTCCGCTCGCCGAACTCGGCCGTGTCCAGGTTCAGGTGCTTGTGGTCGAAACGGTCCACGATCGTCTCGACCACCACCCGTTCCAGGCCCGCCAGGTCCAGAATCGTTCTCCCGCCATCCGGCACGGGCATCGCCACGCACGGCTCCACGATGTAGTTGTGCCCGTGCCCGTGCGGGCTGTTGCACTTGCCGAAACACGCCCGGTTCCGCTCGTCGCTCCACGATGCGACATGCAGCCGGTGCGATGCCGCAAGTTCAAACCGCTGGCGCACCAGCACCGTGCTCGTCTCGTCGGCGTGCATCTCGAGGCAATGGTAGGGGCTGAGCCGCCACCGTACCCGCGCGAGCGGCACGGGCAACGCCCCGCGCACCGCGCCCACGATCGAGGGCAGCAGTGCGCCGGGGTCGGTCTCAGGTCGCTCGCGGCAGGCCCGCGCGATGATCGGCACCGCCGCGCCGCGCACCGCCGCGTCGAAGTCCTTCACGTTCAGCAGGTACCCGCTCTCGCCGTCGGGTTCGCCGACACAGGCGACGTCCAGTTCGTAGTGCCGTCCCAGCCCGCGCATCGGCGGCGATCCGGCGTAGCGGTTCACGCCCGGCGGGTCGTCGCCCCCGGGATTCACGGAGAACCGAACCGTGCGGCAGAGTTCGACCACGAGCGACTCTAGCGGCAGACTCCGGCCTTGTGCTACCATCCACGCATGATCACCAACCCGCACGTTCGGCCGGTCTGGGCGGTCTGCCTCGCGGCGGCCGCGTTCTCGGGGAGCAGCGCCATGGCACAGGTGGAGACCGCCCCGAAGCCCGCGGCGCAGCCGGAATCGCTCGCGGCCAAGGACCCCGCGTACGTCCTCGGGTTCACCATGGCGGATATCGACGGCAAGGAGTGGAAACTCTCCGAGCACGCGGGCAAGGTCGTCCTGATAGTGAACGTCGCCAGCAGGTGCGGGCTGACGCCGCAGTACGAGCAGTTGCAGGGCGTCTACGAGAAGTTCAAGAAGGAGGGGCTTGTGGTGCTGGCCTTCCCGGCCAACAACTTCGGCGAGCAGGAGCCTGGCACGAACAGCGAGATCAAGGCGTTCTGCACCTCGCGTTACGGGGTGACGTTCCCGGTCTTTGCCAAGATCAGCGTCAAGGGGGACGACCAGCACGGCCTGTACAAGCGACTGACGGGGCAGCCCGAGCCGATCGGTGGCGAGGTCAAGTGGAACTTCACGAAGTTTCTTGTTGACCGTTCGGGCCGGGTGGTGGCGAGGTTCGAGCCGCGTACGAGGCCGGATGACCCCGAGGTGATCGACAGGATCGTCGAGTTGCTCGTGCAGCCCGCGCCGTCCGCGTCCGGTTCGACGGGCGCGCCGTCCGGCTCCTGACCCACGCGCCGCGGGGACCGCGCGATGCCGACCTTTGAATACACGGCCCTGAGCAGCGCGGGGCAGCGGGTGTCGGGCGAGATCGCGGGCGCCAGCGAGCAGGCCGTCCTGAGCGAACTGGAGGCGCGCCGGCTGGTGCCGGTGAGCATCCGCGAGAAGGTGGCGCGTGGGTTTCGGTTGCGGCGTGGCGTGTCTGTGCGTGCGCTGGCGAACGCATACCAGCAGTTGGCGGACATGCTGCATGCTGGGGTGCCGATGCTTCGGGCGTTGAGGCTGCTCGGCTCGCGCAAGAGCCAGCCCGTGCTTTCAAGGGTTTTCCGCGAGATGGCGGACGCCGTGTCCGAGGGCGAGGACCTCGGGGAGGCGATGTCGCGGCGTCCGGACGTGTTCAGGCAGGTGCAGGTGGCGATGGTGCGTGCGGGGGAGAAGGGCGGGTTTCTCGACGCGGCCGTGGCGAGGCTCGGGCAGTTCCTGCTCGCGCAGGCGGAGTTGCGGAGCAAGGTCATCGGCAGCCTGGTGTACCCGTGCGCGCTGGTGGTGTTCGGTGTGGCGGTGCTTGGGTTCATCTTCGGGGTGTTCGTGCCGATGTTCCGGCCGATCTTCAACCGCCTGCCGAATGTCCCGCTCGTCACACAGGTCGTATTCACGGCGAGCGACGCGGTGGGGCGGTACGGGCTGGTGACACTCGCGGTCGTGTCAGCGCTCGTTGTCTGCGGGATGTGGGCGGCGCGCCGTCCGGACGTGAGGCGGGCGATCGCGCGCGTCAGGACGCACGGGCCGATCATCGGGCCGCTGGTTCGGGCGCTGGCGACGGCCCGCTTCTGCCGGATGCTCGGCACGATGCTGGCGAACGGGGTTCCGATGCTTTCGGCGATGTCCACGGCGCGGGAGGCGGCCGGGAACCTGCTGCTCGAAGAGGCGGTGGAGCGGGCGATCGAGGGGGTTCGCGCGGGCGAGGCGCTCGCCCCCCCCCTTCGGGAGAGCGGCCTGTTCGCGGACGACGTGATCGAGATGATCGCGGTGGGTGAGGAGGCCGGGAACGTTGCCGAGGTGCTGATCACGGTGGCGGAGACGATCGAGAAGCGGATCGACCGCCTGCTGAGCACGGTGGTGCGGCTGATTGAGCCGCTGTTGCTGGTGGTCATTGCGATCGTGGTGCTGATCGTGGCCGTGGGCCTGATCCTGCCGCTGACGCAGTTGAGCGACATTCGGTAGGAGGAAGGGATCAAGGGACGCGGGATCAAGGGATCAGGGAGGAGGACAGTCCTCCTCGCCGTCATCGGCGCCAAGGAGGATCAGTGGAGAAGCGATCAAAGGGGGCACGGATCGAAAGAGAGAAGGGGAGGCAGAACAGGGGTTTTTGCTTGATTCGAATCCACACTTTGTGATCCGCTGTCGATTCTCGCTTGCGGTGGGTGGGCTGCTCATGCTAGTATGGACTAATGTTCCGTTCGTCCCGGGTGGCTGATCCGTGGGCCGGGACGGCGGGTAGAAGAACCGAGGACGAAGTCCCCGGTGGCGGCTGAGGGATGGCAAGGACGCCCGCGGCATCGGTCGCCTCCGGAGCAGAGCAGAAAGGACGCCCGACCATGAACCGCAAGTTCCGCCGGAGCCTCGCCCGGGGCTTCACGCTCGTAGAAGTGATGATCGTGATCGCGATCATCCTGGCGCTGAGCGCGCTCGTCGGCCTGGCCGTGCTGAGCCGGCAGGAGCAGGCGAAGGAGTCGATGACGCAGGTGGACATCAACCGGATCAAGGATGCGATGCGTCTGTTCCGGCTGGATTTCGGGCGCTACCCGACGGACGACGAGGGAGTGAAGGTGCTGTGGGACAAGAACGCGCTGGACCCCGAGGCGGACGTGAGCAAGTGGCGAGGGTACCTGGAGGAGCCTCGACCGGCGGATCGGTGGGGGAACGAGTGGGGGTACCGTCAGATCAGCGACCGCGACGAGAGCCAGTTCGATCTGTGGTCGTTCGGCCCGAACGGGCAGGATGATCAGGGCGGCGAGGACGACATCACGTCGTGGCCGAAGGATGAGGAAGGCGATCTCGGCGGTCCGTTCATGCCGCCGGGTCGTGGCTGATCCTCCGATCGCGCGGCGTACCGTGCGAGGAGGGACCGACAGGTGCGACGCGGAGCGTTCACGCTGTTCGAGGTTCTGGTTGCGATTGCGTTGTTGATCGCGGCGGCGTCGCTGGCCGCGCCCGCGCTGGCGCGTCGGATGGGGGCCGCGCTGTTCGATGAATCGACGCGGCAGTTGGAGGGGGCGATCGCGCTGTGCCGCGCGGAGGCGCTGCGTGAGGGGAGGGCGATTGCGCTGATCGCACAGCCAGCGCGGGACGGGCTTCGGCTGCTGGGGCGTCCGATCGGGGATGATGAGGAACCGGTCGAAGGCGTCGTGGACGCGAGCGGGACGGTCGAGGGGTGGTTCGTGTCGCCGGGCGAGTCTGCCGGTTCCGTGTGGGGGAGCGCGGTTTCGCAGGGTGAGATTCCCGTCTTCGTGCTGCCTTCGGGTGTGCGTGTGAGCGCGGAGCGTCCGGTGCCGACGGAGGCGATCGGGTTGGGTGTGGCGAGCGCGGGTGCCGGGGTCGGTCTTTCGCGGATGGATGGCGGGTTTGAGGCGGAAGCGGACGTGCCGCTGACGATCGCGGTGTTCCTGCCGGACGGAGGCGCGCTGGAGACAGCGCCGTTCTGGCTGATCGGGCCGGAGGGTCGGTCTGTCGAGGTTCGGATCAGCGCGGCGACGGGGAAGGCAACGCTTCGGGGAGTGCGTGCCGTCGCTCCGACCGGTGGCGCACGGGCGACTGCGTTCGAGGTTCCGCCGGGGGTCAGGCCGTGATCCCGTGCCGCGCGAGGCGGGGTGACGGTCGGAGCCGCGGCGCGTTGCTGCTGGAGGTGATCCTGTCGCTGGCGATGTTCGCGATGGCGGCGATGGCGATCCTGGCGGCGTTGACACAGGGGACGACCGCCCTGGAGCGGGTGCGCGATGCCGCGCTGGCGGTGGACCTCGCGCGTACGGCGATGGCGGAGATCGAGGCGGGCGTGGCTTCACCCATGGCGTTGAACGGGCCTGTTCCCGCGTGGCACGAGAGCGCGCGAGCGGAGGAGACCGGGGCGTTCGCGGATGCCCCCCCCTCTGGGACGGGGTGGGAGCTGGTTGTCGAGACCACGGCGTCCGGGTTCCCGGAGTTGACGCACGTTCGGGTGACTTCGCGGAGGGTTTTGCCGACGGGCGCGACGCTGGCGTCGTACACGCTGCACCAGCTGGTGCGTCTCGGCGCGCTGGCGGAGGACGGGGTGGGGGCGGAGGACGAGTTGATGGACGCGATCCGGCGGGGCGAGCTTGAGCGGGAGCGGGAGGAGCGGTTCAACCGGCCGGACCCGTTCGAGCGTGAAAGCCCGCTGGATAGGCCTGGGAGGTTCGATGCGCCGGCGCGGCGGCCGAGCGGGGGGGGGCGTCGATGAGGCGGCCGGCGTTCACGCTGATGGAGACGCTGGTGGCGATCGTGCTGCTGCTCGCCCTGTCGGGGGCGGTGATGTCGTTCTTCTGGAACTCGCTGTCGCGGCGCGACACGCTGCTCGCGCTGAGCGGCGAGGTGCGGGCCGGGACGCTGCTGCTGGAACGGCTAGAGGCGGACTTCCTGACGGCGGTGGCGGCGGACGTAAAGGGGGGGGCTGGGATCACGGGGGATCGCGCGTCGGTGCGGGTCGTCTCACGCGGGGTTCGGCCGACGCTGAACGGCGGGACGGCGGCGGGGGCGCTCGGGGACGAGCAGGGACTGGCGGTTCGGTTCGACGAGGGTACGGGCGGCGTGAGCCTGCGTCGGTGGTCGGGTGACGATCCGGGCGAGGAGTCGGACGAGGTCGTTGCGGAGGGCGTGTCCGCGCTGCGGCTGCGGTACTTTGATGGGCGTTCGTGGCGGGATTCGTTCGACAGCAAGGCGGCGGGCGACCTGCCGGTGGCGGTGGAGGTGGCGTTGTGGTTCCGTCGGCCGGGCGATCCGCCGCCTCGGCCGGCGGTGGAGGGGGGGCCTGCCGCGCCGACGGAGGGGACCGAGCCGGAGGGGGGGGTGGAAGATGATCCGTTCGCGATGCCGGCGCCGTTCGAGGAGCCGGCGGTGTGGGAGGAGGAGGCGGTTGCGCCTGAGCTGCCGGAGCGTGAGCCGGACAGGGTGCGTGTGATCATCGTGCCGGACGGGCCGTCCGCGGCGTGGAGGGCATCGCGATGAGGACGCCTGCCCGCCGGGGGACGGTGGTGTTCGCGGTGCTCGTGGTCATCACGCTGGGCGCGTTGGCGGCGGCGACGGTGCTGGTGAGCGCGGACGCCTCGATCGCGGAGGCGGAAGTGACGGTCACGCGAGCGCAGTCGCGTGCGCTGGCGTGGTCGGGCGTGCAGGTGGTGATGGCGGAGTTGGCGTCGCAGCGGGAGGCGTTGCTGGACGGGCGTTTGCCGCGGATCACGGAGGAGTGGGAGTTGTTCACGGATGAGGCGGGGCGTCGGTGGATGGTCCGGCTGATCGACCTGGGCGGGCCCGGGGGCGTGCCGATCGTGAGCGAGAGCGGGAAACTGGACCTGAACACGGCAACGGAGGCGATGCTCGCGCTGCTGCCGGGCGTGGGCGACTCGCTTGCGAAGCGGATCGTTGAGGCGAGGGCGGAGCGGCCGCTGACGAGCGTGGACGAGTTGCTTTCGATCGAAGGGTTCACGCCGGAGATGGTGTATGGCGAGGAGGTTGGCGGGGCGGTGGATTCGCCGGCGGTTGAGGGGGCGTCGCTGCCGCTCGCGGATGTGGTGACGGTGTACTCGTTTGACCCGAACGTGCAGAGCGGGGCGGGTGACGATCCGCAGCGGCACCGGGGGCGCAAGCGTGTGAACCTGAACCAGGCATGGTCGGACAGCCTGCGCAGCGCGCTGGTTGACCGTTTCGGCGAGGGCGTTGCGCAGGGCGTCGAACAGATCATGAAGAACGGGACGGAGTTCAAGACGGAGGCGGACTTCGTGCGGGTGATGCGGTTCTTCCAGGTTCCCCCCGCGGACTGGGTGGAGGCGCTGGACGCGCTGTGTACGAGCGACGACGACTATCTGCTCGGCCGCGTTGACCTGGGCACCGCGCCGGCCGAGGCGCTGGCGTGCGTGCCGGGGGTCGATGCGGCCGCGGCGGAGGCGATCGTGGCGGCGCGGGAGCGTCTGGACGAGACGCTGCGCAAGAGCGTGGCTTGGCCTGCCGCGGAGGGGATCGTGTCGGAGGAGCAGCTCCAGGAGGCGGTGCCCTGGCTGACGACGCGGGCGATGCAATGGCGTGTGCGGCTGGAGGCAGGGGTCGCGCCGGCGGAATCGGTGGTCGGTGTCGGTGAGGCGCCGGCGCTGTCGCAGCGGATGGTGCTGGAGGCGGTGATCGACGTGTCGTCGCAGCGGCCGCGGGTTGCGTATCTGCGGGACGTGACGCTGTTGCCGCTGGCGAGACGGCTGTATGCAGGGCGTGTTGCGGAGGTGGAGGAGGAGGCGTGGTTGCCTGGTGAGGGAGAGGCCGAGGAGGGCGCGGTCGATCCTGCCGCAGCGTCGGGTCTGCCGCCGCTGGAGTGGGAGAGGTGGGCGACGAACGAGCCGACGCGGCTGTCGCCGAGTTCGGCGTCGAGTGTGGGGGCATCCACCGAACCGATTGGCGCCGCGGGAGTTGATGGGTTCGGGTACGATGGCGGGCGCGGCGCGGAGTTGCCGTCCGGCGGAGAGCCGGGCGTGTCCCGAGTTGATGCCGCACCTTCGGCCGGCGGTGATCCCCGCATCGGCCGGTGGACGCCACGGAGGGCGCGAAGCCGATGAACACGCGGCGCAGATCATCGGTGGTGCTCTCGCTGGACCGCGACGGCGTGGTGGCGGTGTGGGGCGAGGTTTCGGGCGGGCGTGTCGGTGTCAAGGCGTGGGTGAACGCGCGCCTGCCCGAGGAGGTTGACTCGTCGGACGCGTCGGCGGTGGGTGGTTGGCTTCGGCAGACGCTGCGGGACGCGGGGATCACGGCGCGGGCGGCGGTGTTCGCGGTGCCTCGGGCGAACGTGGTGCTGAAGCGGTTGACGCTGCCGAGGCCCGAGGACGGGGAAGAGGCGGACCTGGCGGGGATGGTCGCGCTGCAGATGTCTCGGCAGTTGACGATGCCGATGCAGGGGGCGGTGATTGATTTCCTGCCGATCGACCTGCCGGAGGGGACGGAGACGACGGTGCTTGCGGGCGCATTGCCGGGCGACCAGGTGACGTGGTGCCGGTCGGTGGCGAAGGCGGCGGGCCTGCGTGTGAAGGGGATTCATCTTCGGGGCGAGGGGGCGGCCGCGCTGCTGGCGGAGCTGTCGCACCGGCAGGACGGGGCGTTGATCGGGGTTGCGATCGCGGGGGACGCGGTTGAACTGGTGGTGATCGAGGAAGGTCGGCTGGTGTCGTCGCGCGGGGTGGACGTGCCGGCGGGGGACGACCCGGCGTTCGCGCAGCGGCTGGCGGTCGAGGCGAAGCGGACGTGGATGAGTTACCGGGGGACGCGTGATTCGGCGGAGGTCGAGTGCGTGGCGGTGCTGGGGTCCGGGGCGCGGGTGGAGGCGGTGGGTGCGGCGTGCGGGCGCGAGCTGGAGCTGCCGTGGTCGCGGGTGGGGCTGCCGGGGATGGTGGATCTGCCGGAGGAGTTGCGGCGAGCGGAGGCGGTGCTGCCGCTGGTGCCGCTGATCGGGCTGTTCGTGGGGCAGTTGGCGTCGCGTGAGTGGCTGGACTTCGCGAACCCGAGGCGAGCGCCGGATCGGGCGGCGCGGGTTCGGCAGGCCGCGTTGCTGGGCGTGTTCGCGGCGATCGTGGTCGGGGGGGGGGCGTACGTGTGGGGTTTGAACCGGCTTGCCGCGCTGGACGGGCGGATCGCGGCGGAGAAGGCGCGGAACGAGAAACTGGTTGAGCGGTACTCGCAGCACGTTCGGCAGAAGGCGCGGCTGGAGCACCTGGAGCGTTGGTCGGGGCTTGGCGTGGACTGGCTGGCGCACTTGGAGTGGATCGGTGACCAGGCGCCGGCGGACGGGAGCGCGCTGGTGGACCAGATCGACGGGTCGCTGGAGGCGAGCGTGGCGTTCGCGTCGCGGGAGCGGCAGTACACGACTGGGAAATGGTTGCAGCAGCAGGAGTCGCGGTTCCGGGTGCGGGGGCAGTCTCAGCAGCGAACGGCGGCGGACGAGCTGCGCGGGCGGTTGGTGGCGGACCGGGTGTACCGGGTGGACACGACGGGTCCGGACGTGCCGAACCGGTTCGATTTCACGCTGGTGACGGGGCAGAAGCGGCCAGATCGGCCCGCGAACGGGGCTTCGGACGTCGGGGGTGGCGGATGAGGTCACGGGGGCGTCTCATCGCGGGGGTGATCGGCGTGGCTGTCGCGGGCTGGATCGGTTACGCCGCGTACGGGCGGTTCTACGCGAAGCCGGCGGCGGAGCGTCTGGCGCGGCTGGAATCGTTCGAGAGATCGTCGCGGTGGCTCGAGGAGCAGATGGAGGATGAGTTCCGCGTGCGTGAGCGTCTTGCGGAGTATGCGGCGAGGACGCTCGGAGCTTCGGCGGAGGTCGTGGAGCACCGTTTCCGCACGGGTTTGAGCGCGATCGCGGCGTCGGCGGGGCTGCGCGACGTGGTGGTGACGCAGAATCGGCCGACGCCGGAGGGGAACCCTGCGGCGCGGGAGCGAGTGCGTGACTTCACGCGGGAGCAGTTGAGAGTCGCGGACTTCTACACGGTCGCGGGCGAGTTGCGCGGGAAGGGGACGCTGGAGCAGGCGACGCGGGCGATCGCGTTGGCGCAGGCGCAGCCGTGGGTGGCTCGGGTGACGTCGCTTTCGCTGCGTCCTGAGTCGGAGGATCGGCAGCAGTTTGAGTTGCGGTTGTCGGTGCAGGCGTTGGTGCTGCCGGACGTGGCGAAGGACTCGGAGACGACGCCGCCGGTGATCGTGGAGCCCGCGGAGGAAGCGGAGCGTTTTGCTGCGTCGGTGGCGTCGCGGAATGCGTTTGCGCCGCCGAAGCCGGAGCCGGCGCCGCGACAGCCGAGGCCTGAGCAGAGGGAGGCGGATCGTCCGCCGCCGCCTCCGCCACCCCCTCCGTATGACCTGTGGCGTCTGAACGCGGTGGTGTCGGCGGGCGGCGAGGTTGAGGCGTGGCTGGTCAACATCAAGAGCGGTGAGTGGCGGTCGCTGCGACCTGGGGAGGGGGTGCTGGACGCGGTGCTGGTGGAGGCGGGGGGTGAGAAGGCGGTTTTCAGGATCGGGGAGCAGGCGTTCCAAGTTCTGTTGAATGAGACACTTGCGCAACGGCAGCCGGTGCCGTGAGGCGGCTGTCGGTGGTATCGGTATAGTGGCTACTAGCCGAGGCGGCCGCCGGAGGGCGGCGTTCGTTGGCAGAAGGAGCGAGTCCATGGCCCGGCAGGCACAGAGACGGTTGATGGTGGCGGCATCCCTCTTTGCGGCGGCGGGGGGGGCGTGCTCGGTGTTCGCGCAGGAAGCGGTAGTGTCGGAGGGGATCGTCGCGCCTGAGGCGCCGGCGCCACCGGCGTCGGAACCGGCCCCCGCGGCCGCCGTCGAGCATCCGGAGGAGCGGCGCGCGCAGCCGGAGGATCGTCGTGTGGGGTTCGTGTTCAAGGACACGCCGTTCGACCAGGTGCTGGACTATTTCGCGCGGACGACGGGCCTTCCGATCGTGCGTGAGGCGCCGGTGCCCGCGGGTGCGATGACGTGGGTCGGGGGGCAGACGGAGTACTCGTTCGCGGAAGCGCTGAGCATCCTGAACCTGAACCTTCGGATGCACGGGGTGATGCTTCGGCGTGAGCAGAACTATCTGTATCTCTCGACGCTAGCGGACGCCGTGAAGAGGCCGAGCGAGGTGTTCGACGCTTCGCTGATCCCGCCCGGCGTGACGCCGGACCAGATTCTGACGGTGATGATCCCTCTGCAGAACTCGCGGGCGAACGTGGTTGCGGAGCAGATCAAGCCCTTGCTCGCGCCGTTCGGTGCGGTGACGGCGGTCGAGGCTCAGAACATGCTGATCCTCGTGGAGACGGCGGCGCAGTGCGTTCGTCTGCGCGACGTCATCGCGTTGATCGACGCGCAGAGGCCGGTGGACTCGGCGTTCGAGCTTTTCCGGCTTCGGCACGCGAACGCGGAGCAGGCGGTGACCGCGCTGAAGGGGCTGGTGGGTCAGCGTGTGGTGAAGCAGATCATCAACCCGCAGGACGGGAAGGTGCGGACGCTGGAGGAGATCGACATCGCGGGGCTGAGCCTGGAGTCGGACAAGCGGACGAACTCGGTGATCGCGGTGGGTCCTGAGGCTCGGCTTCAGACGGTGCGGGAGCTCATCACGATCATCGACGTGCCCGGGGACGGGGTGGCGGGCGATCGGCAGATGATGACGTTCGCGCTGGAGACGATCACGCCGGACGAGGCGGCGCAGCGGCTCAACGCGCTGTACGCGGCGGTGCCGCAGGAGTCGAAGCCGGTGGTTGTGCCGCTGGGCACGGTGAACAAGGTGAGCGTGGTGGCGTCGCAGTCGTTGCTGGCGCAGGCGAGCGCGCTGATCGGTGAGATCGACCCGGCGGCGGAGACGGGGCAGGCTCGCCGGCCGGCTGCGGAGAGCGTGGGGCGGGTGGTGGCGTTGAAGCACGTGGAGCCTGCGCGGGTGGAGCAGATTCTGTCGCGGATGCTGACGCCGCGGCAGCAGTCGGCGGTGCGATTCACGGCGACGCCGGACGGTCGCGGCTTGCTGGTGGCGGGTCCGCCCGCGGACGTGGCGGCGCTGGAGGGCCTGATCGCGGGCCTGGACGTGCGTTCGGGGGCGGACGTGGAGGTGCGGGTGGTTCGGATCGCGACGGGCGACCCCGCGGTGATGCTGGCGCGTGCGCAGGAACTGGACGCTGCGACGGGCGAGGCGGAGCGTGACCCGGTGCGTGCGACGCTGGACGGGGCGAGCCGGAGCGTGACGCTGATCGGGACGCGGGCGGGTCTGGCGCGGTTGGAGCAGTTGCTGCGGACGGCGGAGTCCGGGGTGGTGGTGGACGTTGAGAGCCGGGCGTATGCGCTGAAGACGGCGGTGCCGTCGCAGCTGGGTCCGCGGCTGGAGCGGTTGGCTCGTCCGATGCTGACGCCGGACGACGGGTCGGCGTACCACGAGCCGACGTTCGAGCCGCTGGACGAGCTGGACACGCTGATCGTGCGTGCGCTGCCCGGGCAGCACGGTGTGCTGGAGCGGTTGATCGCGCAGCTGGACGCGGAGGAGCCGGGCCGGCGTGAGTTCCGGGTGGTTCCTGCGGGCGCGGGCGATCCCGCGAAGGTTCGGGCGCGTGTGGAGGAGTTGCTGACGCGTCTGAACGAGGGGCTGCCGCGTGAGCAGCAGGGGCGGGTGGAGATCGAGATCGACGCGGTGTCGGGGAACCTGCTGGTGATGGGGGATCCGGCGGGGATGCAGCAGTTTTCGAGCGTGATCGGGCAGGTGCAGCAGTTGGTCTCGCCGGTGCGCGAGGTCCGGATGATCGAGTTGAAGCTGGCGAGCGTGCACGAGGTGATCTCGTTTCTGAACGAGATGGCGGCGGCGAGCGAGTCTCTGATCATCCAGGGCGGTCCGAGGCCGGTGTTCGAGCCGATCGAGTCGACGAACTCGCTGCTGGTTGCTGCGCAGCCGTCGCAGTTGGCGGTGATCGAGCAGTTGGTTCGGAGCGTGGACGCGCGTCAGGCCGGGGAGAGGCCGTCGCTGCGGATTCTGAGGCTGCGGAGCACGGACGCGGGGAACCTGGCGCAGGTGCTGCAGTCGTCGTTCGACCAGCGGACGCCGGAGGAGCGTTCGAAGCAGCCGGTGAGCGTGCGTGCGGACGACCCGACGAACACGCTGATCGTGTCGGCGCACCCCGACCTGCTGCCGGAGATCGAGGCGATCGTGGAGCAGTTGAACGAGACGCAGGCGCTGGACGCCGAGGGCCGGGAGATTCGCATCTTCCCGCTGGCGTGGGCGCGAGCGGAGGAGTTGGCGCAGACGATCGACCAGATGTATCCGGAGCCGCCGATGCCGATCGATCCTCGGACTCGGCTGCCTCGTCCGGACCTGCGGCTTCCGAAGGAGATCACGGTGCGTGCGGACCGGGCGACGAACTCGCTGATCGTGGACGCTCCTGGGAAGCGTCTGGCGGGTTTCGAGCAGATCGTGCGTTCGCTGGACCAGCAGCACCGTGGCGACGACGCGGAGGTGCGGACGTACCGGCTGGAGCGGGCGGACCTGGACGCGGTGGCGAGGACGCTGCGCGAGCTCTCGTCGAGCGGGGCGTTTCGGGTTGGGAGCCGGACGCCGGTGACGGTGAGCACGGAGCCGGCGACGCGGTCGCTGGTGGTGAGCGGGCCGTCGGCGGTGTTCGCGGACGTGGAGCGTGTGCTGCAGGAGATCGGGCAGGCGCCGGACCGTCCGGCGACGACGCTGAAGATGTACGCGCTGAAGCACGCGCGAGCGGAGCGGTTGCAGCCGCTGCTGCGCGATCTGCTGGCGACGCGGTTGCGTGACGAGGAGGAGCGTGCGGGGCGTTCTCCGGCGGCTGCGGAGGCGTTGCTGAACGTGTCGTCGCACGCGGGTTCGAACACGCTGATCATCTCCGCGCCGGAGGCGATCCAGCAGGTCGCGGAGGAGCTGGTGCGTGCGCTGGACACGGAGGCGGCGGCGTCCGGTCGGCGAGTGATCCGGGTGACGCCGCTGTCGTACGCGGACGCCTCGGCGGTGGCGCAGACGCTGACGGCGACGATCCCGAGCATGGAGCTGCCCGGCGGTGGCGACGTGCGGGTGATCGCGGCGACCGGCTCGAACGCGCTGATCCTGTCGGGGTCGGAGGCGGACCTGCGGAAGGTGGAGGAACTGGTTGCGCCGCTGGACGTTCGGCCGGTGGACCCGGAGACGATGGGAGTCGAGACGTTCGCGCTTGAACACGCGGACGCGACGCAGATCGCGCAGACGGTGGAGCGGCTGCTGATGCAGCAGCAGGAGACGGACCCCCGGATTCTGACGCTTCAGTTGCGTTATGCGCGCACGCCGGAGTTGTTCCGTCGTCCGACGATCCGGGTGGAGGCGGAGCAGCGGACGAACTCGCTGATCGTGTCCGCGCCGGCGGAGACGCTGGACCTGGCGCGCACGATCATCCGTCGGCTGGACGAGCCGGTCGAGGCGACCGGGCGCGTGGTGGAGACGTTCACGCCGGCGCGGGCCGCGCCGGGCGAGTTGGCCCAGACGGTGGCGCGGATCGTGAACCAGACGGTGCCGCAGGGCCGGCGTGCGATGGAACTGACGCCCGACGCTCGCTCGGGGAGCATCGTCGCGGTAGGAACGCAGGAGCAGGTGGCCGAGGC
>JAANMX010002932.1_pt1 | contig 15878 bp, 14 predicted proteins | sample 7279681 | NCBI WGS metagenome assembly JAANMX01 (sample SAMN14094542, study PRJNA606508) | bioreactor metagenome | isolation source: A lab-scale SPAN reactor treating ammonium-rich wastewater day 351 | place: Ireland: Galway | collected 2018-01-01
AGGATTATGCCGAGTCGTCAAACCGCCGAATTCGATAGATACTGAAATGCAGGCCAGCCCCCCGCACCAACTCGGCATAATCCTGTACGCGGCATAATGGCGATTATGCCGAGCTCGGCATAATCGCCATTACTTTGCAAGCCAGCTGGTCGAGCGCACGCAAGATGTCGTGGCCACGAGTCGCCTTATGGGCCACAGCCGAGTTCAGACCACGATGGTATACCAGCACACGTCTCCTGGACGCTTGGCCCGGGTCGTGACAGCTCTCGATTCGTAACTACGGGGACTCACGGTGCCAGCGGGTTTACCGCTGAGAAGATGCTCCGGATCCCGGCAGGTGCACCCACGACCAGGTCGGTGGCATCGGACGCGAAGACGATCAGCGACCCGTCGGCGGAGATGTCCGGGAAGAGGCTGCGTTCGTTGCCGGTGGCGGTGACCGCGGTGTTCAGGCTCACGGCTTCGGTGGTCCCCGCGTCCGTGTCGTGCACGAAGACATCGGAGACGCCGTTCGTATCCCGGGCGTCCAGGTTGGTGGCAACGGAGGTGAACACGACGAAGCGCCCGTCGCCGGATACTTTCGGTTGGGTGGAGCCGCCGTCGGCCTGGACTCCGGTCGACGTCACGGATACGCGCACCGTTTGTCCGGTCTGCGTGTCGTGGCGGAAGACGTCCGGAGCGCCGTTGGTGTCGTCGGCCACCAGGTTGGTGGCGGTGGAGACGAAGACGATGAATCGGCCGTCGTCGGAAACGTCGAGCACGTTGCTCTCGGCGGCGATCGTGCCACCGCTGGGTCCGTCGCCCTGGGCCCCGGCCGAGTTCACGCTGACCCGCGTCGTTGTCCCGGCCTGGAGGTCGCGCAGGAAGACGTCGCGCACGCCGTTCGTGTCGCCCACGACCAGGTTGTCGGCCACGGACGAGAAGGCTACGAAGCGGCCATCCGCGGAGATGCGGCCCGCATTGCTGGTGCCGTTGCCTGGGGTGTTCGTCGAGCTCAGGCTGACGAGCACCGTCGTCGCGGTTGTCACGCTGTGCAGGAAGACGTCGCGAAAGCCGCCCAGATCCCCGCCGACCAGGTTGGTGGCGAGGGATTCGAATACGACTAGGCTCCCATCCGCGCTGATAGAAGCCTGGCTGGAGAACCCGTTGGACTGCCCGCCCCCGGTCGCGACGCTGACTCGGGTCGTGCCGCCGGCGGCGCGCAGGAAGATGTCGGGTTCGAGGTTCGTGTCGTTCGGCACCAGGTCGTCTGCGCCGGAGGCGAAAGCGACCGCCCCGCTGGTCGAGACCGAGGGGTCGATGCTGTTGCCATCGGCTTGGCCGCCAGCGGCGCTCACGCTGGAGCGGGTGGTGGTAGAGGCGGTGCGGTCGCGAAGGTAAACGTCCAGCCCGACCCCTGTCTTGTCTGGCACCAAGTTGCCTGCGTTTGACTCGAAGGCCAGGAAACTGCCGTCTCCAGCGGTGCTCGGCCCCGAGCTGTCGAAGTCGGCGGCCACCCCGGCAGTGCTCACGCTTTCCAGGGTGGTCCCGTTCGTGACCGGAGGAGGGGGCGGTGGCGGGACCGGGGGAGGAGGTGGCGGTGGAGGTGGAGCCGGCGGCGTGAACGGGAAATCAAATGGGGGCGGCGCTGGGCTCGTATCGTCCCCGCCGCTACAGCCGGGCAAGCACAGGCAGCTGGCGCCCACAAGGCTCAGAATGGCGCCGGCGATGAGCTTCTTTTTCGTGGTCATCTAATCGTCCTTTCACAGGTCGCGCCAGAAGACGACGCGCATCCTGTCGGAGGTGTTGAGGAACTGGTTGAGGTCCAGGGAGAACTGCCCGCGCAGAAGGGCCGGAGACGGCCTGGTCTGGTACTGCTGGTCCATCAAGGTCAGCATTGACCGAAACCGACCGTGCTCTTTTTGGAAGTACTCCTCCCATGAGGCGTAATTGATCCCGTCCTCACGCGGCAGTGGTTCCCCGCTGTCTTCCGCGGCTGCGGCCGCCTCCGCGACCGAGTGGTACGGGGTTCCATCGAACACGAGCGGCACCGTCTGGCCGTCCACCCGGGCCGGGTCAAAGTGGCCGGTGTCGCGGTCAAAGAAATCCTCTGCCGTCACCCCATCGCCTAGCTGTGAGCGGTTCCTTGGGTCGCCGCTACCCTGCCCAAACCCAGGAATCTCCCACTCGAACTGCACCGCCTCCGGGTCATACGTGACGTCGCAGTTCGTAAGCTTCATCTCTCCACCGCTCGACGCCGACCGATGGACGAACGCCCCCACCAGCTTCAAATCCGAAGCCTCCATCCCGGTCTCGGTGTAAACCAGTCCCCGGAAATGATTGCCCGACCCCGCCGCAGTCAGCGTTACCTTGCCACGCGCGACGATCGCCGCCAGGTTGGTCGTGGAGAGCTCACTGCCGCCAGTGATCGTGACGTCCCCCGTGCAGATGACGGCGCCGCGACCCGAGATGCCGCCGCGAATCACGAGGTCGCCGTCCACGAACAACAACCCGTTCTCCAGGCGCAGTCCGCTCGTGTTCACCGTCAAGTCTCCGTCGCAACGCGCCAGTCCGTCGACCTCGAGTCCCTGCGAAATCCCCTCCACCTTGCGCACGATCGCCGTGTCGTGTCCCGGGTCGTAAGAGGTGATCGGAATGGAAGGCAGCGACACCTGCGAGTGCTGGCCCTGCACCTGGCCCTCGATCTCGACGCCCGAGGGAGAGCGGTTGACCGCGCCGGTCGCCTTCACGTCTCCGGTGACGCGCGTGGCGGGTCCGTTCAGAGTGACGTCCCCGTTCCCCGCGATATGCCCGGGCTTGTCCGCAACCTCGCCCGCCTCATCCACGCCGGCCACCAACATCGGCCCAGAGGCGACAATCCCCGACGACGAAGCGATGCAATACCGAAAGGCACCGCCGCCGGCCGTCAGCATGACCGCCACCCGGCGAGGTTGGACACCCTGGCACGTGCCGGTGGCGAGCAGGTAGACGCATCCTGCGGGCACCTCGGTCCCGTCCGGTGCCGTCATGACGCCTCCACCGAGGTTGTTATTGGTGACGCTGACCGAATAGCGCGGATCCCACTCGCCCTCCAGGTCGTCGACGTTCTGGAAGCCGGCCGACCAGCCCGGGTTTGCCTTCAGCTCGACCAGGGCGGCAGCGATGCCGGCTTCGGCGGCGTAAACCGCAGTGGTGCTTCGGAGGTTGGACTTGACCAGATTGAGGTGTTGCGAGCCCAGGATGCCGACAGCGACCACCATCACGACCAGGACGACCAGCACCATCAGCGCGATGGCCAGAGAGTTTGCGGCTTGTTTTTTGGCAGACATAGGGGCCTCCGGTTCTACTCGCCCTGCGGGCGAAAGCTGCATCCAAGCGTGACATTGACGCTCGCAAGACCCCTCAGATCGTTGCTGGCGGTGACCGTGACCGATTCTCCAGCATACGCGCCCGAGGAGGCCAGGCCGGTGATGTCCGTGGCGACGATGCGCGCGGGCAGGCTCTGATTATTGACCAGTGTGTTGACGTCGGGTGCCAGGGCGGGCGGGGTCGAGGTGGGAGCGAAGGTCAGCTCCTTGCGAAGCAGCTTGTTGTCAGCGTCCCGGTAGTAGAGGATCCACTTTTGCCACAGCACTCGACCCGAGTTGTCATAGTCGATCCGGCCGGTCGGAGCCACGCTCGAGAGCATGAGAATCCAATCCGCCCCGCTGGACACCGAGCTCTTGGGGGACCTCGAGAGCTCGGTGGCGACCTCGTTGGCCGATTTCATCGCCTCCATCTGCAAGAGGGCGAAGTTGCGGGTGTTCTGGTAGACCTGGAGCACCATGATCAAAGTTGAGTAGACCATGGCCAGCAGCAAGATGGCCACGATCGCGTAGATCAGGACCTCGGCAAGGGTGAATGCTTTACGCTCAGTAGTCTGCGACATACGTGCTCAACTCCAGACTGCGGGGTCGCTCGCGCGTCCAGCTGACCAGCACCCGGACTTTTTTCAGCTCGGGTTTTAAAGGGGGGCTGTCGACGTCCACCTCGACGGTGTAGCGAGCGTCCGCGGTGATCCCCCGGTTGGTGGTTTGGACGGTGACCTCGCGAGGAGAGACGTTGGCGATATCCTCGAACGCGAGCCCACGCACCGCCTCGAGCTCCTGCTCGGCCAGGAAGGAAGCGGTGAGATACTCGTTGGCCTGTCGGATGGCCCGGGTGGCCGTGGGGAATACACCCAGGAGGAGGAGAAAGGCGGTGGCGAACACCCCCACCGCCACCACCAGCTCCAGTAGGCTTAATGCTCTTGGTCTCATCGTATCCAGAGGATAGCACCTCTGGGGGTGGGCCAATATGATCCAGGTCAGGGGGTCAGGGTCGTGCTGCGACGACGGGCGCGCTGCTGGGCCAGGGTTGCCAGGGCCTCGAAATCGGGCAGGAAGAAGCTCTCGACCAGGTGCTCCTTCTCCCCGTCCGACAGGTGCAGGCGGGCCCGCCAGCTGGTGCGATGGGAGCGAGTGCAGATCAACCGGTCCCACGAGAAGCGCAGGCGTGCGCCCCGCTGCTTGACCAGCAGTCCGTGAGCCTGAAGCTCATACTCCAGACCGGCATGGGCCCAGGCCATGGACCCCAGTGAGCCGAAGATCAGCCCAACCAGAACGATCAGGGGGAGGGCCATTCCCAGTCGTCCTTCCAGGGCCGCGGGCCAGACTTGCCAGAGCCACCACAGGAGATAGAGGCAATAGCCTCCCAGCAGGCTCCCCGGTAGAGCGAACCACCAGAAAAAGCGCCCCAGGCTGACCTGAAAGACCTTTTCGGGCGAGGCGGTTTCCACTCAAGCATGATAAGGCCAGAAGGGCATGGGAGCAATGACCTTTGTCAGCGAAGGTCTTGCCCTTTCACCGGTGCTTGGCGGGGCCGCGTGATGCGGACGGCCACCGATTCGGCGCCCCGCAAAGCGCCTGGCTTGGCCAGTTGCAGACGCACCCTCTGGACTGGGAACTCGCGCAGGATCAGGGCCGCCAGGCGCTCAGCCAGGGTTTCGATGAGCTGGAGCTCGGATTCGGCGATGAAGGCCTGCAGCCGCTTGGAGAGGCTGCGGGTGTTGAGAGCTCCTTCCACCAGCGCGTCGTGCTGCGCCGCCAGGGCGACCTGGCAGTCCAGCCACAGGTCCAGCGAAACGGTCTGGCGCACCATGCGCTCCCAGTCGGCCAGACCGATGATGCAGTCGGCTTTCAATCCCCGGATGACGATCTGATCAGCCATCGCCTTTCTCTCCGTAGAAAAATTGGCGACACTCGTCCATCAAGCAGACGAACCGGTCTTCGTCGGAACGGGTGGCGGCGGCGCAAAAGTCGGCCAGCGAGCGGCTCAGAACCTGGTAGACCAGGCCTGTGTGCTGGTTGAGGAACTGGATCTGGTGGTAGAGAGAGGGATTCTCGCTGGCCACCTGGGCGGTGGTCTGGATTTGACGGGCGAAAGTGCTCGAGGCGAGTCGTCCCAACTGCTCCAGGGGCAGGCCGAAGCGGGCCAGGGCAAGCGCGAAGACCAGGTTGACGGCGTGACTCATCCCGAGCACCACGCTCATCACCCGGTCGTGGTCTTCGAGAGGCAGGTCGCAGAGACTGAGAGCGCTGTGTGAAAAGAGAGCGCGCGCCTGACGGGTGGCCTCAGCGTGGCCCGCGTCGCAGACCAGCATGGTCTGCCCCGACAGCAGCGCCGGACCGGGACCAAACATCGGGTGCAGGCTGGTGACCCGATGGCCCTGGCTGGCCGCCTGGCGCAGAATTTCGATCAGCTCGCCTTTGAGGCTGCAGATGTCGAACACGAGCGGGCGCTGAGGAAATGACAGCACCTCCCGGAGGACCGGGGGGGTGGCGGAAAGGGGGGTAGCCAGCGCCACCACCTCGGCCTCGGCCACCCCCACTCGCAACGGCAGGCTGTTCTCCCGGCTCGGGTCGGTCACGGCCACCTGGTGGCCCTGGTCGGCGAAGAACTGCCCCAGCCAGCGGCCCATGCGACCGCCTCCTCCTACGATGAGAACCCGCTGCTGGCGCTCGGAGGCGGTCATGTTGTGCTGGCTCTGGGTGCTGACCGAGGCTTCGATCAACTCGCGCAGCACTCGCTGGGCAAGCTCTTCGTCAAAACCTTTCTGCCGGGCCGCCCGGCGGGCGCGGGCCAGCACCTCGACTTCCACCTGGAAGTTGCGCACGGGAATCTTCCCGCTGCGCTTGGCCTCGGCCACGGCGACCGCAGTTTCGAGGCGCTCCCCGATCAGGCTCAAGATCTGCTCGTCGATCTGGGCGATGCGTTCACGCAGAGCGGACAACTCGACCTCGCCCACTTACAGCTTGACCGCCGGTAGCACCAGCAGGCGCGAGGGGATACGGGTTTCCTCGGGATCGTTGTCAAAAGTGATGGCGATGTCGTAGTTGCGCTCCTTGATGTGGCGCACGGCCAGCCCGGCAGCTCGATTGCCGGGAGCGATGTCTTTCATGATGAGCCTGGGTGGGGGAAAGCCTCCCCGCAGCATCCACAGCTGGCTGGCCCCAAAAGTACGCTTGTCGTAGGACTGGGACCCCAACAAGAGCAACAGGCCTTCTCCCGGAACGTACTGCATGTCGGCCAGGAAATACGGGTTATTGGTGGCTGTATCGGTCTCCGGTTTGAGGTCGGTCTTCAGTTCCTTGAGCTCAAAGCCTTTGTCGCGCGCCAGGAACTTGTCCAGCTTGCCTTCATAGACCAGAACGGTCTGCTGGCTGGACATCGGTTGCGAGCAGCCGAAAAAGATGCGCTTATTCTTGGTGTCCACCGCCAGGCCCTGGAGATCGAGCGGCGTGCGAGGGGACTCGCCGAAGTTGCCGGTAGCGCGCAGGGCCCGGTCGGGCTCGAGGTTGACCTCGCCGCACCAGCGAGCCAGCTCCTCTCCTTCCAGGCCCACCCGGAAGACCACGCTGCGGGCGCTGACGTAGCGCACGTGGTTCTTTTCGTGATAGTGGGAGCCGGCGGTCAGGTAGCTGGTCTCGTCCAGAGGCGTGAGGCAGGAGAACTGGGCGATCGGGATGGAGCGGACCGGGTAGGAGAGGAACTTGTAGCGCCGGCCCGTCAGGTCGAAAATGTGGAAGTCGTTGAAGCGCCGGTCACAGACCATCACTCGGTCGTTGCCGAGCCAGACGGCGCCGGTGGGCTTGAGGTCCATCAGCAGGCCTTCGTCGCCGCGCAGGTCGACCGGGCCCGTCTGGGCGCGGGCCGACAGCAGCGTGGACAGGGCAATCAGGACGATCAGGATACGGTGCATTGGGGCCTCCTGGCGGACGTGGTTCTCGGCGGCTTTGCTCCGGCCCCGGCCGGCCCCTGCCGCCGGTGGCTCAGAGCAGGAGATTCTCCCGTCCGGGTCAGGAAACCGGGCAAAATCCTGTTTGAGGATCAAGCTGATCTGTTGAGCATCCCTGGCAGGGCACCTGACTGGCAGCAGGAGAGCCTCCGCCTGTCACCCGAAGCGATCTCAAACCAGCTCTTCGGCCGGCCGGTCCTCCCGATCCAGGGCTACCCCCACCCTCCCGCGCACCACCAGCACGTTGCAGGCCGCCTGGCTCATCACCTGCCCCGAAACGCTGCCCAGAAAAAGGCGGGCCGGGGCGGACAGCTCGCGGCTTCCCACCACCACCAGCTCCGCCTCCAGCTCGCTGGCAGCCTTCAGAATCGCCGCTGTGGCCTGGCCAGTTTCCAGGCGGGGTTGGCAACCGACCGTCCAGTCCTCAAGACGCCGGCTGACCTCGGCGAGCACCTCGCGACGAAGCGCTTCTTTGGACGGCTCGCTGCAGACGGCCACCGGGGTAAAGGTGACGCCATCCTTGGGCCAGGGGAACTGGGAGAGGAAGTCCAGGCAACGATTGGCTGTCTCGATCTGGTTGACAGCCAGAACCACGTTGCGGATGGGGCGGCCCGTGCGGGCGATGCCCACGGGGCATTGACAGCTCTGCACCAGCCTGGCGGCCAGCCCGGCCGACTGCTCACCGGTTGACGAGACGCCCAGCACGACCAGGTCGGCGGGCAATTCGGCGGCCATTTTCAGGATCGATTTGGCTGGATCTCCCGTAAGAGTGAGGGTAGAAGCCTCCACGCCCGGTCGGCGCTGGCGCTCGGCGACATTCTTGAGCCGCTTGCGCACGTCACCCGAGGCCGGACCTCCGGCAGCAGCCACGACCGCCACGTAGCTCGGGTCAGGCAGGCTCAGATTTTGCAGCAGCTCTTCGGCCAGCCCGACTTCGTCCACGGCCAGGAGGACGTTCATGGGGAAATCTTCGTGGCCTCCCTGCAGGATACCCTCCCGCACCGGCGGGAAGCCATGAGAAAGGGAGGGATGACTCTGGAGCCAGGTCACGTCCTGCTCGACCGCTTTGTGATCGTCCGCCCCCTCGGTCGGGGGGGCATGGGCGCGGTCTACCTTTGCGAGGACCGGCGCCTGTCGGGCAAGCTTTGGGCCATCAAGGAGATGGTCTGTTACGACCCGTTGCTGCTCAAGGAGGCGACCGAGAACTTCAACCGCGAGGCCCACATGCTGGCCGGGCTGCGGCACAAGAGCCTGCCCATGATCGTGGACCACTTCGAAGACCAGGGCAAGAGCTACCTGGTCATGGAGTATGTCGAAGGGCAGAACCTGGCCAAGGTGGTCGAGGTCGAGGGCCCCCTGAGCGAGTTGCAGGCCATGCGCTGGGCTCTGGAGATCGCCCAGGTGCTGGGCTACCTTCACCAGCAGAATCCACCCGTGATCTTCCGCGATCTCAAGCCTGAGAACGTGATGATCACGACCTCCATGAGCGGTCCGGCCGGCGAGGGCCGCGTGGTCAAGCTGATTGACTTTGGCCTGGCGCGCCATTTCGACCCCAAGAAGCGTCGCGACACCCAGGCTTCAGGCTCGGTCGGCTACGCCGCCCCCGAGCAGTGGGAGGACTCGCGCCAGACGGATGGCCGCAGCGACATCTACTCGCTGGGCGGCACGCTCTACTACGTGCTGACCGGCAAGCCACCGTCCCCCATTTACGGCAGCCACCGCATTCGTCCCCACCGCAAGGATATCGGCACCGACACCGAGGCGCTGGTGCTACGTTGTCTCCAGAGCGATCCGGGCCAGCGCTACTCGGATACCAGCGAGCTGGTGCGCGACCTGCTGCTGATTCTGGCCCGTCTGGGAGACAAGCGTCCGGAGGCTCCGGCCCGGCGTCCCGTGGCCAGGCCCACTTCCGAACTTTCTCCCCTGGCCGCTCCCAGGCTGAGGCCCGGGTCTGGTGCTCCGCGCTGGCTGGGGGCCCTGATGGTCTCGGCCACGATCTTCTTTCTGACCGCCGCGCTGGTCGGCCTGGTGCGGCCCGGCGGCGCAAAACCCTCCTTCCGCAGCCTGGATAGCCTCACCCGCACCGGCCTTTCCGAGAAGAATCGGGCCAGGCAGCTGATGGAGCAAGGCTCTCCGGCCAAAGCCATCGAGCTGATGGATGGCCTGGTCACGCGCAACCCGGCCGACGCCGAGGCCCACATTCTCAAACAGAACGCGCTGGCTTTGCTGCTCGGCAAGCCCCCCGTGCGCGTGCCCGTGTTGACCTCCATGTCCGGACGCGAGGGGAACGAGGGCGTCAGCCTGCTCTATGGACTGGCCCTGGCCCAGGCCGAGGTGAACCAGCTGGGGGGGCGCCCCCTGGTGCTCGACCTTTACAATGACGAATCTTCCCTCCCCCTGGCCTTGCAGCTCTCCAAGGAGACTATCTGCCCGCGGCCTGACTACCTGGTGGAGATCGGGCCCTTCAATTCCCAGCACACTCTGGCCGTGGCCCCGGTCTACAACGACGCGGGTCTTGCCATGGTGGCACCGGTGGCCTCCGACCCGCGCATCTGGGAGGCCGGTCCTTACTGCTTCACCGGCTCGGATTCCAATCTCGAGCGGTTGGACGCCCTGGCCGCTCACTTCACTGGCTTGGGATTGAAACGGGGCGCCATCCTGTACGACCCGGGATTAACCCTGTCGAGCACCATGGCGGGCGAGTTCAGCTCGATTCTGCTCAAGCGGGGCGGCGAGGTCGTCTCCGAGCAGCCCTATGGCGAGAGCAATCTGCCGATGCTGATCAAATCTCGCCCCCAGTTTCTCTTTCTGGCTGAGTATCGGGCCCAGGTGCTCGTCGATCTCATGCGCCAGTTGCACCAGGCCGGCATCCAGGTACCCACCGCCAGTCAGGCCCGCCTCTTCGGCAGCGAGCTGGTGCGTAGCGGAGGCAAAGACGTGGAGGGGCTGCTGCTTTCGGCCTATTTTCATCCGGACGCGAGCCGCCCCGAGGTGGCCGACTTCAAGCGCAAGTTCCAGCAGACCTTCGGCGAGCTGGACCCCTCTCATCGCGAGGCCACGGCCTATGACGTGCTCAAGATGGTCTTGCCCGCGCTGGAGACGCCGGGAGCGACGCGGCGCTCCGTGCGCGACTACCTGGCCGGGCTTTCCGAGTATGTCGGGGTGACCGGCAGCTTTGCTCCCGGAAAAAAGCTCGATCGGCGCCGGGCCTACGTGGTCGAGGTGCGAGACGGAACCTACCAGCTGGTCAGCGAGCCTTCGGGGAAGGAGACGGGCTTGGAGCCAGCGGTGCCTCCATCGCCCCGACCGTCACCGTAACGCTGCTCAGACCGGCCGATTCGATCGTGACCGTCCCGCCCTTCAGCTCGAGGGGGATCTCGAGTTGCAGGCTGCCATCGGTTGGAATCTGAAAGTCCGACTCGGCGCACCGGATGGGCACCGAGCCCATCGGGTTGCCCCATTCGTCATCGACCTGCACAGCCACGACCGCCAGCTGGCCGGGAGCCTGGTAACGCTGGCGCACCAGGTCAGCCCTCAGGCGGCGAGGGCTGCCGGCCTGGTAGCACAGGCTTTCCTCAGCCCGGGCTCCCCCACACTCCACCTTGACCAGACCCGGCCCGGGCAAGCGCAGGGAAGTCAGCTCGACGCTGGCCCGACCTTCCTTGACGGTGGTGGCGTAGGCAGACAGCCTGACCCGGTCGCCCAGGAAGCGAATGGGAGTGCCGTCGGGCACGCTCTGTCCCCCGGGAGCGGTCACCTCGGCCACCACCCGGGTCTTGCTCGACCCGTCGGCCGGCAGGCTCGATTCCTCCACGCTGAGTTGGATGCTCTCGGGGTAAGTGGCCGGGTGCTCGTCATGCACCAGCAAGGCGGTGGCCACGGGCTTCTCGCGGGTGGTCGAGCCCGGTCCCGAGCCCACCACGTCCCCTCCGATGACCATGTCCACACTGGCCCCTCCGTCCAGGTTCATGGCCTCCACCGCCCCCCGACGGATCAGGCGTGAAGCCAGCTCTTCCAGGCGCAGACCCTGGGTGTGGGTGTCCCGCCAGCCGGCGGCGGTGGCCAGCAGCATGCGCCCGTCGCGGGTGGTGGCCAGGGCCGTGCGGCCGCACGATCTGGTGATGTCGTTGCCGCTGCGCCCCAGCGCTTCCTGCTCGGTGGTGAGGGCGATCGCTCCTCGGTGGACCAGTTGGGGACCACCTCCCAGAGCCAACAGGACGTCGGTCCAGGTGTTGCCGTCGGTGGAGACGAGCTTTCCCCCGCGGGCAGCGATGCGGCTGAAGCTGACTTTGCGGTCCCGGGTCTGGGCCAGGGCGGTTCGCGGCGGTCGACGCCCAACGTGCGGGGTCAGCAGCTTGCCCTCTTTGACGACCAGCCCCAGGGGACCGCCGGAGGTGGCAAAGTAGCCGCCGTTGATGCCCACCCGCGCTCCCGTGCGGCGCACCATCGAGCTGACGGTCTCGCGGGCGTCCAGCCGATTCTGGGCCAGGCCCACGTCCAGGCGCACCTTGGGGTCATCCAGCGCATAGCTCACGTCGTTCCAGAGAAGATAGCCCGTGGAGTTGGCTGCCTCGCGGCGGATCCACTTGAGCCCCGAGCTGAGCGAAATCGTCTCTTCGCGAGCGTAGTAGGGATCGATGTCCACCACCAGCCGGGGAGGATTGTCCAGCACCTCGGTCTTGATCTGCGAGGCCGGAATCCGCTCGCGCAGATTGAGCGTCCAACGCACCCGACTGAGGTTCTCTTGTTGCAGGTTGCTCGACAGGAGCCAGGGAGCCCGGGGGGTGGGCCGACGCAGGCTGTCGGGCAGCTCGGCCCCCACCACCTCGAACACCAGGCGCTCGGGCTTGCTGCGCTGGTAGACCTGGCAGACGGGCGCGCTCTCGGTTTCCAGAACCAGGCGCAGGGTATCCCCGTGCTGACCGATGCGCACCAGGGTGACCCGATTGAGCTCATCGGCCCGAACGGGGGCCAGCAGGCCCAGGGCCAGCGACAGGAGGCACAGTGTACGGACAAAGGCTCTCGGCATGGCTCCTGAAGTTTTTTCCAGCCGAGAGCCGAATCCTGCTGTTTATTTGGAGCTGGTCACCGGGCTGGGGATCTCCCAACTTTCCAGAGCCTTCATGACCTGCACTCTGGTGTTGAAACGGCTCTCCACCTCGCGCCGGAACTCCTCGGGGTCCTGCTTGATGGGCTCGAAGGTATTGTAGTGGATGGGGATGGCAAAGCGCGGGGCCACGAACTCGATGGCTTTGACGGCCTCGAAGACGTCCATGGTGAAGGTTCCGCCGATGGGGAGGAACATGATTTCGGGCTTGTAGAGCTCGGCGATCAATTTCATGTCCGAGAAGATGCAGGTGTCCCCGGCGTGATAGAAGACCCGTCCCCCGACCTCGAAGACCACTCCGGCCGGCGTGCCCATGTACTTGCCGTGGAAGGAGGAGGAGTGCCAGGCGGGCACCAGCTTGGACCAGCCCCAGTCGTGCTTGACGCGGCCGCCCAGGCCGCAGTGCACCACCTCGGCCCCCAGCTCCGCCAGCCGGTTGGCCAGCTCGAACATGGCGACCACGCGGGCTTTGTGCTTCTTGCTCAGCTCGACCGCGTCGCCCACGTGGTCCTCGTGGCCGTGAGTGAGCAGAATGGTGGTAGGTTTGAGGTCGGAGGGGATAGCCTTGACCCAGGGCCCCCCTGTCATGAACGGATCGACCACCACGGTGGTCGTCTCGTGCTCGACAGCCAGAGCAGAATGACCCAGATAGCGGATTTTCATGGTGCTTCCTCCCGGATTGTTGATGGATAGTGCCGCAGCAGCGCGGTTGCCAGCGCTGCAATTCCTTCTGAGCGACCGATGAAGCCGAGCTTCTCCATGGTGGTGGCCTTGATGCCGATCTGCCAGGGCTCCAGCCCGAAGGCGCCACCCATGCGCTCGCGCATGGCGGCCACGTGAGGGGACAGACGGGGCTTCTCGGCCATCACGGCCAGGTCCAGGTTGACGATGCTCCAGCCCGCCTCGTGAACGGCCCAGGCCACCCGGCGAGCCAGCTCGAGACTGTCGGCGCCTCGAAACTGCTCGTCGGTATCCGGAAAGAGATTTCCGATGTCGCTCAGGCCGGCCGCCCCGAGTACGGCGTCCATGGCGGCGTGCACGATGACGTCAGCGTCGGAGTGGCCGAGCAGGCCAACCTCGCAGGCGATCTCGACCCCTCCCAAGATCAAGGGACGCCCTTCGGCGAAGCGGTGGACATCAAACCCCGAGCCCACGCGAAAGGCAGTCTCCTCACGGATCATCCGACGCAGGTCGGCCTCGGTCTGGCTCATGTTTGGCTCTCGCTTTCCCGGCAGGCTGGCAGACGGTGCTTGCGTGCAGTGAGGGCCGGTTCGCCTCGGGCCGGGGTTGCTCCCTCCCCGGGTTCTGGATAAACTGGTAATATTCTGGCAACCGCTTTGCCGGTAGGTCACGGTATTGTGAAGGAGCGCGTCTTGTTTCAGTCTCTTTTGAGAGGCTCGCGGTAGGTTGAGGAGCGAGGGGCTGGTGGAAGGGAGGTGAGCTGATGGCGGTCAATCCGATGGTTCCAGGGTTCGATCCCGGCAAGGCCGGTCGACCTGTCGCCAGCAACGGCAACCCGACCGTTACGAGCTCCGAGCCCGAGGACAGAGTCGGCGCCCCGGTCGATCCTTATGAGCGAATGACCCAGATGCGCAAGCAGGGGCTGGGAAGCACGGCCATGGGCCCCATTGTCGCCGACCAGGTCCCGTTCGGCCAGGCTCCCCCGCCTCAAGCCGCTCCCGAGCAGCCGGGCGCGCCTCCCGCCCCGGAGCCTCCGGCTGTCCAAACTCAACCAGACCGACCCATCGTCGTCAAAGAGCCGGTCTCGGAAGACATGCGCGAGATGATCGCCAACATGCGCCGGGCCGGCGTCGAGATTCCCGAGGCTCCCGAGCCTTCCGCTCCGCCCGCCGCCGCGCCTGCCGTCGGGCAAGCCGGGTCGGCTTCCCCGCCCCCCCCGACGCCGGTCCCCTCCGAGCAGGCCCCTGAGATTTCCGCTCAGCCCCAGGTTCCCCAGCAGTCGGTCAGCCAGGACCCCTGGGCCAGGCTCGAAGAGATGCGTCGCAACGGAATGGGCAGCACGCCCGTCTCGGGCTTTGCCTCCCAGCAGCTTGGCTTGCAGGGCCCGGGCGCTTCGCCCACCCCGGCCCCGCAGCCCACCTCCCCGTACCCCGAGCCTCCCGCCCAGAGTCCGGCGCCCTCGCCCCCCCCCGAGCCTTCCGCCCAGAGTCCAGTACCCTCGTCGTCCGAGCCTTCCACTCAGAGTCAGGCCGAAGCCCGGGCTCCCGAGGCCGGGTCGCTTCAAGGAGCTCGTGAGGTTCCTCGACCCCTTAAAGAGCCGATCACCGGCGACATGGCCCAGATGCTCGAGGACATGCGGGCCAATGGCGCTCTGCCGCCTTCCGAGCCGGTGGGTCAGGCCGCGGCCAGCGGAAGTCCTGTGCAGACCGACCCGGTGCCGACACCACCCTCCGAGCAGCCAGCGCCACCTCCGTCCCAAGATTCTTATGCTCGAATGGAGCAAATGCGCCAGCGCGGCCTCGGGTCCACCCAGGCCGGCTCCCTGGCTCGCGCGCAGATCGATCTCGAGGAGTTCGACCGCCAGCATCCGGCCCCACCTCCGCCTCAGGAGTTCGAGATCGCCCCGCCGCCCAGGACGCAGGAGTCGGTCATCGCTCCGGGCGGGCAGAATCGCGTTTTCGACGAATTCCAGGTGCCTGCGCCTCCTCCCCGAAGCGACTGGTGGGGCAGTTGGGGCGATTTCGGGAAGGCTCCCCAGCCGCCCCCCCAGACAGCTCCCCAGGCACCCCCGGCTTCCACGCAACCCGGCGACGGCTGGTTCGGACAGTGGGGCGACTTCGGCGCCGCGCCCGCCCAGACGACGCCCGCAGCAACGCCTGCTCCAGCTTCGCAGCCCTCCAACAGTTGGTTCGGCCAGTGGGGCGACTTTGGGGCCGCTCCCGCACAGACGGCTGCTGCCCCTGCCCCCCAGCAACCGGCCGCAAACCAGTGGTGGGGTCGTTGGGGCGATTTCACGCCCAGCCCCGCGCCCACTCCTCCCGTTCAGCCCCAGAGCTGCGCGGACGACTGGCAGCAAATGGGCCGATTCCAGCCAGACTACCGCTCTCCGCAGCAACCTTACTACGACCCGCAACAGGCTTCCTACGACCCCTACCAGGCTTATTCGGGAATCCAGATGCCCTACCAGCCTCATCCCGGCAGCCTGCCTCCCTCGATGCAGTCCTACGGCCAGTACCAGCAGCCGGCGCCCTGGCAGATGCAGCAACAGATGCAAATGCCGCCCATGAGCAATGCACCCTTGTGGTCGATAATGAGCTTGATGCCGGCCATCAGCATGATCAGCATGCTCCCGATGATGATGATGCCCATGATGATGATGCCCATGATGATGCCCTTTGCGTTCGGGGGGTTCGGCTTCTAGAAGTCCGGCCGCAAACCCCCATGTGGTGTCGGAGGGAACCTCCGCCACCACAAGATGTTGTGGGCGTCCGGACTTCTAGCACAATCTGTTGGGCG
>JAANMX010002935.1_pt1 | contig 15858 bp, 14 predicted proteins | sample 7279681 | NCBI WGS metagenome assembly JAANMX01 (sample SAMN14094542, study PRJNA606508) | bioreactor metagenome | isolation source: A lab-scale SPAN reactor treating ammonium-rich wastewater day 351 | place: Ireland: Galway | collected 2018-01-01
GCGGGGTGCCCCGCCGGGATAGCGACCGCCCTGCAATCCCTCGAAAGCTCGACCGACCCCTCGCCGCTCATGACGCGTCTCCCGCCGAATCGCCCGCCTGCTCCGTCGTCACCTCCGACGCGCCGCCCTCGAGCGCCGCGAGCGCCGCGTGCCACGCCAGCATCGCGCATTTCACCCGCACCGGGAACTTGTGCACCCCGGAAAACACCTCCAGCTTCCCCAGCGCCCCCGGATCGCAGCGCCCCGTGGTCACCATCTCGTGGAACGCGTCGAAGACCCGCCTCACCTCCGCGAGGGACTTACCCTTGATCGCGTCGGTCATCATCGATGCCGACGCCTTCGAGATCGCGCACCCCTGCCCCGTGAAACCCACGTCCTTAACCCGGTCGCCCTCCACCGACACGAAGAGCCGGACCTGGTCGCCACACAGGGGATTGTGCCCATCGACGCCCCGCGCCGGCGGCGGCAGTTCCCTGAAATTCCTCGGGTGCGTGGCGTGCTCCCGTATCACCTCCTGATACAACTCGTCGAGATCCTCAAACATGCTCGATCGCCTCACCGGAGCGCGGGCAGGCCCTCCAGATAATCAAAGACAAAATTGTCGACGTGCTCCCGCAGTGGCCGGAAGGCCAATTTCTGGATGATCTCACCGGCAAAGGCGTGTGTCAACATGCGCCCCGCGTCCTTCGGGCCAACGCCCCGGGCCCTCAGATAATAGAGCGCCTCGTTGTCCAGGCGCCCCACCGTCGCCCCGTGCGTGCACTTCACATCGTCGGCAAAGATCTCGAGCTGGGGCTTGGTGTCTATCAGGGCCGACTCGCTCAGCAGGAGCCCGCGGTTCGTCTGCTTCGCGTCGGTCTTCTGCGCGTCCTTGCGAACGAAGATCTTGCCGTTGAACACCCCGCGCGATCTCTCGTCCAAAATGCCGTGGTAGAATTCGTGGCTGCCGCAGTTCGCGACGGCATGGTCGACGATCGTGTGGTGGTCGCAGAGCTGCGCCCCGCGGCACACGTAGAGACCATTCAGGTCGCTCGTCGAGTTGTGGCCCGACAGGACCGTGTTGATGTCGTTTCGGGCGATCAGCGCCCCGAGGGATATGGAGTGCGACGTGAAGTACGAGTCGCGCCCAAGCCTCGACTGCACGGTCGCCGTGTGGAACGCCCTCTCGTCATCACACAGGATCTTCGTGTGCTCGACCCGCGCACCGTCGCCAACGGCGACCTCCGTCACCGCGTTCACCCAATAGGCGGCGCCCCCGGTGCCGTGAAAACTCTCGACCACGGATCCCTCGCTCCCGCGCCCCGCGACAACCAGCACCCGCGGCACGACGGAACGGCCGCCGGTGGACAGGAAGATGAGGTGGACCGGCTCCTCGACCCGTCGGCCATCGGGAAAACTCACCAGCGCGCCATCGCGCCAGAGGGCGGAATTGAGCGCCACCAGCGGATGCGCGTCGGACGCCGCCAGCTGCCCGAGGCTCTCCCGCACGACAGATTCCTCCAGGCACGCGCGCAGCGACTCGACCCGCACCCCCGAGGAGGCGTCGCGCGCCGATAGGCCCGGCGAGAAAAAGCCGTCCACGAACACGACGACGTTGGATCCGATCCCCGGGATCCGCGCCACATCCACATCCCCCGGCTCGGCATCTCCCGGCCCTTCCGCCAGCGGCGGCGCGGCCTCCCGGACCGCCCCGATGTTCGTGAAGCGCCAATCCTCCAGCTTCGGGGTCGGAAATCCCAGCCGCGAAAAATGCCCGATGCTCGCCCCCCGACCCGAACGCAGCCACCCGGGTTCGTCGGAAAACGCCGAATCCGCCAGCCTTTCAAATGCGGAAGCGAAAGAGTCGCCCGCGGGCACATGCCCATCGTTCCCAATACCCGGCTCTATCGCCGCCGCCCTCATGCCCGGACCGCCTTCCTTTCCCCCGGTGCCCGCGTCACGCGGCCGCATGCTCCTCAATCCAGTCATAGCCCTTTTCCTCGAGCTCAAGAGCCAGCTCCTTTCCTCCAGAACGCACGATCCTGCCGTCCACCAAGACGTGCACGAAATCCGGAACGATATAATCCAGCAGCCGCTGGTAGTGCGTGATCACCAGAAACCCGTTGTCCGGGCGGCGCATCGCGTTCACCCCCTTGGCCACGATCTTGAGCGCGTCGATGTCCAGCCCCGAATCCGTCTCGTCCAACACCGCGAGTCTCGGGTCGAGCACCGTCATCTGGAAAATCTCGTTCCTCTTCTTCTCGCCTCCCGAGAAACCCTCGTTCACCGAGCGTTTCAGAAAATCTTCGCCAAACTCCAGGAGCCTGGCTTTGTCCTTCACCAGCTTGAGGAAGTCCATCGCGTCGACCTCGGGCTCCCCGCGGTGCTTCTTGAGGGCGTTATAGGCCGCCTTCAGGAAATAGACGTTGTTCACGCCAGGGATCTCGATCGGATACTGGAATGCGAGGAACAGCCCCTCCCTGGCGCGCTCGTGCGTGCCCATGTCCAGCAGGTCCTTGCCCAGGTATCGCACCGACCCGCCGGTCACCTCGAAGGACTCCCGGCCCATCAGCACCTGCGAGAGGGTGCTCTTGCCGCTTCCATTCGGGCCCATGATCGCGTGCGTCTCCCCGGGCCGGATCGCCAGATTGATCCCCTTCAGGATCTCCCGGCCCTCGACCCCGGCGCGCAGCCCCTCGATCTCCAGTATAGCGTCCATCGCTCTCATTCCTCCATTTCCAAAAAATCGCCTCAGCCCACGCTGCCCTCGAGGCTCACGCCGAGCAACTTCTGCGCCTCGACGGCGAACTCCATCGGCAGGTGACGGAAGACCTCTTTGCAGTAACCGTTCACGATCATGTTCACGGCGTCCTGCAGCTCGATGCCGCGCGCCGTGAGGTAGAACAGCTGGTCCTCCCCGATCTTCGACGTCGAGGCCTCGTGCTCGACCTGGGCCGTCGGATTCCCGACCTCGATGTAGGGAAAGGTGTGCGCCCCGCACTGGTCACCCACCAGCAGCGAGTCGCACTGCGAAAAATTCCTCGCGCCCTCCGCCCCGCGGAGCACCTTCACCTGGCCCCGATAGCTATTCTGCCCGTGGCCCGCCGAGATGCCCTTCGAGACGATGGTGCTCCGGGTGTTCCTGCCCACGTGCACCATCTTCGTGCCGGTGTCCGCCTGCTGGCGCAGGTTCGAGAGCGCCACGGAATAGAACTCCCCGACCGAGTCGTCGCCCTGGAGGATGACGCTCGGGTACTTCCAGGTGATGGCCGAACCGGTCTCCACCTGCGTCCAGGAGATCTTCGCCCGCCGCATCGCCTTACCCCGCTTGGTGACGAAATTGTATATCCCCCCCACCCCGTTCTCGTCGCCCGGATACCAGTTCTGCACGGTCGAGTATTTGATCTCCGCGCCATCCAGCGCGATCAGCTCCACCACCGCCGCGTGCAGCTGGTTCGTGTCCCGCATCGGCGCCGTGCACCCCTCGAGATAGCTGACGAACGCGCCCTCCTCGGCGACGATGAGCGTCCTCTCAAACTGTCCCGTGTTGGCCGCGTTTATCCGGAAGTAGGTCGAGAGCTCCATCGGGCACCGCACCCCCTTGGGCACGAAACAGAACGAGCCATCGCTGAACACCGCCGAGTTGAGCGCGGCGAAAAAGTTGTCCCCCGGTGGCACCACCGTCCCCAGGTACCTCTGGACCAGATCGGGATGCGTGCGCACCGCCTCCGAGAAAGAGCAGAACACCACCCCCACCTTCTCCAGCTGTCCCTTGAACGTCGTCGCCACCGACACGCTGTCGAATACGGCGTCGACGGCCACGCCCGCCAGGCGGGCGCGCTCGTGGAGCGGGATGCCCAGCTTCTCGTAGGTCTCCAGCAGCTTCGGGTCGACCTCCTCTAGGCTCTTCGGGCCCTCCTTGGCCGATTTCGGGGCGGCGTAATAGACGATCGACTGATAGTCGATCGGCGGGTAGTGGATGTTCGCCCACCGCGGTTCCGCCATGCCCCGCCACTTCCGGTAGGCGTTCAGCCGCCACTCGAGCATGAACTCGGGCTCGCCCTTTTTCGCCGATATGGCGCGGATGACACCCTCATCCAGGCCGGGCGGCAACGAATCCTGCTCGATGTCCGTGGTGAAACCCCACTTGTACTCCTGCGAGACAAAATGTTCTATGGTCGCGTCGGTCGCGCTGCTCATCGCGCCCTCCTTTCTCTCGGCCCCGCGCCCCGCATCTCGGCGGCCCGGACGGAGCTGCGCATATAAACCATCCCTTTGCCCGAAATCAAGGGCGGCGTCGCACGCGCCCGGTTCCCGTTCTTCCACGGGCAACCCCGGCAGTGCCCGCGCATCACCACGTCCAGCCGGTCGGCCTCCAGATGCCTCGGCAGGTGGCACGCGGCGGCCACCGCCTCCGGCTCGATATCCACGTCGAACACCCGCCCGCAGTCCTCGCAATAGAAATGCGCGTGCCGCCGCATGTTGGGACAATATCGTATCGCCGCGCGATCGAGCTTCACCTGCCGCACCACCCCGCAACGAACCAGCGCCTCGAGGGTGTTGTACACCGTCGCCATCGATACTTCCGGCAGCCGACCCCGCGCGTGCAGGAAGAGCTCGTCCGCCGTGGGATGGTCGCACTCCTCCCGCAGCACCCGCAGCACCTCGACGCGCTGCGCCGTCAGCCTCAGGCCCGCCGACGCCATCCGCCGCGCGGCCTCCGACTCCCACTGTTTCGCCGTCACCCCGAACCCTTCACCCGCTTCCCCGCCCTGTCAAAAATTAGAATCGTTCTAAATACAGGTCGGCGGCCGCACGCCGCGCCGCCGGACTGGACTGGCCCCGGAACCCGGATACCGTTTGGGGATGATGGCTCGCTGGGCGACTGCAGTAAGGCGGTTCCTCCCGTTGCTGGCATTGGCACTGGCGCCGGTCGCCTGTGGTCCCCGCGGGGGCGACGGTGCGGCGCCCCCCCGAAACGAACCCGCATCGTGGCCCATGTTCCGGGGCACGCCCGACCTCCGCGGGGTCGCCGAAGGGACGATCTCAGATTCACCGAAGATCCTCTGGACCCACCGCGTCGGCGAAGGGATCCGCTCGCAACCCTCGGTGGCAGACGGGAGGGTCATATTTGGCGCCGATGACGGTAAACTTCGGGCGCTGGATGCGGGGGCGGGAAAGCTCCTCTGGGAATATGACATGGGCGAGGCCACGGAGGCGGCCCCCTTGCTCTGTGACGGCCTCGCGATCATCGGGGACGAGGGCGGGAGTCTCCATGCGATCGATGCGGGGACCGGCCAACGCCGCTGGCGTTTCGCGGCCGACGACAAGATCGTGGGCGGCGCCGTGCCCCTGGGGGCTCCCGCGGCGGGCACCCGGATCATTTTTGGCAGCCACGATGACAACGTCCGCTGCGCCGACGCCGCGACGGGCGAGATCGCCTGGACCCTGCAGACCGATGGCTACGTCAATGCCACGCCGGCGCTGGCCGATGGCGTGGTGGTGATCGGGGGCTGCGACGAGCGGATCCGCGTGATCGACGCGGGATCGGGCCGGGAGATCCGGTCCATGGAGGCCGGATCGTACGTGCCGGTCGCCGGGGCGCTGCATGACGGCCGATTCTACGTGGGCCACTACGGCGGCGAGGCGCTGTGCATCGACATCGCCTCGGGCGAGACCCTCTGGCGATACAAGAGCAAGGGCGGGTTCTTCTCTTCCCCCGCCGTGGCGAACGGACGAGCCGTATTCGGCGGGCGGGACAAACGCGTCCACTGCATCGACGCATCAACGGGGGAGATGGTCTGGACCTTTCCGACCCGCGGCCATGTCGACGCCTCCCCCGTGATCTGCGGAGATCGCGTGGTCGCCGCCTCCCGCGACGGCCGGGTCTACCTCATCGCGCTGGCCGACGGCAAGGAGATCGCCGCCCTCGATCTCGGCGCGCCGATCTCCGCATCCCCGGCGGTCGCGGGCGGGACGATCTTCCTCGCGACCGAGGATGGCACGCTCGCGGCGATCCGATGAGAGATGGCGCGTAAAATGTTGACGCCGTTTGGCCAATGAGGGAGCATTGTCGCCCGTGGTGACTTTGCGAATCCGTGGGCTTTTCCGGCTTGCCCTTGCAGGGGCGGGCCTGGTCTGCGCCCCCCCTGGGGTGCCCGCCTTCACCGCGCTCGAGCAGTTCGAATACCCGACCGGCGCAAGCATCGCGACACAAAACGGTGGCTCCGGCTGGTCCAACGCATGGTCCAACATCCCCGCCGGTTCCACCACGCTCGTCTCCAGCGCCCCGGGCCTCACCTACCCGGGCATCTCCTCCTCCAGCAACAAGATGGAGATGCTTCCCGCCGCCTCGGGCAACTCGACGATGACCCGCGATCTCGCGCAGCCATTCACCAGCAATGACGTGTTCTACGTCGGCTTCATCGCGGAAAAGACCTCCACAAACGAATTCAGCCGATATTTCGGCCTGGCGCTCTTCGGCATCACCAATGGCGCCACCACACCCTCCGAGAAAATGCTCATCGGCCAGGGGAGTGGCATCCCCAACTGGACCGTCAATCACATCCTGACGGGCACCGGAACAAACACGCTGGACTCCGGCATCAGCTCCCAGAACCAGTCTTACATCCTGGCAAAGTTCCAGTTGAATCCCGACCCGGCTGGATACGAGACGGTCACGTTCTGGGTGAACCCGGATCTCTCCTTGACCGAAGAGGCGAACTCGCCCGTCGGCGGAAGCTCATTCCTGACCGATCAGGATCTCGGAGATATCACCCGCATCCGCATCGGCGGGGGGGGGACGGGTGGCACGCCAACCCTGCCCGCCTCGGCCCATTGGATGGATGAGATCCTCATCACCACCGAGACGCCCTTCGTCATTCCAGAACCCTCCCTGATCGCCCTTCTAGTTCTGGGTGGCGTCTTGATCGCCCTGCGCCCGCGGCGCTAAGCCATGATGCGCCAGCTCTGCCTGTATCTGGCGGTCTCCTCGTGCATGGCCGCCGATCCTGACCCCGTTCGACGGATCCCTCCCCCCGGCATCCCGGTTCCCGAGCGGGATCGCTCCGACCTGACCGCGGGCGCGGAGGGCCTCGCCAAGCGCATCGCCTCCGTCAGATCCTCGCTGATCACCCGGCCGCAGGCAATCGAGCGCCTTCCCGACGTCCAGATATTCCACAAGGCCGTCGACTGGGCCCTCCGCCACGACGAGTTCTTTGACCCGAAACAGCTCGCGGTCGCCAAGAGGCTGCTCGAGATCGGTCGCGACCGCGCCGAGGCACTCCGCGGGGGGGGGACCCCGTGGGACGCATCGACCGGCCTCGTCGTGCGGGCCTATTGCTCGAAGATCGATGGCTCCATCCAACCCTACGGGATGGTCGTGCCCGAGGACTGGACGCCCTCGGACAAGAGGCCTCGCCCACTTCACTTCTGGTGCCACGGCAGGGGCGAAAAGCTCTCGGAACTCGACTTCGTGGACCAGCGGATGACGCGACCCGGCGAGTTCACCCCGCCCGGCGCCTTCGTCCTGCACCTCTATGGCCGATACTGCTGCGCGAATAAGTTCGCCGGCGAGGTCGATCTCTTCGAGGCGCTCGAGGATGCGCGGAAGCACTATCCGATCGACACGGATCGCCTCGTGGTGCGCGGCTTCAGCATGGGCGGCGCCAGCACCTGGCAGTTCGCCACGCACTTCGCCTGGCTCTGGGCGGCCGCGGCCCCTGGCGCCGGCTTCGCCGAATCCAAGGAGTTCTTGAAATTGGGGACTTCCCCGGACAGGCCCCTCCCGCCCGATTGGGAGCAGACGCTGTGGCGGTGGTACGACTCCACCCGCTACGCGGCGAATCTGGCCAACTGCCCCACCGTTGCCTACTCTGGCGAGAAGGATGGTCAGAAGCAGGCGGCCGACATCATGATCCGCCACCTCGAGGCCGAGGGCCTCACGATCCCGCACATCATCGGACCCGACACCGCCCACAAATATCACCCGGACGCCAAACCGCAGATCGAGGAGATCGTCACGGCCGCGGTGCAGAAGGGGCGCGACCCGGAGCCCAACAAGGTACGCCTCACGACATATACCCTCGTGTACCCGCGCATGGCCTGGGTCGAGGTCGGGGGCCTCGCCAAACACTGGGAGCGCGCCGACGTCAACGCCGAGATCGCCGCGGGCAAGATCGTCGCCACGACCCGCAACATTACCGCCCTGCGCCTCGACCCGCACTCCGCCAGGGCCACGATCCAGAAGGTGGTCCTCGATGGCCAGGAACTCCCCGTCGCGTGGGCCAAGGACGGCGCCCGATTCCACAGGGCCGGAGATCGCTGGGCGGCGGGCCCAATCCCCGCCCCGAAGGGCGCCCTGCTCAAACGGCCCGGCCTCTGCGGCCCGATCGACCACGCGTTCATGGATTCCTTCGTCTTCGTCGCGCCCGGTGGCCGCTCGACGAACAAGCTCATGGACGACTGGGCGAAGGCGGAACTCGACCGCGCGGTCACCCAGTGGCGACAGGTCTTCCGGGGCGACGCACGCGTCATCCGGGACGCCGCCCTGACCCCGGCCGAAATCTCGCGCTCCCACCTCGTCCTCTGGGGCGACCCCAATAGCAACGCGGTCATCCGACGCATCCTCGACCGGCTCCCCCTGAAGTGGGACATCCGGGGCGTGAGTCTGGGCGGCCAATCCTTCGACGTGAAGCACCACGCCCCGATCCTGATATTCCCCAACCCCCTGAACCCCGACCGCTACGTCGTCATCAACAGCGGCTTCACCTTCCGGGAGGCCGCCGCCCTCAATAACGCGCAGCAGACCCCGAAACTGCCCGACTGGGCCATCATCGACCTCCGCACGCCGCCGGACGCCAGTTGGCCGGGAAAGGTCGCCGCCGCCGGCTTCTTTGACGAGCAATGGCGGCCCCCCGGCCGATGAGCAAGACCCCGCAGACGGGACGATAGCCAATTCGACTCCCGCGCGGACACCCGAGACACCTCACGAGTCAGAACCAGCCCGACCCACATGTCACCCATCGTACTAAAGTTCTCCGTCACCGCCTCGGCGATCCTGCTTGCGATGCTCGCGGGTTACCTGTGCCGGCGTTTCGGCTGGTTGAAGGAGGAGATCGGCGAGGCCCTGATGACCTTTGTCGCGGTGGCCGGCTACCCCGTCGCGGGCCTCCTGACCATCTGGGGCACGCCCCTCCGTCCCGCCGATGCCATGCTCCCGCTGGGCTGCGTCGCCCATGTCCTCGTCATGACGTTCGCCTCCCTCGGGCTCGCGAGGCTGGTCACGCGCGACCGCGCCGAGATCGGCCTGCTCGCCATGACCGGCGGCATCGGCAACAACGGCTTCACCATGGGGGCCTTCATCCTGTACCTCCTCTATGGCGAACAGGCGATGGGGCTATCGAACATCTATCTCATCATGTTCATGCCCATCGCGGTGCTGCTCATGTACCCCATCGCCCGGCACCACGCGCGCTCCGAGCCATCGGGCACCTGGATCGACCTGCTCCGCAGCAGCCTCTTCGACTGGCGCGCCATCGGGCTCCCCGTCAGCCTCGCCGCCATCGGCCTATCCGCCGCCGGTGTGCCACGCCCCGACTTTTTCATTCGATGGCACCTGGTCGACATCGTCGTCTACACGATCACCCCGGTCGCCTTCTTCTCCATCGGGCTCCGTTTCCACGGATCAAAGATCCTTCCCCTCTGCCGCCAGATCGCATGGCTGACGGTCATCCGTTTCCCCGTGGGTGCGGCCGCCGGCATCGCCATCGCCTGGCTCGTCGGACTCACCCCATGGGCCTTCGAGGACCTCCGGTGGAAGGTCTTCGTCTTTCAGGCATTTGTCCCGACCGCCGTCACCAGCGTCGCCATCGCCAACATGTTCGACCTCAAGCCGCGCGAGGCCTCGGTCTTATTCGTCTCCAATACCCTGCTGTACCTGGTGGCCGTCCTGCCCCTCACGCTCCCACTCTTCGCGCGCTAGGAATCTGTCGGACTTTGTCCGGCAGATTCCTCGAACATTCCCGTAGCCGAACGCCCCAAGGCGTTTGGCCCGCGCCACCTGGGCCCACGCGCCAAACGCTTGCGCGTTCGGCTACATTTTCCTCCCCGGTGGACCCCCCACAGCGCGGCCCCTCCGTGACCGGAGGGGCTACTCGCCCGCTCCCCCTTCTCTCCTACCCCTTGGTCCGCAACCCCGCCCGTTCCGCGAGAAACCGATAGACCCGCGCGACGCGCTCGACCTGACCCTTCGCCGGGAATCGCTCGTAGAAGCCGTCCTCGCGGAATTCCCTCGTCACCTCCGACCAGGGAGACAGGCGCTGCGCCCAGCGCCCCTGCCGCTCCTCCTCCGGCTCGGCGTCCTCCGCGGCCAGCGCCGCGCACACCCGCACCATGGCCTTGAGGGTCACCGGCCGGGTCACATGAAACTTCGGGCTGCCCCACGCATCCCCCCACGCCTCGGACGCCGCCCGGAAGAAATCGCGCGCCACCCGATAGAAACGGACGGCATTGCGCGTCTCCTGTTCCTTGTAGGTCAGGTCGTCCCAGGCACCCGCCACCCACCGGTGGATCTCGTTGAACAGCTCGGCCTGCAGGATCCATTTGTCCTGCTTCGAGCGCCCGCCCAGCCGATTGATCTTGTACTGCAAGGGGCTGTCCCCCTCCTCGTACAGCGACTGAACGATGCGTGCGGTGAACTTCTTCTGCGGTTCCGCCCAAGCCACCCGCTCGTACAGGTCGACCAGGTGGCTCCGGTTGATCCGGGTCGCGGTCGAGTTGATGATGACAAACATCTCGGCGGCGAAATCATCGGTCCTCCCATCGAAAATCACGCACGGGACGTGGATCGACTTGGCCTCGTCGGGATGCGTCCGCAGGTAGAAATGCAGCGCCGCCAGCCGGTGCTGGCCATCGATGATCAGGTACTTCTCCTTAGGCTCCCGCAGGTGTCCCGCGCCGCCGCCCTGCCCCAACGGCTCGAACCGCAGCACCTCCGGGGTGAACAGCAGCACCGATGCCGGGATCGGCGGCTGGCTCACCGCGGTCTCATAGAAATTCCGGATCTGCGATACCTTCCGCTTCGACAATTCCCTCTGAAAGGCCGCGTCGCTCCGCTCGATCCCCGCGATGAATTGCCCCACGTCATCCTCCGGCGTCGCCTCCTCCGGGCGAATCGACCCGCCCCCCTCCGCATAAAACCGGCTGATGAACCGCACCCTCTCCAGGATGTGCTCGGCCGGATACGAGACGAAATAAAACTGGGCATCCTTTTGTCGGACCTGGATCGCAAGCATGGCACCAAGATAGCCGCTCCGCGGCGCCTAGCCAAGCCGATTGGGGCCCCCGAAAACCCGGTTGACGCCCGGCCAGTTCCGCGGTCTCTTGATCTGTGCCATGTGGCTAGAGCCGATCCAGGTGGAATGCCAGACCCACATCCTCAAGCACGACCTCGAATCCGACGATTGGCACCTCGGTCTGACAAGCCGCCAACGGCACTTTCGGACACCGTGAAGATCCCACCCGCCCCCCATCGCTGGCGACTGACTCCAAGGCAGGCCATCGCGGCGCAGCGACGCCTGGCGTCCCTGGTGTCGGCCGCGCCTCCCGCCCGGCAGCCGCGCACGATCGCGGGACTGGACGCGGCCTTCTCCCGCGACGGGAAGCACTGCATCGCCGGCGTGATCCTATGGGACATCGTCAGCGGATCACTCGTCGAAAAACACATCGCCCGTCGGCCGCTCACTTTCCCCTACGTCCCCGGCCTGCTCTCGTTCCGCGAGGCCCCCGCCCTGCTCGCGGCGCTTCGCGGGCTGCGCCAGACACCCGACGCCCTCATGTGCGACGGACAGGGCATCGCCCATCCCCGTCGGTTTGGCATCGCGAGCCACATGGGCATCCTGACCGGCCTTCCCTCCATCGGGTGCGCCAAGAGCCGCCTCGTCGGCGAACACGAGAACCCGCCCGCCATGCGGGGGCGCTTCACCCCCCTCCAACATGAGGGGGCCATCGTGGGCGCCGTCCTCCGCACCCAGAATGGCGTCCGCCCGGTCTACGTCAGCATCGGCCATCGCATGGATCTGGAGACCGCCATCGCCACCGTTCTGGAATGCGCCCCACGCTATCGGATCCCCGAACCCACCCGCCTGGCCGATATCCTCGTCGCCTCGGAAAAACGTCGGAGCCCGGAGGCGCCGCATCATTCCGGGTGATGCCTTCAATCCGCGAAGTGAACCCCGGTGGTCACCATCGCGCCCCTCTCGTCGATGGCCGCAACGAACCAGGTGTTCGCCCCCGCCGGCGGCGGCGGCGCCATGATGCGGCCATCGCCCAACTCGGCCGGGACGCTTTGCCACTTGCGATCCACCCTGGGCCCGGAGTCCGTCGTGAAGTGCAGCGCCGCCTCCCGGATCGTCGTGGGGGACTCGACGGGCACGAGGACCTTGCCCCCCTCGATCACGGGCCGACCCAGCGTCGGCAAAGGTGTCCCTCCCCGACAATGGGCATCGATGAACAGCCCGATCTCCTGCGGCGCCCAACCGGGCTGGTGGCCATGCCGCATGTTGACCTCGATCCGCATCCCCTTCGGGCCGGGCACGCGATCGACGGTCTTCTGATAACTGTCCAGCGGGTAGTGTTTGTCGTTCGTGCCGTTCACGAAAAGGATGGGCACGCGGCATCGCGGGAGCAGGCTCGATGGGTCGTAGGTATCGACCCAGAGCTGCCGACGATCGCCCAGCGAGTCTATCGAAGGTTTCTGGACGGACTCGCCCTCGAAGAGAAACCCGCATCCATAGACGGGCACCGCGGCCTTGAAGCGCTGGTCCACCGACGCGACCAGGCACGTCGTGAACCCACCCCAGCTGATGCCGGTCACGGCTGTCCGGTCGGGATCCACCCCCGGCATCTCCCGCAATAGCGAATGTGCCCGAACCACCGCCGCCACCGCATGGAAGGGCCAGTCGTCCTCGTGTCCCCCGCCGATCGTGTCGAATTTCTCGGGGTGCCCCTGGTCCGGACCACCGCGGGGCAAGCGCTCCCTCCCCTCCCGGTCCGCCTTCCCCTCGGGCAGGGGGGAGCCCGTCTTCGGGTCATAGACCGGCGCCCTGGGCCGATGCCCTGAGAGATCCATCGCGATCGCCGCATACCCGCGCTGCGCCCAGAGCCACACCCACTCCGCAAAGGCTGTCCCGCCGCCGCCGTGAATCAGCACCACCCCGGGGAATTTGCCCTCCGTCCGCCTGCCCAAGGTCGTCGGCGACGCATAGAACGCGAACACCTCCGTCGGCCCACCCCGATATCGCTCGCCCGAATAGAACAGCGAATGCACCGGCCCCGACCTATCCTCCCAACGCATCTCCGGCGCCTTCCCAAGCACCTCCAGGTCCCATGGCCCAACCTTCTCCCCATGGCACGCGGGGCCGACGCTCGACGCGATGACAACACCCAAGGATAGAAACGACGCGCGCATGCCGCCACAATGCCAGACGCCGGCGGCCCAGACAAGGCACGATGGCTCCCCCCGTTGATAGGAATCTGTCGCACTTGGTAAAGTCCGACAGGCTGCTACGATTCCCCGATGAGAGACATCACGGCCCCGGGCCTGGCCATCCTCGCGGCCCTCGCCCTCGCGGGCGGCGCCCCCGGCGCATCGCCAGAATCCCCCGCCCCACCCAATGTCGTTTTCATCCTCCTGGACAACTGCGGCCAAGAGTGGCTCGGCTGCTATGGCAGCGAGGAGGGCTGCACGCCCGAGATCGATCGCCTCGCCATGGATGGCGTCCGCTTCGAGCACTGCTATGCCGCGCCCGTCTGTGGCCCGAGCCGGATCATGCTGCTGACGGGCCGATATCCATTCCGCACGGGATTCACCCTGCACCACGACGCCGCGCTATACGGCGGCGGCGGCCTCGACCCAAAACGCGAGACCATCTGGCCGCGCGTCCTTCGCGACGCCGGTTACGCCACTGGCATCTTTGGCAAATGGCAGATCAACAGACTCTCCGAGGAGCCCGATGCCCTGCGACAGCACGGTTTCGATGAGCACCTCGTTTGGCCCGGGGAACTGGATCGCGAGAGGATCACGCCGGAGGAACACAACACCTTTCTCTCGGCGGTCCGGGAGGAGTCCTCCGAGGGAACCCTTCCCTTCCTGCGATTTATCCAAAGCCGCTATTGGGACCCGGTCCTGATGCGCGACGGCAGGCTCGAGCGCCACGACGGCAAGTTCGGCCCGGACGTCATCCAAGAGGCGGCCATCGCGTTCCTGCGCCGGCACCGGGACCACCCGTTCCTCCTCTATTACCCGATGGTCCTCACGCATGGAAAAACCTTCACCGAACCGGTCGTACCCACCCCGCTCAACAGGGATCCCCATCGCCCCGCGCAGGCGATGTTCGCCGACATGGTCCGCTACGCCGATCGCCTCGTGGGCCAGATCGCCAACGAACTCGACGCGCTGGGGATACGCGATCGGACGATCCTTTTCGTCGCGACCGACAATGGAACCGAGAGCCACATGGTCGCCCGCCGCAGCGGCCGGCTCGTAAAAGGCGGACTCTATCGTCTCACCGAGGCCGGCGGCGACGTCGCCCTCCTCGCCAATTGCCCGGCCCGCATACCCGGCGCTCGCACGATCGCCCTCTCCGATTTCACCGACGTCCACGCCACCGTCTGCGATCTGGTCGGCGTCCGCCAGCCCAAAGGCCTCGTCTTCGACGGCCACTCCCACGCCCCCGAACTGCGAGGCGATCCCGCCGCAAAGCCCGCCAGAAAATGGATCTTGAATCAGCAGGGCACCACACGCGCCATCCGCGACGCGCGCTTCAAACTCTACTCCACCGGCCAATTCTTCGACGCATCCCTCGACCCGGAAGAACTGACCGACCTCGCCACGAGTGCCAATCCCAACCACGCCGCCGCCCGCGAGCGACTGGCCTCGCTCCTGGGCGCCTTGCCCCCGGATTCCCCCCCTCCCTTTAAACTCCGCAGCCAGGCCGCATTCCGACTGCACGATGCCGCAGGCAATGCCAAATAAGCCGTCTCGAAGAGCCAAAAAAAAGCGGGCACCGTTCCCGGTGCCCGCCCGATCATCGCGCCGCCGCACCCGCTCGCGCGGTTGCCGCGGCGCCGCAAATCCTGCGATCAGTAACGTCGATCGCCGCGGCCGCGACCACGACCGCCGCCACCACCGCCACCGCCGAACGACCCGCCGCCTCCGCGCTCCTCGCGCGGGCGCGCCTCGTTGACGGTCAGCGTCCGACCCTGGAATTCCTTCCCATTCAACGCCGCGATCGCCGCCTGGGCGCCCTCGGATGTCGCCATGGTCACGAATCCGAATCCCCGCGACTGGCCGGTGGCCCGATCCAAGACGAGGGCCGTCTCCGTCACAGGACCGTGCTCAGAAAACAGATCCTGCAGGCCGTTCTCGGTGACCGAAAAGGCCAGGTTTCCAACGTATAGTTTTGTGCTCATTTTACTTGTTGCTTTCCACTCGTAGACTGACTGAGGTTTCTCGACGGTCCCCGCTCATCGGGTTTCAAATCGTCACTGAATGGAAATTCAACTGAAGATTAACCGAGTCTTGAAGATGCCTGAGAGGTCTAACTGAATCATTATGATACCCCAGATCCCAAATAATGCAAACCGAATCCGCCGATCTTCGTCTTGCCCCAGATCGGAAATCACGCACGCCACCCGATGCCAAGACATAAGTCACTTTCTTCCAATTGCTTACTCATCTGAGGAAGGTGGCGCCACATGACGCCCTCCCCGTGAAGGGCTGACTCGAAAATACGACGTAACTCGCTAGTAGCGAAGGGCCTTCGGCCCTTCGGCCGGCGGCCCGGGCCCACGCCGAAGCCCGAAGGGGCTTCGCTACAA
>JAANMX010002936.1_pt1 | contig 15851 bp, 8 predicted proteins | sample 7279681 | NCBI WGS metagenome assembly JAANMX01 (sample SAMN14094542, study PRJNA606508) | bioreactor metagenome | isolation source: A lab-scale SPAN reactor treating ammonium-rich wastewater day 351 | place: Ireland: Galway | collected 2018-01-01
GGGTCGAGGTCTTCCCGGCGTGGCAGACCGAAGCCCAACTCGCAGTGCGCCGGCTGCCATTCCTGCGACTCACTCGCCAGGCGTTGCAACCAGATGCGCAGATCCGTGCGCACCGACTCCACTTCATCGTGCCAGACACGTTCGATGGCGGGTGCGAGTTCGTCCCGGAAGCGTTCAGCGGCCCGGTCCAACACACGATCCAGAACCGATTCAGCACGCGCCAGGCGCGCCGGCGCCAGTGGTGTGATACGCTCTCGTTGCAAGGCGCGTAGTACTTCGGCTTGCGCCTTGTGCATGAGTTGGCCCCGTGTCAGCGGATCCATCCGTTCGATGCGGGCCGGTTGTTCGCGCGGATGGAGCCCCAGGATGGTGGAAAGGTAGAATTGGTAAGGGCAGGCGGCGAAACGCTGCAGCGAGGTCGGGGAATAGGGCCGAGATCGCAGGCGGTACTTTTCGAGCAGGGGACGCAGCGGTTCAGGGGCGCGCACGAAACCATCGGCGGGTGTCCATGCCTTGTGTTCCCAGCGGTACCATCGACTACGCAGGGAACGTCCGAGCGATTCGTTCAATTCGAGCAGGTAGCGGGCGCGCCCACGTGTTTCGATGGAGGTCTGCTCCAGGAGATACCCGAGAACTGCGAGGTCGTGCTCGATGTCGTCGATCGCCCGCGCCGCGTCCCGCGGTGCAGGCCATGCAAGGCGCGCATCGACGGTCTGCGCCGATTGCCGTTCGAACGCCTCGAAATCACGCACTTGACCGGTAATCGCCCGCTCGACGTCGAGCGCATAGAAGGACGGCACACGCGCCCGTCCTTCCACGACCTCGACACGTGGATAGGAGAGATACAGCCGTTCGGATGCTGCTCCGACGGCCAGATGGAGTTGCCGCCGCTCCCTCTCCGTGCGCGTGTCTTGCGTGGCGATCTCGACGGCAATCTTTTGGCGCAGCGCATCGTTGAGGATCGGGTCTTCGTGCGTGCGCTTTGGAAAGATCCCCTCTGCCAGGCCGGGTACGAAAACGACACGGAAGAGTCGGCCTCGCGCATCCTCGGGTGGTGCGATGAAAACGCGACCGAAACGGCTCGCCGGTGGATCCTCTTCGAGTGTTCCCAGACGTTCCGAAAGAACGGCGATCACTTCCTCGATGCCGACCGGTCCCATGCCGGCCATGGACCGCAGCTCGGCAAGGGTGGCCGCCACGCGATCGCTCTGTCGCAGGGTGCGCGGCGCCAGAATTGTCAGCGCATCGAGCCACTCCCCCCACACCGCGAACTCTGGAAAATTATCGAGTTCCTGGATGATCGGGAGGGCAAAGCTTGTCAGATGTCCCAACCGCTCGATGTCGGCACGCAGTGCGCCGGCGGCAGAACCGTCCGGATCTTCACGATCCACCTCTGCAAGGCGCGCACGAAGCTGCGCCTGTAGTCCGACCAGCCGCCTTTCCCACCGCGCACGCCCGCCAATCACCGCCGCTTCCACCAGGAGATCTTCCCAATGCCATGGCGCACGCAGGGAACCGGCAAGGATCGGTTGCTTGTCGGTGTCACGATCTGTCTCGACATCCCCGCCAGATGTGGGTGCGGCATTGGGCCCGCCATCGAGCGGAGAGAGGATCTCATCGCGCGGCGCAACCCATGTCTCTGCCGGTGTTCCGGTGTTTTGGCGCGGCACCTCTCCGAGTGACAGGTACTCTGCGAAGCGGCGTGCCGAAAGCCCTTCAGCCCGGCAGCGCAGCAGTGCGAGGAAGGCGCGCCCCGCCGGGTCAGGCCTCGCCGTGCCACGCGCCAGAAAGGTGGGGATCTTGGCCCGCTGGAGCGCCTGGTCGAGCAGCAGCGCATAGCGCTCTGGCCTGCGCAAGAAGACGGCCATTTCGTCGAAGCGTACGCCACGTTCGGCCTCGCGGATCATCCAACGTGCGATCTCCACACACTCTCTTTGTTCGCCCGGAGCCGAGAAGAAAACGACCGACTCGTCGATCTGATGCTCCGGCTGCGGCGCAGGATCGAAGAGGTGGAGTCGCAACCGGTCGAGGCTGATGCGTTCGTCTGGCTCCTTTTCTCCGATGGGATGGATAGCGCCGCCGAGGTGGTGCAGGAATTCGTGTGTCCGTCGATCTCCGCGTGTCAGGGTGGCCAGTGTCTCGGGAGCGGCGTCGGTCAGGGCACTGACGAAGTCGCGCTCTTGCGCCGTATCGATGGCGAGATCGAAGAGAAGTAGCGGAGCCCCAATCGGCGCTACCCGGGCACGAGCAGCTTTCGTTGCGGCATGCAGGATCTGCGCACGATCGGCGACACCTGCGTTCCTGAGTTGTGTCACGAACTCTTTGAGGACAAGTGCCAGCTCGGAGGCTGCCGGCGCGACACCGGCCACGGCGCTGGGAGTCACGTTGGCAAGTCTCAACTCGCTCAATGTGGCCGCCAGAGCCGGTGCAAAACCGGGAAATGAGGCGACCGGTTCGAAGTGGGAAAGTTGCTTGCGCCGTCGTACTTCGTGCAAGGCACGCGCGACGATCGCAGTTGTCCCGAGAGTACTGGTGTGGGTCAGCTTCTCTGCGGCCAGGAATGGTGCGGCCAGGACGGCGGCGAGTTGCGCCAGAGTGAAGCGGTGCCACCCGAAGCTGGCGCCGGCGTCGAGTGACAGACGCTGTACGAGATCGTCAACGGCGCCACGTGTCGGGCCGATCAACAGCAGCTCTGTTCCTCTGGGAAAGGACCAGACGAAATCGACTGCTGCGGCGACGCGATCCGCGCTCGCACTCGACTCAACCACCGTGAGCATGACAGAGCGCGATTATCGTGTTTGCTTGCTGCTGACCAGTGGCGAGAACACTCCCATCAGGCTGGATTGCGAACATCGGTAGAGAAGGAGTACTCGTTCGATCCGCCGTAGGCGTACGGCGTGAATTCTTTCAGGTCTCTTCGTACAGTTCGGCCAGATTTGCGCGTGCCAATGCCCGTTGTGCGGCGTTGAAGGCCAATGGGGAGTCGACATGCGGGTTGACACGAACCTCCGGAGCAGTTTCCAGGCGGACCAGCACCTCATCGGCAGTTGCTGTGAGCAGTTGTTCACAATGAGCATAGAGACCATGTGGCCCTTCTTCGATGTCATTATGGATCGTCAGGATCGAGCGCAGTGCTTTCACGATCACCGGCTTCGGAGGAGGGACCAGCAGTGCTGCAATGGCCCCATGTTGGAGACGCAATGTGGCTGCTTCCTCCAACGGTTTTCCGCCGTTGGCTGCCTGTGCGGCTGTGAGCAGGATCTTCTCTTCCAGACCGATATGACGCAGGAGCCGCTTGCGGAACTCCGCGTAGACGTCCAGATCGATGGGCGTCTCGGCGGTCGCGCGTGCCAGCAGGTCATCGAGAAGCCTGTGATCCGCTTCAAGGTACCGTTGAATAGGACCGGGGGTGTGGGTTTCTTGCATAGCCGCCCTTTGTACCATTCCGATTCTTTCTGTCACGCCATGGTGCCTATGCGGAGTACCGGCTCCAGCGTAAGGAGGAGCACCGCCATTCCATGATCGAAGAGAGAGGCTCGGAGACCGGACGGTTTGAAATCACTCGATTTCTGTCGTGCACATCCCCATATGATCGCGGGCCACACCAGCAGCCGCTCTCTCGCAGTCGTTGCCATAGGTATGACCGTCACAACCGCATACCGGATCAAAAATCTTCAGACAGGCACGTGGTAGGGGCCTACACTCCCCCTGCATATCCGCCACACGACAGGCGCCTGCTGGTATTTCGCAGTATTCATCCGATTTGCAGGGGAACCCCGCAAAACCACCACAACGACGGATCTCAGGACATGCACCAATGGCATGGTTCACTGCCGCAATGATTTCGTCGACGGTGATCAGACAGTTGTGGTCCTGATCACCCGCCTGACAATCACAGATCTCGGATTCTTCGATGGCGATATTGACCAGCCGGATGACCTCGTCGATCGTCACCTCCGAGTCACCCGAACAGTCCCCAGCACACGTCGTAGGCGGCAGGCAGGGACCACAATTCCCGATCTGTCCGGTTTCGAAATCGACTTCGGCACACTGTTCCGGAGGGCAGGCAACACACTGGCAGGCAGATGGTGCCGCCGTCGGCGTCGGCGTTGGTGTATGGGCGATGCAGCGTCCATCCGCTGCGCATGACGCGTGCGGCTGCAACTCGCAGTTGCCAAAACAACCACCGAACAGGGGAGGCACACAGACCGGTTGCCCGTCTGGGTCACACTGGCAGCAGGCATCGAGCCCGGGTGTGGGCGTCACGGCTGGATCTACACTTTTCGCGATCGAGTTGCGCGGCGTGGCGAGGGAGATGAGTGCAAGGCAGATAAATGAGACAACGCACTGGGAATAGGTTCGATCGTGCTTTGCGGAGATGCGTTTTTGTGCGGTCATGGCCCTACCTCTCCAGAGATCAGGTCGTGCGTCAATCGGTCTGAAATCGTGCGGACCATTCCTGAGTCCCGCATCACGGGGGACCGAATTGCCCTGGATCATGTACCTTACCGTTGACAACCATGCTCGCTGCGTTTTGTGAGGAGAGCATGAATGACCTGCTCGACAGGCTTGCAGCAATTGTCGGCGCGGATGGGCTACTGGTGGATGACACAGCCATGGCGCCGTTTCTTATGGACTGGCGCAAACGGTACGTGGGCCGTGCGCTGGCCGTGATCAGACCGGCATCGACGAACGAGGTCTCGGATGTCGTGCAAGCGTGTGCGGCACGGCAGGTGGGCATCGTCCCGCAGGGCGGAAATACCGGGCTTGCCGGTGGTGCTACACCCGATGGTTCGGGTACCCAGGTGCTTCTCAGTCTGGGGCGCATGCAACGTGTCCGTAATGTCGATCCCATCGGTAATACGCTCACGGCCGAAGCCGGCTGCACGCTGGCTTCGATTCAAGAGGCAGCCCGTACTGCTGGTCGCTTGTTCCCTCTGAGTCTGGCAGCCGAGGGGAGTTGTACGATTGGCGGTAATCTGGCGACGAATGCGGGTGGCACCGCTGTCCTGCGCTACGGCAATATGCGGGAACTGGCACTCGGCCTGGAAGTCGTACTGGCCGATGGTCAGGTGTGGGACGGGTTACGGGCGCTACACAAGGACAATAGCGGTTACGATCTGAAACATCTCTTCATCGGTTCCGAGGGAACACTTGGCATCATCACGGCTGCGGTACTGAAGCTGTTTCCATTGCCGTACGGCAGGGCCACGGCGTTGGTGACGGTGCAATCCCCCACCGCTGCACTGACGCTGCTCGAACGCTTGCAACGCCGCCTGGATGCAAGACTCACCGGGTTCGAACTCATCTCCGATTTTTGCATCGAGTTGGTTCTTCGACATTTTCCCGATTGTCGATTCCCTCTCGATGCACGATCTCCGTGGTATGCCTTGATCGAGCTTACCGACAGCGAGGCGACGGAACAGGTCCGCGAGACCCTCGAGAATGCTCTTGTGCGGGCGGTAACAGATTCGCTCATTGGTGATGCTGCTCTGGCCGCCAGCGAAACGCAGGCTGCCGAGTTGTGGGCGTTGCGCGAGAACATCAGTGAAGCGCAGGCACGCGAGGGGAAGAACATCAAGCATGACGTCTCCCTGCCCCTCGCCTCCATCGTAGACTTCATCGTATCCGCAGATGCGGCTCTGGCTGCGGCGTTTCCCGGTGTACGTCTGGTCTGTTTCGGACATCTCGGTGACGGTAACCTGCACTTCAATGTCTCTGCACCGGCCGGGATCGAGGCGGAAGCATTCCTGGCGAACCAGACGACGGTCAATCGGATCGTGCACGACCATGTCACCCAGTACCGTGGTTCGATCACGGCCGAACATGGTGTCGGCCAACTCCGGCGCGAGGAACTCCGGCATTACAAGACTCCTCTCGAACTCGACTTGATGCGAAGACTCAAGACCGTTCTGGACCCTCTGGGTATCCTGAATCCGGGCAAGGTGATTTGAGGGAACGAAGAATCTGCCACACCCGCCCTGGGACAAGCCGGACCTGACGGTACTTTCTCGTCGGATCCGGACGATCCATCACACTACGACTAGATACAGAACAGAGTTGTCTCGGGGTCGTCATCTCCTGGAACGTCCATGTCAAGAGCAGATCCGGCTCGCCCCGTTGGATCACTGAGGGCCGACTCCCTCGTGAACAGGTCTGTGTCGCCGGTGTTGACATCGATCCATTCCACCGATGGCGTATTCACGGAGAGCGGATCGATGATGAGATCTCCGGTGCCCCACGTGCTTTGCCTGACGCTCATCGAGATTCCGAACCACGTCAGAAACAAGATGCCGGCGGCGGTCTGCGCCAGTCTTGGTGAAATTGTGATCCGGAAACTGGGCAGCTTGGATGCCGCAATGGACAAGAGATGCTGATATGGCCGCTCTTCGCTGGCCCATGCCAGCGCCACCAGGATTCCAATGTCTGCCAGGGCGAGCGCGACGCGCACCACCACGGGCGGCCACACAGACCAGATATATTCGAGGATCAGTGCCTCCGTGAAAACATGCGCAACGTACACGAGCAGACTGTGGCGGCCGAGCAGCCGTACCCATCCTTCCAGCCGTGTTCCGAACCGGAGCACTGAGAAGATACTCGACCAGGCCAGGACGGCATTGACGGTGACGATATACCAGAGCACGGCGCCCGGCTGGAGCGGCGTCTTGCCGTAATCGAGTGGCGAGAGACGCCGCAACAGATCGACGCCGAACAGGTCTGGCCCATGCACGTCGAGGAGCACCACTCCGTAGGCGACAAGCGCCAGCACGCCCCATGTGAACCTCGAGTGTAGAGGAAGCGCCGCATCCGCCTGTCTTTGGTAAATGAGATCGCTCACCAGGCCGAGGCAGAAAAGGAGTTGCCAGAAGGCCAGTGGAAAACCGAATGGCGGCCAGACGAACAGATCACCGCTGGTGACCGCTACGCCATAGAGAATGGCGCTAATGCACAGAAGAGCCAGACGGCCGAAGCGCCGCCGTATCTCGAAGAGCACGGGGCACAAGGCGAACGTGAGAACATAAAACAGGAGGATTCCACCCGTGATCGCTGGCCGCTGAAAGGCGATCAGTTGCTTGAGAGCTGTTGGAAAACCAGTGCCGGGATCGGCAGGGAAATTCCGTACGAGATCGAGGGCAGCGTACGCAGCGCCCGCGGCGGTATCCACGGCAAGCAGGTACAGCCCTCGCTTCAAACACCATGAATAGACGGACCATCGATCCTTCTGGCTGCGATCGACTCGACCACCGAAGATGACCGAAACACTCAGCCCTGCAAGGAAGACGAAACCGCCCGCTGCGAAGCGGGTATAGTGCTTGATCGCGCTGTCGAACGGTTCGGGAAATGCCAGACCGTTGTAGGCAAGGTGGACGAGTACGACACTGACCAGGCAAAGGCCTCGCCAGAGATCCAACCGGCCATCCCGCGATTTCGGTGCCTTTTGCTGTTGCACGAGATGATTCCTAATCGATTCCCGCTGGCGAGCAATACGTAAGCAGGTTGTGGTTGCGCAGTTCCTGTGGCTCCAAATCGAATACACTCGGAATGATGGGCCGCGTTTGCCTCGAAAGCCATCGTCCTTCCCCATCAGGGCAGAGGAGAATCAATAGTGGGAACGTCTCGTCCGCAGCACAGATCGGCCTCCGGTTTGTGACCTCGATTCGGGCCAGGTGTGTCGACCGGGGTCTGGCGCACGGGTATGACCGCACCTATCGATATAGGGAGCGCCGCGGGGTGGCGGGCAGAAAGGTGGTGGGCATGGATTTCTTCTTTGACCCCGTGGGGGTAGCTTTTATTGGTGCGACGCCGAAGCCGGCAAAAACGGGTTTTCGCATCCTGAAGAACCTGACCGAGGGATACAAAGGACCGATCTACCCAGTGAATCCGGCGTATCCCGAAATCGAGGGATTGCGATGTTACGCATCGGTGCTGGATGTTCCCGATCCCGTCGACCTTGCCCTCATTTTCACTCCAGCCCACACCGTTGTGTCAGAGGTTCGTCGCTGCGCGGAGCGTGGCATCAAAGGTGTGATCATCCAATCGGCTGGTTTTGCCGAAGGTGGCCCTGAGGGCCGGCGGATGCAGGAGGAGATGCGCCGCATTGCCCGTGAGACGGGTATCCGGCTGTGGGGACCCAACTGCATGGGTCTCGTGGATGCAACCCGGCGCCATGTTTTTTCCTTCGTGATGGAGACGATCTGGGAGAATGGCCTGATTCCCGGCAATATCTCCCTCATCGTGCAGAGTGGTTTTCTTGCGGCCGGCTTTCTTGTCGACGTCATGAGTCATGCCACGATGGGAGTGAGTAAGGCGTGCTCGATTGGCAACAAGGTGGATGTCGATGAGTGCGATCTGCTCGAGTACCTCCTCGAAGATCCGGATACGGCGGTCATCGGGATGTATCTCGAGTCGATTCTCGACGGCCGGCGCTTTGTCGATCTGTGCCGCAAGTCCACCAAACCGATCGTTCTGCTGAAAGGAGGTAGGACAGCGGCGGGTGCGAAGGCCGCTCTCAGTCACACGGCCAGTCTGGCCGGAAATGGCGCACTGGTGCGTGGGGCTCTGGCACAGGCTGGTGTCATCGAGGCCACTGGCTTCTACCAGATGTTCGATATGTGCCGTGCTCTCGCTCAATTTCCGAATGCCGATTCGGCTGGACGTGTTGCGGTCCTTTCGGGCAGTGGGGGTGCTGGGATCGTTGCCTCCGACCTGCTCAGCTCGCACGGTCTTCAGCTAGCTGAACTGTCCGAAGCGACACGCGAGAGTCTGGCAGACCTGTATCCAGAATGGATGCCCGTCGCCAATCCGGTCGATCTGTTTCCTGCCGTCGATCGTAGTGGCCCGAGGGCATTCGTCGAAGCGTTCCGCGCTGTCTGCGCGGATCCGAACGTCGACGGTGTTCTTTTCCACTTGTTGGTGGGTGGCGCATTCCCCCATGGCTACACACTGCTTGCGGAGATGGCGCGCGCTGCGGGAAAACCGGTTTTCTGCTGGCTCATGGGTTCGCGTGATGCCGTTGCGAGGGTGCAGCAGGAGGCGGTCGGCGGGGGTGTCCCCGTGTTTCGTGAGCTATCGAGAACCGTCGAATGCCTGGCTGCCGTCCTCCAGCGACCACCCCGTTTTCCTCTGGCAACGGAGGATGAGAGGAGTCTCGAGCTTTCTGCCGAATCTGCCGAGTTACTGCGTTCGGGGCAAGGTACCCTCGACGAACACGATGCGAAGCAGGTTCTGAGCGCTTGCGGAATCCCGGTGGTGGAAGAGCACGTGGTAGCCGACTCGCAGGATGCCGTGCGATGGGCTGAAACCATGGGTTTCCCCGTCGTTTTGAAGGGGCTGTCTCCGGATATCGTGCACAAGACCGAACGTGGTCTCGTGCGCCTGGGGATTACTGCATCGCCGGACGTGGCAGGGCAGTTCGAAGATTTGCGGCGGACCATGAACGGTAGTGGAAGAGTGCTTCTGCAAAGGCACGTGCGAGGTGATCTGGAACTCATTGTCGGGCTGGTGCGCGACGAACAGTTTGGACCATGCGTCATGCTGGGGTACGGCGGTGTGATGGCCGAAGTGCTCGGTGAGCCGGTCTTCGCGGTGGCGCCTCTGAGCGAAGCAGAAGCGATTGGAATGCTCGAACGGCTCAAACCACAGGCGCTGCTGCATGGTTTCCGGGGCGCCGAGCCGGTCGACGGCAAAGCCGTGGCGCAGATTCTCATGCGTCTTGGCGACCTCGGACTCAGATACCCGCAGATCCGCGAAATCGACATCAATCCGTTGATCGTAACGAATGGGAAACCGGTGGCGGTGGACGCATCGGTGATTCTGGAGAGAACGACACCAGAAAAAGCTGAGGGTACGCGTCCCGGAGATCAGGTTTCGTGTTGAAATTCTGCCATGATCCGGAGAAACAGACATGGATCTCCCAGATGGGTGGTTCCATACGCGACAGTCGCACGACCGATGTAATCTCCCGATCAACGGATCTGGCGCGGCTGAAATTGACCCGCCGCCGGCAACGGGGTTAGGAGCGCATGCCGGTTTGGCGTGGTAGGAACGGATCTTATTTCGAAGAGGAGTGTTGGCATGCTGGGTCCTTCGTCCTGGATGACGCCCGATGTTGAAGAGTATCGCGAACAGGTGCGCCGCTTCATTGCCGCGGAGCTCACCCCGCACGAACAGCGTTGGGCACAACAGCAGCGGATCGATCGCGAGATCTGGAACAAAGCAGGGGAGTTGGGCATGCTGTTGTCCGATATCCCGTCCGACTACGGGGGATCTGACGGAACCTTCGCGCACCAGGCGGTGATGGCCGAGGAACTGGTCTATGCGGGGAATTCGTGTTTCGGCACCGCGGTCCATGCCATCGTGGGCAAATACATTCTGAATCAGGGCACCGAGGCACAGAGGAAGTATTTTCTGCCACGTCTCGCCACGGGCGAGTTAGTGGGTGCCATCGCAATGACGGAGCCCGGAGCCGGCTCCGATCTTCAAGGTGTGCGTACCCGTGCCGAACGGCAGGGTGATTCCTGGGTGATCAATGGTGCCAAAACGTTCATTACCAATGGCTACCATGCTGATCTGATCGTTCTTGTTGCGCGCACGAGTGAGGCGCCCGGAGCCAAGGGGATCTCCCTTCTCCTCGTGGAAACACGCAATGCACCGGGCTACCGCGTCGGCCGCACCCTCGAAAAAATCGGCCAGAAGGGGCAGGACACCTGCGAGTTGTTTTTCGAGGATGTGCGCGTTCCAGCAGATGCCGTGCTGGGCGGCGAGACCGGGCGGGGTTTTTATCAACTGATGACGGAATTGCCCTACGAGCGTCTCTTCATCGCGGTCACCGCGGTTGCGGCCATCGAACGAGCGGTGCGACTGACGGTAGACTACACACGCGAGCGCCATGCTTTCGGCAAGCCACTCATCGAAATGCAAAACACCCGTTTCGTGCTCGCCGATGCCAAGACCCGTGCCGTTGTGGCGCGTACCTTTCTTGATCGCTGTATCGAAGCGCTCATTGCCGGCAAACTGGATGCAGCCACTGCTTCAATGGCGAAATATTGGACCACCGACCTGCAATGCGCCGTGATCGACGATTGTCTCCAACTCTTTGGTGGTTACGGCTACATGCTCGAATACCCCATTGCTCAGATGTATGCCGACGCCCGCGTCCAACGCATCTACGGCGGCGCCAATGAGGTCATGAAAGAGCTGGTCGCGCGGACGCTGTGACCCTTCGGTCGAGTACTGGCCCTCGACTTCGGGGCACATCCCGTTTGCATTTCCTGCCGGTATCCTACGGTAGAAGGCGAGGCCGTGTCGTTGCAAAGTCGGGCAGGAGCATGAAATCGCTCACGGGAGAGCCGCGTCGTTTTTTTCCCACAGGTTTGTCGTGGTCCTGGCGAAATCCGATAGGTGCGGTGTTGCTGCTGACACTTTGCGCCTGCTCGCCCTATCAACTGGTGAGATATGTTCTTTCGCCCGATGTGCCCCGATTTGCCGACGGCGATCGAATCCAACTCTCCGGCCTGGAGGATTCGGTCGAAGTAGCGCAGCGCGAGGATGGCATGTACCGCATTCGTGCGGCGAACGAACGTGATGCTGCCCTCGTAGAGGGCTACCTCATGGCACGCGATCGGATGGCCCAGTTGGACCTGTTCCGCCATCTTGCCCGTGGTGAACTGGCGGCGCTCCTGGGCGATCGTTCGTTCGGCGAACGCACGAGCCTCGAGATGGACGTTCTCAACCGGTTCCTCGGTTTTCGCGAGCAGGGAAGCCGTCTCTACGGGATGACTTCTACGCACGAGCAGGCGGTCATCGATGCCTTCGTGCAGGGGATCAACCATTGGATTACCGAAAAGCATTTATCTCTCGAACACCGCCTCCTCGGGATTACGGAGGTCCGCCCATGGACGGTGGAGGACTCGTTGGCGATCTATGCCATGCTCATGCACGGTCTGAGTGCCAACGCCGACAGGGAAATCCGGCGGCTGGTGATTGCCTGCCGGTCGGGGCTCGATGCGATGGAGCGCATCTGGCCGACGGATATCGAGTTCACCGACACGGTGTTGCCTGAGCAGGACTGGCGGATTCAGGAATATCCATCGGCGCCCGCAGTGGTACCGGAAATGGCATCCGAGCTGGCGGACCTGTGCCCAAAATCGGCCAGACAAACCAAAGATGAGGCCGGCCACAATCGGCGAACGACGAATGCATACGCCAGTCTGTTTCGTGCGGGAACGACAAGCTGGAAATCCGGTGTTGGGGCAGTTCCCGGCCTTGGTGACCTTCTTTACGATGGTTGGTCGGCCAGTAATAGCTGGGTCGTTGGTGGTTCCCTGACGGCATCGGGGAAGCCGGTTCTGTCGAGTGATCCACATCTACCGCATATGAATCCACCGATCGTCTGGGGCGTCGAGGTGGAAACGCCCGGCAACCATGTGGCTGGTTTTCTCGTGCCGGGGCTGCACCGCATCGTGTTCGGACACAATGGGCACGTTGCCTTCGGTGCGACGACCAACCATGTCGATCGGCAGGATCTCGTGGTCTACCGCCCCCATCCCTCGAACGATGCACCCAATCTGCTGGCTGATGCTCAATCTGACGAGGAGGCCGCCGAAGGTTATGAGGTGGACGGTGCGTTCGTGCCTTTCGAGCGACGCACCGAGGCATTTGCGGTAAAAGGCGGCGATCCGGTGACCGTCACAGCGCGTATCACACGCGATGGGCCGCTGCTCAATGATATCGATTTCCTCCTGCGCGGCAGGATTCCTCTCACCGCTCTGCGCGTGACACCGTTGCGGCAGGGTGACGATCTGAACGGCGCGGCTTTGATGAACCAGTCGGGCAACGTTACCGAACTTGCCGCGGGAGTGAACGGGCTCGATCTTGGTTGTTCGAATTGGCTTCTTGCAGATACGGCCGGCACGATCGCTTATCGCAGTCCGTGTATTGTACCCGTACGAGAGGGATTCAGTGGTGCGTTCCCGATCCCGGGATGGCTGACTCGTTATGACTGGAAGGGATACTACGAGAAACGTGATTTGCCCCGTACGACAAATCCCGAACGCGACTGGCTGGCCACTGCCAACAGCCAGGTGATTCCGTCGGTGCGATTTCCTTCGACATATAACTCCGATGTCGCGCCTCCCAACCGTTACGAGCGTATCAGCGGGCAACTGAAACGGGTGACGACCTCGCGGAAGTATGAACCGCGGGACGGTGAGGATCTTCAACTCGACCGCGGATATGATGCCTGGCCGAGGCTACGTACCTCGTTTACCGAGGCCTTGTGCGATGCAGAAGGCGTTGCCTATCGCACCGAGCGTCGCCTGCTGTGTGAGTGGGATGGTGTTTACGGACCGGACTCGCCAGCCGCGACACTCTTTGTGCTGTTTTCAAACGCAGTCCTCGATCGGGCTCTCGCAGACGAGTTCCCGGACGGTGCGCAAGACACGGCCTGGCATTTCGTGCAGTCACTGCCCCAGTTCGAAACACGTGTCGAGTGGCTGTGGATGCAGCCTGCGGATGCTCCCGTGTGGGATGACGTGCGTACGGCGCGACGTGAAGTGCGGGCGGACATTCTCATTGCTGCGTTTGAGGATGCCGTCGCACAGATTCATTGGCGTTTCGGTGACGACGAGGCGGGATGGGTCTGGGGTCGCGTGCGGCCCTTCGTGTTGTGTCATCCGTTTGCACCCGGGGACGGACTCCTCGGCCGGCTCCTCAATGAGGCGCCCGTGGCGGTCGGCGGTGCTCCCGAGACCGTATTCAAGAATCAGTTCCCGCGGTCCGACCGTGAACACATGAATCCCATGATTGGGCCGGTACTCCGTTTCACTGTCGACATGGCCAACCCCTGGGCTGCACGGTACACGCTGGCTGGTGGCCAGAGTGGCTGGCCGCGTTCACCTCATTATGGGGATCTGCTGGCAGATTGGGCAACCGGGCGTAGTCGGCCTCTGACGCCGCCACCGGCGGATACCGATATCGTCGTGCGATTCGAGCCAGCAGTCTGATCCCGAACTTTTCGTAATGGCGCCTGGATGGCGCGAGCGAAAATGGCTTCTGCCAGGACCTGCGAGTGTAACGAATTATTCCAGGCATAAATTGACAACTGCCAGCCACTGCACAAAAGTCCGCCGTCTTGGAGGGGGTCTGCATGATGTTCGAGAAATTCGCCATTCGATTTGGTCTGACGATCCTGATGACAGGGCCACTTTATCTTGCGGGTTGTGGTGTGGATTACGAGGCGTTGCCGGTACCGACGAGGCAGCCGACACACTCGCCCACTTCAGTCGTGCCACCTCCGATGACTCCAACGAACACGCCGACTCTGACCTCGACATCGGCGCCGAGTGCCACGGTCACTTCGATACCGACATTGTCGCCCAGCGCTACTTCGAGTCTGACACCGACATCATCGGCGACCTCGACTTTGACACCGGAACCGACGGTGACCGCATCCGCGACGGCCACGATCATTCCCACCGTATCGCCAGAGTGTGAAGTCCTGAATGCGGTGGAGTGTCTTCTGCCGTACCCGTCGAGTCACTTCCTGAAGCCGGCCGATACAGCAACGGGTTTTGCCTTGCGGATCCCGCAGGCGGGCATTGCACAGGTCAACGGACCAACGCAGGTCCCGGCGTCCATGTTTGATGGGCAGGACGGTTTCAGTCCCGGAAGCCAGGTGATGATGCACTTCCCGCAGGGGGTGGATCTGGCAGCTTCCGGTGTCTCGCGTCTGCTCGAGGCCGGGTGTTGCGGGCAGCCCGATGGTCCTCCCTGGATCGATACGCGTACGCAGAATGGCCGCTCCCTCGAAGCGGACAGCCCAACGGTGCTTCTCGATGCCGATACGGGGGAGCGCATCCTCCACTTTCTGGAGAACGACGCTCGTGCGACGGACCCCAGCCGGCGCGTTACGTTCTTGCGGCCCGGCCGTATTCTGACGCCCGGCCACCATTATATTGTGGCGGTTCGCAATCTCATTGCTCCGGACGGTACCGCGGTGGAACCGGAGGTGGCGTTCCGGTCCCTTCGTGACGGGATCGACAGCGCCGATCCCATGATCGAGGCGCGCCGTGCTCATTTCGAGAACGATATCTTTCCGGTGTTGGAACAGGCAGGTGTCGAGCGCCAGAGCCTGATACTGGCGTTCGATTTCGTTGTCGCCAGTGATGCCAGCCTGCACCGCGTCATTCTTGCTATGCGGGATCAGGCCTACGCCTGGCTCGATGGTATTGAAGCCGATCCCGAACAGGTGCCGTTCACGGTGACCAAGGTCGTGGAGAACGACTGCGATCAGCCCGGTACCGTGGTGTGGCGTAACGTGACGGGTTATTTCACGGTGCCGCTATTCCTGACGGACAAGCTTGCCAGTTCCACCACGCCGGTGGTGAATACGGACGCCGGCGGCAATGTTGTGGCGAACGGCTTCCATCAGTCGAAGTACACGGCATCCGTTCCCTGCTCAGCTCGACAGCCGGTCTCCAATCCGCCGACCCGGCCGATTCTCATGGGCCACGGTCTTTTCCAGAACGGCCAAATCATGACGGAAACGATCCCGTCGGTTGTCGGACGTGTCGTGCCGTGGAGTGGGATCGCGGTTGCCACGGATTGGCGAGGACTATCTTCCGCCGACCTTGCCTGGGTGGGCGCCAAGGTAATCGGCGTGGAGGAGAGCCAACTGCACCATTTCCCGGCGCTACCGGCACGGCTGCAGCAGGGGATGCTCAACACGCTGGTGCTATCGCGCCTCGCAAAGCATGGTATTTTCAATCGGGTTCCAGCCTTCCAGCGAGCCGATGGGAGTGGCGTGTTCCCCGGGGCGGACGAGGACATGTACTATTTTGGCATCAGTCTGG
>JAANMX010002940.1_pt1 | contig 15833 bp, 19 predicted proteins | sample 7279681 | NCBI WGS metagenome assembly JAANMX01 (sample SAMN14094542, study PRJNA606508) | bioreactor metagenome | isolation source: A lab-scale SPAN reactor treating ammonium-rich wastewater day 351 | place: Ireland: Galway | collected 2018-01-01
GCGCAAGCTGCTGACCATGCTCAACGCGATCGCTAAACACGGCACCCCCTGGAATCCAGCCCTGCATCGCGCTTGACTTTCAAGACGGTTGCTTCTCTCTCGCATCGCTGCGCGATGCGGGGAAGGGGGACGCCACCAGCGCGGCGGGGCGGCCCTTGCGCGGTGGCCGCAGGTCCGGGCCATGCCCCGTGCTGTGTGGGGAGGCTAAGCGATGGATCGCCTGCAAGCCATGAAGGTGTTCGCTCGTGTCGTGGACGAGGGCGGCTTTGCCGCTGCCGCGCGCGCCATGGACATGTCGCCCCCGGTGGTCACGCGCATGGTGGCCGAGCTGGAGCAGCACCTGAACACCCGGCTGCTGCAGCGCACCACACGCAAGGTCGCGCTCACCGCTGCAGGGCAGGCCTATTTGCTGCGCGTGCGCGCCATCCTGTACGAGATCGAGGATGCAGAGGCGGCAGCCGCCGCCAGCACGCGCGATCTGCAGGGCACGGTGCATGTGCTGGCGCCGCCGGTGCTGGCAACGTATTTTCTCGCGCCGCTGATGGCGCCCTGGCGTGCGCGCCACCCCCGGCTGTTGCTCGACATCGCGACCGACAACTACGTCTCCACCCGCGTGGAGGCGTTCGACCTGACCCTGATGGTGGTGCCGGAGGACTACGACGGCAACATCGTGGCCCGCACCCTGCTGCACGGAGAAGCTATCGTGGTGGCCGCGCCCGGCTATCTGCAGCGCATGGGGGTGCCCCAGCAGCCCGAGGATCTGGTGCGGCACCAGTATCTGCGTGACAACGGCCAGCTCGCGGGCACTCAGACGGCGCGGCGCTTGCGCCTGAAATCCGTGCAGGGCGACGCCCGCGCGCAGGAGGTGGACATGCCGGTGGCCCTGCAGTCGGTCAGCACCGACCTGCTGCTGCGTGCCGCGCTCGACGGCCTGGGCGTGGCCGTGATGGCGCGCCTGCTGGTGGCGCCCTACCTGGCCAGCGGTGCGCTGGTGCATGTGCTGCCCGCCTGGATGCATTCACGCTACACCGTGTATGCCGCGCTGCCCACACGGCGCTTGATGCCTGCGCGCACCAAGGCGTTTCTCGATTTCGTGATCGAGCAGACGCCTCAGGCCGTGGCCCAGCGCGAGGGCGGTCCGCCCGCCTGAGGTTCAGACAGCCGGTGCGAGTGCCTGGGGCGAGGTCAGCGCAAAGCTGTTTTGCCGCCAGGCTTCGAATACCGTCACTGCCACCGCGTTGGAAAGATTCAGACTGCGCTGCCCCTGCACCATGGGCAGCCGCAACTGCTGGGCCGGTGCGAAGGTTTCACGCAGTTCGGGCGGCAGGCCGCGCGTTTCGGCGCCGAACACCAGCCAGTCGCCCGGCAGGAAGCAGTTGTCGAACACCGTCTGGGTGCCATGGGTGGTGAGCGCAAACATGCGCGTGGCGTCGGGCTGGGCGGCCCGCAGGAAGGACGTCCAGCCGGGGTGGCGCAGCACCTGCGTGTATTCGTGGTAATCCAGCCCCGCGCGGCGCATGAGACGGTCTTCCATCGAAAAACCCAGCGGTTCGATCAGATGCAGCGTGCAGCCCGTATTGGCGGCCAGCCGGATCACGTTGCCCGTATTGGGCGGGATTTCGGGCTCGACCAGAACGATATGAAACATGGCGCGTATTGTCGGTTCGGTGCGTGGGCCGTGGGGGTCGGCATCGTAAGAAGGCGTATCAGGCAGGCGCCTCGGTGCGCGCCACCACCAGGGCCGCCACATGCTGTGCGCCCGCGTGCCGCAAGAGCATGGCTGCAGCGTCCAGCGTGGCGCCCGTGGTCATCACGTCGTCCACCAGCACGATGCGTCGGCCCTGCACCCGGGCTGCGCGCAGCGGTTCGACGGCAAACACACCTTGCAGGTTGCGCAGGCGCTGCGAGCGCGAGAGACCGCTTTGGGCGGGGGTGTCGCGCAGGCGCAGCAGCAGGCTGGCGTCGGCCTTGCTTGGCGCCAGGTGGCGGGCCAGCAGCAGCGACTGGTTGAACCCGCGCTCGCGCAGGCGCTGGCGCGACAAGGGCACGGGCAGGACCAGGTCTGCGGCTTCAAGCAGCGGCTCGGCCCAGGGCGTGCTGCGCAAAAGTGTGGCCAGCGTGGCGGCCCAGCCGGGGTCGCCCTGGAACTTGAATTGCGCCAGCAGGTCGGCCCAGGGGTAGCCATAGTCCACTGCCGCCACGCAGGCCTCCAGCGCCGGGGGATGGCGCAGACATGCGCCGCAGCGCCGCGTGCCGGACGCGAGGGGCAAGGCGCAGGTTTCGCAGCGGGTGCGGGGCTGGGCGAAGCGGGCCGCGCAGGCATCGCACACCCGCTGCGCGGGCCAGGCGCGGCAGACCGCGCACTGGCTCGGCAGGCGAGTCACCAATGCGTGCAGGCGCGTGGATATCCCTGTGGCAATCGGGCCCAACATGATGGTGTCCAATATAGGCGCTTTCCATTCGTTTCCCCACACCATGCCGTCAGAGCGCCCTCCCACGATCGATCCCGTTGCCGCCAACCGCTGGCATGCCGCCGCTCCTGCCCATTCGCCCTGGCTGCACGAGGAAGTGGCGCGGCGCATGGAGGCACGTCTGCAATGGATTCGCGAGGCGCCGGCCGCCTGGTGCCACTGGGATGCCGTGCGCGGCGGTCTGCAGGGCCATGCGCTGGTGCGCCAGCGGTACCCGGACGCCGTTTGCCACGTGGTCGAAACCTCGGCGCCGATGCAGCCCCATGCGGCCAGCGCGCTGACAGCTCCCTGGTGGAACGCTGCCCGCTGGAAGGGCGGGCGAGTGCATTTTGAACAACCCGCCCCGGCAGGGGTGCAGATGCTCTGGGCCAACATGGCGCTGCACATGGCGCCCGACCCCCAGGCTTTGATTGCGCAGTGGAACCAGGCGCTGGCGGTCGATGGCTATCTGATGTTCTCCTGCCTGGGGCCCGACTCGCTGCGCGAGTTGCGTGCCGTTTACGCTGCGCTGGGCTGGCCCGCCCCAGGCCATGCATTCACCGACATGCACGATTGGGGTGACATGCTGATCGAGGCGGGTTTTGCCGAACCGGTGATGGACATGGAACGCATCACGCTGACCTTCCCCACGGCCGAACGCCTGCTGCAGGAGTTGCGTGAACTGGGGGCCAACCTGCATCCGCAGCGTTTTCCTGCGCTGCGCGGGCGGGGCTGGCATGGGAGGCTGTTACAAGCGCTCACCGAGCATCTGGCCGATCCCGCGCAGGATGGACACCTGACGCTGACCTTCGAGATTGTGTATGGCCATGCGTTCAAACCCGCGCGCCGGGTTCCGGTGGCCGAGCACAGCGCCGTTTCGCTGCAGGACATGCGTGCCATGCTGCGTGGAGCGGGACGCAAAGGCGAAACATCTTAGAACAAATCAGCGTGTTTTTGTCAATGACATGTCGCAAATTGGCGGGCAAGTGTCGAATGATTTGCATCGTTCCCTGATTTAAAACAAGCCGCGCTACAATCGCCCCGAATGCCAGCAGGGGGGACTTGTGGGAGGCGCCGTCAACAGGCGCGGCAATGCAGGGAAAAGCGGCTTCCGATCAACGGGAAGTGGCGTGCCCGGCATGACATGGGCCGGGTTGCCCGGACACACACGAACACCTGTTGGGTCACGCCATCCCGGCGCGGACCGCTGAACGCTTGCCGTCTGTTTTCTGCGCTGGTGGTGCGATGTGTTCCAGAGGCCTGGTCCTGCGCCGTCGGGGCAAGTGGTTTCGATTTATGAGGCTGAAACAAGTGAGAACCATGAAGAGCATTCCCCGCAAGCTGGCCTCTGTCCTGTGGTTGGCGGGTGCCTGGATAGGGAGCGTGGCCCATGCCGTGTCCGACCTGCCGGGCGGCCCTGCCGTCAACCAGCTGAATCTCCATCCGCCGGCCACCCGCATCGCCGAGGAGCAGCACTTTCTGCACTGGATGATGCTCATCATCTGCACCGTCATCTTTGTGGCGGTGTTTGCGGTGATGTTCTATTCCATCTGGAAGCACCGCCGTTCCCAGGGTGCCAAGTCCGCAAACTTCCACGAATCGGTCACGGTGGAGGTGGTCTGGACGGTGATCCCCTTCCTCATCGTGATCGGCATGGCGTTGCCGGCCACCAAGGTGCTGGTGGCCCAGAAAGACACCACCAACGCCGACCTCACCATCAAGACCACGGGCTACCAGTGGAAGTGGGGTTACGACTACCTCAAGGGCGAAGGCGAGGGGCTGTCCTATATCTCGACGATCGACAGCAGCCACCGCGCCATGTCCAACAGTGGCGACGTGGCCAACGCTCCGAACGATTATTTGCTGAAGGTGGACAACCCGCTGGTCGTGCCTGTGGGGAAAAAAATCCGCATCATCACCACCGCCAACGACGTGATCCATGCCTTCATGGTGCCGGCCTTCGGCATCAAGCAGGACGCCATCCCCGGCTTCGTGCGCGACACCTGGTTCCGCGCCGAAAAGGTGGGCGACTACTACGGCCAGTGCGCCGAGCTGTGCGGCAAGGAGCATGCCTACATGCCCATCCATGTGAAGGTGCTGTCGGCCCCGGATTACAGCCTGTGGGTCGAAGCCGAGATGAAGAAGGCCGCCGCCAAGCTGGATGATCCGGCCAAGGTCTGGGCGCTCGACGACATCATGAAGCGTGGCGAGAAGGTCTATGCCGCCAACTGCGCCGCCTGCCACCAGGCCAGCGGCAAGGGAGCGGGCCCGATCAAGCCGCTCGACGGATCGGCCATAGTGAAGGATGCCGACCATGCCAAGCAGATCCAGGTGCTGCTGCAGGGTGCGGCCAATGGTGCCATGCCGGCCTGGAAGCAGCTCAGCGACACCGACCTGGCCGCCGTGGTCAGCTACACCAAGAACGCCTGGTCGAACAAGACCGGTCAACTGGTTCAGCCGTCTGAAATCGTGGCACAGCGCGCCAAGTAAAAGAGCATTGAGGAATCCAACATGAGCGCAGTTCTCGATCACCCCGCGCACGCGGGCGGCCACGCCCACGACGCACACGACCACCACCACGGCCCCAGCGGCTGGCGCCGCTGGCTGTTTGCCACCAACCACAAGGACATCGGCACGCTGTACCTGCTGTTCTCGTTTTCGATGCTGATGATTGGCGGTTTCCTGGCGCTGATGATCCGCGCCGAACTGTTCCAGCCCGGACTGCAGATCGTCAACCCCGAGCTGTTCAATCAGCTCACCACCATGCACGGCCTGATCATGGTGTTCGGCGCGATCATGCCGGCCTTCGTGGGCTTTGCGAACTGGATGATTCCGCTGCAGATCGGCGCCTCCGACATGGCGTTCGCGCGCATGAACAACTTCAGCTTCTGGCTGATGATCCCGGCCGCGCTGCTGCTGGTGGGCTCGTTCTTCATGCCCGGCGGTGCACCCGCCGCCGGCTGGACGCTGTACGCACCGCTGACGCTGCAGATGGGCCCGTCGATGGATGCCGGCATTTTTGCCATGCACATCCTCGGTGCTTCGTCGATCATGGGCTCGATCAACATCATCGTGACCATCCTGAACATGCGCGCACCCGGCATGACGCTGATGAAGATGCCCATGTTCGCCTGGACCTGGCTCATCACGGCCTACCTGCTGATCGCCGTGATGCCCGTGCTGGCCGGTGCCATCACCATGACGCTGACCGACCGCCACTTCGGCACCAGCTTCTTCAACCCCGCCGGTGGCGGCGACCCGGTGATGTACCAGCACATCTTCTGGTTCTTCGGTCACCCCGAGGTGTACATCATGATCCTGCCGGCCTTCGGCATCATCAGCCAGATCGTCCCGGCTTTCGCGCGCAAGAAGCTGTTCGGCTACGCCTCCATGGTGTACGCCACCTCGTCCATTGCCATCCTGTCGTTCATCGTCTGGGCGCACCACATGTTCACCACCGGCATGCCGGTGACGGGTCAGCTGTTCTTCATGTACGCCACCATGCTGATCTCGGTGCCCACGGCCGTGAAGATCTTCAACTGGGTGGCCACGATGTGGCGCGGCTCGATGACCTTCGAGACGCCCATGCTGTTCGCCGTCGGCTTCATCTTCGTGTTCACCATCGGGGGCTTCACCGGCCTGATCCTTGCCATGGCGCCCATCGACATCCAGCTGCAGGACACCTACTACGTCGTGGCGCACTTCCACTACGTGCTGGTGGCGGGCTCGTTGTTCGCGCTGTTTGCCGGCGTGTACTACTGGCTGCCCAAGTGGACCGGCGTGATGTATTCCGAGGTGCGCGGCAAGATCCATTTCTGGGTGTCGCTGATCTTCTTCAACATCACCTTCTTCCCGATGCACTTCCTGGGGCTGGCCGGTATGCCGCGCCGCTATGCCGACTACCCCATGCAGTTCGCTGACTTCAACGCCATTGCATCCATTGGTGCTCTGGGTTTCGGCCTGGCGCAGGTGTATTTCTTCGTGGCAGTCGTCTGGCCGTGTATGCGTGGCCACGGCGCCAAGGCGCCCCAGAAGCCCTGGGATGGTGCGGAAGGCCTGGAATGGGAAGTGCCGTCGCCAGCCCCCTTCCACACGTTTGAAACCCCGCCCAAGCTGGACGCCACGGCCACCCGTGTGATCGGCTGAAGGAGCTACGCCATGACAGCAGAACAGAAAAAATCCAACCTGCGCATGGCGCTGGTGCTGGCCTCGGTGGCTGCGACGTTCTTCGTCGGCTTCATGGCCAAGATCATCCTGCTGAACCATTGAGCGACACGCCATGAACCGAAGCCGCGAAAACGCCAGAATGGTAGGCAAGCTGACCGTGATCGCGGTGGGCATGTTCGCCTTTGGCTATGCGCTGATCCCGATCTACCAGCGGATCTGCGAGATGACCGGCATCAACATCCTGTCGCTGTCCGAGCGCCAGGTGCCTGGCAACGGCCAGGCCGGGCGTGATGTGAAGTTGCCCGGCAACACCCAGGTGGACAAGAGCCGTACCATCACGGTGGAATTCGACGCCAACGCGCGCGGCCCCTGGGAGTTCAAGCCCGCGCAACGGTCTGTCCAGGTGCATCCGGGCGAGCTGACCACGGTGCTGTACGAATTCCAGAACGTGCAGAACCGGCGCATGGCCGCACAGGCCATACCCAGCTATGCGCCCAGCCAGGCGGCCGCGCATTTCACCAAGCTCGAATGCTTCTGCTTCAACCAGTACACGCTGGAGCCCGGTGAAAAGCGCGAGTGGCCCGTGGCGTTCGTGATCGACCCGCGCCTGTCCAAGGACGTCACCACCATCACGCTGTCCTACACCTTCTTCGAGGTGGGCGGCAAGACACCCGCTGCACCGACTGCGGCGGTCACGGAGCCCCAGGGCGCTGCGAAGGTGGGTACATGAACCAGGATGCGATGCGCCCCGAGCCGGTCCAGCGCCGCAAGAGTTCCGTGCTGCGCACCGTCAAGGCCGTGGCGTGGTCCTTCATCGGTCTGCGCAAGGGCAGCGAATACCGGGAAGACCTGGAGAAGGTCAATCCGCTGCATGTGATTGGCGTTGGGCTGGCGGGTATTTTTGCGCTGGTGGTCGGTCTGATCGCACTGGTCAACTGGATTGTCTGACCCCCTGTGGCGCATGGAACGTACAACAAAGATATCGAGATTCAGGAGCTGAAATGAGTGCATCAACCCACGGCACAACCCCGTACTACTACGTTCCCGCCGAGTCCCGCCATCCCATCATGGCGGCTGCCGGGCTGTTCTTCGTGATTCTCGGCGCCAGCCAGTGGATCAACGGGCACGACTGGGGCCAGTATTCGCTGGCCTTGGGCCTGGTCTGGTGGCTGTTTGTGCTCTATCAGTGGTTCCGGGATGCGGCGCAGGAGAGCGAAGGCGGCTTGTACAGCCGCAAGATCGACCTGTCCTACCGCTGGAGCATGAGCTGGTTCATCTTCTCGGAGGTGATGTTCTTCGGTGCCTTCTTCACAGCCCTGTGGTGGGCACGGGCGCATTCGGTGCCTGCGCTGGGAAGTCTGGACAACGCCCTCTTGTGGCCCGATTTCAAAGCCGTCTGGCCCAGCGTGGTGGCCGGCGCCACGGCGTCTCCTGCCGGCATCGTCGAGCCCTTCACCACCGTGGGCCCGTTCTGGCTGCCGACCATCAATACCGCGCTGCTGCTGACGTCCGGCGTCACGCTGACCATCGCCCACCATGCGCTGCGTGAGAACCAGCGCGGCAAAACCATTGCCTTCATGTGGATCACGGTGCTGCTGGGCATCACCTTCCTGTGCGTGCAGGGGTATGAGTACTACCACCTCTATACCGATCTGAACCTCAAGCTGAATTCGGGTGTTTTCGGCTCGACCTTCTTCATGCTCACGGGCTTCCACGGTTTTCACGTGTTCCTGGGCATGATCATGCTGCTGGTCATCACGCTGCGCTTGCAGAAGGGCCATTTCAGTGCCGAACGGCATTTCGGCTTTGAAGGCGCCGCCTGGTACTGGCACTTCGTCGATGTGGTCTGGCTCGGCCTGTACGTGCTGGTTTACTGGATGTGAATGGGGCCGTGCCCGACAAGCAAAAGGCGCCGCAAGGCGCCTTTTTCGCTGGTTTGGGGTGGGCGTCACCGTGTGGCGGGCAGCCCGGTGGGCTGGATGTAGCCGAGCTTCCAGGCCAGCAGAAGGCAGACGAACAACACCACCGAAAGACCCACACGCCAAGCCAGGGCGCGCGCCATGCGCTTGCCGCTGGCGGCATCATCCCGCTGGGTGCGCAGCATGAAGAACAAGGCCGAGCCCAAACTGGCCACAATGGCCAGGAAACCAAGAAGAACCAGGATTTTCATGAAAGGCATTATCCCGTGACACCGCGCCGCGTGCCGATGGACTGGCGTTTCTGGCTGGTGACCCTGGCTGCCGTGGCCTCGGTGGCGGCGACAGCTTCGTTGGGGCGCTGGCAACTCGACCGCGCCGCGCAAAAGCAGGCATGGCAGGCGGCCATCGATGAGCGCATGCGTCTGCCTGCCCTTGATGGCCGGGCATTGACGGCTCTCGACGGTGCCGACGCACGCGAAGCGATCCTGCACCGCCCGGTGGCGCTGCGCGGCCGCTGGCTGGCGCAACACACGGTCTATCTGGACAACCGGCAGATGCGCGGCCGGCAGGGGTTCCTGGTGGTGACGCCCCTGCAGCAGGAGGGCAGCCCTGTGGTCGTGCTGGTGCAGCGGGGCTGGGCGCCACGCAATTTTCAGGACCGCACCGCCCTGCCGCCCCTGGAAACCCCGGCGGGCACCGTGGAACTGGCGGGGCGCGTGGCAGCAACCCCGGCACGATTGATGGAACTCGAAGGCGGCGACAATGCGCCCGGGGCATCGCGTATCCGGCAAAATCTCGACCTGGCAGCGTTCCGTGCCGAAACGGGCTTGCCGCTGGCCGATGTGACGGTGCTGCAGACCGGTGCGGACGGCGAAGGGCTGTTGCGGCAGTGGCCGGCCGTCAGCGCCGGCGTGGATAAGCACCACGGCTACGCATTCCAATGGTTCGGGCTCAGTGGCCTGATTGCTACTCTTTATGTCTGGTTTCAACTTGTCCGACGCTTCCTCCGTCCCCGCAGCACTGCCCCCTGACACCCCCATGCACCGGGCGGGTGAACGGGACGGTGCTGCACAGCCCCCCAAGGCGCGCCACGCCCGCTGGAAACTGCTGCTGCTGTTGCTGGTCTGCGTCTCGCCCGTGGTGGCGTCGTATTTCACCTACTACGTGGTGCGGCCCGAAGGGCGGCGCAATTTTGGCGAACTGGTGCAGCCCCAGCGCCCCATGCCCGATCTGGCCACCGCCACCCTCGATGGGCATCCAGACCGCCTTCCGGCCCTGCGTGGTCAGTGGCTGCTGGTGAGTGTGGCCCCCGGCGCCTGCGACTCAGCCTGCCAGAACCACCTGTACCTGCAGCGCCAGATGCGCGAGAGCCTGGGCAAGGACAAGGAGCGGCTGGACTGGGTCTGGCTGGTGACGGATGACCAGGCGCCGCCGGCATCCATCCTGCCGGGCCTGCAGCAGGCCACCGTGTTGCGCGTGGATGCCACAGCCCTCGCGCAGTGGCTGGAGCCGCAGGGCGGGCATACGCTGGCGGAGCACCTGTATGTCGTGGACCCCATGGGGAACTGGATGATGCGCTTTCCGCCCGCCCTCGATACAGCGGCTGCTGCCAAAGCCAAACGGGACCTGGAGCGCCTGCTGCGCGCTTCCGCTTCCTGGGATACTGCCGGCCGTCTGGAAGAACAATGAACAACCCCCTGTGGCGCTGCGCGCCTCCCCTCTTCTCTCGCCTCGCTGTGCGACGCGGGAAGGGGGACGCCACCAGCGCCCACACAGTGGAATACTGGCGGCCCTTGCGCGGTGGCCGCAGGCCAGGGCCGTGCGCTGCATGGGCTGCGCGTAGCGCGAAGCGCAATGGACAACTGACATGACTGATACCCAACCTTTGTACGACCTTGCCCCGCTTCTGCGCCTGATGCTGCTGGGCACCGTGATCGCCCTGGGCCCGCTGCTGTGGGTCTGGTGGCGCAGCCGGGGTGCTACCCAGGGCCGCCGTTTGCAGGCCCTGACGGTGCTCACGCTGTTCCTGACCTTCGATCTGGTGATGTTCGGCGCCTTCACGCGCCTCACCGATTCCGGGCTGGGGTGCCCTGACTGGCCCGGGTGCTATGGCAACGCCAGCCCGCTGGGCGCGCGGACCGAAATCTCGGCGGCGCAGGAGGCCATGCCCACCGGGCCGGTGACCCATGGCAAGGCGTGGGTCGAGATGATCCACCGCTATCTGGCCACCGGCGTCGGTGTTCTGATCATCGTTCTCACCGTGGCCGCCTGGCGCGAGCGCCGCCTGCGCGTACGCGATGCCGCCCACGCCCGGCAATCGGCCGAGCCGATCAGCCCCTGGTGGCCCACGGTCACCCTGGTATGGGTGTGCCTGCAGGGGGCCTTTGGCGCCTGGACGGTCACGATGAAGCTCTTCCCGGCCATCGTCACGCTGCACCTGATCGGTGGCCTGGTGCTGCTGGCGCTGTTGTGCGTGCAGGCCGTGCGCTACGCGCGGGCCACTTCGGGTGCCGTGCGGGTGCCAGTGGCCCCGGGCCTGCGCACCCTGCTGGTGCTGGCCATGGTGCTGGTATCGGTACAGGTGGTTCTGGGAGGCTGGGTCAGCACCAATTACGCCGTGCTGGCCTGCACCACCTTCCCCACCTGCCAGGGAAGCTGGTGGCCTGCGATGGATTTTGCCCAGGGCTTCCAGATCTGGCGTCCGCTGGGGGTGCTCAAGGATGGCAGCCACATCGATTTTGCGGCACTCACTGCCATCCATTATGTGCACCGCCTTTTTGCCTACGCGGTGCTGCTGGTGCTTTTGCTGCTGGCCTGGCGTCTGCGCGGCGGTGCCGCTGCCCTGCGTGCCGCAGCACCGGCGCATGCGCGGCAACTGAGCGTGCAGGCCCGCTGGCTGCTGGGCTTGTCGGCACTGCAACTGGCCACCGGCCTGAGCAACGTCATTCTGGACTGGCCGCTGGTCGCTGCCGTGCTGCACACCGGGGGCGCTGCAGCGCTGGTGGTGGTGCTGACCTGGGCGCTGGACTCCAGCACAGCCCAGGGTCAGGGCGCCGGGGTGGCGCAAGGCCGCGCTGCAGGCGCATCGGGAGTGCGTGCATGAGCGTCGCAGCCACTTTTTCCGTTCCCTCGCGGCTGGCCCAGTACTACGCGCTGACCAAGCCGCGCGTGGTGCAGCTCATCGTGTTTTGTGCCCTCATCGGCATGGTGCTGGCCGTGCCCGGCTGGCCTTCGGGGGGGCAATTGCGCCAGATGCTCGTGGCCTGCCTGGGCATCTGGCTGGTGGCCGGTGCGGCGGCGGCGTTCAACTGCCTGGTCGAAAAAACCATCGACGCCAAAATGAAGCGCACTGCCTGGCGGCCCACCGCCAAAGGCCAGTTGTCCGATGTGCAGGCGCTGCTGTTCTCGTCGGTGCTGTGCCTGGCGGGCTCTGCCGTGCTTTACGCATGGATCAATCCGCTCACGATGTGGCTCACTTTTGCCACCTTCGTGGGCTATGCGGTCATCTATACCCTGCTGCTCAAGCCGCGCACGCCGCAGAACATCGTGATTGGCGGCGCCTCGGGCGCCATGCCGCCGGTGCTGGGCTGGGCTGCCATGACGGGCGATGTCGGACCTGAGGCGCTGATCCTGTTCCTCATCATCTTCCTGTGGACGCCACCGCATTTCTGGGCGCTGGCGCTGTACCGCGTCGAGGAATATCGCAAGTCGGGCCTGCCCATGCTGCCGGTGACGCACGGCAACGCCTACACGCGCCTGCAGGTATTCCTCTACACCCTGGTTCTTTTTGCTGGTTGCCTGATGCCGTTTGTCTATGGCATGAGCTCGTGGATTTATCTGGCGGCCGCGGTGGTGCTGGGCGCCGGGTTCTGCGGCTATGGCTATGCGCTGTGGCGCAACTATTCGGATGCGCTGGCGCGCAAGACCTTCCGCTTTTCCCTCATTCACCTGAGCGTGCTGTTTGCGGCGCTGCTGGTGGACCACTATGTCTTTATGTGAGATGCCATGCTGAAACGAAATGCTCTTAAAACAATAGCTACTTGCGCAATACTGGCGGGCGCCGGGGTCTTTTTGACGGCTTGTTCCAAAGGCAAGCCCGAATTCCGTGGCGTGGATATCTCCGAGGTGGAATATGCCCGCGACATTCCGCTGCCCGACCATAACGGGCAGCAACGCAGCCTCAAGGACTTTCGTGGCAAGGTGGTCGTGGTGTTCTTCGGCTACACGCAGTGCCCCGACGTCTGTCCCACGACCATGCAGGAAATGGCCGAAGTCAAGAAGATGCTGGGCCCGGACGGCGACCGCCTGCAGTCGATCTTCGTCACCGTAGACCCCGAGCGGGACACCCCGGACATGCTCAAGGCCTACATGGGCAACTTCGACCCGAGCTTCCTGGCGCTGCGCGGTACCCCCGAGCAGACGGCCGCCGTGGCCAAGGACTTCAAGATCTATTTCAAGAAGGTCGATGGCAAGTCGCCCACCAGCTACACCATGGACCATTCGGCTGGCAGCTACATCTATGACACCCAGGGGCGCCTGCGCGTGTACTACCGCTATGGCAGCGGTGCGGAGGCCCTGGCGGCCGACGTGCGCACCCTGCTCAAAGAAGCGAGATGATCCGCGCGTCGTGCTTACTCGGATGTGATGCCGACGGTGCGGATCACGCCGCCAAGCATGCGCGTGTCTGCTGCGATGCGGTTGGCCAGGCCCTCGGCCGAGGTGCCCGCCACCTGCCAGCCCTGGGCAAACAGTTTGGCGCGCACCTCGGGGCTGCGCGCGATCTCGCTCAGCAAGCCGGAGAGGCGCGCCACCACCGGTGCGGGCATGGAGCGCGGCGCGGCGGCGGCGTTCCAGATTTCCAGGTGAAAGTCCTTCACACCCCCTTCTGCCAGGCTCGGGAACTCGGGTACCAGCGTGCTGCGGCTGCTGGAGGTGAGTCCGATCACGCGCAGTTTGCCCGCCCGTGCCTGGGCTGCCGCCATGGCCGGCGGTAGCAGCGCAAGCTGAATCTGCCCCGACATCAGTGCGTTGATGACCTGCGGGTTGCCTGGGTAGGGCACATGCACCGGCTGCAGGTTGGCCTTGGTCTTGAGAAGTTCCATGCCGATGTGGGCCACCGTGCCCACGCCGGGCGTGCCATAGCTCCAGCGGTCGCCGCTGGCGCGGGCCGCCGCCAGAAACTCCTGCGCTGTGGCACCCGGTGCCTGGGCCGGGGCCGTGAGCGCCAGTGGCGCCGTGCCGATGAGGCTGATGGGAGCCAGGTCTTTCAGAGGGTCGTAGGCCACCTTGGGATTGAGGATGCGCGCAATCGTCATGTTGCCGTTGATCATCACGCCGATGGTGTGGTCGTCCGTGGCGCTGGCCACCGCCTGGGCAGCAATGTTGCCCCCGGCGCCCACCTTGTTCTCCACCACCACCGGCTGGCCCAGGGCCTTGGCCAGCGGCTCGGCCAGGGTGCGAGCGACCAAGTCGGGAGAGGAGCCTCCCGGAAAGCCGACGATGATCTTCAGGGGTTTGCTGGGCCAGCCCGCAGTGGGGGCCTGGGCGAAGGTGTTGCCGCAGAGGGCGGCGAGGGCGAGAACGAGCGTGGCGCGGCGAAGCGGGCGTGTGGGCATGGAGTCTCCTTGGGGCGGGCGGTGTCGCCGCAGGAAAGGCGGCACCGCAAAAGAAAAGCGCGCAACCCCCAGGCTGCGCGCTGCTCATTATCGCCAGCGCCGTGCGGTGGGCGCGGCGCCGAAAGCCTCAGGCGTATTCGGCCAGCGACTTCTTCATCTTTTTCATGGCCGCCACCTCGATCTGGCGGATGCGCTCGGCGCTCACGCCGTACACGGCCGCCAGCTCGTGCAGCGTCATCCCCCCCGAGCCATCGTCGTTCACCTTGAGCCAGCGCTCTTCCACGATGCGGCGACTGCGCTCGTCCAGGCTGGACAGGGCCGTGGCGATGCCGTCGCTGGCCAGCACATCGCGCTGGCGCGATTCGATCATGGCCGTGGGTTCGTGCGCGGCATCGGACAGGTAGGCGATGGGGCCGAAGGCCTGTTCGCCGTCATCGGACGGGGCCGGGTCCAGCAGGACATCGCCACCCGACATGCGCGTTTCCATCTCCATGACTTCTTCGCGCTTGACGTTGAGCTGCTCGGCCACCCGGTCAATCTCCTGGTCGGTCAGGGTGTTGCGGTGGGTGTCGTTGGACTCGGCATCGGTCTTGAAGCCCTGCTTCATCGAGCGCAGGTTGAAAAACAGCTTGCGTTGGGCCTTGGTGGTGGCCACCTTGACCATGCGCCAGTTCTTCAGGATGTATTCGTGGATCTCGGCCTTGATCCAGTGCATGGCGTAGCTCACCAGGCGCACGCCCTGGTCGGGGTCGAAGCGCTTGACAGCCTTCATCAGGCCCACGTTGCCTTCCTGGATCAGGTCGCCATGGGGCAGGCCGTAGCCCAGATACTGGCGAGAGATCGAGACGACGAGGCGCAGGTGCGACATCACCAGACGCCCTGCGGCGTCCAGATCGTTGTCGTTGCGCAAGGCACGCGCCGCAGCCTGCTCTTCTTCAGGGGTGAGCAGAGGCAGGCGGTTGACGGCCGAAATATAGGCGTCCAGATTGCCCAGCGGGGGCACCAGCGCCCACGGGTTGGCAGGGGCCAGGGCCGTCGTCGCGGATCCAGATTGAAGTGTCATTCCAGAAGTCCTTTCCTCTTATGTCACCATGTTAGCACTCTCTTGGAGAGACTGCTAATCCCGGAGTTCCCGTCGGGTTGACGATTCCATCGAATCAAGAAAAATGAGCAAAAAAGGCACTATGGCCTTTATTGATGAGCGCTGGTAGCTATCAAATATATAGTAAATTGTCTGTGCTTCAGCGCGGCGCATGGCAGACTGAGCGCCTCTGAAAGGACACCATGACCTCATCGGACGCCCCCATGGAACTGAGCGCCGTGATCACCACGGTCGGTACGCCAGATGACGCCCGCCGTCTGGTGCAGGCAGTGCTGGAGCAGCGGCTGGCCGCCTGTGTGCAGGTAGAGCCCATCACCTCGCATTACCGCTGGCAGGGGGCGTTGCACGAAGAGAGCGAACTGCGGCTCGTGTGCAAGACGCTGCCCGCCGTGGTCCCGGCGCTGCTGGCCTTGCTGCGCGCGCAGCACCCCTACCAGCTGCCCCAGCTGGTGGTGCAGGCGCTGCAGGCAAGCCAGGATTACGCCGACTGGGTGCGGCAGGAGACGCGGGGCGCCTGAGCGAGGCTCAGACGGCCAGGTCGATCTGCTGCACCGTGCCCGCCCGCCCGTCCTCGTGCAAG
>JAANMX010002950.1_pt1 | contig 15790 bp, 13 predicted proteins | sample 7279681 | NCBI WGS metagenome assembly JAANMX01 (sample SAMN14094542, study PRJNA606508) | bioreactor metagenome | isolation source: A lab-scale SPAN reactor treating ammonium-rich wastewater day 351 | place: Ireland: Galway | collected 2018-01-01
TCGAAGACGAATGGTGGACGGTGAGTGGAGTTCTCGGTGCGACCCAATCTGGGTGCCACCCCAAACTTGCTTTGGGGTGATGCTCGCCCGCATCCTCGCGTGACCCTGCATCCGGGAGGCTAGGGAGTCCCATCGCCGGGTGCCCCGGTCTGACTCGCAGAGCAGACCGGGAAGTCTAGAGCAGAGTGAAGCGGGGCTCCGTGCGACTCAATCTGGGTGCCACCCCAAACTTGCTTTGGGGTGTAGCTCGTTAGAGGGAACGGGGTCTGTTTCGTGGCTGCTCTAGGGGTCGGCCCCGGCCACAGGGTCGCGAAGTTGAGAGTTGAGAGAGAGTTGAGAGTTGAGAGTCGCGACCTTACAGGCCGCTTTCATCTTGGGGGCTGGATTCCACCAGGGCGTTGCCCTTCGCTCGAACCTCTCGGCCCGTTGGGCCTGCCGAACCACCGACGCCCACCTTACGAAGGAGCTCGGTCCGGTTCCCTAGGCCTGAAAGGCCGCAAGCCTAAAGCGAAGACCGAAGGCCTGGAACCCGTGCCATCCGACCGATCCAGTAGGCCTGTAGGGCCGAAACTCCGTTAGTGTCCCAGCTCGTGGTGTAGAAAGAGGCGCCATTCCGTCCGGTTGCTTTGTGAGAAGTCAACGGAGGACGAGAATGGCAAACAATAGCATAGCGCTCTTGGAGGGCGCGGAAGTTAGGGACATGCTTCGAGAGTTGGTCAAAGACGCACTTTCGGAGCTGATGGAACTCGAGGTGGAGGCTCAAAGGGAGGCTTCAGACCGGAAGACCTGGAGAAACGGGTACCGCGACCGCAGTTGGAAGACGCGCGTGGGAGACGTAGAACTCCGGATTCCCAAGCTCCGCACGGGCAGCTACTTCCCGAGCTTTCTTGAGCCTCGCCGGGGCGTGGAGAAGGCTCTCGTGAGCGTAATTCAGGAAGCGTACCTGCAAGGGGTTTCCACCCGGGCGGTGGACGATCTGGTGCAGGCTCTGGGAGGCTCCGGGATCTCCAAGAGCGAGGTCTCTCGCCTTTGCCTGGAGGTCGAGGGGCGGGTTCGGGAGTTCCTGGAGCGTCCGCTCGAGGGGAGCTTCCCTTACCTCTGGCTGGACGCTACCTACGTGAAGGTTCGCGACGGCTCTCGGATCGTGTCGAAGGCGGCGGTGGTGGCGATCGGACTGAACGAAGAGGGGCGCCGCGAGGTTTTGGGGATGCGCGTCGGGCACGCCGAGACGGAGGAGTTCTGGACGGAGTTCCTGCGCTCGGTCCTCGACCGGGGCCTTCGGGGGACGAGGCTGGTGGTCTCAGACTCCCACTCGGGGCTCAAGAAAGCGATCGAGCGCTGCATGGGCTGCCAGTGGCAGCGCTGCCGGGTGCACTTCATGCGCAATGTGCTGGCGCGGGTTCCCAAAGGGCGCAAGGAGATGGTGGCCTGCCTGATCCGCACGGCTCTGGCTCAGGCCGATATAGAGACCACCAAGGCCAAGTGGCTGGAGGTCGCCGCGCATCTGGAGGAGACCTTTCCGGAGGCGGTTCGGCTCATGCGGGAGGCGATGGAGGACGTGCTGGCCCACCGGGCGCATCCGCCGGGTTTGTGGCCGCAACTGGCCTCGACCAACGGGCTGGAGCGGCTCAAAACAAGCTTGGGGTGGCACCCGTGTAAACCCAGCCAAATCGTTTTGAACCCAGCCCCAGAGCACCCCAAAACAAGTTTGGGGTGGCACCCGTGTAAACCCAGCCAATCGTTTTCAACCCCAGCCCCAGAGCACCCCAAAACAAGTTTGGGGTGGCACCCGTCTAAAGCCAGCCATTCGCTTTCAACCCCAGCCCCAGAGCACCCCAAAACGAGTTTGGGGTGGCGCCCCGTGGGAAATAGCCTAATCCCAGGGGACGGCGACCTGCCGCTCAACCTCGCCACCCCGTCGACATCTTCACCTCACTTCTCCTCGGCCTCAGGCCACGAGACGAACGCCTGCACAACCCGATCGTTGATGCAGTAGAACGTTTCGCGGACGTTCCTCCGCTCCCGCCAGACCCGCCACCAGACTTGGGCCGGAGACCCGCTGATCTGAACGAGCGAGTCCTCGAAGCTGTATTTCACCACCCTTCCCCACTTCTCGTCTCGCTGCCGCATAAACTCGACGACTGCAGGAGACGAAAAGGCGGCAATGCCCTCAAAGTCTCGCTTGCCAGCCAGTTTGAGGACTCGCTCGGAAATGGCTATACCCTTTTGGCGACCTGGCACCATGAGAACCGTCTGAGCGAGAATCCCCGCCACGAACAGCGTAGAAGTGACAAGGCTATAGACCATCCAGCCGTTGACTCTACGCCGCTCCAACGAATCAGATTTCACAATCCCGTCTCTTGCTTTCAGGACGCAACGGAAGCCCTTTTCGAGCGCAAATCTCATTCCTTCGCACGAGTCTGGTAGCCTCCGCTACAAGATGCTCTCGACGCTAACGCTCGCTCTCTTGCTCCTTAGCCCCGACTCGCCCCCGCCTGCGACATGGTGGAAGGGCAACCTCCACACGCACACCCTTTGGAGCGACGGGGACGACTACCCCGAAATGGTCGCCGACTGGTATAAGCGCAATGGCTACCACTTCCTCGCGCTGAGCGACCACAACGTATTGAGCGTCGGCGAAAAGTGGTTCGACCTGAGCGGAACCCGTGGGCGCGGCGCGGTGCTCGCCCGATACATCCAGAGGTTCGGCGAAGACTGGGTGCGGACTCGCGTTCGAAACGGCAAGGTGGAGGTCCGACTGCGCACGCTCAGCGAGATCAAGCGCCTTTTCGAAGAACCGAGCCGGTTTCTAATGATCCAGAGCGAAGAGATCAGTGCGGGCCACGGCGGCAAGCCGATCCACGTCAACGCGACCAACATCCAAGAACTCATCCCGCCGCAATCGGGCACGTCGATTCTGGACACGATGCAGAAGAACGTCGACGCCGTCAACGAGCAGCGCCGGCGAACCGGCGTGCCGATGTTCCCGCACATCAACCACCCGAACTTCATCTGGGCGATCACCGCCGAGGAACTGATGCAACTCGAGGGCGAGAAGTTCTTCGAGGTCTACAACGGCCATCCGGCGGTCCACAACTACGGCGACGCCACCCACGCCGGCATGGAGCGCGTGTGGGACATCATCCTCACCAAGCGGCTGGCCGAACTCAAGAAGGGCGTCATGTATGGGGTGGCGGTGGACGACGCGCACAATTACCACGAATCGCACCTCACAAAGGCCAATCCGGGCCGAGGGTGGGTTATGGTCCATGCCCCTCGCCTGTCTGCGAAAGACATCGTCCGGGCGATGGAAGACGGCGACTTCTATGCTTCATCGGGGGTCGTCCTGAACCGAACGCGCTTCGACGGCCGCACGCTCTCGATCGACGTTCGGCCCGAAAAGGGTGTGACCTACACGACCTTCTTCATCGGAACCCGTCGCGGATATGACCCAACCGCAAAGCCCGTTCTAGGACCGAACGGCGAGCCGTTGGGGGTGACGATGCAATACAGCTCCGACATCGGGCGAGTGCTGGCGACGGTCGAGGGCCCCTCTCCGAGCTACCGATTCCGAGGGGACGAGATTTACGTCCGGGCGCGGGTGGTGTCTTCAAAGCCCAAATCCAACCCGTACTCCGAAGGCGAAACCGAGGTCGCCTGGGTCCAGCCTGTGGTGAGATGAGGTTGGGGCGAGGGCCTGGGGGACGCCCCGGTCATTCGAAAGAGCGGTTCCCTAAGACCTCATGAACTTGGGCGTAGTGTTGCAGCGATCCATCGGGCGAGCCGCACCATGCCATAGATCGGCAGGAAGATGACGAGGAGCGGGAGGCCGATCTCAGGTAGGCAACCAATCAGGAAGCAGCCGATATCCTCCGAGGTCGTGGTGTCGACCCTCGAATTCCACCAGGGGTCCTCTTTCACGAATCGCACATGGGCAATACGGCCGGCAACCGCGCCCAGATGCAGACGCACCTCTTGTCTGCCCTTCCCGAGCCTGCAATCAGAGCCAAACACACTTGGGGCGGATAGAGGGCGTCTTGGCGCCAGCGGGAGGGGCTCCCGCCGGAGCACCCCAAAAACAAGTTTGGGGTGGCACCCGTGGCAAGTAGACTTGTCCCATGGGATGGCCACACTCCGAGTCTGACCGGGGCACCCGGATCTTCACTTTTTTGGGGATGGCAAAGTTGTGCTCCCCGCCCTCTTCACCCGGTCTAAGCCTTTCCCGGTCTGCTCTGCGAGTCAGACCGAGGCACCCGGCCTCCGAATCGACTTCAGTACAGGTGGGACAAAGTGCGACCCAGTCTGGGCGGCAACCCCAACTCACGCAGGGTCGGAGGCGACGGTGGTCATTTCACCCACCTTTCCGACCTCGAGCGCATCTTTGCTGAGGTCTTGGGGGACGGGGATCGGGTATTCACCCGTGAAGCAGGCGGTACAGAGTTCGCTTTGTGTGGTCCCGACCGCGCGCGAGGCGCCCCCGACCGAGAGATAGCCGAGGCTCGAGGCGCCGATGTGTTGCCGAATCTCCTCGACGCTCATTTTCGCCGCGGCGAGCTCCTCGCGCCTTGCCATGTCGATCCCGTAGTAGCAGGGCCACTTGATCGGCGGGGCGGTGATCCTCACATGGACCTCCTTCGCGCCCGCCTCAAAGAGCAGCTTGACGATCTGTTTGGTGGTCGTCGCGCGAACAATCGAGTCGTCCACCAGCACAATGCGCTGCCCGCGAATGTGCTCGACGAGCGGCGTCAGTTTCATCCGCACCCCGAGGTCGCGGAGCCTCTGGTCGGGGGCGATGAACGTGCGGTGGATGTACCGGCTCTTCATCATGCCCTCACGGAACGGCAGCCCCGATGCCTCCGCAAAACCCAACGCGGCGGGAATCCCGCTGTCGGGCACGGGAACCACAATGTCTGCCTCGGCCGGGTGCTCCCGCGCAAGCTCGCGCCCCATGTTCTCTCTCACCCCGTAGAGGCTCTCCCCGTACATCACCGTGTCGGGCCTTGCGAAATAGATGAACTCGAACAAGCACATCGCTCTGCGGACGGTTGGGTAAGCCTGAACGAACCTCATCCCCTGCTCGTCGATGATGACCAATTCGCCCGGAGCGAGCTCGTGGTCCACCGTGCCTGCTACGGGCCCAAACGCACAGCTCTCGCTTGCGAGCATGAACCCCGAGCCGACCTTGCCGGCGACCATCGGCCGAATCCCGTGGGGGTCCCGAAATCCCAACACCTGAGTCGGAGTAAGCACGGCGACGCTGTAAGCGCCCTCGACCCTTCGCATGAGATTCGCTACTGCGGCCTCAGGCCCCTCGCCCATGTGCCGGACGAGGAGTCGGGCGAGAATCTCGCTGTCGCTCGTGGTTTCGAAGGTCTCGCCTTCGGCTTCGAGTTCGGCGCGAAGCTCGACGGTGTTGATCAGGTTGCCGTTGTGAGCAACCGCAATGTCGCCGTCCAAGCTCTGGCAATACACCGGCTGGGCGTTCCGCAAGACGCTCGAACCCGTGGTGCTGTACCGGGTGTGCCCAATTCCGAGGATTCCCTGAAGGTTAGCGAGCGCGCGTTCGTCAAAGACTTGGCTGACAAGCCCCATGTCCCGATGCATTCGGACCGTCTGCCCGTCGGACACAGCGATGCCTGCGGACTCTTGGCCCCGGTGTTGGAGAGCGAAGAGTGAAAAGAAGGTGACCCTCGCCGCTTGCTGCTCGGGCGTGTAGACCCCGACGACGCCGCACTCCTCCTTCGGCCGGTCCCCGCTTTGAACGTCCACTTGGAGAGTGTACTCCGATCTCTCTCCCAAGCCGTTATGGGGGCAAGAACGGGGCGCTCTCCTCCTGCCCCGTTCCCACACCCGGCCGATACAAGTTACTTCGGGCGTTGCGCGCGACCTAAGCGCTGCTCGTCCGTGTAGGCGCCCGCCCTCATGCCTTCCTCTTGTTGAGGCGTCATTGGGGGGTCATTGGGGCCCGCCTGACCCTTACAACCGACCAGCCCCTGAAGAAGAGTCAGTGCGAACGTCAGCGCACCTAGTTTCCTGACCAAGGTTGCCCCCAGAACTTCCAAAGGTTCTTTTGGTCCATCACCGTACAGAATTGCGTGTACGTCGTAGCCTCGCTCGCTGCAGGATTGTCGGCGTAATACGACACGAACTTCTCCTTGCCGAACTTCGCTGCATGGCCATCCGCGAAGGCTCCCACGAATCTGGGGCCCGGATACTCACGCCGACCGTCCCAGATGAGTTGGTACCAACTCCATCCGGTCGCGTATCGGTCCATGGTTGGCCATGCGGCGTCGATGCCGTAGAATCGAAGCCACGAGAACGGCAGATTCGCGTACCGCGTAGGAGCGATCGCCAATCTCTCCGACGGATATTCGATCGAGGTCATCGTCCGCTGCCGATAAGTCGACCAGTCGATGTTGTTGCAGTCCGTTCCGCCAAACGCCCTGGAATACCCGTCGACGTTCAGGCTAAGGTTCGTGATCCATTGCCACTTGTAGACGAAGCCCGGATAAAACGGGTCTTCGAAGTCGTCGCCTTGAGGCTCTGGAACGAGAGCATCGAAGAAGACGCCACGGTTCTTCACGTATGGGTACACGTCGCCGACCCACGTATCTGTGGACGTGTAGCTCGTGCCGTAATCGTGGACGATCGCGTCGTCGTAATCAGTTGAGTACATGTGCAGCGCTAATCCAAGCTGCTTGATGTTCGAAAGGCTCGTGTTCACCTTTGCGCTCGTCTTGGCCTGTGCGAACACAGGGAACAGGATCGCCGCGAGGATCGCGATGATTGCGATAACCACGAGAAGCTCAATAAGCGTAACCGCTCGTTTCATTGGAATTCACCTCCATCCAGAAGTGTCGCCGGGCAACGTTATCTGCAAGTTAGATGCAGGTTATCAGGAGGTGAAATCTGGCGCCCAACGATCTCTGAGGAGACTCGCCCCCCACCGAAGCCCGCCCGGTGCTAGTTTGTTTGCCAAGCTCAACTCGCGCTGTCAAGCGCTCTCCGCGAACGGCCAGGAGTTCATTTCTATCCCGCCGCCTCCATGAGGAGGAGAGTCTCGTCCCGGAGTACCGTACCATGAGCCTCCACCCCTGGCCCGCGGAGGGATGAAAGAGATTGCCGCCTGGCTACGATTCAGGCGTGGGCTCCGGCCCGCCTTCGGTAAGCCAACGGATCTGCGCTGCCGGTAGGACCGCGTCGAGCGCGGCGGCATTCTCTGCGAACTCCGGGACGCTTCGGCAACCCACAAGCGCGAAACAATCGAGGTCCTGGTGCATCAGCCAAGCAAGAGCGATCTGGGCGGGCGAACACCCCGACTTCCTCGCCAGTTCCTCGGCGCGTTCGAGGCGATTGAAGTTCTCCTCGTGGGCATAACACTCCCAGCAAAGCTTGTCAAAGTAGTCCTCGTAGTCGCCTGTATCCCCGCGCCGAAATCTCCCTGAAAACCAACCTCCCCCGAGACTCGACCACGCAAACGTAGCAATACCCATCTGCCGGTACGCCTCGAGCAAGGGCTCGTTTCTGGGCCCGCCCAGAGTGACGCAACCCTCCCAGACCGGTTTCTGAGGCCAGGCGAGTCCAAATTGAGGACTCGAAGCCGCAAACCCTCGGCGGCCTGCTTTTGCCGCGTACTCGGCCGCCTCGCGCAGTCGGCCAACCGTCCAGTTCGAGCCCCCATAAGCGCCGATCAGCCCTTCATTAGCTAGGTCCTCTAGGGTATCGACGATCTCGCTGACGGGTACGGCGGGGTCGTCCCGATGCAACAAGTATAGGTCGATGAACGATAGTCCTAGTCTTCCTAGGGATTCCATGCAGTCGGAGCGAATGTCGTGGGGCGTGACCCGGTTCCGGCCCTCGTAGGGGTGCGCGCCCTTGTCGAGAATCACGACTCGGTCTTCGATCCCCCGGCTGCGGACCCACTCCCCAAGAACGCGTTCGCAATCGCCGTTCCCGTAGACGTGCGCAGAGTCGAAACAGGTGCATCCGCGCTCGAACACGCCGTCGAGGAGTTCGAAGCCGGCCTCCCGACGAGCTGCCGTGAGCATGACCGTGCCTTGAACCAGGCGCGAAACGGGTTTGCCGACTCCGGCGACGGAGCCGTATTTCATTCGCTCGCCTCATCGCCCGGATACTTCAGACCCCAGGGCTCTCGAATCCGATCGAGCGTCCGGAGAACGGCCACAGACTCCTGATGGGGCATCATCGAACTCTCGACCGCTCCTGCTCGGATACGAGCCGCCGCCTCTTCAATCTGAAACTCGAACCCGTTGCCAGGTATCGCGAAGTCGTGCATCTCCACCTCGCCTCCGGAGTGAACTTCGACCGACGTCGACCGAAAGAACGGGGCCTTGAGGCGGAGCCAGCCCCGCTCGCACACGATCCGAGCCTCTTGGGGAGTCGCGACGATGATGCTGCTCGAAAGCAACGCCTGCGCGCCATTGGCATAAGCGAGCAGGTAGCTCGAAGATTCATCGACGCCCGACAGGCCAAGTTCGGCGGCCGACGAAACGCTCTCAGGCTCGCCCAAAAGCATCGTTGCGAAGGAAACCGGATAGACCCCTACGTCGAGCAGGGCACCACCACCCAATCGGAGGTCATACAGACGGCTCGCCGGATCGAAGCTGGATCGGAATCCAAAGTCCGCGTAAACGAATTTCACTTCGCCCCAGTCGCCGGCCCGGACCCGTTCCCCAACCCACTTAACGGCGGGCAAGAATCGCGTCCACATCGCTTCCATGAGAAACAGCCCTTCTTCGCGCGAGGCCCGCGCCATCGCCTCCGCTTGTCTTGCGTTCAGGGCGAGCGGCTTCTCACAAAGAACCGCCTTCCCCGCCCGAAGCGCAAGAATCGCGTGTTCGCAATGAAACGCGTGAGGCGTCGCAACGTACACCGCGTCGACGTCCGGGTCGTTCACCAATTCGAGATAGCTGCCGTGGGGACGCTCAACGTCATGCTTCGAGGCGAAGTCTGCAGCTCGTTCGAAGCTTCGCGATCCGACCGCTGAGAGCGAGCAACCAGGAACTCGCTTCACGGCTTCGGCAAACGTCCGCGCGATCGAACCCGGCCCCAGAATGCCCCAGCGGACCTCCTTCACTTCGTCTCCTCGCTGCGAGGATGAATGAGCCTCCAAGCCCGCAATATCTCTCCCACGCTCCATGCCTGAAACGGACACCCGTTCGGGCGATGGGGCGGGTCGCCGTCATAGAGTTCGGCGATGCCTCCGATTCCGTATTCGACCAACATCCCTTGCGAGCGCAACAGGACCCGCTCGGCTTGCTCGGTGTCCCCAGTCAGCTTCAGAAGGGCGGTCACGTAAGGACCCAAGAGCCAGGGCCAGACGGTTCCCTGGTGATACGCGGCGTCCATGTTGGTAAGCGGCCCGTCGAATCGGCCCCGGTAACCGGGCTCATTGGGACCGAGGGTGCGCAGCCCAACTGCCGTCAACAACTCAGCGGTGACGACATCGAGCGCGGCCTTCGCCCGATCTCCCTTGGCGGGTCCGAACGGAAGCGACATGGCGATCAGTTGATTTGGTCGCAAAGTGGCATCGTAAGGGTCGACGGTGTCGTAATAGTGGCCCCGGCCCGCAACCCAGAACTTCCGCTCGAACGCCTGTTCCGCTCTCTCCGCTGCCTCGGCATAGGAGCGGCCCCCGTGTCCCAGCCTCTCGGCGAGCCATTCGAGGATTCGCAAGGCGTTGACCCAGAGCCCATTGACCTCGACGGGCTTCCCATGCCGGGGCGTCACCACCCAGTCGCCGATCTTGACGTCCATCCAAGTCAACTGGTAACCAGCCTCACCCTGAGTCAGAAGGCCGTCCTCCGGGTCGGTCCGAATTCCAAACAGCGTGCCTCGCAGATGCCAATCCAGCGACTCTCTCAAAACGTCGAACATTCGCACGGCGAACTCGGCGTCCCACTCGGATCGCAGGGTCTCGTAGACTGCTTGAAAGAACCAAAGCGTCGCGTCAGCGGTGTTGAATTCGGGGCTGCCCTGTTCCATGAAGCGGTTGGGAATCAGGCCCTGATGCATCTCCGACGAGAAGCCTTCGAGAATCTCGCGCGCCTCCTGCACCCTGCCGCTGCAAAGGCAGATTCCCGGCACGCTAATCATTGCGTCTCTGCCCCAGTCCGTGAACCACGGATACCCCGCAACGATCGTCAGGCGCGACTCAGATTTCACCAAGAACGGCCCCGCCATCTCTTCCAAATGGTCACCGAATTCCAGGTTTTCGTCTTGATCGTTCCAGTCGGGAAACCACGGCGCGACCGGGTCTCCTTCCGCCGCAGAAATCGACGCGACCGCTCCCGACTCGAGGTCGAAACGCAGTTCGCAAGGGCAGTAGAGATCGTCGCGAGGCTCCAGTCCGCGCTCGATTTCGCGGGCGTGCTCGAAGCGGTAGTACCAGCCCTGTACGGGCACGCATTGAGCCCCTGGATGGGCCAGCGAAAGGACGGTGCCGCTGTGCTCGATGCGGGTCAGCCCTGGCGGGAACCCAACAGAATTGGGAAAGCGAGGGGTTTCGTTGAAGGTTCCGTGATACGATCTGAGCGCGATCAGCGGCCGAACGATCAATAGGACGGAGGATTCCCCCGCGTTCCGGTAGTTCGCGCAGATTGCGTTCTTGCCTTGCATCATCGAGAGGGACTTTTCGATGGCGACCGAACCGCTGAGATAGTGCCAACGAATCGACCTCCCTGCAGAGAACCACTCCAGATACCTGTACCCATCCGGGAATACCGCCCCTGGGTACTGGTTGGCCGAAAGCCACACTTGCGCGCCCCCGCTCGCCGCACTCGCTTCCAGATTCGCCAAAAGCAGGGTTCTCTCGGTCGGAGGCCTTGTGGCGGCGACGAGGTGGCCGTGGTACCGACGGGTGTTGATTCCGCTTACGGTCCCCATCGCGTAGCCTCCGATCCCGTTGGTGAGGAGCCACTCACGGCGCGACGAGTACTCGACGTTTTGGCAGCGATCGCGGTTGAAAACGTAGCGCATGGGGATTCCAGTATGCCTCGGCCCCGATGTCCGGCGGACGAGGCCCATCCTTGCGATCATTGTCGCACAACAAACCTGAGCGATGTACGGGCACGTTCCGAATTGAAATAGGGAAGGAACTCTAGGGGCGCGAAGTGTGAATCACAGAGTGAGGTGAGACCAGGATATGGGAATACATGAAGCAAAAAGGTTCCTCAATTCCAACGTTCGGCTGACGTGGACGAACCGCAAAGGCGACGAGATATCGGAGAGCTTGTTCGTGTATGAGGTCGGATTCGTGCCCCTTTATGGGCCCTGCTTGGTGACCTCGAAGGGTGAGATCCGCCTAGACCGCATCCAAGGGTGTGAGTTGATTGAAGCCAGCGCCGCTTAGGCAGGGCGCGGATTTCAATCCCGCTGTTTCGGGCGGTTGTTTCTGTCGCGAGACGCCAGCCTCTGTTCCAGTTGAGTCAGCACTTCCAGCGGCCTTAAGGTGACTCCTACCGTGAACTGCCGCGTCTGTTCGCGCCAGAGGACGAACGGCTCGAAGCAGCCCGCAACCTGCGCAAACCGCACCTCCGTCTTGTGCCACCGGTCCGCTCGCACGTCCCATTGACCCAGTACGCTCAGGGTACGCGGCCCCAGTCTCCAGTCGAGCCGGGTCAGAGCGAGTTCCGCCGGGCCAGGAGCATCGAACGGGAACGAAGGGTCGCCGCGAAACAGGGTGTGCGCATAGCCAACCGTGACTCGGGGACCGCCCGGAGCTTGCCAGATAAGCCCACCGGTTGCCCTCACCCACGAGTAATTGTCGCCACCGCCGAACCACTGTCCGTCGAATCCCCAATACGGTGCGAAACCCGACGCGAGACTTGCCGTCCGGCCCCGGAAAGCGAGCCGGACGTTCGCCCGGTGCTCATATCTCTCACCGGCAATCCCTATTTGCTGGTACCGCGCGTCGAGCGAAAAGGCTCCGAGTTGGGTTGCCCCGGAGTGGGCGTACGCGAGCTGCCAGGGCTCGCTTACCCTCATGCCCGGAAACCCTGGCACTTTCTGGTTCCACACCGAACTGACTGAAAGGAATCGCCGCCGCACCGACATCGAATCTTGCTCGTCCTGAGGGCTGGAAACGGCGACGTTGTCGAGAAAACTCCCCTGAAAGCGCTCGTTGAGATCGCTCTGGGGGGCGAGCCGGACGCCCGAACGAGCGGGATCAAGGTCGAGAGACAGCCCGTAGAGGCTGCTCGGTAGACGCTTGGGGTAGGAGGTCACATCGAACACGTACATGCTCGAAGGCGAAAGCCGTAGGTCGCTCGACCATCGTGTGCCCATGCCCGAATCCTTTTCATACGCGAGCGTCGGCCACCTAAATCCCGCCTGATCCGGGTCGAGTTGGGCTTCGTATCGGGGCAGCGTCAGCCACTTTCCGTTCATTACGATCAAGCTGGCGCCCCGCAGAATCGCCCTCCGCCCCACTTCCACCTCGGCTTTGCGAATCTGCGCGCCGAGCATCTTGCCTTGCTGCTCGCAAACCACAACCTTGGAATCAAAAAGCTCCCATCGCGAGCCAGAAACCGAGATGCGACCGGCCCACACCGCTAGACTGCCTAGTAGAAGTTGAACGTTTTGGGCCGCGCCCGTTCGCTGCTTCCAGTCAAACTCGAAAGAATCACTAGACATCCTAGCATCAGGGTCTTCGAGCCGAACGTTGCCGCTGGCGACCGCGTAGCTTTCGGATTCGGACGAACGGATTTCGAGCCGGTCGCAATACACGGTGCTGACGCCATAAACGGCTTTGACTTCCCCAGCAAAAATAACGGACTTTCGCTCGACGTCGATCGTCTTCGTACGCCAAGTGACGGTCAGGTCGCCTTCAAACCGGTCCACGCCCTGTTGCGCGCCAAGGAGGGCCGCAAGACCGGTGGGGACCAGCATCAAAGGAACCGGCATAGGATCGCCAGTCTACCGTAGGTTCGAACCAATTGGAGTCTGCGATCCGTCTTGCCCGTATAGTGTGCTGTTCTCGGCGCAAAACCTGCTTGGAACTCAGGGAAATGAGTTTATAATGGGTAAGGTGTGAGATCATGCTTGAAGTCCGACTGACTGCAACCTCGAAGGCCGATGCCATTGCTGACGAATTGCAGTGGGTGTCCAGGTGCCGCGAGGGGGACGAGACCGCGTTGTCCCACCTTATCGCGCGGCACCGGAATCGCCTGATTCGAACGGCGTCCAACCTCCTCCGAGATCGCCATGAGGCGGAAGACGTTTCGCAGGAGGCGTTCCTCAAGGCTTTTCGCGAGATTCGGCGACTCCGCGACGACCGCGCGTTTTCGGGCTTTTTGTATAGAATTTGCGTTCGCCTTTGCATGGATCGCTTGCGCGTCAAGCGTCCCGAACCCGCTGAGTTTGATTCTGTGCAAGATCACGAGGGTGGAGCTGTAGAAAGCCGCGTCGTGATCGAGAAGATATTAGGCCAATTGCCGCCCGACCTCCGCGCCACGCTCGTTCTTCGAGAGATTGAGCAGTTCAGCTATGAAGAGGTCGCCGAAGTCATGGGCGTACCCATTGGAACGGTTCGATCGAGGTTGCACACCGCTCGCGAACGGTTTCGGAAACTCTGGATCGAGGCGATGGCCGAATGAAGCTCCGCTTTGCCTGTCGTAAGTTCTACCGGCTGATCTCGTCGCCGAATGATGGCGCCATTCGCTGGGACGATCAGGCGTTCATGGATCGGCATCGCGCCGAGTGCTCCGATTGCCGAAGGCACGAAGAACAGTTCTCGCTTGCCCTGAACATGTTGCGCGAAGCTTCGTTCGACGGCCAATCGGAATCCAACTTCGACTCTCGCGTCTTGCGCAGGTTTCACGTCGATCGAGTTCGGTCGAGCGTGGGATACTGGTCTCCGGCGATTTTGGGCGCGGGGATCGCGATGATCGTGATGCTCGCAGCCATCCAGTTGGTGTCTCGCAGCTCGGATTTGCCAGTCTTCAACGTCGGCGGCGCAGGCGTAAAACGCGCGGCGGATGCGCCGGCAATTCCGCTTTTCGAGAACCGCTCCCCGTCTACAAATAGATGACGCGCACTCGGAGGATGGCGGTTGGCGCCCTGATCGGGGCGCTCGTTATGTTGCTGATCCACCCCTCCACCCGTGACTACGTCTGGCTAAGCGCGCGTTTCGTTGGGCAGAGCGATACGCTCAAGTCTTCCCCGTTTGTCCACTACAGTTTCGACGTGTTGCCAGCCCCGAAGACGGCCGTCGAATCCAGCCTTTGGATGCAGATCGCGGGCGAGACCACGGCAAGCCTCCATACGCTGGACGCTCCGCAGGTTCAAGCCATGCTCGAGGTCGCTCAGAAGCAGGCATCGGTCGATCCTGAGAACGCATTCTGGCGTCAATGTGCTGCAGTTTTTCATGATCAACTTGGACATAAAGACGAGGCCAGCCGGCTTTGGGTATCAGCGGCGAGCTGCCTGCGCTGGAATGACTTTCAGGTCGCGCGAATCGAGATCGTTCGGGCCGACCTTCAGCGATCGACCGCCAGCCCAATGTCGTGGCAGGCGGCGCTGGGCTATTGGCTCGTGACCGACTCCACCACACAAATGATTGAGTCGTTTGGTAGAAGACTTGTCCAAAACGGCGCGTCGGACAAGCGGCAGGAATTGGACCGCAGATCGGCAACCCTGCTCAATGGAGTTCTCCTGCGCGATGGGGCAAGAAGGGTTTCCCAAGGCAGGGCTGGAGCAAATCTCATCGAATTCGCTAGCTATCCCCGCGTATACTTGGAGCAACCAAGCCCAAGAGTCCTGTTGCTTGCCCGCAACCAATTAGTGGATGAGCTTCGGGCGGAGGGTTGGACAGACCGGTCGTCTGCAGCGCGAAGGGCCTTTGCATCGAACGACGCCTGGATCGCCCTGGTCACTTCGGAAGACGCACAGGAAGCCGCGACCCAACTCAGCGTCCTCAGCGTTGTGGCCGCCACTGCGCCGAGCGCGCTGGTCGTGGTCTCGCTGGGGGCCTTTCTTGTAGGGGCGGCCGTCTCCAAATCCATTTCGCTAGGGCTCCTAGATGTCGTGCTCCGCGCGCCGTTTGCCCAACTCCTAGGGGTCGCGGCTTCGGTCGTGCTGTACTTGGCCACTTCCCTTCCACTAGTCGCTGTCGTCCCGGCCCTCGGCTCGCTCTTTTTGGGGGTCGATCCGTCCCATGCGCGCACTCAGCCCCCTAGCTACTTTGGGCCGTTCTTCCGGTTCACGGTGGGAGTCCTTGCTGTCGTTTTCGGCGGGCTTTGCGCCCTTTTCCTTGCGGGGCTCTCAACTCCCGCGATCGAGGTGCTTCCTTTGGTGGGTGTCCCGCCCGAGCTTTTTGGCGGCAACACGCTTCCGCTTGGGCTTGCTTTGCTGGCCGCTTGCCTACTGCTTCTCGTCGGCCCTTCGTGGGCGCTCGTCCTCCGCATTCCCACGCTTCATGTGACCAAAGTCGCCATCCGCGAGTTCTTTACGATCCTTTCCTGGGGGTGTTTCCTAGGCGGCCTAGTGACTGTCCTTCTTTGCGTGTTCGCCGACTCTTACCTTCTCGAAACCCTGTCGAATCTCTCCCTCAACGAGCCAAACTACTACTTACTCAAATGAAGACGCAACTGGAGGATCGGGTACGAAGCGTCGGCGATAGGCGAGCGTCGCTTCTCACTACGATCTTCGATGACCCAGCCGGACTGAGTTGGTGCAGGCGACACTCCGACCTGGCCGACGAGGTGGGCAGGCGTCGCAGTGGCCGCAGGCGCGGCCGTCTGCTTCGGCCTGGTAGCAGCTCACCGTCTGC
>JAANMX010002955.1_pt1 | contig 15778 bp, 14 predicted proteins | sample 7279681 | NCBI WGS metagenome assembly JAANMX01 (sample SAMN14094542, study PRJNA606508) | bioreactor metagenome | isolation source: A lab-scale SPAN reactor treating ammonium-rich wastewater day 351 | place: Ireland: Galway | collected 2018-01-01
CCGCCGCGACGGGTGTAGCGCGCCTCCACCGAGAGCTGCTGCGGCGCGCAGCGTGCGAGCAGGTCGACGAAGATCTGCTCCACGCATTGTTCGTGGAAGCCGGCGTGGTCGCGGAAGCTGACGATGTAGCGCAGCAGGCCGGCGCGGTCGATGCGCGGGCCGCGGTAGGCGATGGACACATCGGCCCAGTCGGGCTGGCCGGTGACCGGGCAGTTGGATTTCAGCAGCGCGCTGTGCAGCGTCTCTTCGACGATGTCGCCGGCATCGGCCTGCAGCAGCGCGGCGTCGGGCGGGCCGTAGCGGTCGATGGCGATGTCGAGGCCGTCGATGCTCTCCGCACCCGCGTCCGGCGCAGCTTCCGGCAGGCCGAAGGCCATCGTCACCGGTGCCCCCGCAGCGCGCGACAGATCCGCTTCGATGCGCGCGCGCACCGCTTCGGCGTCGTCGAAGCGGCTGGCGTTGAAGGAGTTGAGGTAGAGCTTGAGCGACTTGGATTCCACCAGGTTGGGCGAATCCGCCGGCACCTGCAGGGTGGCGGTGGCGACCCGCGGCTTGCCGCGCGGATCCAGCCAGGACAGCTCGAACGCCTGCCAGCGGTCGCTGCCGATGAACGGCAGCGCATCCGCGGCGATGCCCAGCTGCGCGCGCGCCGGGGCGCGCGGGATCGGATACAGCAGGCCGGGGTCGTACTGCGCGGGATAGGCGGTGTCGCGGCCGAGCGGCGAATTGGCGGTGGTGTTGGTGTTCATTCGCAGCGATGCTCGTGGGCGAGGTAGTCGGCAGACTGCATTTCGATCAGCCGCGAGGCGGTGCGCTCGAACGCGGCGGTCAGGCGTTCGCCCGAATACAGCGCCATCGGCGCGGCATCGGCGGTGCAGATCAGGTTGACGTGGCGGTCGTACAGCTCGTCCACCAGGTGCACGAAACGGCGCGCGGCGTCGTCGCGCAGGCCGTCGAAATGCGGGATGCCGCCCAGCAGCACGGTATGGAACTCGCGCGCGATCTCGATGTAGTCGGCGTTGCCGCGCGGGCCTTCGCACAGCGCCGCGAAGTCGAACCAGCACAGGCCCTTGCTGCGCGCGCGCACCGGGATGCGGCGGCCGTCGATGACGATGCCGGCGTCGCGGTGGCCATCATCGCCGCCGAGTTCGTGCCAGCGCCGCTGCAGCCAGCCGTCGGCGTCCGCGTCCGCGTCCAGCGGCGCGCGGTAGACCGGCGACTGGGTCAGCGCGCGCAGCCGGTAGTCGGTGTCGCTGACCAGCTCCACCACCTCGCAGTGGCGCTGCAGCAGGTCGATCGCGGGCAGGAAGCGCGCGCGCTGCAGGCCGTCCTTGTACAGCGCGGCGGGCGCGGCGTTGGAGGTGGTCACCAGCACCACGCCCTCGGCGAACAGGCGTTCCAGCAGCCGCGCCAGCAGCATCGCGTCGCCGATGTCGGAGACGAAGAATTCATCCAGCACCAGCACCCGCAGCTCGCGTCGCCATTCGCTGGCGATCGTCGCCAGCGGGTCGCGCTGGCCGGCGTGTTCGCGCAGGCGCGCGTGCACTTCGCGCATGAAGCGGTGGAAGTGGGTGCGGCGCTTGCCACCACCTTCGACCGCCGCGCCGGCGGTGCGGACTTCCGTCAGCGGCAGCCCGGCATAGAACAGGTCGATCAGGAAGGTCTTGCCGCGGCCGACCCCGCCCCAGAGGTACAGGCCGGGGATCGGTTCGGGTGCACGGTTGTCGAACAGGCGCGCCAGCAGGCCGCGTGCGGGCGGAGCGGCGGACAGCGCGACGTGGATGCGATCCAGCGCACGCAGCGCCGGCTGCTGCGCCGGATCTGCAAGCCAGTCGCCGCGCGCCACGCCGTCGGCGTAGCGTTGCGAGGGACGCATCGCCTCGCTCATGCCGCAGGGGGCCGCGGCAGCCAGCCGCGGATGCCGTTCTTCAGCGCGCCGCGCAGATCCATCAGCTTGCGGTGGAAGAAATGGCTGGTGTCGGGCATTTCCACCAGCTGCGGCGGGTTCGGCAGGCCGGCCACCCAGCGCCTGACCGCGTCGGCATCGACGATCTCGTCGGCATCGCCCTGGATCACCAGCCACGGCACGCCGGGCAGCGCGATGCCGTCGAAGTCCCAGCTGCGGCCCACCGGCGGGGCGATGCTGATCAGCGCCGCCGCGCCGAGTTCCACCGCGCCGCGCAGCGACACCCACGCGCCGAAGCTGAAGCCGGCCAGCCACAGCGCCTTGTCCGGATGCTGCGCGCGCGCCCAGGCGGCAACCGCGCGCAGGTCGTCCAGCTCGCCGTCGCCGTTGTCGAACGCACCCTCGGAGCCACCCACGCCGCGGAAATTGAAGCGCAAGGTGGCGATGCCGGATTCGCGCAGCGCGCGCGCCGCCATCGTCACGACCTTGTTGTGCATGGTGCCGCCCTCGGTGGGCAGCGGGTGGCAGAGGATCGCCAGCACCGGCTGCGGCGTGGCTTCGGCCTGGTCGCAGGCGGCTTCGATCCGGCCCGCGGGGCCGGTGATGATCAGCGCCGCATCGGCACCGGCAGGCTTGGCAGTCGTTTCGTTCATGTCCGACATGATGCCGCAGCCGGCGTGAAACCGCCGGTTGGCACGCCGCAAACGCAAACGCCGCCCGCAGGCGGCGTTCGGGCAGCGCGCGCTGCGCGGCTTACTTGCTCTGCGCCGCCATCCACTCGACCACGGCCTTCATCTGGTCGTCGGTCAGCGCCGGGTTGCCGCCCTTGGCCGGCATCACTCCGGCGGTACCGGTAAAGCCGTCGGTGGCCTTCTTGATCAGTTCTTCCAGGCCCTGCTGCGCCACGCGCGCGCCGATGCCGGCCGCGTCAAGTTTTGGTGCGCCGCCCACACCGGCGGTGTGGCAGCCGGTGCAGGGGCCGTTGTTGAAGATCTCGGCACCGTCGGTGCGGCCGTCGAACGGCACGTTGGCGGTCGCCACGGCGGCGGCGGCGGCGGCAGCAGCCGCCTGCGCAGCGGCACCGGTGGCACCGGCGTAGACCGCGCCCACCGGGGCGATGCGATCTTGCAGGCTCTGCTTGGCAACCGCGCTCTCGGGATACACGACCTTGCCATTGAGGTGACGGGCAAACAGGATCAGACCCAGCGCCAGCAGCACCAGAAAGGCGATCACCATCGAGAAACGCTTGAGGAAAGCCAGGTCGTGAGTCCGCATGTTGTTCCCGCGCAGTCGTGGCCAATGTCGGCCGTCAAGCGCCGGATTATCCCAGAACCCGCGCTGCGGTGCGAGGCTTGGCAGAGGGATTGGCGCGCCTGGAGGGATTCGAACCCCCGACCAATGACTTCGGAAGCCTTATCCCAACCGTAGTGCTATCGGACTTCAGTTGTCGTGGATCGATCCCATTTGGTGCTGTTTCCACCTAAACCATTGACTGGAAAAGGCATGGCCTACGCCACTGACACCGCCCAAGATCAATCCACACCGCGGGAATGTCGGTGCGATTTTGTCACAAGCAATTGATTCCAGGTGACTAATAGCCCGAATCCATTGTCCCGGATCGGGGCCTACTCGCCCGACACCAACCGCCTTGCGCCATAGTCTAGACCACGCAGGATCGGATCACTCACGGATGCCGGAAAGCCCTCGGGCAGCGTCGATTCGATGCTGGCGATGACGCCGGGCGTTCGCTCGACGATTTCATCGATGAGCGTTTCCACCGTCCGCCCGTCATCGGCCAGCACGCCGTACCGTTTGCTGACCGCCAGCCAATGCCTAGGCAGGATGTCCTTCATCTTCCAGTGCGCGTTGGTGGTCCGGATCGCCATGGCCATCTTGACCTTGTGCGCGGACAGCTTGTTGGGAGCATCGCCGATGACCGGCCAGGCCGACATCACGTCGTACAGCGGGGTGAGTTCGTAGGCGCCCCCGGGAAGTATCGACAGGCTGAAATTCTTGGCGTGTCCATCGGGTGCGCGGAGCATCCAGAACAGGAGCTGGGCCAGGAAAAAGGTGCGCCGATCCCGCTGCGCCGATGCGGACGTCGCCAGCAGGCCCATGATCCGGTCGATTCCCGGGCCGCCATCCGCCTCGTATTTCCGGATGGCCGGCGTGCCGGTCGCTTGGCAGAAGTCTTCCTGCGGCAACCGTGCCAGCCACTTACCCCGCGATCCATCCAGCCAGGTGCGGTCGAAGCGTTCGACCGACAGCACTTTCATATCCTCGAACTGCAAGGGCTCGCAGCTGGCCACCGGCAGTCCATAGGCAGCCAGGATCCGCGCGCAGAGCCATTCGTTTTCGATCGAATGGTTCAGGTCGAGTTTCATGTTCCCGACCAGACCCATGGGCAGTTTGAGGATGTGCGTGGTCGGTGTCGCCCCGTGCGGCCGGCACCATTGGCCCTCGAGGTTCAACAGGGCAGTCTTTTCCTGCGCCCCGGCAATCGAGATCCTGAAATCGTCGTCGTCCTGGGCCGCGGCACCCGCCAAGGCGGATGGCGCGACGGTGCCCCGCAGGATCGCAGTAACTTCGTGTTCATCCAGCGGCGTCGCCTCGACGATGCCCACGTCACCGGGTGCCGTGCCATCCGGCAGGATTTGCAATGCCCCCACGCAGTCCCGTCCGACCTGGGCCAGCAGGTCGAAGGCATCGGTGGATTTGGCACGGAAGCGGCTGGCCGCCCTGGCCCGGATGTCCCGGTTGTCTGGCAGGAGATTGTCGAAGTAGGCCCGGACCACCTCACCGCGATGCGGGGCCGTTCCCGGGGTAAACGGCAGGGAAAGTGACAGCGGCCGCCCTCGCGACGCGGTTTTCCAGTCCTGGTCGTATTCGAGGATGTCTTCGCCGCCGGAGCCCAACCGCCACGTGCCGACGAACTCGCCGTTCATCCACAGGCCCAGCGTTCGCCGACGCGAGGTCTTTGCGTTGGCGGTCGTCACCATTGGGGCGTCTCCCCAACTGGCCTGCCTTCACGGCCCAAGGAGGCAGGCTTTTCCTGCAGGACCATCTCCACACCCAGGATGCCCAGCAGGTGCAGCAGCCGTTCGGCGCTGACTTTCTCGGCGTTGCGCTCCAGGGCGGAAAGCGCCTGCTGGGTGACGCCAAGGCGAAGGGCTGCCTCGCCCTGGGTAAGTCCCGCCTGTTTCCGGAAGGCTTTCAACAAGGCAGGCAGTTGCTCTGCAGCATGGACGACGTATGGGCGCATGAACACAACCCTTAGTTTGTATTCTAGAAATACAATCTATACGCTGTATTCGTGAAATACGCAATAGGATTTGTATTTCATGAAGCTTCAAACAGGCGGGGTTATCCACTTCCGGCGCGCGGTTCCGATCGGCAGTGTACTGATCGATAGACGATCAAGGGGGGGCTGGCTTTCCGGCAGTCCTTCGCCAGAGCGACGTCCGCTTACAGGCCAAAAGCGTCAGAAGTGCCGGATTCGGCCAAAGGATTTGGCACAGGCAGGGCACAGATTTGTCACAGGGGATTTGGCGCGCCTGGAGGGATTCGAACCCCCGACCAATGGCTTCGGAAGCCACTACTCTATCCGGCTGAGCTACAGGCGCGTGGTGCGCGATGCGGTGCATCGCGGTCGCGCATTCTCGCATGATTGCGAGTGGCTGTGCCGCTGGTAGGCTTGGCGGATGCCTTTGCAGACCTGTGTCCATGACCCCGAACCGCGCTGGCGCGAACGCCTGCGCCAGTATTGGAAGCTGGTGCGCGGCGACCGGCCGATCGGCTGGCTGTTGCTGCTGTGGCCGACCTGGTGGGGGCTGTGGCTGGCGGCTGACGGGGTTCCCCCGCTGTGGCCGCTGGTCGTGTTCTCGCTGGGGGTGTGGCTGACCCGCTCGGCCGGCTGCGTGATCAACGATTACGCCGACCGTTGGCTGGATGCCGGCGTGGAGCGCACGAAGCACCGACCGCTGGCGACCGGTGCGGTGTCCGGGCGCGAGGCGCTGGTCGTGTTCGCGGTGCTGATGCTGGTGGCGTTCGCGCTGGTGCTGACGCTGAACCGGCTGACCATCTACCTGAGCGTGGTCGGCGTGTTCCTTGCCGCCAGCTATCCCTATCTGAAGCGCCATACCTACCTGCCGCAGGTGTACCTGGGCATGGCCTTCGGCTGGGGCATTCCGATGGCGTTCGCGGCGCTGACCGGCAGCGTGCCGGCGCTGGGCTGGCTGCTGTACGTGGCCAACATTTTCTGGGCCACCGCCTACGACACCTGGTATGCGATGGTCGACCGCGACGACGACATCCGCATGGGTGCGAAGTCCACCGCGATCCTGTTTGGCGAGATGGATCTGGCTGCGCAGGGCATCTTGTACGCCTGCATGTTCGTCGCGCTGATGCTGGTTGGCCGCGACGCCGGTATGGGCGCGTGGTACTGGGCGGGGCTCGGCGTGGCACTGGTGCTGGTGGCGTGGGAGTTCGGGCTGGCGCGCGGACGCGAGCGTGCGGCCTGCTTCCGCGCCTTCCTGCACAACAACTGGGTGGGACTGGCGATCTTTGCCGGCATCGCGCTGGATTTCGCCCTGCGCGCGAAGGTGGTCGCGGCCTGAGTGCGGCGCGGCGGGTCAGGCCACCCGCGCGCAGACCCAGGCGTCGATGCGCGCCACGCCTGCCGTGCGCAGTATCTCGGCCGCGGCGTGCAGGGTGGCACCGGTGGTCATCACGTCGTCGACCAGCGCCACGTGCATCGGCAGCGTGGTTCCGGCATCGACCCGGAATGCGCCGTGCAGGTTGCGGCTGCGCGCGTCCGCGTCCAGCCGCGACTGCGCGCGGGTGGCCTTGGATCGCTGCAGCAGCCCGGCGCGCAGCGGCAGGTCGAGCGCGCGGGCCAATGGTCGCGCCAGTTCCAGCGCCTGATCGTAGCCGCGCTGGCGCAGTCGTTCGCGGTGCAGCGGCACCGGCACCAGCGCCTGCGGGCGCGGCAGGCCGGCAAAGCGTTCGGCCATGCACTGCGCCAGCACCCGGCCGGCGGCGAAATCGCGATGGAACTTCAGCCGCGGCAGCAGCCGATCCAGCGGGAATGCGTAGTCGAAGGCGGCATGCGCCGCGTCCAGCGGCGGCGGCCGTGCGATGCAGGCCGGGCAGGTGGCCGCTTCCGGCATCGGCAGGGCGCAGCGCGGGCAGGCGTGGCGCTGGCGCGGCAGCGCGGCGTGGCAGGCACCGCAGAGGTCGCGGCCGGGCAGGCCGGGATCGCCGCAGACCAGACAGCGCGGCGGCAGCAGCCAGCACAGCGGCGCGCGCAACCCGTCAACCTGCACTGATCCATTTTGGTTGACGGTGGATGGCATGGGTTCCAGACTGCCTGCCTTCATGCCCTGTGTCAGTCGGAAAACCCCCATGCCCGAGGTCGTCGCTTTCCCCGTTCGCCATGACTGGAGCCGCAGCGAAGTGGAAGCGCTGTTCGCGCTGCCCTTCACCGAGCTGCACTATCGCGCCGCCAGCGCCCACCGCCTGCATTTCGATCCCAGCGAGGTGCAAGTGTCCACCCTGCTGTCGGTGAAGACCGGCGGCTGCCCGGAGGACTGCGGCTACTGCCCGCAGGCGGCGCGCTACCACACCGGCGTGGATGCGACCAAGCTGATGGAAACGGCCGAAGTGGTGGAGAAGGCGCGGCAGGCCAAGGCCGCCGGTGCCTCGCGCTTCTGCATGGGCGCGGCCTGGCGCTCGCCGAAGGATCGCGACATCCCCAAGGTGGCGGCGATGATCCGCGAAGTGAAGGCGCTGGGGCTGGAAACCTGCGCCACCCTCGGCATGCTCAGCGACGGCCAGGCGCTGGCGCTGAAGGACGCCGGGCTGGACTACTACAACCACAACATCGACACCGACCCCGAGTTCTACGGTGACGTGATCCATACCCGCCAGATGCAGGATCGCTTCGACACCCTCGCGCAGGTGCGCGATGCCGGCCTGAAGACCTGCTGCGGCGGCATCGTCGGCATGGGCGAGTCGCGCCGCCAGCGCGCCGGCCTGCTGATGACCCTGGCCAACCTGCCGGCGCATCCCGACTCGGTGCCGATCAACCGGCTGGTGCAGGTGGAAGGCACGCCGCTGCACGGCACGGTGGAACTGGATCCGTTCGAATTCGTGCGCACGGTGGCGGTGGCCCGTATCTTGATGCCGAAGTCGATGGTCCGGCTGTCCGCGGGCCGCGAGACGATGTCCGACGAGCTGCAGGCGCTATGCTTCGCCGCGGGCGCGAATTCGATCTTCCACGGGGAGAAGCTGTTGACCACCGGCAATCCGGAAACCGGGCGCGACCAGGCGCTGTTCGAACGCCTCGGCCTGCGGCCGATGCAGATCGAGGCAGCCTGCGACGACAGCATCGACGCCTGCGCCGCCACGGTGCATGCCGGTATCACCGAAGCTGCCTGACATGGTGCGCGAGTCGCTGCCCGCCCGCATCGCCGCGCAGCGTGAACGGCGCGTCGCGCAGCAGCGCATCCGCGTCCGCCGCAGCGTGCTGCGCCGCGACGGCGCGCGCTGCGAGGTGACGGGCGCGGACGGCGTGCCGCGCTGGCTGCTGAATTTCTGCGGCAACGACTACCTGGGCCTGTCGCAGCAGTTCGCGGTGGTCGGCGCGCTGCAGGACATGGCCGCGCGCGAGGGTGCCGGCGGCATCGCCTCGCACGTGGTTTGCGGGCACCACGCCGCCCACCAAGCGCTGGAGCGCGAAGTCGCCGACTGGCTGGGCGTGCCGGCGGCGCTGCTGTTCGGCAGCGGCTACATGGCCAACTTGGCGGTGCTGCAGGCGCTGCTGGGCAAAGGCGACGTGTGCGTGCAGGATCGGCTCAACCATGCCAGTTTGATCGACGGCGCGCAGCTGGCCGGTTGCACCCTGCGTCGCTATCCGCATGCCGATCCCGAGGCCGCGCTGCGGCAGTTGCGCGGCTGGCCGGACGGTGCCGCGCTGCTGGCCACCGACGGCGTGTTCAGCATGGATGGCGACGTCGCACCGCTGAAGCAGCTGGCGCTGGTGGCGCGGGTGCAGCGCGCCACCTTGTACGTGGATGACGCCCACGGCATCGGCGTGCTGGGCGAGGAAGGCCGCGGCAGCATCGATGATGCCGGTCTCGACGCCGCCGCGGTGCCGCTGCGGCTGGTCACCCTGGGCAAAGCGCTGGGCAGCTACGGTGCGGTGGTCGCGGGGGACGCCGATCTGGTGCGTCACCTGGCCGAAACCGCGCGTCCCTGTATCTACACCACCGCGCTGCCGCCGGCGCAGGCCGCGGCCTCGCTGGCGGCGGTGAAGCTGGCGCGGCGCGAGCACTGGCGGCGCGAGAAGCTGGCCACGCTGGTGCAGCGCTTCCGCGCCGGTGCGCGCCGCCACGAACTGGAGCTGCTGACGTCGGAAACGCCGATCCAGCCGCTGCTGTGCGGCACCGAGGCGGACGCACTGGCGATGGCCGCGGCGCTGGAGCGGCAGGGGTTCTGGGTGGCGGCGATCCGTCCGCCCACCGTGCCGGAAGGCAGCGCGCGCCTGCGCATCACCCTGTCCGCCGCGCACGCCGACGGCGATGTCGACAGGCTGCTGGACGCGCTGGCGCGTGCGCGCGACGTGGCGCTGCGGATCCCGGTTGCCCCATAGGAGGAGCTTCAGCCCCGACCGGGACAAAGCGGTCGCGTCCATGTCCTCGGAGGGGCTTCAGCCCCGACCCGACAAAACGGTCGCGGCTGAAGCCGCTCCTGCAGCCCCGACCGGAAGATCAGGCTGAAGCCCTTCCTACACGCCGCCGATGCAGATGTACTTCAGCTCGGTGTAGTCGTCGAGGCCGTGCTTCGAGCCCTCGCGGCCGCTGCCGGAATGCTTGATGCCGCCGAACGGTGCCACCTCGGTGGAGATCAGCCCGGTGTTGACCCCGACCATGCCGGCCTGCAGCGCTTCCGACACCCGCCAGCTGCGGGCCAGGTCGCGGGTGTGGAAATACGCGGCCAGGCCGAATTCGGTGGCGTTGGCGCGACGCACCACTTCCTCTTCGGTTTCGAAGCGCAGCAGCGGTGCCACCGGACCGAAGGTTTCCTCGTGCGCCAGCAGCATGTCGTCGCCGGCGTCCAGCAGCACGGTGGGCTCGAAGAAGGTGCCGCCCAAGGGGTGGCGGCGGCCGCCGATGGCGATGCGCGCGCCTTTCGCCAGCGCATCGGCGATGTGCGTTTCGACCTTGGCCAGCGCCTTGGCATCGATCAGCGGGCCTTGCTCGGTATCGCCCAGCAAGCCGTCGCCGACGCGCAGGGTGCGCACCGCGGCCACCAGTTTTTCCGCGAATGCGTCGTACACGCCGGCCTGCACGAACAGGCGGTTGGCGCAGACGCAAGTCTGCCCGGTGTTGCGGAACTTGCTGGCGATGGCACCGGCGACCGCGGCGTCGAGATCGGCGTCGTCGAACACGATGAACGGTGCGTTGCCGCCCAGCTCCAGCGACAGCCGCTTGAGGTCGCCCGCGCACTGCGCCATCAGCTGCTTGCCGATCGCGGTGGAGCCGGTGAAGCCGAGCTTGCGCACCTTCGGGTTCGAGGTCATCTCGATGCCGATGGCGGCGGCGTCATGGCCGGTGACGATGTTGAGCACGCCCGCCGGCAGCCCGGCGCGCTCGCCGATCACCCCCAGCGCCAGCGCCGAAAACGGCGTCTGCAGCGCCGGCTTGCACACCACCGTGCAGCCGGCCGCCAGCGCCGGCGCGAGTTTGCGGCCGAGCATCGCCGAGGGAAAGTTCCACGGGGTGATCGCGGCCACCACGCCCACCGGCTGGCGCAGGGTGAGGATGCGTTTGTCGGCGGCGTGGCCGGGGATGGTGTCGCCGTCCATGCGCTTGGCCTGTTCGCCGAACCATTCGAAATAGCTGGCCGAATAGGCCACCTCGCCGCGCGCCTCGGCCAGCGGCTTGCCCTGCTCGGCGGTCATCAGCGCGGCCAGGTCATGCTGGTGCTGCATCAGCAGGTCATGCATGCGGCGCAGCACTTGCGCGCGCTCCTTTGCGGTTTTTTTCGCCCATGCCGGCAAGGCGGCGTGGGCGGCGTCGATGGCGCGCCGCGTCTCCGCCGCGCCCATGTCCGGCACCGTGCCCAGCAGCACGCCGCTGGCCGGATTGCACACGTCGCAGTGGCCGCCGGCATCGGCGTCGCGCCATTGCCCGGCAACCAGCGCCTGCTCGCGCCACAGTCCGGGATCGGCGAGGGACGGCTGGCGGCTGGCGTTCATGGCGGCTCCGGTGACTGGGCGATGCGCCCACGATACGGCGGCCGACGTGAGCTTCGCGCGATAATGCGCGGTTCCGGAACCTGCCGCGCGCTGTCGGCGCGAGATCAATGAACAAGCTGCATGTGGAAATCGCGGGCAGCGGCCCGCCGCTGGTGCTGCTGCACGGTTGGGCCATGCACGGCGGCATCTTCGCGCCGCTGGTGGCAGCGCTGCGTGATCATCGCACCCTGCACGTGGTTGACTTGCCCGGCCACGGCCACAGCCGCGACTGCGGCATTTCGCTGGAGCTCGATGCCAGCGCACAGGCGCTGCTCGACACGCTTCCGGCGGCACCATGGTGCGGCTGGTCGCTGGGCGGGCTGATCGCGCTGCGCGCGGCGTCGCTGCGGCCGCAGCGCGTGCCCGCGCTGGCGATGGTCTGCGCCACGCCGAAGTTCGTGGGTGGTGGCGACTGGCCGCAGGGTATGCCGCGCGAGGTGTTCACCGGGTTCGAGGCCGGCCTGCGCAGTGACTGGCGCGCCACCATCGACCGTTTCATCGCGCTGGAGGCGTTCGGTTCCGACCATATGCGCGAAGAGCTGGCGCTGCTGCGCGATGCGGTGCTGGCGCGCGGCGCGCCGTCGCCGCGGGTGCTGGCGGAAGGGCTGCAGGTGCTGGAACACGGCGATCTGCGCGAAGCATTGGCGACGCTGGCGGTGCCCAGCCTGTGGCTGGCCGGCCGTCGCGACCGTCTGGTCAATCCGCAGGCGATGCAGGCCGCGGCCGCGGCCGCGCCGGACGCGCGCTACGTGCAAATCGAACACGCCGGCCACGCACCGTTTTTGACCCATGCCGACGCCGTGGCGCAGGCGCTGCTGGAGTTTCTGGGCGAGGTGGCGGCATGAGTACTGCGTTGCTCGACCTGATGCGGCTTGGCTTCAGCTTCGGCCAAGAGCACCCCTCCCCAACCCTCCCCTGCCATGCAAGGGAGGGAGCAGAGCAAATGCGTGTCTCCCCCCTCAGCCCGCCTCCGCTGCGCAAGGAAGGGGGCAAAACGGAAGCTTGTCTCCTCCCCTTGCGCGCAGCGCAGGGGGAGGTTGGGAGGGGGTGTTCTTCGCGAGAGTGCGCGGCATGAGCGATGCCCTGTTCGACGCCAGACAAGTGCGGCGCGCGTTCTCGCGCTCGGCGGCCGGCTACGACGCGGTGGCGCAGCTGCAGCGGCTGGCCGAAGCGCGGCTGATGGAATCGCTGGACTACCTCGACGATCCCGCGCTGGCGCGCCAGCCGCCGCAGCGCGTGCTGGATCTCGGCTGCGGCACCGGCCATGCCAGCACGCTGCTGCAGCAGCGCTGGCCGAAGGCGGAAATCCTCTCGCTGGACCTGGCCCTGTCAATGCTGCGGCAGGCGCGCGTGGCGTCGAAGCCGGCGTCGCGCTGGCTGTCCAACCCGTTCGCCCGCGCGCCGGTGCAGGTTTGCGCGGACGCGCGCCGGCTGCCGCTGGCCGACGGCAGCGTCGACGTGATCTTCTCCAACCTGTGCCTGCAATGGGTGGAGGATCTGGATGCGGTGCTCAACGGCTTCCGCCGTGTGCTCAAGCCGCAGGGCCTGCTGCTGTTCTCCACCTTCGGCCCGGAAACCCTGTGGGAGCTGCGCGGTGCGTTCGCGCAGGCCGACGCCGCACCGCACGTCAGCCCGTTCGTGGACACCGCCGGGATCGGCGATGCGCTGGTCAACGCCGGCTTCTTCCAGCCGGTGGTGGAGCGCGACGAGGAAATCACCGTGTATCCCGACCTGCCGGCGCTGATGCACGAGCTGCGCGCGCTGGGCGCGACCAATGCGCTGGCGTCGCGTCGCGCCACCCTGACCGGGCGCGGGCGCTTCGCCGCCGCCGCCGGTGCCTACGAGGCGCATCGCGTCGATGCCGGCCTGCCGGCCACCTGGGAGGTCATCAGCGCGATGGCGTGGGCACCGGAGCCGGGCGCGCCGATCCGCGAGGGCGGTGCCGATCTGGTGGCGGTGCCGGTGGCGCGCATCCCGATTCGTCGGCGCACATGAGCGCGCCCCGGCGCGCGTTGGCGGCGGTGGCGCTGTCGCTGCTGTCGGCGCTGTTCTTCACCAGCACCTACGTGCTCAACCGCGCCGCTGCGCTGGACGGCGGTCACTGGGCGTGGACCGCGGCGCTGCGCTATCTGTTCATGCTGCCGCTGCTGTTGCCATTGCTGCACTGGCAGGGCGGGGTGGCACCGGTGTGGCGGGCGATGCGGGCGGCCCCCGGCGCGTGGCTGGGCTGGAGCACGCTGGGCTTCGTGCTGTTCTACATGCTGCTCAGCTATGCCGCCGCCAGCGGGCCGTCGTGGCTGGTGGCCGGCAGCTTCCAGGTGACGGTGGTGGCGGGGATGCTGTGCGCGCCGCTGTTGTATCGCGATGCCCGCGCGCAGATCCCGCGCGCCGGCTTCGCGGTCGGGCTGGTGATCCTGTCGGGGGTGCTGCTGATGCAGCTGGGCCATGCCCGCGGTGCGCTGGATGCGGACGGCTGGGTCGCGCTGGCCTGCGTGGTCGCCTGCGCCTTTGCCTATCCGCTGGGCAACCGCGGCCTGTTGCTGCATCTGGAAACCCGCGGGATCGAATTGAACGCCAGCCAGCGGGTGTTCGGCCTGACCCTGGCCAGCCAGCCGGCATGGATCGCGCTGGCGCTGTGGGCGTGGACGCAGGCCGGGCCACCGCCGGCCTCGCAGCTGCAGCTGGCATTCGGGGTGGCGCTCAGCGCCGGGGTGGTGGCCACCATCCTGTTCTTCCAGGCCACCGGCATGGTGCGCGACAACGGCACCGCGCTGGGCGCGGTGGAGGCGATGCAGGCGGCGGAGGTGCTGTTCGCGGCGCTGCTGGGTGCGCTGTTCCTGGGCGAGGCGTGGCCACGGGGCCAGGCCCTGCTGGGTGCGCTGGTGGTGGTGGCGGGGATCGTCCTGTTCGCGTGGGTGGTGGCCCGCGATGCCGTTCGCGACCGTCGCGAAGTGCGCGCATTGCGCAGCGACCGCGGCGGCTGAGCGTTCAGGCCGTCGCGGTCGCCAGCAGCGCCGGCAGCGCGTCCAGGTCGACGTTGCCGCCGGACAGCACGATGCCGACCTTGCGCCCGGTGAAGTGTTCGCGATGCGCCAGCACCGCCGCCAGCGCGATCGCCGACGACGGCTCCACCAGCTGCTTGCTGCGCGTCCACAGCAGCCGCATCGCGGCGACGGTGCGGGCGTCGTCTACCGTCAGCACCTGCGCGCCGGCCGCGTGCAGGATGTCGAAGTTGATCGCGCCCAGGGTGCCGCGCAGACCGTCGCAAATGGTGTCAGGTACGAAGTCGTGGTCGAGTGCGCCGCGCGCGAACGAGCGCGCGCCATCGGCCGCGCCGGTCGGCTCGGCCAGATACAGCCGGCACTGCGGGGCCAGCGCCTGCACCGCCAGCGCCGTGCCCGCCGCCAGCCCGCCGCCGCCCAGCGGCACCACCAGCGAGTCGAGGTCGGGCTGTGCGGTCAGCAGTTCCAGCGCGGCGGTGCCCTGGCCGGCGATCACCCGTGGATCGGTGTACGGATGCACGATGCGGCCGTGGGTGTCGGCCTGCACCTGCGCGCAGGTCGCCTCGCGCGCGGCGATGGTCGGCGCGCAGCGATGCAGGATTGCGCCGTAGTGTTCGATCGCCGCCAGCTTTGCCCGCACTGCGCCCTCCGGCACCACCACGTGGCAGGGAATGCCGCGCAGCTTCGCCGCCAGTGCCAGCGCCGCGCCGTGGTTGCCGGAGGAGTGCGTGACCACGCCGCGCGCGGCCTGCGCCGGAGCCAGCGAGAACACCGCATTGCAGGCACCGCGGAACTTGAACGCACCTGCGCGCTGCAGTTGCTCGGCCTTGAAATGCAGCGCCGCGCCGGCTTCCGCGTCGAGCGCGTGCGAGGTCAGGATCGGGGTGGCGTGCGCGTATGGCGCGATACGCGCGGCGGCGTCGAAGACGGCGTCGATGTCGGGTGGCGGCAGGTCGTGAATCGTCATCGGCGAATGCTAGCGCATGCCCATCGGGAGGCTGCTTGCCGCGACGTCGCCGCATGCTTTGTGCGTTCCGTCACAGGCTGAATCGGAAATTGTCGAATCACTGACCCGTGGCGTCACATCGCGCCGGTTCGCGCTACTCTAGCCGTGCCGGTGCCTGTCGGGATTCTCCGGATCCCCCCTGTTCCGCGTCCTGCAGGCACCGGCGCTTTTTTTTTCAGCGCAACTCGCTGCCGCCGATCCGCGGGATCGGAATGCATGGCGGTCATGTCGGAAAGAAAGAGGGGGCCGGCTGTCCCCCGACAACCGGCCCCCGTAGCGTCCCCGTCCTGCGCGCAATCGGCCCCTGTTCAGTCCGATCATCGCCAGCTGGCGTGCCAGGGCGGGTGCTGGACAATGAAAAGCAGGAACCGTGCCAATCCAGCGCGGCCGCACCCGGCGCGGCGCGCGATAATGCCCGCATGAGCGCTTCCTTCTACACCTTCGACGTCATCGTCATCGGTGGTGGTCATGCCGGCACCGAAGCCGCGCTGGCGTCCGCCCGCGCCGGTGCGCGCACGCTGCTGCTGACCCACAGCATCGAGACGGTGGGGGCGATGAGCTGCAAC
>JAANMX010002956.1_pt1 | contig 15776 bp, 10 predicted proteins | sample 7279681 | NCBI WGS metagenome assembly JAANMX01 (sample SAMN14094542, study PRJNA606508) | bioreactor metagenome | isolation source: A lab-scale SPAN reactor treating ammonium-rich wastewater day 351 | place: Ireland: Galway | collected 2018-01-01
CCGGCCGGCCTATCGGCCGCCTATTACCTCCGTACGCTCGGGCATGCCTGCGTCGTCTACGACGATCGGGAGGCCCCCGGCGGGATGCTCCGGTACGGAACCTCGAGGGATGTGCTGCCGCTGAAGGTCCTGGACGACGAAATCGCCCTGATCGAGCGCATGGGCGCCGTCTTCAGGTCCGGTTTCCGTATCGGCGAGCAGGCTTCGGTCGAGGAGCTGCAGCAGGACTGCGATACGGTGATCCTCGCGTCGGGCGATGCAAAGTCGGGCGGCCACGGCTACGAAGGGGTCGATCGAGGGCCGCAGGGCATCAAGGTCGACCGACGGACCCTGATGACCTCTCGGCCGGGCGTCTTTGCGGCGGGAGGCGCCCTCCTCCCGCTGAAGCACGCCATCCGGGCTCTCGCCGATGGGAGGATCGCAGCCTATTCGGCCTCCGAATACATGACCGGAGCGCATCCGGGCGAGACCGATCCGGGGTTCAGCGTGCACGTGGGCAAGCTGGACGCCGATACGGTCCGCCCGTACCTGCGGTTCGGCAGTTCGGACAGCCGCCAGACGCCCGAGGGAGGCTGCAGCGCCGGCTTCACCATTGCGGAGGTGCAGCGCGAAGCGTCCCGATGCCTCCAGTGCGGCTGCCCGGTGGCCTCGACCTGCAGCCTGCGCGCTGCGTCACAGGAATACGGCGCCCAGCCGCTCCATTTCAGCGGCGCCCGGAGGGAGTTCGGCTACGACGACAGCCACCCCGATATCATCTTCGATTCGGGTAAGTGCACCGCCTGCGGCATCTGCGTCCGCATCGCGGCGGAAGGCCGGGAGGAGCTGGGCGTCGGATTTACCGGTCGCGGCTTCGATGTACGGACCTCCGTGCCCTTCAGCAGCGCCATGGTCGAAGGTCTTCGCGACGTGGCGCTGGCCTGCGCCGACGCCTGCCCCACCGGCGCGCTCGTGCGCAAGACCGATCTGTAACAGTGCGCACCACCGATGGCCATCCGAAACCGACCCGCCCCGGCCCTGAAGATGGACCCTTCAAGAGGTGCGGAACGATACACGCCATGGCGAAGGCGCGATGATAATCGAATCCTATCCCTAACGCCGATCCGAATCTTGACAAGGCTTCGGCCGCACACTATAATGCTATCTCAGTCTAGCAAGACTACACGCAACCCGTAATCCGTTAGCACATTCCGCACTGCACGTCTGTCTGTTCCTATCCTAGAGTTCAGGAGCGCACGATGCTCGGATTTCGATCTCCACGATCCTCGGTTGTTGCCGTCTGCTGCTTACTCATCACCTCGGTCTACGCTAACGCCCAGGACGGACCCGTCACCATGCGGATCCACATCACATCGCCCGCAGGAGCGCCGTCGTATCGGACCACCGGCGCCTATGTCGTGCTGGTTCAGGCGTACGACAGCGAACAAGGCGGTCGCCTGTTAACCCCGCGGGCCAACTGGGAGGCCGCTTCCCTCACCCAGTCCGGCGATCTGATCATCACATTCGATCCTGCGAGCGATCTGCTAAAGGCGTTTGGCACAACCAGTCAGCCCTGGATCCAGGTGGCCTTAAGGGGCGCTCCAGCGCTACGCCGAGTCAGGGCGACCCTGCAAGGCGAGAAAATCAAGCCCGTTTCCGGCGATGCGTTCGAGTACGAGGCTTCCGTAATGCCAACGCTGGTTCCTCTGTCCCGTGCTCGTGAAGCCTATGTCGAATACTACGCGGCGCGAACCGGAACCCGACCGCGCCGTGTGCCAGTCTTTCGAGCCTCCGACGCCCGGGATACGAATCAACGCACCGATTACATCACGTTAAAGGGAGCTGTGCTTGCTGCCGCGAAGCCGTCCGGAGCGCACCCTGTGGTCATGATAGGCATCGGATTCGGAGTCGGCGCCTATCCCGTTCTTCGTGCCCAGCGGATTGGCGATCAAGAGCTGGTGGATGTTGGAGGCGAACCGCTCGATCTTCATCTGACCCGTGAGGAAGACGATGTAATCACCGGGCGCGGCCCTCTCAACCTCAGCCGGTTGGAGATGGCGCTTGGCTTCGTGACGGATACCCTGAAGGTCGGAACGAAGACCGATCCGGACACCGGTAGCGACATCGATGTCCGTTCCAGAGCCTTCTTCGCTGGAATCGGCTACAGAGCCAATCCGTATGTCTCGGTGAACGCTGGCTGGCTCATCTCCCGCAAGCCCCAGCTAGCCGTCGGCGTCTCCCTCGACTTCCGCGCGCTGAGTGACATTTTCACTCATCTGTAGCCTTCGGTGAGACCGTATAGCCACAGGCGCGGAGATCGCGGGGAATGAGAGTCTACTTTGCGACCAATCGTGATCCGGACTCCCATAGAACTCCCACGCGCTTCAGCGGGTCGTTCAGCTCACGCGGCGTAGAGTCCCTTCGCTTCGGCTATTGCGAAGTGCAGATGAGCGATGCAGGCAGGGCGACGGTTTCGTCTATCTGGGTTGCCCCCGAGCAGATGGATAACCCGGCGGCCCCGCTCGGCAGCGTGACGGTTCTTTCGGCCCTAAGGGATCTGATGTCGGAGGGCCAGGACGCGCTAGTTTTCGTCCATGGCTTCAATGTGGAGTTCGCCGAAGCAGTGGAGGACGCTGCCGTAATGGCGAGCCTTTACAGTCGTGGCGCCACCGAGTTGATCCCGATCGTCTTCAGCTGGCCTTCGAGAGGGACGCTCAGCGGCTACATCGATGATCGGTCCAGTGCGCGGGCATCAGCTCAGGCGTTCGGTCGAGCGTTGATGAAAGTCGCCGATTACCTTGCGGGCATCCCGGCCAACCAGATCTGCGGCCGACGTATCCACTGTCTCTGCCATAGTATGGGAAACCTCGTCCTGCGTTATGGTCTCCAACGAGCGAGGTCCTTCACACCGGGAACCTTGCCAACCCTGTTTACCGAGCTGATCTTGATCGCCGCCGACGAGGACGCCGACGCATTCGATCTGGACTATAAACTGGCGCCTGCCGCGGAGATTGCGAAGCGGATCACCGTCTACTGCAACCGCAATGATGTCGCCCTTACCGTCTCGGACAAACTGAAGTTCAATCCGGCCCGCCTCGGCCAAAATGGGCCGATGCGACCTCACAATCTGCCGGGAGACGTTTCGGTGGTCGATGTTACTGATCTAGCCGGGGATATCACCGAGGTAAGAACGACCGAGGCTCTGCTGGCACATAAACTGCAGCAGCACCGCTATCACACCTATAACGAGGATGTAGCGGCTGATATACGGAAGGTTCTCCAGGGTATCCCGCAAGATCGAATCGGGCTGAAGCGCCGGTACGTGCCCAGCGCGAATAAGTACTGTCTAGGATAATGTCCCGAACCGGCCAGCTCGTGGTCGATGCTGCCGCAAGGAGGATGTCGATGGCAACCAAAATCAAGGCGCTGTCGGAGCGCGCGATCAAGAGGGTCTTCGGGGCGCCTGGCTATAGAGAAGTCGGCGGCGGCAGGGTGAAGCTCGACGCGGGCTGGATCAGCGGAAATATAGTGGCGTGCAGCCTGGAGGGCGCGAGGAGAGGCAAGACCGTTACGACGGAGTGCCACAGGCTGGCGAAGGAGCCGCTGGAGCGGGCGTTCCGCGAGGTGCAGCGAAAGGGCCTGTCCGGGCTGATCCGTGCCTTCGACGGCCTCTGGGTGCCGCGGCATAAATGCTGGAACCCGGCAAGGGGGCTCTCCAGCCATACATGGGGCATCGCCTTCGATCTCAACGCCGAAACGAACGGCTACGGGTGCGCCGCCAGCCCGGAGAACCTGGCCCTCAACGAGATCTTCGGTCGATATGGCTTCGCCTGGGGCGGCCACTGGACGCCCGACACTCAGCGTGACCCGATGCACTGGGAACTGGCGCAAGTCGATGCGTGGAAGGAAGCCGAGGAGCCGAAGGCGCGGGCGAGCTTGATCCTCGGGATCGCTCGAGGGAGCGCCGTCAGCTACCATCGGATCGCGTCTGCGGAGCTCGTGCCCGGGGCCTTCATGGTCGATCGGATGGAGGTCGCCGAACTGCTCGGGCGATCTGCCGCTCCGGGCCGATCCGCGATTCGGGAACTGCTGTCCGAGCTGGATGTGGCCGTCACCCGGACCGGCGACCATCTCCGCGATGCTGTCGATCCCCGGGTGTACTTGTTCGTCAAAGCCTGATCGACCTCAGTGCGTACGTTCGCGCGGTGAGCCTCTCGATCGACCCCGGTACCGACGAGGCCGGGCAGGCTCATCGGCTTCGCGGCATCGAGATAGGATGGATCCACTAGATGGACGAGGCGGTAACGACGGACGTTAACAACAACGACCTTATAAACCAAACAGCCGCGCAGATCGCTCATAGGCTGACATCCTCGACACCGGATGAAGTCTTCGCGAAGCTGGCGGAAGTCCATATAGCGGCGGTTCAGGCCGGTCTTGATTCGGAAAGCGCCCGGATAGAAGCCAGGGAGAAGCGGCGACAGTCCTGGTTTACCGTCGTCGGCATATTCATATCGTTTCTTGCTGCTGTCTTACTCCCCAGCTACGGTTTCGTACAAGCCTCGAAATCGAATCGCGACGCTGCCGAACTCAACACCCGGAAGGCGGCATTGGAGGAGCGTCGTGCGGCCCTGGATGAACGGAGGATGTTGATCGACCATCGCCTGCAGGCTTATACCAGGCTTATTTCGGCGGTTGCGGCCGTCACCGAGGCGACGGAGAGACTGAGCGAGGATCCCTCTTCTCGCGCCAGCTTTAAGAAGACCGTGGCGCGTTTCTACGGGCACTACTGGGCAGAAGTCGGCATCATCGCAGACGATCGCGACATATCCGAAGCCGCCAGTAACCTCAAAGAAGCCGTCCAAAACGTCGAAGAAGGGATCTTGGATCCGCAAGAAGCCATCGCCAACGTTGAGACCAATGCGGTGGCATTGAGCTACAAGATCGGCGACTCGATACGGAAGCTGCTCCGTCTCCCGGCTCAAGCACAGCATCAGCAGAAATCTGCAGTTCATGGTACTCAAGCGGACGATCAATGAAACTGCGAAATGCCCCGGACAGGATGTATAGAACGCCGGCCCGGCGTTGGCTTAGGCGCCTATGTGGATTCCTTTCGTTGCTGCCGTGCCTTACTGGCTTCGCGCTGGGCATACCTTCCGGTGCGAAGCCAGCGGCTCCCAACGCTGACTCCAAGGCGTATACGGAGGCGATCTCAACCCGTCGGCATCTCGCGGAAGCGATCGAACGGTTGTTTCGGGAGAGAGCCGAGTTAAGGAACGGCGCTGAGCAACCATCCGAGTTCATCGATGTGCCAACATCGGCCTCTTTCCGGTCTGCCGTTACACTGGTCGCTAAGAGCGGAGTAATGGAAGGGGTGCCTGGCCCACGAGGTCCGAGGTTCCTTCCGGACCGTCCGCCCAACCGGTTCCATACGGCAGTCGTACTCCATCGGCTCTACTGTCGGCTCAAGCGCATACCTGAGCCGACCTGCAGCGCTGAAGATTCGCTCACCGGGATGGAGAATCTAGGGATTCTTGTACGATCGGAATCCTACGGCGGGACAGAGCTTATGAAGAAAAGACAGGTAGACAATGCCCTTGGGCGAATCCAACAGCTCTGTCCCCCGTAATACTACTATATACGGGCACACCTAGAAGATGAAGGTGCGGTAGGTGCTGATGCCGAGCGCCCAGCCGATGAGGGACCACAGCGCGGCGACCAGATAGTCGCCGAGGATGACGCCGAGGAAGAAGGGGCCTGCTTGACGATAGAGCCGGACGCCCCCGTAGCGGACGACGAGAAGCTTGAGCATCCAACCGATGCAGAGCGCCGACCAGAAGTACTCCATGGCGTAGCTGTTGGCGAGGGCGTATCCGATGGGATGGAACGGCCACCAGACGAACCGGGCCTTGGCGACGGCCAGCAGCAGGGTTACGCCTGCACCGACGCCGCAGAAGCCCATCTCCCAGCGGCCTGTAGGCCTCGGGTTATCGATCCAGTCGTTCAGCCGGCCGAACGCCTCCCTGCCGATGCCGGTCGCATAGGACATGATCCGCGGGGTCGCCTCGCCATAGCGATAAAAGATATCCAGCAGCGCCCAGATGGAGACGATGCTCCCGATCACGGCCGCGACGACGATGGCGAGGACGATCCTCCTCGCCTCCGAGCCGGTCTCCTGCCCCAGACGCATCGCCTCGATCTGATGCGGCATGGGATGGCATCGATAGCCCCGGTTGAACCAGTACATGAACGTCAGCAGGGTCATGTTCTTGATGCCGACGGTCTCCGTCCCCAATGCGAGGATCATGAGACGCTCGGGGTTGATCCAGTTGAGCTCGTGGGCCGGCGGTCCCAGCTCGGCGCGGACCCGGGTGATGCCGATGGAGAGGATGAAGTAGAACCCGAAGTAGGCGATCGGGAGCCACCATGCCATGCCGCTGATCCGGCACAGGCCCCAGAGGACTGCACCGCCGCCGGCCATGCCCAGGAACGCGGTCCTGTAGCCCATGCCCGCAGCCGGATCGTCCTCGGCCCGGTCGCCGCGCCACGCCCTGAGCGCCACGTCCTTGAGATAGCCCCGGGACATCCAGACCATCGCGATGGACAGCCCGATCCATGCCCCGCTCCCCTGTTCGAGGACGTAGGGGATTCGGGCGATGGATAGGGGCGCCCCAGGATCCCGGAGTCCCCACGCCACACAGGCCACGTCGATGAGCTTGCGGAGGACATAGAAAAACCAGCAGGCGAAGGTGACATCGAGCGGCAGGAAGTACGCGAAGCCGATGGCGAAGGGGAAGAACCCCACCGGCAGCCAGCCGAGACCGTTCCACGGGGCGCTGGTGAAGAGCGGCCCGTAGTCCCTGAGCTTCAGGTTCAGACCCGGCACGGACGGATAGAAGTAGTTGAGGTTGTTCAGCGTCTGTATGATGAACGGTCCCGCCATGCCGAGCCAGAGGATGCGATTCTTGTAGGTCGCGATGTCGGTAATCGCCAGAGGTATCTGCGCTACCGGATACGAGAGCTTCTCATGTTCGGTCCACTGGCGCCGAAGCAGCACGTTCATGCAGAGCATGATCCAGACGAGGACAAGGATGAAACCGGCCCAGAACAGCGACGGAATGAGCCACGCGTTGAAATGGGCGGGGATCCAGACGCTGCTGTTGCCGTTGTAGTAGCCCCGCAGGATGAGCTTGTCCCGGGGCGTGAACCATGTGGGAATGTGCTCGTGAAACCGGCTGTAGCGGGTCGACGGATCGTCGTACCAGAAGGAGTAGCCCAGGATGGAAACAAGGTTCTCCAGTGAGTCGCGGCCCATGATCGCGGAGGCGATGCTGAGCATGATATAGAGGGTCAGGAGCTCCCCGCGCGAGAACGCCAGAGCCGGAAAGCGACGAGCGAGCGCCGCATTGAGGGCGGTCAGGACGACGAGCATGAATACCACGTGGAAGAACAGGCTGACACACGTGGAATCGAGCGAGTTCCACTTCGTCTCCATCACCGCCATCCAGGCGCAGTTGACGGGGATGAGGAGCGCCCCCAGAACGATCGCACGGACGCTCGCGCCTCGAGATGCAGATTCCCGGCGCGGAGGTATCACGGGAAGCGTGTTCGACACGCTCGGCGGATAATCCTCGATGCGGCGAAGCCCAATACCGGCAAGGATACCGGAGCCAGGGCGGCGAACCGACTAATAGAGGGTTCGGCGTTGGAGCACAGGTGCGTTCGGCAGGTTCGCCCTCCGTACCGGTCCCAACGTGATGAGATAAAGGAGACGACATGGTTGTGACCGCATTGGTGCTGAGCCTGGCAGCGGCGCCGGGACGAGAGACCATCCTGTACCCGATTCCCGCGGGGTTCGACCCGGCCGCGGTCCGCGCGACGGACGCCCGGGTCAGCCTCGTCCGAAGGGGTTCGACGAACGCCCTTCGGATCGATACCGGACACACGCAGCCCTGGCCGGGCGTGGTCCTCGCCCCTGCGAGCGGCGCATGGGACCTGACCCGCCACACGCATCTTGCCCTGGACGTCCGCAATGTGGGGACATCGAACGTCACCGTACATTGCCGCGTGGACAATCCGGGCGCGGACGGCATCAGGAACTGCATCACCGTGCAGATCTCGCTGGCGCCCGGCGCTTTCGGGACGCTCGAGGCGATTCTCCCGCGGCCGATGTGGTTCGGTCCGTCGCCGAAGCTCTTCGGCATGCGAGGATATCCCAACTCGGGCCTCGACCTGACCAACATCGTCCAGCTCGTCGTCTTTGTCAATAACCCCGAGACCGATCGGGCGTTCGAGATCTCCAACGTACGGGCGACAGGAACGTACGCAGGACCGCCTCCGGCGGGCGGAGAGGCGCCGTTTATGCCCTTTATCGACACATTCGGTCAGTACATCCATCGGGATTGGCCCGGCAAGGTCCGGGACCTGCAGGACCTGCAGAACCGGGCGGGATCGGAATCGCGCTCGCTGGCTCGGACCAGAGCTCCCAGGGATTGGGATCGCTGGGGCGGCTGGGAGACGGGGCCAAAGCTCGAAGCGACGGGCGCCTTTCGGACGGCGAAACACGAGGGGAAGTGGTGGCTGGTCGATCCGGACGGCCGCCTCTTCTGGTCCCACGGCGTCGACTGCGTCGGTATGCTCGACGCGACGCCCATCGAGGAACGCTCGGACTGGTACCGCGATTTCCCGGGCGATCTTCCGGAGATGAAGGAGTTCTTCGGGACCGGCTACGCCCTGCATGGGCATTATTCGGGTCGCACGCCCCGAACGTTCAACTTCGCCGGGGCCAACCTTCGACGCAAGTACGGGCCGGACTGGAGAGAAGCCAGCGCAGATACGGCGCACCGACGGTTGCGCGCATGGGCGATGAACACCATCGGCAACTGGTCCGATTGGCGGATCTATCAGCAGGATCGGACGCCCTACGTCGCCACACTCAACACCGGCGGGAGGATGATCGAGGGTTCGGAAGGGTACTGGGGCAAGTTCCCGGACGTGTTCGACCGATCCTTTTTCATGGATACGGTGGCGAAGATGCAGGCCGCAGCCGCAGGGTCGGCGAACGACCCGTGGTGCATCGGCTATTTTGTCGACAACGAGATGTCGTGGGGCGATAGCCTCTCGCTCGCGGAGGCGGCGCTCAAGTCCCCGCCGGATCAACCCGTCAAACATGCGTTCATCGACGACCTCAAGAGCGCGTTCGGCGACATTGCCCGGCTGAACCAGAAATGGGGCACGGATTATGCCTCGTGGGAGGCGCTCGCCGAGAGCCGTACCGCGCCGGATCGCGCACGGGCGTCTGAGGAGCTCGGCGCCTTTTACTCCCGCGTCGCTGATACCTATTTCAAGACCGTACGTGAGGCCATCAAGGAGGTGGCGCCGAAACGGCTCTATCTCGGGTGCCGGTTCGCGGTGGCCAACGCCCGCGCCGTCGAGGCGGCAGCCCGGCATTGCGACGTGGTCAGCTTCAACATCTACGCCCGCTCAGCGGCCGATTATTCGCTGCCGATCGTCGCCGATGTGCCGCTCATCATCGGCGAGTTCCATTTCGGCGCGCTCGACCGGGGCATGTTCCACACGGGCCTCGTCCCGGTCGCCGATCAGAAGGAACGGGCTGCGGCGTACAAAGCCTACGTCGAAGGGCTGCTTCGACACCCGCAGTTTATCGGCTGCCACTGGTTCCAATGGCAGGACGAACCGACGACGGGCCGGGTCTATGATGAGGAGAACTACCAGATCGGCCTCGTCGACATCTGCGATACGCCATACCCCGAGACGGTCCAGGCCGTACGGCAGGTGGGATCGAGGATGTACGAGTTAAGAATGAAGGGCCGTTAAGACCGCACGCAAGGCAGGCGTCCGGACGACAGAGGAGGTACGGGAGGATGCATCTTCGGGCAGCGCTCATCGCAGCGCTGGCGCTGGCGTTGACCGGCGGCGCGAGCGGGCAGGTGTTCCGGGACGACTTCAGCAAGGGAACAGACACCCCCGCAGGATGGACGCTGCGGGAGGGCGAGGGGAGCTGGGACGGCGCCCGCGGCAGTGAGCGGAGCGTCAGCGTTCGGGGTAACGGTGAGGATATGAGCTACTGGGCGCGAACGGTGGATGGGCTTCGACCGAACGCGCAGTACATGCTCCGGTTTGGTTCGAAGGCCATGCCCGGGTCGAGCCCGTACACGATCATCGCCGGTCTGGACGCGTGCAACCGGGACTTCCCGTCCTCGCCCGATTGGACGAATACAGCCTTCGTCTTCACGACACCGTCGGAGATCTCGGGACTCTTCCTCCGGCTCGGGCAGTGGCATCTCAAAGGGACGGTACAGTTCTCGCATGTGACCCTGATGCCCGTGCAGCCGATCTATCGCAGCGTGCATGGGATCAGCCTCGGCGAGGGCGAGAGTATCGTCGATCGGTTCTACGAGTTTCGCGCGCCCCTTTCCGGAGCGGGATCCAACTCCTCCCGATGCCTCGTCTCGCACACCGCACCCTTCAACAGCAATCGCTGGGTTTTTACGGGGGGCTCCGAGGTGATCTACCGCCACGAGGTCCCGGGCGTCCGACAGAACCGCGGCACGATCCGGCTATCGGTCAACTACCATACCGGCGGCAGGCTCCGGGTTGAGGTCAGCGGGGACGGTCGAACGTGGACCGCCGTTGGAACGGCGGCTGAGGTCGGCCCCAAAAAGTTCCCGGTCCCAACCTCACTGCTGCCGATACCCGCCCTGTACGTCCGCCTGCGGGGCGAAGCCACCACCGATGCGGCAGGCAACTCGGCCCCCGGGGCTTTTCAGATCGACCGCTACGAGTACCGTGCGTCGCTCGACGGCGAGGCTCCGGACGTCCAGGGCAGCACCGCGTACATCCAGCTGGAGCAGCAGACCCCGGGGGTCCGAGTGGATCTGGTGGATGTCGGCGACCTCTCCTCCCGGGCCGTCGGCAACGTCAAGCTCCGGATCGAGACCGACGCTCGGGATATCGGAGAGCTGGGCGCGGTCCTGGCGCTCACTCTGGCCCGTCCGGAAGACAAGGCCCGCACGGGAGCCGGGCGAGTCGATGAGTACGGGGCCGCCGGCACCGTCAGCCCGGGAAAGCCGTTGACCCTCACGATCCCCTATCGCACCCGGGGCTCCGGCGATCTGCACGCCCGGCTGAGCCTGCGGCGAGCTGCCGACGACTCGGTGATCTACGCGGCTGCGCTCGATACGCATCTGCCCGATTACTATGCCGAGGACTACGGGTATTCCCTGACCCCGACGCCCGGAGGCGATCTGTGGTGGTGCGAAGGGGTCTACAAGGTCCCGCCCCATCGGCTGCCGCCTCCGCAGGAACATGCGGCCACCGCGGCGGAGGTCCGGAACCGGCGGGGCGCGGGGGCCATCACCATCGAGACGGCTCGACGCGAACGGGAGCATGTTCAGCTCGTCTTCCGCCCCGCCGATCCGGTCGGACCGATCCACGTCGGGGCGGCACAGCTGACCGGGCCGGGCGGCAAAACGCTGCCCCCGGACGCGGTTCAGATACGGCAGGTCGCCTATGTGCCCGTGCGGGAGCCGACGGATCGGACGGGCGTCGCGGATGAATGGCCCGACCCTCTACCCCCGCTCGCGAACCCGTGGCAGCCTGCCGCGGGGCGCAACAACGTCCTCTGGATCACCGTCACGGCGCCCGCCGACGCCGCACCCGGGATCTACGCCGGCGGGATCACCCTGCGCACGTCTTCCTGGACGCGCACCATCGCGCTGCGAGTTCGGGTGCGTTCGTTCGCGCTGCCCGCCCGTACGTCGCTCCGATCCGGTTTCGGCATCCAGTCGGGCGCCATCGCGCGCTATCACAACCTCAAGTCGCCGGAGGATATGGAGAAGGTCTGGGATCTGTACATGGAGGCCTTCCGATCCCGCCGCATGGCGCCCTACAATCCGATGAGCCTGGCTCCCTATCGCATCCAGATTCTGGGACGCCACTGGAACGGAGGCGCGCGCGATAGTGAGCGCCCGGCGACAGGTTCGGCCTCGTTGAAGGTGGTCGACGCCGATCCCGCTCGGGACGTCAATGCTGTGACCGCGGAGATGATCCGCATTCGCCCGGGCGCCCGCTATCGGCTGAGCTGGCGCTGCCGGACCGAACGGGCCGGACAGCCCTACCTCGTCACGATTACCCACTACGACGCGGGGCGGGGGTGGATGCCGATGCGCAACAACGACATGGCGCGGACCGGGACGGGCGAATGGCAGGCGGAGACCGCGGACATCACCGACCGTATCCCGCCCGACACCGCGTTCGTAACGGTCACCGTGAGGCCGACCCTGTGGACGGAGAAGGGGGAGGGCGTCGGCACGGCGTGGTTCGACGACATCGAACTCCGCGAGATCGGGGCGGAGAACGGGCCGAACCTGATCGCGGGCGGCGACTTCGAGGCCGGGAACGACCTCGGGGTGGACCTCGACTTCACGGCCTTCGACAAGGCTGCCCGGCGATATCTCGACGACATGGGCTTCAACGCCTTCACGATCGCTGTCGAAGGCCTGCCGTACGGACGATATCCGGACGTTCATCAGGGCTCCTTCGGCGGCTTCGCGGCTGATACGACCGAGTACGATCAGCTGATGCGAGCCTATGGCAGGAAGCTCGAAGAGCATCTCGAGGAGAACGGATGGCTTTCCAAAGCCTACGTGTACTGGTACGACGAGCCGGAAACCGGCGACTACCCACTGGTCCGTGACGGCGCCGCCCGACTAAAGCGCTACTTCCCACGACTCAAACGGATGATGACCGAGCAGTTCGAGCAGCCCCTCTTCGGCTCCGTGGACCTCTGGTGCCCTATCACCCCTGCCTTCGAAGAGAGCCCTTCGCGCGCTCGACAGAAACTGGGCGAGGAGGTGTGGTGGTACGTCTGCACCGGCCCCAAGGAGCCCTACTGCACGCTGTTCATCGATCATCCGGCCATCGAGCTGCGACTCTGGCTATGGCAGACCTGGCAGCGGGGCATCCAGGGGATCCTGATCTGGGATACGACCTGGTGGACCAGCCCGCAGCAGTTCCCGCCCGATCGAGTGCAGAACCCCTGGAAGGATCCGATGGCCTATGTCGCCGCCGAGTCCGGCGTCTGGGGCAACGGCGACGGCCGGTTCTTCTACCCGCCCAATCAGAATCCCAACGGGGATCGCACGACACCCTACCTCAGCGGTCCGGTGATCTCGCAGCGCTGGGAGATGCTGGGCGACGGCATCGAGGACTGGGAATACCTGACCTTGCTCAAACGGCTGCTCGCTGAGGCCCCGAAAGGGCGCGTCGCTCCAGGACGGATCGCCTCAGCCCGCAAGCTCCTCGATGTGCCCGCCAATATCTCCCGGAGCCTGACGGACTTCAATCGTGATCCGAAGCCCCTCCTGCGACGGAGGAAGGCGATCGGTGACGCCATTGATCAACTGCAGGCGGCGATCGCATCGCGCAGGGGGGCGCGTCGGTGATCATCGACCGAACGGTGACACCGTCCGACCTCCTTCCGGCCGTCCATGCCTTGTGGCGTCGGTCCGCGGAGACCATCGGGGCCCTGCACGAAACGTGGAACTGGAAGGACGGCGCTCCGGTCTACACGGCCCGCGGGCGTTACACGGCTCGCGGGTGGACCGATTGGACCGAGGGGTTCCACTACGGCTCCGCTCTCCTGCAGTATGATGCGATCGGAGAGGACCGGTTTCTGACCATCGGCCGCACGGGCGCGCTCCGGAGGATGCCCGCCCATGTCACCCACTTCGGGGTGCATGACCACGGTTTCAACAACATCAGCACGTACGGCAATCTCCTGCGGCTCATCGGCGAGGGGCGGGCGGATCCGTTAGATGCGGATGTATGCCGACTGGCGCTCCGCTGCAGCGGTGCAGTGCAGGCGGCGCGGTGGACGCCCGTGCGGTGGGATCGGACGGACGGGCCGCCGGTCCCGATGGGATTCGTGCATTCGTTCAACGGCCCTCATTCGCTCTTCGTCGATACCATCCGCTCGATGCGAGCGCTCGCCGTGGCCCATGCGCTCGGTCAGGAGCTCCTCGGCGAACAGGACGCTCGCACCTCGCTCCTCGACCGGCTCTGCGCCCACGCAGCGGCCACGGCAGTCTGGTCGGTGTACTACGGCGAAGGGCGGGATGCCTACGATGTCCCGGGCCGAACGGCTCATGAATGCCTCTTCAATCCCGTCAACGGCTCGTATCGGTGTCCGTCGACGCAGCAGGGCTACTCGCCCTTCACGACCTGGACCCGTGGGCTCGCCTGGGCTATCTGCGGATTCGCCGAACTTCTGGAGTGGTTCGACGCTCGACCCCATCTCAAGTCATCGGCCGGCGTGGCCTGGGCGGAACCGTATCTTTGGCGCGGGGCGACCGCGGCGGCCGAGTTCTATATCGCCCATACCGCCACCGACGGCCTCCCCTACTGGGACACGGGAGCGCCGGGCCTCGCCCAGCTCGGCGATTGGCGGGCGCGACCCGCGGAGCCCTGCAACGATCATGAACCGGTCGACAGCTCCGCTGCCGCCATCGCGGCTCAGGGCCTCCTCCGATTGGGCTCGGTGGCCGGCCAGAGGGGAGAGGCAGAGGCCGCGAGCCGCTGGACCTTGGCGGGATTGACCGTCGCGCGTACGCTGTTCGCGTCGCCCTATCTCTCCGACGATCCGGGGCATCAGGGTCTGATCCTTCATGCGATCTACCATCGGCCCAACGGGTGGGACTACGTCCCGGAGGGGAGCTCCATCCCCCGGGGCGAGGCGTGCCTATGGGGCGATTACCATGCTCGGGAGCTCGCGTTGATGATCCTCCGAATGGCGGAAGGGACGCCGTGGCCCCGGTTCTTCGAGATCCCCGATGGCTCCTGACCGGGTCGCCCTGATCACCGGCGGCGCCCGGGGCATTGGTCTGGGCATCGCTCGAGCTCTGGCGGCCGACGGCCTCGCGCTCGCGCTCAACGGCGTTCGCCCGCCGGAAGCCGCAGCGGCGATTCTGGAGGAGCTGCGCGCCACCGGCATCGATGTCGAGTACGTCCAGGCCGATATCAGCGACAGCGCCGCACGTCGGAGCCTGCTGAGCCGGACCCTCGATCGGTTTGGCCGGATCGACGTGCTCGTGAACAACGCCGGCATCGCGCCGAGGGTCCGAGCGGACATCCTGGAGGCGACGGAGGAGGGGTTCGGGGAGGTTATCGGGACGAACCTCGCCGGCCCCTACTTCCTCACGCAGTCGGTCGCCCGGTCCATGGCATCGGATGCGGACCCGAGTCGGCGTCGCTGCATCGTGTTCGTCACCTCGGTGTCGGCCAGCCTGGCGTCGGTGAATCGCGGCGACTACTGCATCGCCAAAGCGGGCCTATCCATGGCCGCCCGGCTCTGGGCGGTTCGCCTGGCGGAGTTCGGCATCCCCGTGTACGAGGTGCGGCCCGGAATCATCGAAACCGATATGACCGCGGGCGTCCGCGATCGGTACGATCGGCTCATCGCCGACGGCCTGACCCTGGAAGGGCGATGGGGGATGCCTGCGGACGTCGGGAGGGCCGTAGCGGCCCTGGTCCGGGGTGACATCCCCTACGCCACCGGTGCAGTCCTCATCCTCGACGGCGGTATGACCGTCGGGCGATTGTGATCGCGCCGGCATCGGTACGATCGCGCGATCGGAAGCCCTGCCTGATCGATCAGAGTATCGTCAGCGTGCCGTCTCCGAAGCCGGCCTCGACCCACGCGTCTCCCCCGAACTCGCATCGGATCGTGTGGGCGCCGGGAGCTTCTACTGTGGGATACAGGTATCGCGCCACGCCGTCGT
>JAANMX010002957.1_pt1 | contig 15775 bp, 17 predicted proteins | sample 7279681 | NCBI WGS metagenome assembly JAANMX01 (sample SAMN14094542, study PRJNA606508) | bioreactor metagenome | isolation source: A lab-scale SPAN reactor treating ammonium-rich wastewater day 351 | place: Ireland: Galway | collected 2018-01-01
GCGCTTCACCGCACACGCTGCGCGCCGGTTGAGCGGCGGCTCTGGCGCTCTTGCTGCGTTTGCCGTGCCGCATTGCCGTCAGACCGCTTTCCGCCCTTTATCGCCGGCCTATGGGAACGTGATTCCGCAGGGCAAACCAGCGCCCGCTATGAGCGCTCGGCGAGCTTGCGGCATCGCGGCCCGCCCACTGCCGGAACACCCGTAGTCGCACTCAATCAAGCTTTCTGAGCGCGCACCGCGTCCGCTTGGCACTATCGCGATATATTTCAATGATTTATGGGAGCTTCAGACTCGTCGCGAGGCAGTTTTCATGATCAAAAAGTCAGGACTATCTGCCTCTTATCAAGAATTCCATGGTCGGAGCGAGAGGATTCGAACCTCCGACCCCCTGCTCCCGAAGCAGGTGCGCTACCAGGCTGCGCTACGCTCCGACCGTGAAGGGGCAGGTAGCCCCTGGGGCGGCGGAATGCAAGGGGGAATCTTGCGGGACAGCCGCAGAAAACAGCGTCAGCCCCGCGCACAGCAAGCGCGGAGATCTCGCCTGCCGGTGCCGGGCGAGTGCCGCGTCAGCCCCGTGCGCGTAGCAGGCGCATCAGCGCGGTTTCCGAATGCAGGAAGCCTTCCGCGTCAGCCCCGCGCGCGCAGCAGGCGCTGCAACAGGCTCCAGCGCGGGGCCGTCACCGCCTCGGCGCCCAGGCGCGCCCGCGTCGCCGGGCGCAGGCGCGAGGCGCCCAGCCGCTCGCGCATCAGGATGTAGAGCCCCGAGGCCATGATCAGACCCGCCCCCAGCGCCGTCGGCCCGTCCGGGCTTTCGCCGAACAGGAACCAGCCGTAACCCACCGCCCAGAGCATCTGCGAATATTGCATCGGCGCCACATTGGCCGCCTCGCCGGCCTGATAGGCCAGGATCAGCAGGAAGCCCGCCGCCAGCCCCAAGGCCGCGATCACCCCGGTCAGCGCGAGGTCGCCCAGCTCCATCGGGCGATAGGCGAAGCCCAGCGAGGCGCCGGTCAGCAGGAAATTCCCGATCATCGGCCAAAGCAGCAGGATCACCGTCCGCTCGGACCGGCCCAGGCGTCGCACGGCGATGGCGGAAAGCGCCGTGGCCGTCGCCCCCATCAGCGCCGCCAGGTGCCCCAGCCCCAAGGGCGTCACGCCGGGGCGCAGCACGACCAGCACGCCGCAAAGCCCGGCGCAGACCGCCAGCCAGCGATGCAGCCCGACCTTTTCGCCCAAGAGAGGCACCGACAGCACGGTGACGATCAGCGGCGCGGCGAAGAGGATGGAATAGACCTGCGCCAGCGGCAGCACCGAAAAGGCATAGAACCCGCCGATCCCCGAGATGACGATGCAAAGCGAGCGCAGCCCGACCCAGAACGGGTTGCGCGGCAGCAGCGTGCCATGCGTCGGGTCGCGCAGCAGCAGCACCGCCAGCGGCGGAAAGGACAGCAGCGCCGAGAAGAACAGGATCTGCAGCGCCGGATAGGTGGCGCCCAGAACCTTGATGATCACGTCATGGGTCGAATAGAGCCCCATGGCCAGCAGGGCGAGCAGCGCGCCCTTGATGTTGCCCGCCGTCATGCCCCTCCCCGACGGTTCGCAGGTTGGGCCGCGCCCGGCGATGCGGGCGCGACCTGCCGGTCACAGCGCCGAAAGCGCCGCGACGATGTGGTCGCCCATCTCGGCGGTCGAGACCGGCTTGCCGCCCTCGGCCCCCATCAGGTCGCCGGTGCGCACGCCGTCGGCCAGCACCTTCTCGACCGCCTTTTCCAGCAGGTCGGCCTCGGCGCCCAGGCCGAAGGAATAGCGCAGGCACATGGCGAAGCTGAGGATGCAGGCGATCGGGTTGGCCTTGCCCTGCCCGGCGATGTCGGGGGCCGAGCCATGCACCGGCTCGTAAAGCGCCTTGGGCCGGCCGTTCTCCATCGGCGCGCCCAGGCTGGCCGAGGGCAGCATGCCCAGGCTGCCGGTCAGCATCGCCGCCGCATCCGACAGGATGTCGCCGAACAGGTTGTCGGTCACGATCACGTCGAACTGGCGCGGATTGCGCACCAGCTGCATGGCGCCGTTGTCGGCATACATGTGCGACAGCTCCACGTCGGGATATTCGTTGTCGTGGACCCATTGCACCTCTTCGCGCCAGAGGATGCCGGATTCCATGACGTTGGCCTTTTCCATCGAGCAGACGCGGTTGCCGCGCTTGCGGGCCAGTTCGAAGGCCGAGCGGGCGACGCGGCGAATCTCGCCCGAGGTATAGCGCTGGGTGTTGACGCCGACGCGGCCGCCCTCGTTGCCGGGGGTGTCGTCGGCGGAAATGCCGCGCGGCTCGCCGAAATAGACGCCCGAGGTCAGTTCGCGCACGATCAGGATGTCGAGGCCGGCCACCACCTCGCGCTTGAGCGAGCTGAAATCGGCCAGCGCGTCGAAGCATTGCGCGGGACGCAGGTTGGCGAACAGGTCCATCTCCTTGCGCAGGCGCAGCAGGCCGCGCTCGGGCTTGACCGAGAAATCCAGGTCGTCGTATTTCGGCCCGCCGACGGCGCCCAGCAGCACCGCATCGACCGCCTGCGCCTTGGCCATGGTCTCGTCCGCCAGGGGCTTGCCATGTTTGTCATAGGCCGCGCCGCCGACCAGATCCTCGCTGACGTCGAAGGACAGGCCGCGGTTCTGCTGGAACCAGCCGATGACCTTGCGCACCTCGGCCATGACCTCGGGGCCGATGCCGTCGCCGGGCAGGATCAGAAGGGAATAGGTCGTCATCGCAGGCATCCTCTATGCTTCTGGCTGTTGGCAATCGCGTATCCTTGCGCCTGTGCTGCGTCAAGTTCACGGCGAATTGGGTTGCACGGGACCGGCGGATCGGGCGGGATGGGCGCGCGAAACCGAACGTCCAGAACAAGCAAGGGGGCAATCCATGAAAGCACTCGCGGCTCTGGCCGGCGCATTGGTCCTGGGGACCGGCGCGGCGCTGGCGGACGGGGGCATCACCGTGAAGCTTCCCGATGTCTCGGGCCTGTCCGACCCACAGGCGAAATCGCTGATCGCGGAACTGGCGAATGTGAACGTCATCACCTCGAACTGCCCCGATTACGCGATCACCGACGGGGAATGGACGCTGATCACCGGCACGGGCGATCTTCTGGCGGCGAAGCTGGGGCTGGACGCCGCGGCCTATGACCGCACCTATTACGGGCCAGCCTTCAAGCTGCTGGACGATCCGGGCGCCTGCGACCGCATCGGGCCGACGGCAAGGCCGCTGATCCAGCGGCTGGTCGGCATGGGCGGCGGCACCACGCCGCTGACGCAATCGCAGTAACGCTGGCGTCGCGCGACCGGGGGCAAGGCATCGTGCCGCTCGCGCAATCGCAGCTGTGCGTCGCATCTTGCCCGCGCCCGCGCCGCGCCCTAGCCTGCGGCCATGACCGCCGAACCGACCTACAGGGGATTCGCGCTGGACGCCGAGACGGCGCTGGCGCTTTTGCAATGGCAAGCCGAGCTGGGCGCGGACGAGCCATGCCTCGACGCGCCGCTCGACCGCTATGCCGCGCCCGACCGTGCCGAACCGCCCCCTGCCCCGGCCGTCCAGGCCGCGCCGGTCGTGGCGCAGCCGCGCGACGAGGCCGAGGATGTGGTCGCCCGCGCCGAGGCCATGGCCGCCGCCGCGACCAGCCTGGCCGAACTGGCCGAGGCGCAGGAAGCCTTCGACGGCATCGAGCTGAAGAAGGGCGCGCGCAACTTCTGCTTCTGCGACGGCAATCCGGCGGCGCGGGTGATGATCATCGGCGAGGCGCCGGGCGAGGAAGAGGACCGTCAGGGCCGCCCCTTCGTCGGCCGCGCCGGCCAGCTTCTGGACCAGATGTTCGGCGCCATCGGCCTGTCGCGCAAGGCGGTGGATGCGGAACACGCGCTCTATATCACCAACGTGCTGACCTGGCGGCCGCCCGGCAACCGCCGCCCCGAGCCGGCCGAGATCGCGATGATGCTGCCCTTCCTGGCCCGGCATGTCGAGCTGGCGCAGCCGCAACTGCTGGTGCTGATGGGCAACACGCCCTGCATCGCGGCGCTGAACCAGCAGGGCATCCTGAAGCTGCGCGGCAATTGGACGACGGCCTTCGGCCTGCCGGCGCTGCCGATGGCGCATCCGGCCTATCTGCTGCGCACGCCGCTGGCCAAGCGCGAGGCCTGGGCCGACCTGCTGTCGGTGGCGGCCCGGCTGGAGGGCTAGGCGGGGCGGCTAGTCCGCCGCCTCGCGGCAACCGCGGAACTCGACCGCGTCGTCGGGGCCGATCAGCGTCACCCGCAGCGCCTGCGGATCCAGCGGAAAGGGCTTGCCCGAGGCCGCGACGAAATCCGCCTGCGCCGCCAGCCGGCCGCCGGCTGCATGCGTTTCCGGGGCCGAGACCCAGATCTCGTCATCGGCCAGTTCCATCGCCACCTCGTCGCCGCGGGCGCTGTCCGCCGCGGGCAGGGTGGCCGTCACCTGCATGCCGTCCTGGATCGGGGCGATGCGGCATTCGGGCTGGCGGTCCGAGGTCTCGGGCTGGCGGGCGATGGCCGCCTCGATCAGCGGATCCGGCGCCGGGCCGGGGGGGCCGGCCTGCAATTCCACCCGCACCGGCACGCAGATGTCCTGGCAGATGCCGAAATCCACCACCGCCCTGGGCTCGACCGGCGCGGCGGGGCTGGCCGGGGTGATCTCGATCGGCAGGACCAGTTCACCGTGATAGCCCAGCGTGCGCTCCCCGCCCGATTCGATCACCTCGGGGCGCGGCCAGAGCAGCCGCACCTGGGCCAGGTTGCGCGAGGCGCCCCAGTCGAAGCGCGGCGGCACGCCGGCATCGCCGGGGCTGCGCCAATAGGTCTTCCAGCCCGGCTCGAGCCGCAGGTGCAGCGCGGTCATGCGGTGGCCTTCGGCCGTGGTCCAGCCGGGCAGCAGTTCGGCGGATGCCAGTCCGGGCGGCAGATCCTGCGCCAGTGCCGGCGCGGCGGTCATGAATAGCAGGGCAAGGGTCTTCATGCTGCCGTTCTAGTCGTCCCGCCCCCTCGGGGTGAAGTCACATTAGCGGCAATCCCTTGCGAAAACAGCCGACAGGGCCGATCTTGAGGAAAAGGACGGAGCAGATCATGGACCAGTCGAGCAACCTGACCGGCAAGATGCTGATCGCCATGCCCGGCATGCGCGACCCGCGCTTCGAGCAATCCGTGATCCTGGTCTGCGCCCATTCCGAGGACGGCGCCATGGGGCTGGTGGTCAACCGCCCGCTGCCCGAGATCGGCTTTTCCGACCTGCTGGCGCAGCTTGGCATCCAGGCCGGCACGAATGCGCTGGACATCCCCGTCCGCTTCGGCGGCCCGGTCGAGCCGGGGCGCGGCTTCGTGCTGCATCGCGCCCCCCGCGACATCGACCTGGGCGAGAACCGGATGCGCATCACCGACGACCTCGCCATGTCCACCACCCGCGACATCCTGGAAGATTTCGCGCGCGGCCAGGGCCCGCAGCCCGCCGTGCTGGCGCTTGGCTATGCCGGCTGGGGGCCGGGGCAGCTGGATTCGGAAATCCGCGACAACGGCTGGCTGACCTCGGAGCGCGGCGACGAGATCATCTTCGGCACCGACAATCCCGGCAAATGGCGCGCGGCGCTGAAATCGCTGGGCATCGACCCCCTGATGCTGTCGCCCAGCGCGGGCCACGCCTGAGCCCTAGCGCGGCGCGGCAGCACGGCGCAGCCGGTCGTTGATCGCGGCGCCCAGGCCCGCGTCCGGCACCGGCGCGACGGCGATGGGCCGCCCCTCGGCATCGGCGCGGTGCAGCAGGTCGAACAGCCGCGCCGCGGCCTCGGCCAGATCGCCCGTCTGGCTCAGCGTCATCTCGCCCGCGACGGGGCCGAAGCCGATCAGCAACTCGCCCGGCCGCGCATCCCCGGCGTTCAGCCGCAGGCTGGCGCGCGGCGCGTAATGGCTGGTCAGCTGCCCCGGCGAGGTCGGCGCCTCGGCATTGCCTTCGGGTCGGGCCAACGGCTGGCCCAGCACGGATTCGATGGCCTCGGCCGCGACGCCGCCGGGGCGCAGCAGGGCGGGCCGGCCCCGGACCCAGCCGACGATGGTCGATTCCACCCCCACCGGACAGGCGCCCGCATCCAGGACCGCCGCGATGCGCCCGCCCAGCCCGCTTTCGGGGTCGGCGACATGCGCCGCCGTGGTCGGGCTGATCCGCCCCGAGGGATTGGCCGAGGGCGCCGCCAGCGGCCCGCCAAAGGCGCGCAGCACCGCCTGCGCCGCCGGATGGGCCGGCACGCGGATCGCCACCGTATCCAGCCCCGCCGTCACCAGCGAGGCGATGCCGGCCTCGGGCCGCAGCGGCAGCACCATGGTCAACGCCCCCGGCCAGAAGGCCCGCGCCAGCGCCAGCGCGGCATCGTCGAAGACGGCGATGCGCTCGGCCGCCGCCAGGTCCGGCAGATGCACGATCAGCGGGTTGAAGCTGGGCCGCCCCTTGGCCTCGTAGATGCGGGCCACGGCGCGCGGATTGCGGGCGTCGCCGGCCAGCCCGTAGACCGTCTCGGTCGGGATGGCGACCAGTTCGCCCTGCGCCAGCAGGTCGGCGGCGGCGCGCACGCCCTGCGGGTCATGGCCAAGGATCAGCGTCTGCATTCGTTACGTCGGGTTGTGGTTGATGGACGCGGGCCGGCAAATATGATCGAAGCCCAAGGCATCAGTTACGCGCCGCAGCCGGATTTGCCAAGGCGCCAGAGGGAGAGAGTGCGGATGGCCTATCAAGCCCCGGTCGAACAGATCGCGTTCATTCTGAACCGGGTCGTGTCGTTTCCAGACCTGTCCGTCACCCAGCGCTTTGCCGAGGCGACGGCCGAGACCATGGCCGCCATCCTGACCGAGGCCGGAAAGCTGGCGACCGAGGTGATCGCCCCGGTGAACCGCGCCGGCGACCTGACCCCCGCACGGCTGGAGAACGGCAAGCTGCGCTCGTCCCCCGGCTATGCCGAGGCGTTCCGCGCCCTGGCCGAGGGCGGCTGGATCGGCATCGCCGCCGATCCCGAATACGGCGGCATGGGCCTGCCGCAGGCGCTGAACATGGCGGTGAACGAAATGCTCGCCTCGGCCTGCCTGGCCTTGCAGCTGAACCCGCTCTTGACCCAGGGCCAGATCGAGGCGCTGGAGCATCACGGCAGCGACGAACTCAAGGCGCTTTACCTACCGAAGCTGATCTCGGGCGAATGGTCGGGCACGATGAACCTGACCGAGCCGCAGGCGGGATCGGACGTGGGCGCGCTGACCACCCGCGCCGAACGCGCGGGCGACGGCAGCTATCGCGTCACCGGGCAGAAGATCTTCATCACCTGGGGCGACAGCGACGTGACCGAGAACGTCTGCCACCTGGTGCTGGCGCGCCTGCCCGACGGCGGGCCGGGCACCCGCGGCATCAGCCTGTTCATGGTGCCCAAGTTCATCCCGGACGAGAGCGGCAAGCCGGGCGTCGCCAACGACCTGCGCGTCGTCAGCCTGGAACACAAGCTGGGCATCCACGGCAGCCCGACCTGCGTCATGAGCTTCGAGGGCGCCAAGGGCTGGCTCGTGGGCGAGGAGCACAAGGGCATGGCCGCCATGTTCACCATGATGAACGCGGCCCGGCTGGGCGTCGGCGTGCAGGGCGTGGCCCAGGCCGAGGCGGCCTTGCAGCAGGCCGTGGCCTATGCCGCCGAACGGGTGCAGGCGGGGCCGATCCTGCGCCATCCCGACGTGCGCCGGATGCTGGCGGAATCGCGGGCCGAGGTCTTTGCCGCCCGCGCCATCTGCATGGCCTGCGCGGTGGCGCTGGACATGTCGCGGGCCACCGGCCTGGACGAATGGGCGGCGCGCGCCGCCTTCCTGACGCCGATCGCCAAGGCGCATGGCACCGACGTCGGCATCCGCGTCGCCGATACCGCGGTGCAGGTGCATGGCGGCATGGGCTATGTCGAGGAAACCGGCGCCGCCCAATACCTGCGCGACGTGCGCATCACCGCGATCTACGAGGGCACCAACGGCATCCAGGCCATGGACCTGGTCGGCCGCAAGCTGGCCGATGGCGGCGCCGCGGCGATGGCGCTGCTGGACGAGATCCTGGACGGCGCCAAGGCCGCGCAGTCGGCCGAGCCGGACCTGGCCAACCAGCTGTGGCAGGCCGCCGAAACCCTGCGCGAGACGACGCAGGAACTGCTGGACCGGAACATGCCGGACCGCTTTGCCGGCGCCGTGCCCTACCTCTCCGCCTTTGCGCGGGTGCTGGGCGCGCATTACCATCTGCGCGCCGCGACCGGCGGCGGCAGCAAGGCGCTGGCGCGGCTCTACATCGCCCGCATCCTGCCGCAATTCGCCGCCGACCTGGCGGCGGCGCGCGCCGGGCTGGCCGATCTTGAGGCGCTTGACGACGCCGTGCTGCTGGGTCAAATGGCCGGGTGATACGCAGCGAGACACATAACCCCCCGGCCGAGGGCGAGGCGCATGAGATCGCCCCCGGCGTGTTCTGGTTCCAGCTGCCCCTGCCCTTCAAGCCCGATACGGTCAATGTCTATGCCTTCCGCGACGCGGATGGCTGGACGCTGGTGGACAGCGGCCTGGACACCCGCCGCACCCGCGGCATCTGGCAGGGCATCCTGCAGGGCCCGCTGGCCGGCGCGCCGGTCAGGCGGCTGATCGCCACCCATCACCACATCGACCACATGGGCCTGGCCGGCTGGTTCCAGACCCAGGGGGCCGAGCTTTGGACCTCGCGTTCGGCCTGGCTGACGGCGCGGATGGGCATCCTGGACGTGCAGGAACGCCCGACGCCGCAGGCCATCGCCTTCTGGCGCCAGGCCGGGATGCCGCCCGAGCTGCTGGAGGAACGCAGCCACGAGCGCCCCTTCAACAGCGCCGATGTCTGCGCGCCCCTGCCCCCCGGCTACAGGCGGCTGGCCGAGGGCCAGCAGGTGGCCTTCGGCGAGCGGCGCTGGACCCTGCGCATGGGCCATGGCCACGCGCCGGAACATGCCACCCTGTGGTCGCTCGACGATGACCTGGTGATCGGCGGCGACCAGCTGCTGGCGACGATCTCGCCCAACCTGGGCGTCTATCCGACCGAGCCCGAGGCCGATTCCGTCGGCGACTGGCTGGAAAGCTGCGAGCGGCTGGCCGGGTTCGCGCAGCCCGAGCAACTGGTCCTGCCCGGCCACAAGCTGCCCTATCGCGGCCTGCCGACCCGGCTGCGGCAACTGGCCGAGAACCAGCGCGCCGCGCTGGACCGGCTGCTGGACGGGCTGCGGCAACAGCCGCAAAGCACCGTCGGCTGCTTTCCGCTGCTCTATCGCCGCCAGATCGCCAAGCCGGAATTCGGCCTCGCCCTGGCCGAGGCCGTGGGCCACATCAACCACCTGCGCGCGACCGGCCGGGTGTGGCCCGTGGGCCAGACCGAATCGGGCGCGGTGCTTTGGGGGGCGTGACACGGCCGGCGCCTTGGGTTATCCCTGCCCCCGACGCATCGCATCGTTTTACGGACAGGATCATGGCCTCGCATCACGAAATCACCGAACACAAGCACGGCGAAATGGACATCCGTCACCACCAGGCAACCTTCGCAGGCTTCATCAAGGCCGCGACCTGGGTCAGCGTGCTGGCCATTGCCGTGCTGGTATTCATGGCTCTGGCCAACGCCTGATCCTGACCGGGGAAAGACCAAAGATGCAAAGGCGTGCCTTCCTTGCGCTGGCGCTGCCGGCCGCGCTTGCGGCCTGCGGCTCCGACAACAAATGGGCCAGCGACGAGTCGATCCGGCGCGCCCGCTATGTCGCGGAGGGGCCGCCCTCGATCACCCTGTTCACCGTGATCGGCATCCCCCGCGGCGAAGGCGGGCATTCCGCGGTGATGATCAGCGGCAGCCAGCGGGTGATCTATGATCCCGCCGGCAGCTGGGAACATCCGGCGATCCCCGAACGGCACGACGTTCTTTACGGCATCACGCCGAACTTCAGGAACTTCTACATCGACTATCACGCGCGCTCGACCTACTGGGTGGCCGAGGACACGGTGCAGGTGCCGCTGGCCATCGCCGAGGCCGCGATCCGCTCGGTCGAGCGGCAGGGCGCCTCGAACAAGAGCTTCTGCGCCGTCAACACCGGCAAGGCGCTGAGCCGCGTGCCCGGATTCGAAGGCGCGCCCACCGGCTTTTCGCCGCTCAAGCTGCGCGAATGGTTCCTGACGCTGCCGGGCGTGACCTCGCGCCGGCACATGGACGGCGACCCGGCCAACAACCACGACGTGCTGCTGCGCCAGAAAGGCGGCGCGATCGCCGGCTATGGCCGCGACGGCCAGCTTCACGTCATGAGGTAAAGCGCCGTGTAAAGCGTGGCCATCCCGCCCAGGATGGCCGCCAGCACGTTGCGCGTCGCCACGCCCACCGCCACGGCCACCGTTGCCGCGATCATCCGCGCCGGATCGGGCTCGCCATGCGTGGCCGCCGGCCAGACCACCAGCGGCGCCACGATGGCCGGCAGCACCCCCACCGCCGTATAGCGCAAGAGCCGCTGCGCCCAGAGCGGCATCGGCCGGCTGCCGAAGGCGCCAAGAAAGGACCAGCGCAGCCCATAGGTTCCCAGCGCCACGGTCAGGATGATCAGCCAGATCGTCACATCGCTATAGCCGGTCACAGGCGGGCTCCGTTTCTGCGTTCCATCAATACCTCGACCCCGGCGCCGGCCAGCATGGCCAGCGGCGCGGCCACGAACAGCCCCAGCCCCGAGGGCAGGAAGGCAAAGGCCAGCGAGGCCACAACCGCCACCAGCGCCGCCGCGACATGGGCCGGGCTGCGCAGCATCGGCGCGATCAGCGCCAGGAAGGTGACGGGCATGGCGAAATCCAGCGCCCAGCCCTCGGGGATGGCGTTGCCCAGCCAGACGCCCAGCAGCGTGGCCAGCAGCCAGAACGGGCAGGTGGCCAGCGCCGCGCCCAGGAAATAGCCGATGCGCTGCCCCATGCTCAGCCGCGGGTGCTTTTCATAATGCTGGATCGCCAGCGCATAGGTCTGGTCGATCAGCACATAGGAAATCCAGGCCCGGTCGCGCGGCCTGGCCCCGCCCAGCCAGGGCACCAGCGAGGCCGAATACATCGCCATGCGCAGGTTGACCGCGATGGCCGAGACGATGACCACCAGCGCCGGCGCCTGGTCGGTCAGCAGCTGGACGGCGGTGAATTGCGACGCGCCGGCCAGCACCAGCACGGTGAAGCCCAGGATCTGCGGCAGGTCCAGTCCCGCATCCGTGGCCACCACGCCAAACAGCATGCCAAAGGGCAGAAGCACCAGGATAAAGGGCAGCGCCTGCAGGAAGCCGTGGCGCAGGCATTGCGCCGGGCTGCGCAGCAGCGCGCGGCTCTGGTCGGGGGAGTGGCTGGGCTGGGCCGCAAGGCCGGCTTGCGCGGACATGGTGAAAAAGGCTCGCGATGCGGATAAGGCTGGCGGCACAATGGCCAAAACCGCCGCCCGACACAAGAACCACCATACAAGAACATGCAGGGACAGCCATGACCGGATCGCAGACCCCGCCCCGCATCCTGCGCGGCATCCCGCCCGAGTTGCGGGGCGCGGCGGCGGCGCTTTACTGGCGGCATTTCGGGGCGCAGATCCTGCCCTGGCCGGCAGGGCCGCGGCAGGGCGCGGCGCTGGTCCGCGCCGCCATGCGGCCGCAGGGCGCGCTGGTGGCGCTGTCGCCCTCGGGGCGGCTGCTGGGAATCGCCGGGCTGCGCGATGCGGGGGGCGGCTTCCTCGATCCGGGGCACGGCGGCTTCGTCGCGGTCTGGGGGCCGGTGCGCGGACGGCTGCGCCACCTGGCGACCGGGCTTTACCGGCCCGGCGCCGAGACGGCGGACCTGGTCCTGGACGGGATCGCGGTGCTGCCGCAATGGCGCGGGCGCGGCATCGCGCGGGCGCTGGTCGAGGCCGCCGCCGCCCATGCCCGCCGGCAGGGCCACCCCGCCCTGCGCGCCGAGGTCCAGGCCGGCAATCGCGCCGCGCTGGCGGCATGGCGGGCGATGGGCTTCCAGCCGCAGGACCGCCAAAGGCTGGGCTGGCCCTGGTCGGCGCCGGCCCATGTGCTGCGGCTGCCGCTTTAGCGCGCGCCCGCCCCCTCTGCCCCGTCGGCCCCCTCGGCCTGGGTGCCGGCGCGGCCCAGCATGCCGGTCACCTGCGCCAGCAGGGTAAAGGCCCGGCCCGAGCGGGTCTCGGCCAGCGCGGCCAGCAATTGCGGGTCGCTGTCCTGCACCTTGCGGCTCATCAGCCGGTCGAAATGGCGCAGGAAATGATGGGCGACGTCGCGAAACACCTCGTCGCCATGCAGCATCGCCCCGGCGCTGGCCAGGGCGGCCTCGTCGCGAATCACCGCCAGGTCGGCCACGGCCTCGCCGCGCGCGCCCTCGGCAAAGCGGCGCCACAGGACGGGATCGGCCTCGGGGACGGCCAGCTCGTCCATGTAGACGCCCTGCCCCGCCAACAGCGTGACCACGTCCTGCGCCGCCCGGATCAGCCGGGCCATGCCCGGATCGGCCAGCGCCAGCCGCAGGCAGCGAATCGCCTCGCGATCCTCGGGACCGTCGGGAAAGTTCAGCGCATGGAACAGCTCGGCCGGCGTCAGCTGGGCCGCGGGCGGCGAATCCAGCTCCAGGCTGGCCTGCCGCGCATCCGCGACAGAGGGCCGCGGCGCGGGCGGCACCATGCCGCGCCGCGCGGCCGGCGCGGCAACGGGGGCGGAGGACGACGCGGCCGCACGCGGCTCGGCCATGGGTTCGCCGGCCATGCCCTGATCCTGCATCCGGGCCAGCATGGCGCGCAGCTCCTCGGCCTCCTGGCGCAGGAGCAGCAGGCTGCGCGCCGACCAGACCGCCAGCCAGACCAGCGCCAAGGGCAGGATCACGCCCACCAGCCAGACCAGCCAGCCCGCCGCGCCCTGCCCTTCGGCCTCCGGGCCGAAAAGCGCAAACAGCCCGACCAGCGCCAGCCAGGCCAGGCTGACCCCCGCGCCGATCGCCAGCACGCGGTTGCGGGCCTGTTCGACGGCCAGCCTGCGCAGCGGATCAAGCGAGTCCATGCGCCCGGCCCCTTCCTTCAGACATAGCGGATCGAGATGATCTCATAGGATTTCCCGCCCCCCGGCGTCACCACCTCGACGCTGTCGCCCTCGTCCTTGCCGATCAGGGCGCGGGCCAGGGGCGAGCGGATGTTCAGAAGCCCGCGCTCCAGGTCCGCCTCGGCCTCGCCGACGATCTGGTAGGTGCGCTCTTCCTCGGAATCCTCGTCGAGCAGGGTGACGGTGGCGCCGAACTTGATCGAGCCGTTCAGCCGGCTCGGGTCGATGACCTCGGCCCGCGAAAGGATCATCTCCAGTTCCTTGATGCGGCCCTCGACGAAGCTCTGCTTTTCGCGGGCGGCGTGATATTCGGCATTTTCCGACAGGTCGCCATGCTCGCGCGCCTCGGCGATGGCGCGGATCACCGCCGGGCGCTGGACCGAGCGCAGCTCGCGCAGTTCCTCGTCCAGCTGGTCGTAGCCCGCGCGGGTCATCGGTATCTTTTCCATTCCAGTCCTTCCGGTCGCAACGGTGCGACGCCAGTCAACGCGAAACAAGCTGTTGGAACGCCCCCGGCCATCGGCCGGGGGCGCCCGCTGAAAATCCGAGGGGCATCGTGGCGCGATCCCGTCCCTGTTTCAAGTCCCGGCGGATGCGATCCGCGACAGCCTGCCGAGAAAACGTCGCAAGTTGATTATCATGCGTCGCGTTAAGATTGCCCGCAAGAATATTACGCGCTAGGTCTTGCGCCCAGATTGTCGAGCTAGGGAAGTTGGGGGCCGAGCCATGTCCGAAATTGAACGCGAGTCGATGGAATACGACGTTGTGATCGTCGGCGGCGGCCCGGCGGGGCTGTCGGCGGCGATCCGGCTCAAGCAGGTGAACCCCGACCTCAGCGTCGTGCTGCTGGAGAAGGGCTCGGAGATCGGCGCGCATATCCTCTCGGGCGCGGTGCTCGACACCGCCGGCCTCGACAAGCTGATCCCGGACTGGAAGGACAAGGGCGCCCCGGTCAGCACCGAGGTCACCCAGGACAATTTCTACATCCTCGGCCCGCAGGGCCAGGTCCGCGTCCCGAACTGGCCGATGCCGCCCCTGATGTCGAACCATGGTAAATACATCGTCAGCATGGGCAACGTCTGCCGCTGGCTCGCCGAGCAGGCCGAGGCGCTGGAGGTCGAGATCTTCCCCGGCATGGCCTGCTCGCAGCTGGTCTACGAGGGCCAACGCGTCGCGGGCGTCGTCGCCGGCGAGATGGGGCTCGAGGCCGACGGCACCCCCGGCCCGGCCTACGAGCCCGGCATGGAGCTGCGCGGCAAATACGTGCTGATCGCCGAGGGCGTGAGGGGCAGCCTCGCCAAGGAACTCATCGGCAAATACGACCTCTCGGCCGGCCATGAGCCGCAGAAATTCGGCCTCGGCATGAAGGAGATCTGGGAGATCGACCCCGCCAAGGCCCGCCCCGGCACCGTCACCCACACCATGGGCTGGCCCTTGGGCAAGAACGCCGGCGGCGGCAGCTTCATCTATCACCTCGAGGGCAACCAGGTCCTGGTCGGCTTCGTCGTCCACCTGAACTACGCCAACCCCTACCTCTATCCCTACATGGAGTTCCAGCGCTTCAAGCACCACCCGATGGTCGCCGAACTCCTGGAGGGCGGCAAGCGCGTGGCTTACGGCGCCCGCGCCATCTCCGAGGGCGGCTGGCAGTCGATCCCGAAGCTGGCGGTGCCCGGCGCGGCGCTGCTCGGCTGCTCGGCGGGACTGGTGAACGTGCCGCGGATCAAGGGCAACCACAACGCCATGCTGTCCGGCATCGCCGCGGCCGAGGCGGCGGCGGCCGCCATCGCCGCCGGCCGCGCGGGCGACGAGCTCACGGACTACGAGGCCGACCTGCGCTCCGGCCCCATCGCCCGCGACCTCAAGCCGGTCCGCAACGTCAAGCCGCTGTGGTCGAAGCTGGGGCTGTGGCCGTCGCTGGCGCTTGGCGGCTTCGACATGTGGGTGGCCAACCTCACCGGCTGGAACCCCTTGGGCACCTGGAAGCACGGCAAGACGGATGCCGAGGCCACCGGCAAGGCCGCCGATTTCCAGCCCATCGACTATCCGAAACCGGACGGCAAGCTGTCGTTCGACCGGCTGACCAACGTGGCGTTTTCCTTCACCAACCACGAGGAAAGCCAGCCCTGCCACCTGAAGCTGAAGGACCCCGCGATCCCGATCGCGGTGAACCTGCCGCTTTATGCGGAACCCGCGCAGCGCTACTGCCCGGCCGGGGTCTACGAGGTGCTCGAGGGCGAGGGCGGCCCGCGATTCCAGATCAACTTCCAGAACTGCGTCCATTGCAAGACCTGCGACATCAAGGATCCCAGCCAGAACATCAACTGGACAACGCCTCAAGGCGGAGACGGGCCGAATTACCCGAATATGTGATCGCCAGGACGCCCGCCGCCGCCGCCCCGCCGTTGCCCATCGGCCCGGCGGCGGCTAGGGTCGCCTGCGCAAATCGCCGAGACATGGGCCCAAGCCGTGACCACAAGACTGATCCCCTTGGCGCTGATCGCGCTGATCGCCGCGCCGATGCCGCAGGGCACCGCCATGGCCGCACCCTCGCTTGCCCAGGCCGAAAAGCCCGAGCCCCAGAACAGCGAGCGCCCGGCGCATCGCCCGGCGGATACGGCGCCCGA
>JAANMX010002959.1_pt1 | contig 15768 bp, 13 predicted proteins | sample 7279681 | NCBI WGS metagenome assembly JAANMX01 (sample SAMN14094542, study PRJNA606508) | bioreactor metagenome | isolation source: A lab-scale SPAN reactor treating ammonium-rich wastewater day 351 | place: Ireland: Galway | collected 2018-01-01
CGACCGGCTCTCGGTGGGCATCGGCAGCTGGTCGGGCACCCGTGCCACCGCCCAGGGCTCGATCAAGCTGTCCTACGTGTCGATCATCTCCGTCCGGGACGACGGCCTGGCCGTGATGTCCACGCTGATCCTGCCGCCCGGGGTCGGCCTGGATTCGGTGCAGGCCGACTACACGGCGATGACCAACTCGATGCTGAACAGCCAGCTGGCAGCCTGATCGCCGGACGGCGCGACCGCGACGGCGGGGCCCCGGGGCCCCGCCGTCGACGGCACCCGGATCCGGGTCCGCAACCTCGAGGCGGTGGACGGGACGCCGATCCTCGACCTCGAGCCCCACCTCACCCCGGATCGCTGACCCGGGACGGCCGGCGGCGAGAACTGTCACCGGCCGCGCCTACGCTTGCGATCATGCGTCCGACAACCGATCTGCAGCGCCGGGTGGCCCCGTTCAAGGTCCAGGCCGACTTCGTTCCCGCCGGCGATCAGCCGGCCGCGATCGACGAGCTGGAACGCCGGGTCACGGCGGGCGAGAGCGACGTGGTGGTACTGGGCGCCACCGGCACGGGCAAGACCGCGACCGTCGCCTGGCTGGCCGAGCGGCTGCAGCGGCCGATGCTGGTGATGCAGCCCAACAAGACGCTGGCCGCCCAGTTCGCCAACGAGCTGCGCACCTTCTTCCCCGACAACGCCGTGGAGTACTTCGTCTCGTACTACGACTACTACCAGCCCGAGGCGTACGTGCCGCAGACCGACACCTACATCGAGAAGGACTCCTCGCTCAACGAAGAGGTCGAGCGGCTCCGGCATTCGGCCACCAGTTCGCTGCTGACCAGGCGCGACGTGATCGTGGTGGCCACCGTGTCGGCGATCTACGGCCTGGGCACTCCGCAGGAGTACGTCGACCGCATGGTCCGGTTGCGGGTCGGCGAAGAGCGCGACCGCGACGAGCTGTTGCGGGCGCTGGTCGACATCCAGTACGCCCGCAACGACCTGGCCGGCACCCGCGGCACCTTCCGGGTGCGGGGCGACACCCTCGAGATCTTCCCGATGTACGAGGAGAACGCCGTCCGGGTGGAGTTCTTCGGCGACGAGATCGAGGCGCTGTCCACGCTGCACCCGCTGACCGGCACCGTGCTCTCGGTCGACACCGAGGCGGCGGTCTTCCCGGCGTCCCACTACGTCGCCGGCCCCGAACGCATGGAGCGCGCGATCACCGGCATCGAGTCCGAGCTCGAACGCCGGCTCACCGAACTCGAGGGCGAGCACAAGCTGCTCGAGGCGCAACGGTTGCGCATGCGCACCGGCTACGACATCGAGATGATGCGCCAGATCGGCACCTGTTCGGGCATCGAGAACTACTCCCGGCACATCGACGGACGCGGCCCCGGCAGCGCCCCGAACTGCCTGATCGACTACTTCCCGGCCGACTTCGTGCTGGTGGTCGACGAGTCGCACGTCAGCATCCCGCAGATCGGCGGCATGTACGAGGGGGACGCCTCGCGCAAGCGCACCCTGGTCGAGCACGGCTTCCGGCTGCCCAGCGCGATGGACAACCGGCCGCTCACCTTCGAGGAGTTCACCGACCGGATCGGGCAGACCGTCTACCTCTCCGCCACCCCGGGGCCGTACGAACTGGCGCGCTCGGGTCCGCCGGTCGAGCTGCTGATCCGGCCGACCGGCCTGGTCGATCCCGAGGTGGTGCTGAAGCCCACCAAGGGCCAGATCGACGACCTGATCGGCGAGATCCGGCTGCGCGCCGAACGCAACGAACGCGTCCTGGTCACCACGCTGACCAAGAAGATGTCCGAAGACCTCACCGACTACCTGATGGAGAACGGCATCCGCACCCGGTACCTGCACTCCGAGGTCGACACGCTGAAACGGATCGAGCTGCTGCGCGAGCTGCGGCTCGGCGAGTACGACGTGTTGGTCGGCATCAACCTGCTGCGCGAGGGCCTCGACCTGCCCGAGGTCAGCCTGGTCGCCATCCTGGACGCCGACAAGGAGGGCTTCCTGCGCTCCGAGCGGTCCCTGATCCAGACGATCGGCCGGGCCGCCCGCAACGTCAACGGCCAGGTGCACATGTACGCCGACAGCATCACGGCGTCGATGGCGGCGGCGATCGACGAGACCAACCGCCGGCGGGCCAAGCAGGTGGCCTACAACCTCGCCAACGGCATCGACCCGCAGCCGCTGCGCAAGAAGATCGCCGACATCACCGACATGCTGGCCCGTGAGGACGCCGACACCGCCGGGCTGATGACCCGGGCCGGCGGACGGCGGCCGGTCTCCCCGGTGCCGCTGGGCAAGCACGAGGCCCGCAACACCGACGGGATGCCGGCGAGCGAGCTGGCCGGGCTGGTCCAGGAACTCACCGATCAGATGCACGGCGCCGCCGCCGAACTGCAGTTCGAGCTGGCCGCACGGCTGCGCGACGAGATCGCCGACCTGAAGAAGCTGATCCGGCAGACCCTGGCCGCCACGAAGTGAACGTGACTGGCACCGCTGGGCGACCGGTGGGAGAATCGTCGGCGGAGGGGAGTACTCCCTAGCGAGGACGTCGTCATCACGGTCGGGCCACCCGACCCGGCCCCTCGGCTGGCAACAGTGGTAGGAGACCTCCGAGGTTCGAGCCTGAGGAGGCCCTCCGTTGCACGTCACCCCCACCGTCTGGTTGATCACCCTCGGGGTGACCGCAGCGATCCTGGCGTTCGACCTGATCATCATCGGCCGGCGTCCGCACGAGCCCTCGATGCGGGAGTGCAGCATCGCGATCGGCATCTACGTCGCCCTGGCGATCGCCTTCGGGTTCGGTGTGATGGCGGTCTCGGGCCCCCGGTTCGCCGGCGAGTTCTTCGCCGGCTGGCTCACCGAGTACAGCCTGAGCATCGACAACCTGTTCATCTTCGTGATCATCATGAGCAACCTGCGGGTGCCCCGGAAGTACCAGCAGTACGCGCTGATGGTGGGCATCGTGCTGGCGCTCATCTTCCGCGCCATCTTCATCGCCCTGGGCGCTGCCGCCATCGAGCGGTTCTCCTGGATCTTCTTCGTCTTCGGTGCCTTCCTGATCTGGACGGCCTGGAAGCTCTTCATGGACTACCTCAACCCCGAGGACGACGACGAGAAGACCGAGAACTTCGCGATGCGCTGGGTGAAGCGCACCTTCCCGTCGACCGACGAGTACCACGGCACGCGGTTGACGATCGTCGAGAACGGCAAGCGGCTGATCACCCCGATGTTCTTCGTCATCGTGGCGCTGGGCAGCACCGACCTGCTGTTCGCCCTCGATTCGATCCCGGCCATCTACGGCCTCACCCAGGAGCCCTTCCTGGTCTTCACGGCGAACGTGTTCGCGCTGATGGGCCTGCGCCAGCTCTACTTCCTGATCGGCGGCCTGCTGCAGCGGCTGGTCTACCTGTCGGTCGGCCTGTCGTTCATCCTGGCGTTCATCGGCGTCAAGCTGGTCCTGCACGCGCTGCACGAGTACCACCTGGACCAGGGCTGGGGCTTCAGCGTCGACGTGCCGATCTGGCTGTCCCTGACGGTGATCATCGCCACCCTCACGGTGACCACGGTGGCGAGCCTGATCAAGTCGCGCCGCGACCTGGAGCGGGAGATCGCCTACCAGCAGCCGCCCAAGTAGCACCGGCGTCCGGCGTCACCAGCGGCGGGCCCGCCACTGGCCGAGGTGGGGACGCTCGGCGCCCAGGGTGGTGTCCGCGCCGTGACCGGGGTGCACGACGGTGTCGTCGCCGAAACGGTCGAACAGTTTCGTGGTGACGTCGCGGAACAGGCTGTCGAAGTCGGCGCCGCTCCGGGTCCTGCCGATTCCGCCCGGGAACAGGGCGTCGCCGGTGAACAACCGGTCGGGGGCGTCGGCGGGGGTGTGCGCCAGGGTGATGGAGCCGGGGGTGTGCCCGACCAGGCCGATCACCGCCAGCGGCACGCCGCCCACGGCGATCGTGTCGCCGTCCCACACCTCGCGGCAGGCGACCCCGGTGGCGTCGGCGATCGCGGCCGCGTCCGGCGTGCCGGCGTAGGCGACCGCTCCGGTGGCGGCGACCACGGCGGCCAGCGCCCCCAGGTGGTCGGCGTGCCGGTGGGTGGTCACCACGCCGACCAGGTTCAGCCCCGCGGTCAGCTCGAGCAGGACGTCGGCCTCGTCGGCGGCGTCGATCAGCACGGCGTCCGTGCCGTGGGCCAGCAGGTAGGCGTTGTTGTCCATCGGGCCGACCGACCTCGTGGTCAGCCGCAGCCCGGCACCGATCAGCATGGCCTCATGATCGCAGGGCGGGCGCCGGCCCGTCGGCGCCGTCGAGGTCGTCGGCCCCGGTCCGGCCCATCAGCCAGCCCCACAGGGCCGCGTCGCTGCCGGTCACGATGTGCCGGTCGGCGGCCGCGCCCAGGTCGCCGGTCAGCCCCGAGGTGCTCTCCAGGCGCAGGCCCGGCAGGTCGGCGTCCTGCGCGTGCCGGGACGTCGCCCACTGCAGCAGCCAGCGCGCGGACGCCGAGTCGAGGCGTCCGACGTCGAAGCCGCAGTCCAGGTCGAGGTGATGCACGATGATCTCGGACAGCCGCGCCATCGGCACCTGGGCCAGGGCCAGTTGCCGGCCGAACAGTTCGACCGGGGCCGACCAGTCCTCGACGGCGTCCATCGCCCGTTCGAGCCGGCCGGCCGAGGTGTCCAGGCAGATCTGCAGCTCCAGGCCGGTCATGCTCGACCCGCGCTCGATCCCCTCCGCGCGCAGGCCCTCGTCGGGATAGAGCCGGCTCTGCTCGCCGTCGACCGCCTCGGTGATCAGCCGGGCCAGCGCGTCGGCGTTGGACGCCAGGTGGGCCGCGACGTGGGCCCGTGACCAGCCCGGCAGCAGGCTCGGGCGGTTCCAGTCGGCGTCCGAGATGCCGATGGTGTCGCCGAGCAGGCGCTGGGTGGCCTCCTGGATCCTCTTCCGCAGCGTCTCCAGCGGGGCTGTGAACGTCTGCTCGGTCATGATGGCCACCCTACGGGGTGCCCCTCGACGGTGACGAGGCGACCACCTCGAGAACTGTCCGAGGGGGCGTCTAGCATGATCGCCGTGAATGAACGGCTGATCGTCCGGGGTGCGCGCGAGCACAACCTGCGCAACGTGAACCTCGACCTGCCGCGTGACGCGCTGATCGTGTTCACCGGGCTGTCCGGCTCGGGCAAGTCGTCGCTCGCCTTCGACACGATCTTCGCCGAGGGCCAGCGCCGCTATGTGGAATCGCTGTCCGCCTACGCGCGGCAGTTCCTGGGCCAGATGGACAAACCCGACGTCGACTTCATCGAGGGTCTGTCGCCCGCGGTGTCCATCGACCAGAAGTCGACCAGCCGCAACCCGCGTTCGACGGTGGGCACCATCACCGAGATCTACGACTACCTGCGGCTGCTCTACGCGCGCGCCGGCCGGCCGCACTGCCCGGTCTGCGGCGAGCCGATCGCCCGGCAGAGTCCGCAGCAGATCGTCGACCGGCTGCTGGCCCTGCCCGAGGGCACCCGGTTCCAGGTGCTGGCCCCGGTCGTCCGCGGTCGCAAGGGCGAATACCACGACCTGTTCCGGCAGCTCGCCACCCAGGGCCTGAGCCGGGTCCGGGTCGACGGCGAGATCCATCAGCTCACCGACCCGCCGACCCTCGACAAGCAGAAGAAGCACAACATCGACGTGGTGGTCGACCGGCTGGCGGTCAAGGCGTCCGCCAAGCAGCGGCTGACCGATTCCGTCGAGACGGCGCTCGGCCTGGCGTCGGGCGTCCTGGCGGTGGACTTCGTCGATCTGCCGGCCGACGATCCGAACCGGGAACGGCGCTACTCCGAGAAGCTGGCCTGCCCGAACGAGCACGACATCTCGATCGAAGAGCTCGAGCCGCGGCAGTTCTCCTTCAACGGCCCGTGGGGGGCCTGCCCGGCCTGTTCGGGGCTGGGCACCACCAGCGAGGTGGACGTCGAGCTGATCGTCCCCGACACCGGCAAGAGCCTGGCCGACGGCGCCATCTCGTGCTGGACGTCGGTCTACGTGGCCGGCTACTTCCAGACCCTGTTCAAGGCGCTCGCCGAGACCTACGACTTCTCGCTGGACGCCCCCTGGCGCGAGCTGCCCGAACGCGTCCGCACCCTGATGCTCAACGGGGTGAAGGGCACCGTCCAGGTGCACACCCGGTCCCGGCACGGCCGGGAGCACTCGTTCCGGGCCAAGTTCGAGGGCGCGGTGCCGTACATCAAGCGGCGGTTCAACGAGGCCGAGTCCGAGAACTCCCGCGAGCGTTTCGCCGGCTACATGCGCGAGGTGCCCTGCCCGACCTGCAAGGGCGCCCGGCTGAAGCCGTCGTCGCTGGCGGTGACGGTGAGCGGGCGCAGCATCGCCGACGTGTCCGCGATGTCGATCGACGAGGTCGCCGTCTTCATGCGGTCGCTGGAGCTGACCGCGCGCGAGGCCCAGATCGCCGAACGGGTGGTCAAGGAGATCAACGAGCGGCTCCGGTTCCTGCTCGACGTCGGTCTCGACTACCTGACGCTGTCCCGGTCGGCCGGCAGCCTGTCCGGCGGCGAGGCGCAGCGGATCCGGCTGGCCACCCAGATCGGCTCCGGCCTGGTCGGCGTGCTGTACGTCCTCGACGAGCCGTCGATCGGCCTGCACCAGCGCGACAACCGGCGGCTGATCGACACCCTGGTGCGACTGCGCGACCTGGGCAACACCCTGATCGTGGTCGAGCACGACGAGGACACCATCCGCACCGCCGACTGGGCGGTCGACATCGGCCCGGGCGCGGGGGAGCACGGCGGTCACGTGGTGGTCTCCGGTCCCGTCGCCGAGCTGTTCGCGCACCCCGACTCGCTGACCGGGGCCTACCTGTCCGGCCGCCGCAGCATCCCGATGCCCGGCAGCCGGCGTCCGCGCAGCGGGCGTGAGATCACCGTCCACGGCGCCCGCGAGAACAACCTGCGCGACGTGACCGTGTCGTTCCCGCTGGGCCAGTTCGTGGCGGTGACCGGGGTGTCGGGCTCGGGCAAGTCGTCGCTGGTCAACGGCATCCTGTACAGCGCGCTCGCCAAGCACCTGTACAGCGCCCGCGCGGTGCCCGGGCGGCACCGGGCGATCACCGGCATCGAGCACATCGACAAGGCGATCCACGTCGACCAGTCGCCGATCGGCCGGACGCCCCGATCCAACCCGGCCACCTACACCGGGGTCTTCGACAACATCCGCAAGCTGTTCGCCGAAACCCCCGAGGCGAAAGTGCGCGGCTACCAGCCCGGCCGGTTCTCGTTCAACGTCAAGGGCGGCCGCTGCGAGAACTGCTCCGGCGACGGCACCATCAAGATCGAGATGAACTTCCTGCCCGACGTGTACGTGCCCTGCGAGGTCTGCCACGGTGCCCGCTACAACCGCGAGACACTCGAGGTGCACTACAAGGGCAAGACCATCGCCGAGGTGCTCGACATGCCGATCGAGGAGGCGGTGGAGTTCTTCGCCGCCATCCCGGCGATCGCCCGGCACCTGCGCACGCTGGTCGACGTCGGTCTCGGCTACGTCCGGCTGGGCCAGCCGGCGACCACCCTGTCGGGCGGCGAGGCGCAGCGGGTGAAGCTGGCCAGCGAACTGCAGAAGCGGTCCACCGGTCGCACCATGTATGTGCTCGACGAGCCGACCACCGGCCTGCACTTCGAAGACATCCGCAAGCTGCTCGGCGTGCTGGGCCGGCTGGTCGACGCCGGCAACACCGTGGTGGTGATCGAGCACAACCTCGACGTCATCAAGACCGCCGACTGGGTGATCGACATGGGTCCCGAGGGCGGTTCCCGGGGCGGCCTGGTGATCGCCGAGGGCACCCCCGAGCAGGTGGCCGCCACCCCCGGTTCGCACACCGGCGAGTTCCTGCGGCCGGTGCTGCAGGGCCACCACGTCCCGGTGGCCGAACCGCCCGAGCCGCTGGTCGAGGTGCCGGCACCCGCGTCGCCGCGTCGCCGGCGTCGGGCGAGCTGACTCCACAGTCTATGAGGCTTGACTTATATAAGTAGACACGCAAATATAGGCGCATGCACGCGCTCGACATCCTGGGGGACCCGGTCCGCCGCCGGATCGTCGAGTTGCTCGCCCCCGGCGAGGCGTCCGCCGGTGAAGTCGGCACGGTCATCCAGGCCGAGTTCGGCATCTCGCAGCCGGCCGTCTCGCAGCATCTGCGGGTGTTGCGCGAGGCGGGGTTCGCACGCGTGCGTCCGGAGGGGACCCGGCGGCTCTACGCCCTCGATCCGGCCCCGTTCGCCGAGGCGGACGCCTGGCTGGCCGCCTTCCGCCGGTTCTGGGAGCCGCCGCTGGCGGCCCTCGGCACCGAACTGGCCCGCGGCCGGCGGGAACGCCGCCTGGCGGCCGAGCGGGCGGCCGGCGAGCCGGCGTCCGGGCCGGGGCGCCACGACAACGACAGCACCACGACCAAGGAGCATTGATGGATATCGCGAGCCAGATCGACGCGGTGAGCCGCGCGGTGAACGACGCCGAGCAGGACGGGGTGGAGGTGCGGGTGCAGACGCTCGCGCAGAGCTATCCGTCGCCGCTCGACGACGTCTGGGACGCCGTCACCAGCGCCGACCGGATCGGCCGCTGGTTCCTGCCGGTCGACGGCGACCTGGTCCTCGGCGGTCGCTACCAGCTGCAGGGCAACGCCGGCGGCACCGTCCTGGAGTGTGAGCCGCCGGACGCCTCCCGGGCCCGCTTCCGGGTGACCTGGGAGTTCGGTGGCGGGGTGACCTGGCTGACCGTCCGGCTGCGGGCGATGGACGCCGAGTCGACCCGCCTGGAGCTGGAACACGTGGCCCCGGTGGACGCGGTGCCCGAGGAACTCTGGAACGGCTTCGGTCCCGGCGCCACCGGCCTCGGCTGGGACGGCGGCCTGCTCGGCCTCAGCCTGCACCTGACGGCGCCCGAGCAGCGGCCGGAGGATCCGATGGCCTGGCAGCTGGGCCCCGAGGGGAAGCGGTTCAATCGGCTCGCCGCCGATCGCTGGGCGGACGCCCACGTCGCCTTCGGCGCCGACCCCGAGGCCGCCCGCGCGGCGGCGGACGCCGTCTACGCCGTCTACGTGGGCGAAGCGCCGATGTGAGTGCGATCCGGCCGTCGGAGGAGTCCAGTAGGGTCGGCGCCCATGGAGCCCGTGGTCATCGCCGCCATCTTCACCGCGCTCGGTGCGCTGGTCGGGTCCGGCGCGACGCTCGCCGTCGGCTGGTTCCAGTCGCGGGAGGCCCGCCGGGGACACCGGGAGGCGGCCGCCCTGGAGCAGCAATGGAGGAACGCGCACCAGGCGTCGGAGTGGCTGGTCAGCGAGGACGAGGCGGTGCGGCGCCTGGGCGTCGCCCACCTGCTCGAGATGGAGCAGTTCTGGGCCACCGACCCGCGGGTACGGGCCTTCGTCCACACCTCGCTGCGGTCGGCTCACGCGTCGGTCGCGGCCCAGGCGCAGCGGGTGTCGCTCGTCGTCCAGGCCCCCGGAACCCCTCCGCCGAGCCTCGAAGCGCCCCGTGGAATCGCGCCGAGACCGAACGTAGAATCGTCGCAGGGAGGTGCGCCATGAGCGACCGCAGGCTGCTGGTGTCGGATGCCGACATCGATATCGCGCGTCTGCTGGTCAAGCTCGACCGTCTCGACGGACGCGAGAGCGACCCGGCAACGCTTCGGATCGCCAACGCGACCGCCTTCGACGACGACGCCGACGACGATGCGGAGTACGACGTGGCCGACGACGTCGCCACCGAGAGCACCTTCGATGCGGTCGAGGTCACCGGGGCCGGGCCGAGCGAGGGTGTCAGGGCGGCGGGGCCGCGCTACGTGCTGCGTCGTCGGCCGTGGGTGAGGGTGCGCCCCAACCCGGCCGCCCCCGGCGTGCCGGCCTTCTGAGTCGCGCGGTTCGGGCCCGGATCGGGCCCGAACGTGTCGGTGCGGCGACCTATGCTGGCCGCCATGGCTGATCCGGAGAGCTACCGTCCGGCGACCGGCACCATTCCGACCCAGCCGGGCGTCTACCGGTTCAGCGACGCCGCCGGGCGGGTCATCTACGTCGGCAAGGCGGTCAACCTGCGGCAGCGGCTGACGTCGTACTTCGCCGATCCGGCGGCGCTGCACTTCCGCACCCGCACCATGGTTCGCACCGCCGCCGGCGTGGAGTGGACGGTGGTGCGCAACGAGCTCGAGGCGCTGCAGCTCGAATACACCTGGATCAAGCAGCACGACCCGCGGTTCAACGTGAAGTACCGCGACGACAAGTCCTACCCGTGGATGGCGGTCACCTGGTCGGAGGAGTTCCCGCGGGTCTTCGTGGGCCGCGGCAAGAAGCGCAAGGGCACCCGCTACTTCGGCCCCTACGCGCACGCCTGGGCGATCCGCGAGACCCTCGATCCGCTGCTGCGGGCGTTCCCGATGCGGTCCTGCACCAACGGGGTGTTCCGGTCGGCGGCGGCGTCCGGGCGGCCCTGCCTGCTCGGCTATATCGGCAAGTGCGCCGCGCCGTGCGTGGGCCGGATCGGGGCGGACGAGCATCGCGCCCTCGCCCAGGACGTCTGCGACTTCCTCGCCGGTCGCACCAACGAGCTGCTGCGCCGGTTGGAGCGGCAGATGCTGGAGGCGTCCGGCAACCTGGAGTTCGAGAAGGCCGCAGTGTTGCGCGACCAGCTGCATGCGCTGCGGCAGGCCACCGATTCCAACGCGATCGTGCTCGGCGACGGCACGGACGCCGACGTGATCGCGCTGGCCGAGGATCCGCTGGAGGTCGCCGTCCAGATCTTCCACGTCCGCGACGGACGCGTCCGCGGCCAGCGCGCCTGGGTGGCCGACCGCACCGACGACACCGAGACGGCCGGGCTGATCGAGACCTTCCTGCTGCAGCTGTACGCCGACGTCGACGGCACCGAGGTGCCGCCGGAGATCCTGGTTCCCGTCGTGCCGCCCACCGGCGGCCTGATCGCCGATCTGCTGACCGAGTCGCGCGGGGCCAGAGTGGTGGTCCGGACGCCGCGGCGCGGCGACAAGAAGACCCTGATGGAGACCGTCGCCCGCAACGCCGCCGAGGCGCTGGCGTTGCACAAGACCCGCCGGGCCAGCGACCTGTCCACCCGCAACCAGGCCCTGGAGGAGATCCAGGAGGCGCTCGCCCTGCCGACCGCCCCGCTGCGGATCGAGTGCTACGACGTCTCCCACCTGCAGGGCACCGAGATCGTGGCGTCCATGGTGGTCTTCGAGGACGGCCTGGCCCGCAAGAGCGACTACCGCCGGTTCGTCATCCGCGGCATCGACGGCTCCAACGACGTGGCCGCCATCCACGAGGTGATCACCCGGCGCTTCCGGCGCTACCTCGACGAACAGGCCGCGCCGACCGAGGACGGCCCGCTGCTGGTCGACCCGACCACCGGCGCCGCCCGCAAATTCGCCTACGCGCCGGGGCTGGTGGTCGTGGACGGCGGCGCGCCCCAGGTGGCGGCCGCGGTCCGGGCGCTGACCGAGTTGGGCATCGACGACGTCGCGGTGATCGGGCTGGCCAAGCGGCTGGAGGAGGTGTGGCTGCCTGGGGACGAGTTCCCGCTCATCCTGCCGCGCACCAGCGAGGGCCTCTACCTACTGCAGCGGGTGCGCGACGAGGCGCACCGGTTCGCCATCACCCACCATCGCGGACGCCGCAGCGCGTCCATGGTCGAATCGGTGCTGGACGCTGTCCCCGGCCTCGGCGAGGTGCGCCGCAGGACCCTGCTCAAGCACTTCGGTTCGCTGAAGAAGCTGCGTGCCGCCACCCCCGGGGAACTCGCCGAGGTGCCCGGCATCGGGCCGCGGCTGGCGGCGTCGATCGCCGAGGCGCTCGCCGCCCCGGTGCCCGAGGCGATCAACCTCACCACGGGCGAGGTGCTGGACGGGCCGACATAATGTCCCCCATGAGCACACCCGCCTCCGCGCTGCGCTTCGTGATCGTGACCGGTATGTCCGGTGCCGGTCGCCGCACGGCCTGCCACACCCTGGAAGATCTGGGCTGGTACGTGGTCGACAACCTGCCGCCGCAGCTGCTGCCCGGACTGGTCCAGATCGCCAAGGAGCGGGACTTCACCAAGGTGGCGGTCGGCCTCGACGTCCGCACCCGTTCGGCCTTCCAGCAGATCCCGTCCACCTTCGATGCCCTGGGCCGGGCCGGGGTGGTGCCGCAGATCCTCTTCCTGGACGCCGACGACGCCGCCATCGTGCGGCGCCAGGAGTCGGTGCGGCGTCCGTTGCCACTGCAGGGCGAGCACGGGCTGTTGGACGGCGCCGAGAGGGAGCGGCGGATGCTGGCCACGCTGCGCGCCTCCGCCGACCTGGTGATCGACACCTCGAACCTGAACGTGCACCAGCTGTCCGACCGGGTGGCCCACGCCTTCGGCGGCGACGACGATCCGGATCTGCTGTTCACCGTGATGTCGTTCGGCTTCAAGAACGGCATCCCGATCGATGCCGACATGGTCTTCGACGTGCGTTTCCTGCCCAACCCGCACTGGGTGCCCGACCTGCGTCCGCAGACCGGGCTGTCGCAGGCGGTGTCCGGCTACGTGCTCGCCCAGGACGGGGCGATCGACTTCCTCGACCACGTCGCCGACCTGCTCACCCTGATGAAGCCCGGCTACGTCCGCGAGGGCAAGCGGCTGGCGACGGTGGCCGTGGGGTGCACGGGCGGCAAGCACCGCAGCACCGCGATGGCCGAGGAACTGACCCGGCGACTGCACGCCCGCGAGGTCGCCGCCCAGGTCTTCCACCGCGATCTGGGCAAAGAGTGAGCGCCCGGCGCCGGTCGCCGAGGGTGGTCGCCTTCGGTGGGGGACACGGCCTCTCCGCCGCGTTGAGCGCGCTGCGCCACCTGACGCCCGAACTGACGGCGGTGGTCACCGTGGCCGACGACGGCGGCTCGTCGGGCCGGCTGCGCGAGGAATTCGACATCCTTCCGCCCGGTGACCTGCGGATGGCGCTGGCCGCGTTGTGCGCCGACGACGAGCTCGGCCGCACCTGGGCCGACGTGCTGCAGTCCCGGTTCGGCGGCGGGGGTCCGCTGTCCGGTCACGCGATCGGGAACCTGTTGATCGCCGGGCTGTGGCAGCGGCTGGCCGATCCGGTCGCCGGCCTGGACATGGTGGGCGCGCTGTTGCGCACCCAGGGACGGGTGCTGCCGATGGCCGCCGTCCCGCTGACCATCGAGGCCGACGTCGTCGGTTCCGACCCCGACCGCCCCGACGATCTGGCGGTGCTGCGGGGGCAGGCGACGGTGGCCAAGACCCAGGGCGACGTCCGCGCCGTCCGGCTGCTGCCCGCCGACCCGCCGGCCCGGGAGGAGTCGGTGGCGAGCGTGCTGGCCGCCGATCACATCGTCCTCGGGCCGGGTTCGTGGTTCACCTCGGTGATCCCGCACCTGCTGGTGCCCGACCTGGCCGAGGCGATCCTGACCACCCGGGCCCAACGCATCCTGACGCTGAACCTGGTGCCGGCCGACGAGACCCACGGCTTCCCGGCATCCCGGCACCTGGAGGTGCTCGCCGACCACTGTCCCCGGCTGCGCCTGGACGTGGTGATCGTCGACCCCAGCTTCGCGGCCGGCGACGGCCCGCTGGAGAAGTTCGCCCGTTCGTTGGGGGCCCGCCTGGTGGTGGAGAATGTACGGATGCGCGACGGTTCGCCGCGGCACGATCCGCACCGCCTGGCGGCGGTCTACGCCGAACTCATGCAGCAATGACCCCTCGAACCGACCCCCGATACCGGTAAGGAAGAACCCATGGCGATGACGCAGCAGGTCAAAGCGGAACTGGCCACCGTGCAGGTGACCAAGCCCGCCTGCCGCCGCGCCGAGGTGGCGGCCACCCTCCGGTTCGCCGGCGGCCTGCATCTGGCCGGCGGTCGCATCGTGGTCGAGGCCGAACTCGACACCGGTGCCGCCGCCCGCCGGCTGCGGACCGCCATCGCCGACCTGTTCGGCTTCACCTCCGAGTTCGTGGTGGTCACCTCGTCGGGGCTGCGCCGCGGCACCCGCTACATCGTCCGGCTGATCCGCGACGGCGAGTCGCTGGCCCGGCAGACCGGCCTGATCGACAATCGCGGACGCCCGGTGCGCGGCCTCCCGGCGGCCATCGTCAGCGGCGGCCTGGACATCTCGGTGGCCGGCTGGCGGGGAGCCTTCCTGGCCCACGGGTCGCTGACCGAGCCGGGGCGTTCGATGGCCCTGGAGGTGACCTGCCCCGGTTCGGAGGCGGCGCTGGCCCTGGTCGGTGCCGCCCGCCGGCTGGGCATCGCGGCCAAGGCCCGCGAGGTCCGCGGCGTCGACCGGGTCGTCATCCGCGACGGCGACGCGATCGCCGCGATGCTGACCCGGCTCGGCGCCCACCAGTCGCTGCTGGCCTGGGAGGAGCGCCGGATCCGGCGCGAGGTGCGGGCCTCGGCGAACCGGCTGGCCAATTTCGACGACGCCAACCTGCGTCGTTCGGCGCGGGCCGCGGTGGCCGCCGGTGCCCGGGTGGAGCGGGCCCTGGAGATCCTCGGCGACGACATTCCCGAGCACCTCAAGGTGGCCGGCCTGCTGCGGCTGGAGAACAAGCAGGCGTCGCTCGAGGAACTCGGACAGCTGCATCAGCCGCCGCTCACCAAGGACGCCGTGGCCGGCCGGATCCGCCGGCTGCTGGCCACCGCCGACAAGCGGGCCACCGAACTGGGCATCCCCGGCACGGAGGCCAACCTCTCCCGCGAGATGCTCGACGATCGGGACTGATCCGACGGCGTCCGCGACCGATCCGGCGTCCGTCTCGTGACCCGGCTGCCCAGCGATCGAAACTGGGTTTGCCTTCCACCCTCCACGCGGGGCCTTTTTCTGTAGTGTGGTGGCCGTCCACCCTTGCCTGTGCCTGAAAACAGGCAAACACTCAACGAAGGGGAACCATCACATGACGGTGAAGGTTGGTATCAATGGTTTCGGTCGGATCGGCCGCAACTTCTTCCGTGCGCTGACGGCGTCCGGAGCCGACATCGAGGTCGTCGGCGTCAACGACCTGACCGACAACAAGACGCTGGCCCACCTGCTGAAGTACGACTCGATCCTGGGCCGCTTCCCCGGCGAGATCAGCTACGACGACGAGTCGATCACGGTCAACGGGCACAAGATCCTGGCGTACGCCGAGCGCGATCCGAAGAACCTGCCGTGGGGCGAGATCGGCGCCGACGTCGTGATCGAGTCCACGGGCTTCTTCACCGACGCCACCAAGGCCAAGGCCCACATCGAGGCGGGCGCCAAGAAGGTCATCATCTCCGCTCCGGCGAAGAACGAGGACATCACGGTCGTCGTGGGTGTCAACGAGGGCGACTACAACCCCGAGACCGACGTCGTCATCTCGAACGCGTCCTGCACCACCAACTGCCTCGCGCCGGTGGCCAAGGTGCTGCACGAGACCGTCGGCATCACCAAGGGATTCATGACGACGATCCACAGCTATACGGGCGATCAGCCGACGCTGGACACGATGCACAAGGATCTCTACCGCGCCCGCGCCGCGGCGCTGAGCATGATCCCCACCTCGACCGGCGCCGCCAAGGCGGTGGGTCTGGTGCTGCCCGAACTCGACGGGCGGCTCGACGGGGTGGCGATCCGGGTGCCGACGCCCAATGTCTCGGCGGTGGATCTGACCTTCGAGGCCTCGCGGCCGACGACTGTGGACGAAATCAACGCCGCCCTCAGCGCCGCCGCCGCCAGCGGCCCGCTGAAGGGCATTCT
>JAANMX010002961.1_pt1 | contig 15743 bp, 13 predicted proteins | sample 7279681 | NCBI WGS metagenome assembly JAANMX01 (sample SAMN14094542, study PRJNA606508) | bioreactor metagenome | isolation source: A lab-scale SPAN reactor treating ammonium-rich wastewater day 351 | place: Ireland: Galway | collected 2018-01-01
CCGCCAACCTGTCGGCGACGGCCACCGTCTCGGCCGACCAGCGTTACCTGCGTCTGCACCTTGCGCCGGTGTTCCGGGGCGGGAGCGGCGCCCTTGCGCGAGGGAACTTCAACACGCCGGTCATTCCCGGTGGAACGACTCCCTGAGTCCGGTCCTCCTTGCAGTAACCTGCTAACGCCACACCGGCCCGCGGCACCACCCCGCGGGCCGGTTCGTTGCTGCGTGGAGGGAGAGCCCACGTCTTGATGGTCCAAGCCCAGTCAACCATTTGAGGAGCGAGGTCAGCAGGTAGAAGGTTCCCTCGTGGAGCCCTTCGACACCAATCGAGAGAAGCTGCGGCGAGGGGGAAAGAGACCGTCCGTCTCGCCGAAACGTCTGTCTTGACCGAGGAAGCCGGGACGCTTACAAGGGTTTGCCGTGGGATGTTGTTTCCCACTCTGCCCGACCGCCAAGCCGGCTGAACCGCACCCGGCCAGGCGGACCCTACCCAGCGGACCTGGCCGCGGGGACGACCCCGGCCGGAAAGGACGACCCATGAAACGGCAGGCAATTGCTGCCTGGGGAGCGCTTCCCGCCCTCCTGTTCGTTGGCCTGTCCCACGCCCGCGCGGAGTCCATCTCCTGGTCCTACTCGTGGACGGTCAATCCAACCGCGGTGACCTCCAACGATGGTTCCCTCGGGAAGGTGACGTTCCTGCCCAGCGCGGGCGGCCCGATCATCGGCTCGCTCGACTCCGGGGACGGCGTCCTCGCTGCCACCCTGGAGGCCACCGCCCCCGCCGCCGGCACCGCCGTCTTCACGAACCGGGGGTACGACCTGGCCATGCATCTGACGGACAACGCCTCGAACGCCTCGACCGCCCTGACGTTTTCCGGCGCGCTTAGCGGCGGGCTCGGCGGGAACGATGCCCTCACCAACAGCTTCCAGGGTCTGACCAGCAAGTCGGTCACCCTGGGCGCGAACCAGTACACCGTGACCGTCGGCCTGTTCGTCCCGCCGCTTCCGGAAGTCTCGGGGCGCCTCGGGGCGAATGTCACCGTCACTGCTTCGGGGAAGAGCGTGCCTCCCCCGGTCGCGAGCGTTCCGGAGCCGTCGGCCCTCCTGCTGGGCTGGGGCGGCGCGTCTCTCGCCGGCGCGTGGGCGTGCTGGTGCAGGAGTCGGACCCGGCGCGAATCGCTGCAGTCGGCCTGAGCGCCGGACGGCAACTCACGCGACGGGAAGGGCGAGCGGAGGGCGTCAGCCACCAACAGGGGACTGACGCCCTCCGCTCGTCCTGGCCCGTGCGCGCTCTCACTTCTCCTTCTGCCCTTCGCCCTCGAGCGCTCCCGGCATCGCACCATGCGGGTGTTCGCAGGCGTTGGGAGCGAGCAGGTAGCGCGGCTTTGGCTCGGGGAACGGGACGGCGAGGGCAGACGGCCGTTTCTGCAACTCGGTCCGGTACTCGAGAATCACCGTCTTCTGGGCGATGGTCTCCTCGACCTCCTTGACGAACGGGATCTGGACGACGATCTCGCGCTCGACCGGCTCGGTGTAGAAGACCGTGTCCTTGACGGTCCGGACCTCGGTGCAGGGCTTCATGATGGTGATCGGGTGGCCGGTCGAGGGACACACGTCGGTGCAGGGCTTCATGATCGTGACCGGAATCGCGCGCGACACGACGCGCGACTTCACCACCATCTCGACGATCTTGCACTTCTCGGACCGATATGCCACCGCCAGGCCCGGCCGCTTCTGCTCGGTGACGATCTCGCGCGGGACGAGGACGGTGATCGGGACGTCACGCTCCATCCACAGGATCTTGAGGCCCATGTGCTCGCCGTGGTGGCAGTCCAGCGAGGGCACGGGGGCGATCGGCTCGGGCGGCGGGACGGGCTCGACACTCGGCGGGAGTTCCTTCGGCGGAGGGACTGGCTCCTGGGCGGTCCCGGACCACGCCCACGCCAGCACGCCAAACGTCACCAGCGGCACAATCGCTTTCTTCATGTCGGGTGTCCTTTCCCTCATTTGGGGGCCGGTCAGCGCTGTCCGAGCCGCGCACGCAGCGTAGCGGCGTGCGCGGCTCGGACAGCATCTGCCGGACCGTATCTCAGGTGCGCGGCGACCTCGTTCCCGCGCGCGTGGTTTCGCGGCCCGGCGGCGTCGCGAGGCCGGGCTTCCCTCTACCATTTCGTTCGCGAAGCGGACGCGCGCTGAGGGAAGCGGACGCGAAACACTGCCCATGCCCCGCGTCTGCTCATTCGTCCCGCGTGCCCGTCAGCGCTGGCGCAACCGTCAGCGGCCTTTTCGCACGCCTGCACGGACAAAGAGGTACGCGCGCCGATGGGACGTGCAGGACTTGTTCAATCACCAGGGGGCGGTTAGCCTGACGGACACTCCCCGCGAAGGGGGAGGAGGGGAGGGTGTGCCTCGACAGCAGGAACCACAAACCCACGGAGCCAACCATGAGCGCACGGTCGTTTGTCGTCGGTCTCGTCGCCTGCGCGGCCCTCGGACTGCTGGGCCTCTCGCTGTCCCGGGACAGGGCGCCGGCCCAGCAGGCGCCGGCGAAGGTGAAGTGGGAGTACTGCACGCTCTTTCAGACGGCCACCCTGGCAGAGGAGGGGAGCACGTTCCGGGTCGTCCTTCCCGACCGCGTCCACGAGGGCAAAACCTACAAGGAGATCGGGCAGAAACTGGGGATGAGGAACGCGCCGGACGCGCCGACCGACCTGCTCAATGCGCTCGGTGCCGACGGGTGGGAACTCACTACCCAGGTCGATAACATCCGCGAGAACGGCCTGCTGCGTACCTGGACGTTCCGGCGTCCGCGGTGATGCCGCGTTCCGGAGCCGCGGTGTCGGTGCGGGGTCACTGGCCGTCGCGCGGCGCGACCGGATCCTGGGACCGCGTGGGGTTCGTCTGGCGCAACTCGGCCAGGAACGTCAGCGGCAAGGTGACGACGTCGCCGACCAGCGACAGCGGCATGTCGAGGACGGAGCAGGTTGCGCTGACGACCGCCTCGGCCGGGTTTCCCGGGCCGCCCTCCTGGCCGACCTCGCCGGCGCACTCCTGGACGACCTCCATGTCCAGCCGCACCCCGCCGAAGACGCGCTGCTGGTCGGCCGGCCGACCGAGGTTCGCCACCGTGCCGCAGCCGCCGAGCCAGACGGCGGCCCCCGCCAGCGCCGCCAGGGCACTCGTCCTTGCCATACCCGCCCCTCCAGAAAAGCCGAGAGGGGCGGAGTGTAACGCCGGGCCGAGAAAGGTCAAGGCGAGATTCGGTTCGCGGCGCGGACCGGGTACGATCGCCCGGCCCCTGCACCAGCCGATGGTGCAAATCCCGGCGCGGGTGATATAAGGGGAGCGGAATCAAGGAAGGGAGGCGAACCATGTCCCACGAGCCCGCTCTGACCCTGCCGCCCGCGTGGCAGGAGATCCTCACCCGCGTCGAGCAGGCGCTGGCCGCCGCCGTCGCGGCCGCGGCCCGCCGCGAGGACGCGCTGGGTGCCGCCGAACCGCCCACCGAGGCCCATCACCCGGACCTGGCCGGCGGCCTGGCCCGGTTCGCCGAGCGGTTGCACGGCCTGGGCCTGCACGGCGAGCGCGCGGCCCATACGGTGGCGGAGGCCGACGGCGCCCTCGCGGCCGGCGAGGACGCGCTGCGAGCGTGGTTCCAGAACGCCGAGGCGGTCCGGCGCAAACTGGCGGGGTGGGCGGGCCGACCGTAGGATAAGCGCGTGTGCATGTCACCGCCTTTCCTGCGGAGGTCGCGCCATGCCCCAGTTCGCCGTCATCCTCCCCGCCGCCGGCCAGTCGTCCCGCTTCCACGAGAAGGAGAAGAAGCCGTTCGCGAACCTCGACGGCCGCGCCGTCTGGCTGCGCACCGCCGAGCACTTCGTCACCCGCAAGGACGTCGCCCAGGTGATCGTCGTCGTGGCGAAGGGCGACCAGGAACTGTTCCGCCGGCGCTACGGCGCCAACCTCGCGTTCCTGAACGTGCGGATCGCCGACGGCGGGGCCGAGCGCTTCGAGTCGATCGCCAACGCCCTCGCCCTGCTCCAGCCGGACGCCGAGTTCGTTGCCGTCCATGACGCCGTCCGCCCGTGCGTCACCGAAGCTCTCATCGACGCCGTTTTCGCGAAGGCCGCCCAGACCGGGGCGGCCCTGCTCGCGGTCCCCGTCACCGACACCGTCAAGGAAGTCAACGCCCAGCACCAGGTGCAGGCCACCCGGCCGCGCCAGGGGCTGTGGCTCGCCCAGACGCCCCAGGTTTTCCGCCGCGACTGGCTGCTCGACGCCTACGCCAACCGGGCGAAGCTGGGGGCGGACATCACCGACGACGCCCAGCTGGTCGAGGCGGCCGGCCATCCGGTCCACGTCGTCGAGGGGACGGCGGCGAACCTCAAGATCACAACCAGCGCTGACCTGCTCCTCGCCGAGGCCGTCCTCAAGGCGCAGCCGAAGCCGAAACCGAGCGGCCCGATCCATCCCTTCGCCGAGGAAGAGATGTGGGGCGGGCGTCCGTGAGCGGTCCCAGGACGTGCCCAAAGCCCACGGGTGGCGTCCCGTGGGGGAAGTCTCCGGCGCTTCCGCCACGGGACGCCACCCGTGGGCCTGGCAACGGCTCCCTGCACAACATCCTTCTTGAACTTGCACCAGGGGCGTAGGATAGCCCCGCGCCTTGTTCGCGATCCGCTAGAGACGGTCGGGTTCTTCCCTCCTCTCTCCTCACGGAAGAGGGGAGCAGGGGAGCAAGATCCGTCAGACCTCGGAGGGAGAACGACATGCCCGCGAAAAACCGCTGCCTGCTCGTGGTCGCCCTCGCCGGCGCCGTGCTCGTCCACGGCCGGCCGGCGTCGGCCCAGGAAAAGAAGGCCCCACGGCCGAATATCGTTCTGATCATGGCCGACGACATGGGCTACTCCGACATCGGCTGCTACGGCGGCGAGGTCCGCACGCCCAACGTGGACCGACTGGCGAAGGGCGGCCTGCGCTTCACCAACTTCTTCAACACGGCCCGGTGCTGTCCGACCCGCGCCAGCCTGATGACCGGCCTCTACCCCCACCAGGCCGGCGTCGGCCACATGACCCAGAACCGGAAGCGTCCCGGCTATCAGGGAGAACTCAACCGTACCAGCGTCACCATCGCCGAGGTGCTCCGCCTGTTCGGGTACTCCCCGTACATGGTCGGCAAGTGGCACCTGACCGGGGACGGCCGCATGAAGGAGCCGAACAACAGCTGGCCCCTCGGACGCGGGTTCGAGCGCTTCTTCGGCACGATCAGCGGCGGCGGCAGCTACTACCGGCCGGGAACCCTGACCCGCGACAACCAACCCCTCGAAGCGCCGGCGAAGGGGTTCTACTACACCGACGCCATCAGCGACCACGCGGTCCAGTTCATCGCCGACCACCGCCGGAAGCAGAAGGACGATCCCTTCTTCCTGTACGTCGCCTACACCTCGCCGCACTGGCCGCTGCACGCCCTCAAGGAGGACGTGGCTCGCTACCGCGACGTTTACAAGAAGGGCTGGGACGTGCTCCGGCGCGAGCGCCACGAGCGGATGAAGAAACTCGGCATCGTCGATCCGAAATGGGTTCCCTCGCCGCGCGACAAGGAGATCCCGGCGTGGGACAGTCTGAGCGCCGCGCAGAAGGGCGAGATGGCCCACAAGATGGCGGTCTACGCCGCTCAGATCGACCGCATGGACCAGGGTATCGGCCGCATTTTGGCGGCGCTGAAACAGACCGGGGCGGAAGACAACACGCTGGTTCTGTTTCTGGCGGACAACGGCGGCTGCGCCGAGGGCGGACTGTTCGGGTTCGAGCGCCAGCCGGGCGGGGTGGTCGGCGAGGACAGTTCGTTCGCCAGCTACGGGCAGTGCTGGGCGTGGCTGTCGAGCGCCATCTTCCGCCTGTACAAGCACTGGGTCCACGCTGGCGGCGTCTCGACTCCGCTGATCGCCTACTGGCCGCGCCACATCGGGGAGCAGGGAGCGCTCCGCCGCCAGCCGGGCCATCTCATCGACGTCATGGCGACCTGCATCGACGTCGCGGGCGCCCGGTATCCGGCGGAATACAAGGGAAACCGGATCACGCCGCTGGAAGGCAAGAGCCTCGTCCCCGCGTTCGCCAACAAGGCGATCGAGCGCGAGGCGATCTACTGGGAGCACGAAGGGCACCGGGCCGTCCTTGCCGGGAAGTGGAAGCTCGTCTCGCTGAAGCGCGCAGGCGGCTGGGAACTGTACGACATCGAGGCGGACCGGACCGAGACGAACGACCTGGCCGCGAAGCACCCCGAGCGGGTGAAGACTCTGGACGCAATGTGGGAGAAGTGGGCCGAGCGGGCACACGTCAAGCCGTGGCCGCCCGCAGTGGAGAAGAAGAAGGCCAAGTAGGCCCACGGGACGCCACCCGTGAACCTTCGATCTCCGTGCAGGGCACGATTTTCCTTGTGACTCGCCCGCTCCGCAGATAAGATCGTAACATACTCCAGGATGCTCCTCGGCCCTCCCGCGAGTGAAGGGAGCTGCTCATGCCCGAATTCAAGGTCGCCTGCCCGCAGTGCCAGGCACCCCTCCGCTCCAGCAAGCCGATTCCGGCCGGCCTGAAGGTCAAATGCCCCCGCTGTGGGCTGCAGTTCAACACGCCGCACACCAACGGCGCCGGCGGGGCGCACCCCGTACCTCCGGTCGCCGCCGGCGCGATCCTGGCCGGGGTTCCGCTGGCCGGTCCGGCCGTGCCGCCCGGCACCGCCGCCCGTCCAGGCGCCATTGCCGCCGGTGTGCCAGGCGTGGCGCCAATCATCCCGGTCGGCGGTCCTGGCGGCGTCCACCCCGGACAGCCCCTGACGGCGGGGCCGGCGAACCGGGGGAAAGCGCTCGCGATTATCCTCGGCGGGTCGGCCGCCCTTCTGCTGGTCGTCGTCGTGGTCGTGGTGCTGGTCTGCTTCTCCGGAGGGGGGCCGACCGAGCCGATAGCCTCGGAGCCCGCCGCACCGAACCCCGGGTGGAACCTGCCGCCGCAGCCGCCGGGGAAGAAAGGCCCCCCGCCCGCGCTGATCGTCCTGCCGAAGGAGGAGCAGGAGAGGGTCGATGCCGTGGTCAAGAAAGGGGTCGATTTCCTGCGCGAACGCCAGAACCCGGCCAACGGCACCTGGGGGGGTGGGCCGCCCCTCGGCGTTACCTGCCTGGCTGCCTTGACCCTGGTGGAGACCGGCGCCGCGCCCGCCGACCCGGCGGTCCAGAAGGCCGCCCAGTACGTGCGCGCCACCGCGGAAAACCACAACACCGGCCACGACGTCTATGAGATCTCGCTGGCGATCCTGTTCCTCGACAAACTGAACGACAAGGCGGACAGCCAGCTAATCCGGAACCTCACCCTCCGACTGGTGGCCGCTCAGACCCCACAGGGCGGCTGGCACTACGGGGCGCCGCCGCTGCGGAAGGAAGTGAGCGACCAGCTCTACCACCTGCTCAAGGATCTTTACAAGCTGACGCCGGAGGAGATCCTCCGCGACCAGGAGCGGATGAGAGCAATGCCCCCGCAGCTGCGCAACCTCGCCGTCCTGCGGCCGGAGGCGAACCAGCCCCAGGGCGACGGGTTCTGGCGGAACGGCGGCGACAACTCCAACACCCAGTTCGCCATCCTCGCCCTGCTCGCCGCCCGCCGGCACGACATCCCGCTCAACAAGACCCTCTCGCTGATCGTCAAACGGTTCCGCGGCTCGCAGAACTTCGATGGCAGCTGGAACTACTCCGGTAACGCCAACGTCCTGCAAGTTCCGAGCATGACGTGCGCCGGCCTGCTCGGCCTGGCGGTCGGATTCGACGTCGATGACAAGGTCCATCGCGGCAAACCGACGGACGACGAGCAGGTCAAAAAGGCTCTCAAGCACGTCTCCAACTTCATCGGCGACCCGAACGATCCGAATCTCCAGATGCAGATCCTGTACTACATGTGGTCGGTCGAGCGGGTCGGGGTGCTGTACCAGCTCAAGGACATCGAGGGCAAGCAGTGGTATCAGTGGGGGGTGAAGGTGCTGGGCAAGCACCAGCACCCGAACGGGAGCTGGCAGAGCGGTGGGCCGGGCGCGACGGACATCGTGGACACCTGCTTCGCCCTTCTGTTCCTGCAGCGCGCCAACCTCGCGCAGGATCTCACCGACAAGCTGATGCAACTGAACAACCTGCCGGCCGCCGGCGGCCGGCCCCCAGGGCTGAAGAACTAGGTCCACGCGCTTCCGGCGCCGTCGGACCAGCCCGGCGCTGGCGCTCCGGGCTGGTCCGACGGCGCCGGTTTCAACACCATGTCTGACGTCGCAGCCACCGCCAGCAAGATCATCGCCAACGTCGAGAAGGTCATCGTCGGCAAGCGACAGCAGCTGATCCTGTCGCTGGTGACGTACTTCTGTGAGGGGCACCTGCTACTGGAGGACGTGCCCGGCGTCGCCAAGACGATGCTCGCCCGCGCCCTGTCGCGCAGCGTCGGCGCCACCTTCAAGCGGCTGCAGTGTACGCCCGACCTGCTGCCGACCGACGTGACCGGGGTGTCGATCTTCAACCAGAAGACGACGGAGTTCGAGTTCCGCCCCGGACCGATCTTCGCGCAGATCGTCCTGACGGACGAGATCAACCGCGCCACGCCGCGCACTCAGTCGGCCCTGCTGGAGGCGATGGGCGAGCGGCGCGTCACGGTGGACGGGCAGACGCACACCCTCAAGCCGCCGTTCTTCCTCATCGCCACCCAGAACCCGGTCGATCACGAGGGGACGTTCCCGCTGCCGGAGGCCCAGCTCGATCGCTTCCTGGTCCGCCTCAGCCTCGGCTACCCGACCCTCGACGAGGAGGGGCGGATGCTGGAGCGGCTGCAGCGCGCCCACCCGATTGACGACCTGTCGCCCGTGGTTTCCGCCGCCGACGTGCTGGCCTGCCAGCAGACAGTACGCGAGGTGTACCTCGACGAGAAGGTGCGCCGCTACCTGCTGCAGATCGTGCAGGCGACGCGCGAACACCCGGACGTGTCGCTCGGCGGCAGCCCGCGGGCGTCGATCGCCCTGTTCCGCACCGGCCAGGCGCTGGCCGCGATCGCCGGGCGCGACTTCGTCCTCCCGGACGACATCAAGCGCATGATCCTGCCGGTACTGGGCCACCGGCTTATCCTCAAGCCTGAGAGCCGGCTGCGGCGCGTCACGCCAGCGACCGTGCTCAACGACATCGTCGCGGAGATCCCCGTGCCGGCGCTGAAGGCGCTGACCGCTGACCGCTCCTCATGAAATGGTTTCTCGGCGCCGCCCTGGTTCTGTTCGTGGCCCTCGTCCTCGAGACGGGGCTGCTGGCGTATGCCATGTACGTCCTGCTCGGCGTCATGGTGGTCAGCCGCTTCCTGGCCCGGTCGTGGACGGAGAACCTGTCGGCCGAACGGCGCTGCGATCGGCAAACGGCGGAGGTCGGCGACGAGGTGGCGGTCGCGATCGTGGTGCGCAACGCCGGGGCGCTGCCGGTGCCGTGGGTACTGCTGGAGGACATGCTGCCCGCCCGGGCGCTGGTCGAGGGCCGAGCCCGGCTGCGCGTCCGCAAGAAGCGCGTGCGTCTGGCCCTGATCTGGGGCCGCGGTTGCGTCGAGCTGGACTACCGCGTCGAATTCAGGATGCGCGGCTACTACCAGATCGGGCCGCTCGTGCTGGAGAGCGGCGACCTGTTCGGGCTGCACCGGCGCTACCGGGTCGGGACGGCGCCGCAGTTCGTGCTGGTGTATCCGCAGGTGGTGCCGCTGGAGGGGTACGACCTGGCGTCGCGCCGGCCGGTCGGCGAGATCCGGCTGACGCACCGGCTGTACGAGGATCCGACCCGCATCGCGGGCGTGCGCCAGTACGAGGCGGGCGACCCGCTCAATCGCGTCCACTGGCGCGCCACGGCGCGCACCGGGGTGCTGCACAGCAAGCTCTATGAGCCGTCGGTGATCGCGGGGTTGACGGTGCTCCTGGACCTGCACGCAGCGAGTTACCCGGCGCGCGGCGAGCCGTATCGGTCGGAGCTGGCCGTCACGGCGGCGGCGTCGCTGGCCCATGCGGTTTATCAGATGGGGCAGCAGGTCGGGCTGGTGACGAACGGCCGCGACGCGGCGGACCGCATCCGCCAGGAGGGCTGGACCCACGACTACCGCACCCGCGACGCGGCCCTCGCCAGCGCGGCGATGGCGGAGGAGAGCGATCGGTTACAGCCGCTGGTGGTCGAGACGCGCCGCGGGCCGGAGCAGTTCCACCGCATCCTGGAGACGCTGGCCCGCGTAGAGCTGACGGACGGGCTGACGGTGCCGCAACTGGTGGTCGAGACGGCCAGCCGGTTACCGCGCGACGCGACTGTGGCGGCGGTCCTCGGCGAGGTGACCGCCGAGACGGCGCTGGCGCTGGGGAACCTGAAACGCCGTGGGTACGCGGTCACGGCGCTGCTCGTCATCTTCGGCGAGGAGAAGCAGGAGGCGGCGTTGGCACGACTGCTGGCCGAGGGGATCGACGTGCGCGACGTGCATGACGAGGCGAGCCTCGCCGTCGCGTGTCGCCGGCAGGTGCTGCGGTAAGGCGAGTTCAGCCGTCGGTTCGCGCGGGATGAGGCGGTGGGCGGGTGCGCGGGTGGATTGTTCCCGGAAATTGCTTGACAACATAAGTAATGAGTCTAACATGCATTAATCTGTTTTTAGCCCACTCCGTCCGGTCCGGAACAGGTAACGACTGCATCCGACGGGGTTTTGGGAAACTGAAGGAGTGCCGAGTATGTCCTCGCAACCGCGTCGTCGTCGCCTGGAAGTCGAAGACATCGGCGATGTGACCGTGGTGAATTTTACCGACAAGAAAATCCTCGACGAACAGAACATCCAGATCATCGGCGAGCAGCTCTTCAGCCTCGTCGATGAGCTGGGCCGCCGCAAGCTGGTTCTCAACTTCGGCAACGTCGAGTACCTCTCCAGCGCAGCCCTGGGCAAGTTCATCACTCTGAATAAAAAGGTCAACGCGGCAGGCGGACGCCTGGTGCTGTGCAACATCGATCCGCAGATCTACGAGGTCTTCGAGATCACAAAACTGAACAAGTTGTTCAACATCCAGAAAGAGGAGCAGGCCGCCCTGCAGGCGTTCTAACCCGGTTGGTCCCCCTGACCGTCGGGCCGGCCCGACGAATCCCGGGTGCCCCGCGTGCCGCCGGCTGAAGCAACCTAACCAGGGATTTCCACTCTCGTCACTTACTTGTGGAAACTCCTGATGTGTTGCCGGTCGCTGCTGATGGAGAGACGGAGGAAAGGAACTTCTCGGTCAGGCGCTGAGTCCGCGGTGGAGGATCCCGTGGGGCGTGCGAGGGGGTTACCCTCTCCAGCCAACAGCTTCGACCACAGGATTGTGGCCGAATTTCAGGAGGTGGCCTTCTGTGCCTGATGCACTCCTTCGTTGCGAGAATGGCTTCATGCACGAACCTAACCCCGCCGGGGTTCTGGAAGTCATCATTCCCAGCGACCCGGCCGAAGCTCGTCGTGTCCAGGAAGAGATCGAACGTGCTCTTCAGTCCCATCGCTTCGACGATCGCGACATCTTCAGTATCAAGCTGGCCCTCGAAGAGGCCCTGGTGAACGCCATCAAGCACGGCAACCAGTTCGATCGGGGCAAGAAGGTCCGTATCACCTACCGGGTGAATACGGAACGCTTCGACATCCAGATCATCGACGAGGGACCGGGGTTCGACCTCGAAGATGTGCCCGACCCGATGTCCGCCGAGAATCTCGAACGCCCCTGCGGCCGCGGCCTGCTGCTGATGCGTCACTACATGACCGACGTGGTCTTCCACCCGCCAGGCAACCGCGTTACCATGTGCAAGGTGCGCAACGGCACCGCCAAGAAACCTTGATCCTGCCCCGCTGCGCGGGAAGAACCAGGAAACCAGGAACCAAACAACTCCGTGCTCGGTGGCAGCTGCGGTGGCTACCAGCCGCGAGCGCCAGCGCGCGCTGGCGCTCGCGACTGGTCGTTCAAGCAGCTGCAACGAACCAGCGGGCTGTTTGGTTCCTGGCTTCCTGGTTCTTTCTCCATTGCGGGTTGGGAACGTGGATTGAACCGGGGATCGACCATGGATGACGGCCAGCCAATCGCGACCGCCAAGCGGGTGATGGAGCAGTACCACCAGGCGCGCGCGCGCCACCCCGGCATGCTCCTGCTGTTCCGCATGGGCGACTTCTACGAACTCTTCTACGAGGACGCCGAGGTCGTGTCGCGGGTGCTGGGCCTGACCCTGACCAGCCGCGACAAGGTCATCCCGATGGCCGGGTTCCCGCACCACGCCCTGGAGAATCACCTCCGCAAGCTCCTCCACGCCGGCCACCGCGTCGCCATCTGCGACCAGGTCGAGGACGCCTCGGCCGCCAAGGGGCTCGTCCGCCGCGAGGTCACGCGCGTCGTCACCCCTGGCACCGTCACCGAGGACGACCTGCTCGACCCGCGGCGGTCGAACCACCTCGTCACCCTCACCTACGCGGCGTCTCGGGGCCGGACGGGCGGCGCCGGAAACGGCCGCGGGCCGGTCGTCGGAGCCGCGTGGGTGGAGCTGTCCACCGGGCAGTTCCACGCGGCCGACCTCTCCTGGCAGCGGCTGGCCGACGAGCTGGGGCGGCTGGCCCCGTCCGAGTGCCTGGTGGCCGAGTGCGAGCAGACGCGGTTCGCCGAGTTCCTGCGCACCGCCGCGCCGAACGTCATGCTCACGCCCCGGCCCGACTGGACGTTCGAGGCCGACTCCGCCCGCGCTGCCCTCTACCACCACTTCCACGTCACCACCCTGGCCGGGTTCGGGTTCGACGACGGGCAGCCGTGCCTCGCCGCGGCCGGCGCGCTGTTGCTGTACGTCCAGGAAACCCTCAAGGCCGACCTGACGCACCTGACGCGCCTGCGTCCGTACCGCCAGGACCAGTACCTGCTGCTCGACGAGGTGACGCGCCGCAGCCTGGAGCTGACGCGCACCCTGCGCGAGGGCGGGCGCGACGGGTCGCTGCTGTCGGTGATCGACCGGACCGTTACCCCGATGGGGGCGCGGCTCCTGCAGGAGTGGGTGACGGCGCCGCTGGCGGACGCCGGGCGCATCGCGGGCCGGCTGGACGCAGTCGGCGAGCTGGCGGCCGAGCACGGGCTACGCCAGGAGCTGCGCGAGACGCTCGACGGGACAACCGACCTGCAGCGCCTGACGGCGCGCGCCAGCACCGGCCGCGCGTCCCCGCGCGACCTCGGGGCCATCGGTCGGACACTGCGCCGTCTGCCCCGCATCAAGGCGAAGGTGACGGCCCGCAAGGCGAAGCTGCTGTGCGACCTGGAGGCGCGACTGGAGCTGTGCCCCGACCTGCGCGAGGCGCTCGACACGGCCCTTGTCGATGACCCGCCGATCAGCCCGAAGGAGGGTGGCCTGATCCGGGAGGGGTACAACGCCGAGCTGGACGAGCTGCGCCAGATCGCCCGCGGCGGCCGCGACTGGATCGCGAAGTTCCAGGCCGACGAGATCACCCGCACCGGCATCCCGTCGCTGAAGGTCGGGTACAACAAGGTGTTCGGGTACTACATCGAGATCACCCACACCCACGTCAGCAAGATCCCCGAGAACTACCACCGCAAGCAGACGCTCAAGAACGCCGAGCGCTACATCACCGCCGAGTTGAAGGAGTACGAGGACAAGGTGCTGGGCGCGGAGGAGAAGAGTCACCAGCGCGAGCACGAGCTGTTCCAGGCGCTGCGCGAGCGCGTGGCCGCCCAGACGCCGCGGCTGCTGCAGACGGCCGAGGTACTGGCGACGCTGGACGTGCTGGCCGGGCTGGCCGAGCTGGCGGTGGCGCGGCAGTACTGCCGCCCCGAGCTGGCCGACGGCCCGGTGCTGGAGATCCGCGACGGCCGCCACCCGGTCCTCGACCAGACGCTGCCGCCGGGGACGTTCGTCCCCAACGACGTCGTCCTGGGTCCGGACGAGGGTTTGCTCTGGCTCATCACCGGGCCGAACATGTCCGGCAAGAGCACGTTCATCCGCCAGGTGGCGCTGCTGACGCTGATGACACAGATGGGGAGCTTCGTGCCGGCGCGGCGGGCGCGGGTGGGGATCGCGGACCGCATCTTCACGCGCGTCGGGGCGAGCGACGAGCTGAGCCGCGGCCACAGCACGTTCATGGTGGAGATGACGGAGGCGGCGAACATCCTGAACAACGCGACGCCGCGCAGCCTCGTCATCCTCGACGAGATCGGCCGCGGCACGAGCACCTACGACGGCGTCTCCCTCGCGTGGTCCATCACCGAGTTCCTGCACAACCAGGTGAGCTGCCGCGCCCTGTTCGCCACCCACTACCACGAGCTGGCCCAGCTCGCGGAGACGCTGCCGCTGCTGCGCAACTACAACGTGCTGGTGCGGGAGTGGCACGACGAGATCGTCTTCATGCACAAGATCGCGGCCGGCAGCGCCGACAAGAGCTACGGCATTCACGTCGCGCGGCTGGCGGGGATGCCGGCCGAGGTGCTGGACCGGGCCCGCGAGGTGCTGGTCGATCTGGAGCGGCACCACGTCGAGACGAGACAGCGGCCTATCCCGGTGCGCAGGAAGCGGCGCGAGTCGGTCGAGCTGCAGCCGAGCCTCTTCGCCGAGCTGGAGCCGCCGACCGGCCAACCGCAGCGGTGCGCGCCGTCCGGACCCGAAGCGTAAGCGCGGGACGGGACTACTGCGCGCGTTCCGTCGCGGACGGACCCGGCTGGTTGCGCGTCACGCCGGCTTGCGCACCGGCAGTGGGTACTCCATGATCTCCATCAGCAGCTCCATCTTCGATGGCCGGGCCAGCAGCGGCACCAGGTTCGGCAGCGCGTAGTAGTCGCCGCTGAACTGGAAGGCGTCCGTCATGATGCCTTCCTTGCGGCAGGCGTCCTCCAGCTGCGTCGTCGCGCCGGGCGTCCGCACGAAGCAGACGGTCGGGTCGGCTGCCAGCTCCTTGCGGTAGCGCTTCAGACTGTCCACGAACAGCGGCGGGACGTTCTCGCCCTCATCGGTGACAACGATGAGCTGCTCCGCGTACTGCCGCTTGCGGATCATGTACTCCAGGGCGACGCCGCAGGACGTGCTCCCGCCCGCGGTGATCCCCTCAAGCGCCTTCTCCCACGCCGCCAGGTCGGTGCCGGCCGGCTCGATCGGGTACGCCATGCCGTCGAAGGCGTAGACGTACAGCTCCTGCTCGCACACCGCCGACACCATCGCGCCGAGGCGCTTGCCCAGCTCGATCGCCACCTCCATGCTGCCGGACTTGTCGATCAGCAGGGCGGTCGGGCGCGTGATGCGGCCCTTGCTCTTGATCTGCGTGTCGGCCACCTCCTCCAGCTGGCGGCGCACGTCCGCCGACACGTCCGCCGCCTTCATTGCCTCCTCGGCCTTGAAGGCGCTAACGCGCGCGCCGCCCTTCGCCTCGTCGAGCTTCCGCTCGACCAGGGCCTTGAGGTCGGCGTGGTCGAAGGCGCCGCGGCGCTTGAGCGCGGCGAGGTTGTTGATCACCTCCTGCGGGCTCATCACGTCCACGAGCGCAAGCTGCACCTCCGGCGTCATCTGCTGCACGACCGTGGCCGCCACGCGGTACGGGATGCGGTGCGCCCGGATCGCGTGCGCCTGCTCCTCGGGCGTGGTCGCCTTCGCCAGTTCCTTCAGGGCGAGCAGCCGGCTGCCGGCCGGCGGCACCTCGTCGAAGAGGATCTGCTGCGCCCGCGCGCCGGGCTTGACGTGCAG
>JAANMX010002965.1_pt1 | contig 15727 bp, 13 predicted proteins | sample 7279681 | NCBI WGS metagenome assembly JAANMX01 (sample SAMN14094542, study PRJNA606508) | bioreactor metagenome | isolation source: A lab-scale SPAN reactor treating ammonium-rich wastewater day 351 | place: Ireland: Galway | collected 2018-01-01
AGCAATCCCCAACGCCGATTGACAACCGCAAAATTGACGAACAACCTTGGAGATTGCTTCGCTGCACTCGCAATGACATATCAGGTGAACTGTTACCATTATATTTCTCTTATTTGGTGGAGGGCCCGATTCACGATGTCTACCCCGAACGACGCAAACTTTCCCTTTTTTCCTACCGCCCGATCTTCTGCCGAGGATCTGGTCATCCAGGAGATCTACGACGAGCTCGTCATCTATGACCTGCGGCAACATCGGGCCCATTCTCTCAACTCCACCGCCGCCCTGGTCTGGCGCTGGTGCGACGGCGAGACCAGCGCCACGGCTATGACCGCACGCTTGGCGGCCCGCCTCAATCTGCCGGTCGACCGGGCCGAACCGGTGGTATGGCTCTCGCTGGACAGGCTGCAAAAGGCCCGGCTTCTGGAAAACAGCGTGGCGATCCCCTCCGCACATAGCGGCTTCACCCGCCGCCAGGCCCTCAAGCTGATCGGCGGCGCCGTGCTCTTGCCCGTGGTCTACACCCTCCTCGCCCCCACCCCCGCCCAGGCGCAGACGGGGGTATGTTTCGCTAATGGGCTTGCGTGCACTGCCAGCAGCCAGTGTTGTTCGGGGTGTTGCAAGAAGACGAACAACTTGTGCGCGCCTGTTGGTTCGGGCGCTTGTCTCTAAAAACCCTAAAGGTTTCTAAAACCTTCAGGGTTTGGGGCCTTGAACACTGACCACTGACCACTGACCACTGACTACTGACCACTGACTACTGACTACTGACCACTGACCACTGACCACTGACCACTGACCACTGACCACTGACCACTGACCACTGACCACTGAACACTGACTACTGACCACTGACCACTGACCACTGACTACTGACCACTGACTACCCCATACCCCAACGCCTCCCCCCGCAACCCTGCCAGCAGGTTCTCCGCGGCCAGCCGCGCCATCTCTGACCGGGCGCCGACGGTGGCGCTGGCGATGTGCGGGGTGATCAGCACGTTGTCCAGGCCGAGCAGGGGATGAGCGGCCGGGATCGGTTCCGGGTCGGTCACATCCAGGGCGGCGTAGGCCAGCCGCCCACCGGCCAGCGCCGCATAGAGCGCGTCCTGATCCACCACGCCCCCGCGGGCGGTGTTGATTAAAATAGCCGTGGGCTTGACCCGCGCCAGGGTCTCGGCGTTGATCAGATGCCGGGTGGCCGGGGTGAGCGGCGTGTGCAGGGTGATGAAATCGCTCTGTTGCAGCAGCGTGTCCAGATCCACGCAGCGCGGGCCTTCTGCCTGCGCTTGCCTCTGCCCGCAGTCGGGATGATGGTACAGCACCTCCATCTCGAAGCCGGCCGCGCGGCGGGCCACCGCTTGCCCGATCCGGCCCAGGCCGATGATGCCCAGCGTCGCGCCGGCCACGCCCTGCCCCAACAGCAGCAGCGGCCCCCACGTCTGCCAACGCCCGCCGCGGGTGAAGCGATCCGCCTCGATCAGCCGTCGCGCCGCGGCCAGCAGCAGGGCAAAGGTGAAATCGGCCGTGGCCGCGGTCAGCACATCGGGTGTATTGCCTACGGCGATGCCGCGGGCCGCAGCCGCGGCCACATCCACATTGTCATACCCCACCGCGTAATTGCTGATCACCCGCAACTGCGGGCCGGCCGCATCCATCACCTCGGCGTCGATGCGGTCGGTGAGCAGGGTCAGCAGCCCCTCGGCCCCCCGCACCCGCTGCAACAGCGCGGCCCGCGGCGGCGGCAGCTCATCTTCCCACACATCCACCGCGCAGGCGGCGTGCAGCAGGCGCAGACCCAGGTCGGGGATCCTGCGGGTGACGAAAACAGGGGGGCGGGACATGGCGGACTCCTGATCCGGTGATGGGGGGGGCAGTGTGATGCCTCGATCCTGACACAGCCCGGCCCGCTGCGCAAGCCCGGCCCGCTGCGCAAGCCCGGCCCGCTGCGCAAGCCGGGCGCCCTGCTTCGCCAAATACCTCTGCGGCCTTTGCCATCGCCGCTCCCTTGCAATAAGCCCGTTTGAGCGGGCTTTTTTTGTTCCCTGGCCCTGCCGGCATATGCTGCTCCCGGCAACAGCAGTCGGTCGGCCCCCGCCCCCCGCCCCTCGCCCCCCGCCCCTCGCCCCCCGCCCCACGCCCCCCGCCCCACGCCCCCCGCCCCACGCCCCCCGCCCCACGCACCCCGCCCCCCGCCCCACGCCCCACGCCCCCCGCCCCACGCCCCCTGCCCCACGTCCCACGCACCACGCACCACGCATTGAAATACGCCCCTTCCAGATGTATCATGCCCGCATGATCACCACCGCGCGCAGCCACATCACCACCATCTACCACGAATTCCCCCGCCAGTTCTGGGTCATCGTTGGCGTCTCCTTCATTGATCGGGTGGGGGGGACGATGCTCTTCCCCTTTTTCAGCCTCTACATCACCCAGCGCTTCGGCGTGGGCATGACGCAGGCCGGCGTCATCCTTGGCCTCTTCGCCTTTTTCGGCTTGATCGGCGGCATGATCGGCGGCGCGCTCACCGACCGCTTTGGCCGTCGCTCCCTCATCCTCTTCGGCCTGGTCTTCAGCGCCCTCAGCACCCTCGCCCTGGGCTTTGTGGGCGATTTCGTTCTGCTCTATCCGCTGGCCGCGGTCATCGGCCTCCTCTCCGACGTGGCCGGGCCGGCGCACCAGGCCATGATCGCCGACATCCTGCCGGAGCAGAAGCGTACAGAAGGCTTCGGCGTCCTGCGCGTGGTGGGGAACCTGGCCTGGCTCGTCGGCCCCACCATCGGCGGGTTCGTGGCCAACCGCTCCTATCTGACCCTGTTCATCACCGATGCCCTGATCAGTTGCGTGGTGGCGCTGCTCTTCTACCGTTTCATCGCCGAATCGAGGCCGCAGGCAGGCGCCGAGGCCGCGGATGAGGGCATCGGCCAGGTGTTTGCCGGTTATGTGCAGGTGCTGGCCGACCGCGCGTTCATGGCCTACATCCTGGCCACGATCCTCATGAGCATAGTCTACCAACAGATGTACAACACCCTCTCCGTCTACCTGCGGGACGTGCACGGCGTCAGCCCGCAGGGCTACGGCTTCCTCCTCACCACCAGCGCCATCATTGTCATCCTCTTCCAATTCTGGACCACGCGGCGCATCCGCAACGCCCCACCCTTTTTGATGATGGCCCTGGGCGCTCTGTTCTATTTGGTCGGCTTCACCCTTTTCGGCGTGGTGGCCGTGTATGCCCTCTTCGCCCTCAACATCGTGATCATCACCATCGGCGAGATGATCATCATGCCGGTCAGCCAGGCGCTGGCCGCCCATTTCGCGCCGGCGGAGATGCGGGGCCGCTACATGGCCATGTTCGGGCTTTCGTGGATGCTGCCCGCCACCCTGGGGCCGGGCGCGGCGGGCGTGATCCTCGACAACTACAATCCCAACTTGCTTTGGTATCTGGGCGGCGTACTCTGCGGCCTCTCCGTCCTGGGCTACCTCGCCCTGCACCGCCGCATCGGCCGCCAACCCCGCTTCCAACCGGCAGCGCCTGGGTGACACGTGGCTTGTAAAACGTAAAACGTAAAACGTAAAACGTAAAACGTAAGTAATAATTCACCTTATTCTGTCATTGCGAGGGGCGATAGCCCCGAAGCAACCCCCAACGCTGCTTGAACCCCCCAAAATTGACGAGCACCTTGGGGATTGCTTCAGCCCTGCCGGGCTTCGCAATGACACATCAGGTGAAATGCGCAAATCGAACCGAATCAATTCACCTTGTCGTTCAGTGTACTGACCACTGACCACTGAATACTGAATACTGAATACTGACCACTGCCCCCACTACGCGTTATAACTGCCCGCGGTCACGTCCCCGCCGGCGCCGGTCCAATCGGTGTGGAAGAATGCCCCGCGTGGGCGGTCGATACGCTCGTAGGTGTGCGCGCCGAAATAATCCCGCTGCGCCTGGATCATGTTCGCGGGCAGACGCGCGCTGCGATAGCTATCGAAATAGGCCAGGGCCGCGCTCAGGGCCGGGGTAGGGATGCCCAGGGCGACAGCCGCGGTCACCGCCTGCCGCCAGTTCGCCTGCCGGCTGCCCACCGCCTCCACGAAAAAGGGCGCCACCAGCAGATTAGGCAGGGCCGGGTCAGCCCGGAACGCCGCGGTGATGTCGTTCAGGAAGGCGGCGCGGATGATGCACCCCGCCCGCCAGATGCGGGCGATCTCGCCATAATTCAAATCGTAGCCATATTCGGCGCTGGCCTGGCGCAGCAGCGCGAAGCCCTGGGCGTAGCTCACCACCTTGGCCGCGTACAGCGCGTCGCCCAGCGCCTCGATCAGAGCCTGACGATCGCCGTGGAAGGAAGACTGCGGCCCCGCGATCCGCCCCGCGGCCTGCTGCCGTTCTTCTTTCAGGGCAGAGATGCCGCGGGCGTACACCGCCGCGGTCATCAGCGTGATCGGCGCGCCCAGATCCAGCGCGTTCTGGCTCGTCCATTTGCCCGTGCCTTTCTGCCCGGCCGTGTCCAAGATCAGGTCGATGACGTGGGCGTCGTCCTCTGCGCTGCGGGTGCGGAGAATGTTGGCCGTGATCTCGATCAGAAAAGACTCCAGCGCGCCGCTGTTCCAGCGGCTGAAGACCGCGGCCATCTCCTCGTTGCTCAGGCCCAGGCCCCGGCCCATGAGGTCGTAGGCCTCGGCGATCAGTTGCATATCGCCATACTCGATGCCATTGTGCACCATCTTGACATAATGTCCGGCCCCGCGCGGGCCGATGTAGGTCACGCACGGCTCGCTCCCGGCTTTGGCCGCGATGGCTTCGAAGATCGGCTGCACCCGTTCATAGGCCCGCTGTGGGCCGCCGGGCATGATGCTCGGCCCCCACAGCGCGCCCTCCTCGCCGCCCGACACGCCCACGCCCAAAAAGTGCAGGCCGGCCGCGGCCAGCGCGGCTGAGCGGCGCTCGGTATCGGGGAAGAAACTGTTGCCGCCGTCGATGATCAAATCCCCCGGCGCCAGCAGCGGCTGCAATTCCGCGATCACCGCATCCACCGCCTTGCCCGCCTGCACCATGATCATGATCTTGCGAGGCCGTTTCAGCGCCGCCACCAGATCGACCAGGGTATAGGTGGGCAGGATGGCCTTGCCCGCGCCCGGCCCCTCCACAAACGCGGTGGTCTTGCTGCCGGTGCGATTGTACACGGCCACGGTAAAGCCGTTGCGCTCCATATTTAGCACAAGATTCTGGCCCATCACGGCCAATCCGATCAAACCAATATCTGCGTGTAACATGCGTTAAAACTCCAGTAATGATCAATGATTAATAATTAATCATCAATCATTGATCATGTATGAGGATAGGGGGGGAGATGACAAATTGCCGCCCTCGTTAGAGGCGGCCTGCGGCCCATACCTTACATCCTCACCCGCCAGCCGCGCAAGCTGCAAGCCCCCTGCCCCCTCGCCGCGACCCCAGCGGTCGGAGCGCTCGCAGCGCTCCGACCGCTTCACCCCCCTTGCTTCGTCGCGGCCCCAGCGGTCGGAGCGCTCACAGCGCTCCGACCGCTTCACCCCCCTTGCCTCGCCGCGACCCCAGCGGTCGGAGCGCTCACAGCGCTCCGACCGCTTCACCCCCCTTGCCCCCCTCCCCGCCCATGCAGTACAATCCCCCCCGCACCACAACCATCCTGCAGGTTCCAACCCTGCCCGCGGCGGCTGCACCTGGCCTGCCCGCGGCGACCGAGTTTTCGAGATGATACCCATGACATGGACGCCCGCAACCATCACGGACGTGCTTGACCGCGTACTGGTCGCAGTGCGCCAGCCCGCGCGCTACACCGGCGGCGAATGGAACAGCGTTGTCAAAGACTGGGAGAGCGTGCGCAGCCGTGTGGCCCTGGCCTTCCCCGACACCTACGAGCTGGGCATGAGCAACCTGGGCCTGGCCATCCTCTACGACACCCTCAACCAGCGGCCCGACGTACTCGCCGAACGGGTCTTCTCCCCCTGGCTGGACATGCAGCAGGTGATGCGCAGCCAGGGCCTGCCCCTCTTCAGCCTGGAGAGCCGCCACCCCCTGGCCGCGTTCGACATCCTCGGCGTCACCCTGCCCTACGAACAACTCTACACCAACTTCCTCACCCTGCTCGATCTAGCCGGCATCCCCCTGCGCACGGCCCAGCGCGGCCCTGAACACCCCCTCATCCTGGCCGGCGGCTCTGCCATGATCAACCCGGAGCCGATGTGGGCCTTCCTCGACGCCTGTTTCATCGGCGAGGGAGAGGAAGGCATCCACGAGATCGTCGATTGCGAGGCGAACTGGCGACAGCAGGGCCGTCCCGGCGGCCGCGTCGAACTGTTGCGCCGGCTGGCCCGTATCCGTGGGGTCTACATCCCCAGCTTCTACACCTCCCATTTTCGGGCAGATGGCGCGCTCGCGGCCACCACGCCCCTGCCCGATTTCGCGGACGTGGCTCCGGCCCAGGTGCACAAACGCATCGTCCCCGTCCTGCCCCCGCCCGTCACCCGCTTCATCGTCCCCTACATCGACATCGTCCACAACCGCGCCGCCATCGAGATCCAGCGCGGCTGCACCCGCGGCTGCCGCTTTTGCCAGGCCGGCATGATCTTCCGGCCCGTGCGCGCCCGGCCTGTGGCCGAAGTGCTGGCCGCGGTCGATGCCCTGGCCGCCAGCACCGGCTTCGAGGAGATCTCCTTCCTCTCCCTCAGCTCCTCCGATTACCCCGACATCGCCCCTCTGATCGAGGGCGTCCTCGCCCGCTTTGGCGACAAAAAGCTCTCCATCGGCCTGCCTTCGCTGCGCATCGAATCCTTTTCGGTCGATTTGATGGAGCAGTTGGAGAAAGGCCGCCGCCGCTCCGGCTTCACCTTTGCCCCGGAAGCGGCCAGCGACCGCCTGCGCGATGTGATCAACAAGCCGATCGGCGCGGATATGATGATCCAGACCGCGCACGAGGTCTTCAGCCGCGGCTGGACCACGATCAAGATGTATTTCATGATCGGCCATCCCACCCAGACCATGGAGGATGTGGAGGCCATCGCCCAACTGGCGCACGAGGTCTTGCACGTGGGCCGTCGCCACATCGGGCGCAAGGCCAAGGTGCGGGTCGGCGTTTCCACCCTGGTGCCCAAGCCGCAGACCCCCTTTCAATGGGCGGCGATGGCGGATGAAGCCACCTTGCGCGCGCAGCAAGATCATCTGCGCGCCCGGCTGCGCGCGGCCGGCCTGCAACTCTCCACCAACGGCGTGGACGAATCACTGGTGGAGAGTTTTCTCAGCCGCGGCGACCGTCGGCTGGCGCCGGTGATCGAGCGGGCCTGGCGACTGGGCGCGCAGTTCGATGCCTGGAACGACCAGTTCGACGCCGCGGCCTGGCATCTGGCCTGCGCCGAGATGGGCCTGGAGATGGATTGGTACGCCCGCCGCGCCCGCCCGGTGGAAGAGCCGCTGCCCTGGGATCATATCAGCGTCGGCGTCAACAAACAGTTCATGATCGACGAATACCGCCACGCCTTGCACGGCGCGGTGCTGGCCGATTGCCGCCAGCACTGCTATTCCTGCGGCATCCTCACCCAGTTCAAGGACGAGCGCCGCTCTGCTCAGGAATTATTGGGCGGCAAAGGGGGCTGGGGCTGCCCCGGCTTTGGCCGCGCCGCCGAGCGCCAGCCGGTCTCCCCCCGGCCCGTACCCCTCTATTTCAACCCAGACATGGCCTAACCCCCCCCGCCTCCCCGCCCCCCGTTGCCCGTTGCCCATTGACTGTTGACTGTTGACTGTTGCCCCCCTGCCCCCCTGCCCCCCCTTGACACCTGACACCTCCCCCCCCGCCCAACGCCTGCGGCTGCGCTACGCCAAAAAAGACCACGCCCGTTTTGTCGGCCATCTGGACGAGGCCCGCTTCTGGGAGCGGGTTTTCCGCCGCGTCGATCTGCCCCTAGCCTATTCCCACGGCTTCAACCCCCAGCCGCGGCTGCAATTCGCCGCGGCCCTGCCTGTGGGCGTCTGCGGCGAGCAGGAACTACTCGACCTCTGGCTGACCACGCGCGTCGAGCCAGACCTCTGGCGCGCCCGCATCGGCCAAAACCTGCCCGCGGGATTCACCATCCACGCCCTGGAAGAGGCGGCCTTGACCTTGCCGGCCATGCAAGCCAGCCTGCGCCAGGCCGAATATCAGGTCGCCGGCCTCGACCCCGCCGAGTTGGAGACACTCTCGCAGCGTGTGGCCGCGCTGCTGGCCCAGAGCGCGCTGCCCCGCCCCCACCACAAACACCCCGGCCAGACCTACGACCTTCGCCCCCTGATCCACGAGATCACGCCGGTGGAGGGAGGGCTGCGCCTGCGCCTGGCCGCGGGCGCGGGGGGCAATGCCCGCATCACCGAGGTGCTCGCCGCCCTAGGCCTGGCCCCAGCCCATCTGCACATCTGTCGCACAGCGCTGATCTTCGATGAGGCGAAGTAAAATCGTCGATTCTTCTGTTTGACATTCACCCCCCACTTGGCTATACTTGCCGCTGGTGGGCTTTTCGGCCCACTTTTTCTACGTCTAACACCCATACCCACCCCTAGGCCGCCTCGGCTCCCAAGTCCCGATTGTGCGGGCGCCGTACGGAAAGGAGATTATTCCCATGTATGCAGTCATCAAAAGTGGCGGTAAGCAATATCGCGTCGAACCGGGCGAAATCCTCGATGTCGAATTGCTGAAAGCTGACGCCGGCGCACAACTGACCTTCGACGAGGTGCTGCTCGTCGGCAATGGCGAAGAGGTACACGTGGGCCGGCCCTATGTTGCCGGCGCGGCCGTACAGACCACCGTCTTGGGCCGCAGCAAAGGCCCCAAAGTCATCAATTTCAAGCACAGCGGGCGGCACACCTTGCGTCGCAAGACCGGCCATCGCCAGCACTACACCCGCCTGCGCGTCGATTCCATCAGCGCCTGAGATTCACCCTGAAAGGAGACAATTTGCCATGGCTCACAAGAAAGGTGGCGGTTCCAGCCGGAACGGTCGCGATAGCAAGCCCAAAATGCGCGGCGTCAAGCGCTTCGATGGTGAAGCAGTGCCCGCCGGCGCCATCATCGTTCGTCAGTGCGGCACCCGCATCCACCCCGGTGAGAATGTGGGACTGGGCCGCGATTTCACCCTCTACGCCGTCGTCGACGGCTTCGTCAAATTCGAGCACGTCACCCGCGATAAAAAGCAGGTCAGCGTCTACCCCGAACGTGTCCAGCAGGGGTGATGCACGCACCACTCCTCCCGGTCAAGGAAGATTTGAGATGAAACTAGGCATTCACCCCACCTGGCATCCCCAGGCCCTCGTCACCTGCTCCTGCGGCAACAGTTGGACCACCGGCTCCACCCATGCTGAGTTGCACACCGACGTTTGCTCCGCCTGCCACCCCTTCTTCACGGGCGAACAGCGCATCGTCGACACTGCCGGCCAGGTCGATCGCTTCATGAAACGGCTGCGCGGCAAGGATGAGCTCCGCTCTCGCGTGCGGCTGGAAGCAGAAGCCCGCCGCCTGGAGGAAGAAGCCGCGCGCAAGGCCCGCGCCCGCGGGGATGACCCCTCCAAAGCAGTGAAACAGGTGCGCAAGACTGTAGAAAAGCCCGCGGCAGAAGCTGCCGGCGCCTGATCCTCACGCCCCCCTCTCGTCTATAAACAAGGCCCCGCACGGGGCCTTGTTTTTTTTTGTCCCGATTCCGTCGCTGCGGCCCTACAGCAGCGCCCCCCGCAGCAGCGAGAGCAACGCCACCGCCCAGACATAATAGGCGAAGGGGATCAGGCTGTGCTGGCGCAGGTAGCGCAGCAGGTAGTGGATGCTGAGGAATCCGGCCAGGGCCGCGGCCAGAAAACCGGCCACGATCGGCCACATTTCGACCTGATCGACCCCCGCCTGGAGCAGATCGAGCAGTTTGAACAGCCCCGCGCCCAGGAAGGCCGGCGTGCCCAGCAGAAAAGAGAAGCGCGCGGCCGCGGGCCGATCCAGCCCCCGCCACAGTCCCGCGGCCATGGTGGCCCCGCTGCGGCTGATGCCAGGCGCGATCGCCAGGGCCTGCGCCAGGCCGATCACCAGGGCGTCGGAAAGGCGCAGGCGCTCCAGCGGCAGCCCGCCGCGGCGCCACCGCTCGGCCAGGAACAGCAGCAACCCGGTGACGAGCAGAAATCCCGCCGCCGCCATCGGCGTCTCGAACAGCGCCGCGAAGAAATCCTCGAAGCTGTACCCGATCACCGCGGCCGGGATGCTGCCGACGACGAGGGCGAGCAACAGCCGCTCTTGCCCTGGCTGCTGCTGCTGGCCGCGCAGCCAGCGCCACGCCGCGGCCAACATCTGCTGCCAGTCTCGCCAGAAATAGATGAGCACAGCCAGCAGCGTGCCCAGGTGCAGCAGGGCGTCGAAGGTGAGGCCGGGATGCTCCCAGCCCAGCCACCAGGGCGCCAACACCAGATGTCCCGACGAGCTGACGGGTAGAAATTCGGTCAGGCCCTGGATCAGGCCGAGCAAAAGGGCTTGGAAAATGGTCATGATGCCTCAGAGGGTGAAAGGGGGGCGAGGGGGCTGCTGCTACACGCCCATCACGTGAATCTGCGTCGGGTTTTTGTAGCGGGCCAGGCCCTGCTGGCAATAGTGTTTGATCTCGGCGGCGGTCAGGGTGTGGCCCGGCTTGGGGGTGATGTACACGCTGCCGGTCTCGCCCAGGATGCTGTGCGGCGCCGCCTCGCAGCGGGCCGCGGCCACCTTGGGATGGCGCAGCAGATAGGTTTCGATCTCCAGGGGATAGACGTTGTAGCCTCCGCTGATGTACATGCGTTTGCACAGCCCGGTCAGGGTGAGATAGCCGTTGGCGTCGAGGCTGCCCAGATCGCCGGTGCGCAGCCAGCCCGCGGCGTCGATCTGATGGGCGGTCTCCTCCGGCTCGCCCACGTATCCGGCCATGACGCACGCCCCGCGCACGACCACCTCGCCCACTTCGCCGGGCCTCAGCCAGTGCCCCGCGGCCCCGCGGATGCCCACGCTGAACGCGTCCCCGGCCCGCCCGGCCGAGCGCAGCAGCACGTCCAGGCCATCCCCCGCCGCGGTGTAGGTGACCATGCCGGCGGCTTCGGTCAGGCCCCAGGCGTGATGCGCGATCGGCGCCAGCGCGGCCATGCGCTGCATCGTCTCTGCCGGCGTGGGCGCGCCCGAGACCAGGGTCATGCGCAGGGAGGAGAGGTCGTAGCGCCCGAAATCGGGGCTGAGAAATTGCATGATCCACATCGCCGGCACCTGGCCCAGGATGGTGATCCGCTCCGTCGCTATCAGATCGAGGGCGTGCAGGGGGTGGAAACGGGCCTGCATCACCAGCGTGGCGCCAGAGAGTACCGCGCCGGCGGTCAGCAGTGTGGCCCCGCTGACATGGTTCATGGGCAGGTGCAGCAGCAGGCGATCCTCTGCCTGCCAGCCGAGGTGGTGATTTTGGGCGGCGATGTTGCTGACGATGTTGCGGTGCGTCAGCAAGGCGGCCTTGGGCGTGCCGGTGATGCCGCCGGTGAAGACGATCAGCGCCCCATCTTCCGGCTGCGCCTGCATCTCGCGGGCCGTGATCTGGCCGCGGGCGGCGGCGGTGAGGGGTGTGGCCAACAGGTTATCCAGTTGCAGCCAGCCCGGCGGCGCAGGCTCGCCAATGGCAATCGCCTGGCGCAGGGAGGGGATGCCGGCCAGGGTGGGGGCCAGTTGCTGCGCCACTTCCATCTCGGCGCTGACAAAAAAGAGCGCCGGCTGCACCTTGGCCGCGTACTCCCGCACCTCGCGGGCGGTGTAGTGCACGTTGAACCCGGCCAGAGTGGCGCCCACCCGCATCGCCGCCAGGTAGATGAGGATGTAGGCCGGCTGCGTGGGGCAGAGGATGCCGAGGGTCTCGCCCCGCTCCACCCCCAGCGCCAGCAGGCCTGCGGCCAGCCGATCCACGGCCGCGTCCACCTCGGCCCAGTGCAAACGCTGTCCGGCATGCACGATCGCTTCCTGTTCAGGATAGCGCGCGGCGGTGGCGCGCAAACAGGCATTCAGGTGCGTCATCGCGGCTCAGTCCTCGACCCGGCCCTTTCCCCGCTGGCGCAGTTTCATTCCCATACCCGCGCGTCCACCATCCCGGCCGCGCCCTGCGGCAGCATCTCGACGAAGAGCACTTCATCTGCCCGCACCCGGCAGATCGCCTGCACCGCCTCTTTGATCTGCGTCACGGTTGCGGCTTCGTCAGCCGGCGGCGCCGCGGCCACGATGCGCACCTGGAAATGGTCGCGCACATCGGGCCGGGTGATCATCCCCTGCACGGCCTGGGCGGGCAGCACCTGCGCCACCGCGGCCCGCAGTTGGTTGGGGTGGACGAACATCCCCCGCACTTTCACCGCCTCGCCGCTGCGCCCCACCAGGATGATGGCGCGTTCCTGTTGTTCGCTTTGCCCCGGCCGCGGATCGAGGAGGATGGCCATATCGCCGGTGCCGAAGCGGATCAGGGGATAGGCCCGGTCGAATTGGGTGACAACCACCTCGCCCGCCTCGCCCGGCCCCACCGATTTGCCCGTTTCTGGATCCACAACCTGGATCACCGGCTCTGGCAGCAGTTGCATGGCGCGGCCCCCATCCAGGCTCAGGGCCAGCAGCCCCAATTCGGCGGTGGCGTAGCCGTTGGCCACGCGCAGGCCGTAGGTTTGGGTCAGGGTTTGGTACAGGCTGGGGGGCAGCGGTTCCGCCGTGACCAGGGCCGTGCGCAGGCCCAGGTCTGTGCGCACATCCAGCCCCATCTCCTCCGCTTTCTGCAGCAGCATCAGCAAGAAGCTGGGCGCGCCGGTGTAGGCGGTTGCGCCCAGGTCTTTCATCATCTTCACTTGCAGATCGCTGTTGCCCACGCCGCCGGGCAGCACGGTGCAGCCGACCGCTACCAGCGCCCGGTCGAGCAGCAGCCCGGCAGGGACGAGGTGATAGGAGAGGGTGTTCAGCACCACATCCCCCGGCCGGAAGCCGCAGCGCCGCAGGCTATCCACCGCCACGGCCACCCAGGTGTTCTCTTCGCCGCCGTCCGGCTCGTACAGCGGCCCCGGCGAGAGGAAGATATGTTTGACCTCGCTGCGCGGCACGGCCAACAGCCCGCCAAAGGGCGGATCGGCCTGCTGCATCTGGATCACGCGGTCTTTGGACAGGATAGGGATCCTGTCTAGATCGGCGATCTGGCCGATGTCGGCAGGGGAGAGGCCGGCCTGATCCAGATGTCTGCGCAGCGCCGGCGCGTTGGCGTAGGCGTGACGCACGGTTTCTTGTAGGCGGTGCAGTAGATCAGCAGACATGGGGTTTCTCCCGTTTCATTGCTTTTGGCGTCAAAACCAGGTTGTTCTTGTAAGATTCCTAACCGAGCCAGCGCTTGCGTCGTTTGTAGTGCTTGACATCGCGATAGCTTTTGCGCTCGCCAACTTGGGTGAGGCCGAGATAGAATTCTTTGATATCTTCATTTTCTTTGAGCTGCGCGGACGTGCCATCGAGTACGACCCGGCCATTTTCCATGACATAGGCCGCGTCGGCAACTTCCAGGGCGATGCGGGCGTTCTGCTCCACCAGCAAAATGGCCATGCCCTCGTCCTGGCTCATGCGGCGGATGACGTGGAAGATCTCCTCCACGATCAGAGGGGCCAGGCCCAGAGAAGGCTCATCCAACATCATCAGCCGCGGCCGCGCCATCAGCCCCCGCCCGATCACCAGCATCTGCTGTTCGCCGCCAGAAAGGTAGCCGCTGGTGCGCCGGCGCAGGGCCTTCAGCCGGGGGAAATAGGTGTAGACCTGCTCGAGATCCTGATCGAGGGTGCGGCCATTGCCCTGCGGCCGACCCACGGTGGCGATGATCAGGTTCTCTTCCACGCTGAGATGCTTGAACAGCCGCCGGCCCTCCAGCACCTGGATGATGCCGCGCTGCACGATCGCTTCCGGCGGCAGGGTGTCGATCCGCTCTTCGTCGAAGGTGATGGCCCCGCGCGTGACCTTGCCCTCGTGCGTGTGCAATAGTCCGGAGATGGCGCGCAGGGTGGTGGTTTTGCCGGCGCCATTGGCGCCCAACAGCGAGACGATCTGGCCGGGGGCGACGGCGAGGGAGACGCCGCGCAGCACCAGCACCACATCGCTGTACACGACTTCGACGTTGTTGAGGCGGAGCATGGTCAGAGGTCAGAGGTCAGAATTCAGAGGTCAGAATTCAGATAGAGAGGGGAGGGGGGGAGAGGAGGAGAGGAGGAGAGGAGGGTAGTCGGGGGGGCGAAACGCTCCCCCCGACTACCACTCCTTGTCAGGTCAGTTTGTCAGCTATCAGAGACCGGCGACTGATTACCGATCACTGATCACTGATGACTGCTCACTGCGGCCGCAAGTCAGGGGTGGGGCTCCAATCTTGCAGCACCACGAACTTGTCCGGCCCACCCTGGATCTGGCGGATCTGCGTCTCGTGCGGCGAACGGCTGCCGTTGCTGTAGTCCACGCGGAACACGCCATCCAGCGGTTGGTGCGGGCCGAGCGCCACAAGCGCGTCATGCACGGCTTCGCCGGTCAGGTTCTCATAGCCGACCGTGTCGATGGCCAGTTTGATGGCATCCACCGCCAGATCGACGCCGGCCACCAGCAGCATGTAACCGACATTGTGCTGGCCGGGCGTGCGGCCATTGGCCGCGAAGATGCTCTCGACATACTGCACGCCCGCATTGTCCGCGTCGGTGTACCACAGATAGGGGAAGGCGGTGATCAGGCCCACGCCGTAGGCCGGGTTGGCCAGGAAGGCATAGAGCGAGAGGTCCATCGCCCAGTTGTCCGCGGCTACCACGAACTGATCGCGCACGCCCAGGCTGTTCAGGTCGTTGATCAGGGCGGCGGGGCCAAAGGCCAGGGTGTTCGTCCAGATCACGTTGGCGCCCGCGGCCTGAGCCGTGAGGATGGCCGTGGTGGTGTCGGCGGTGGGGGAGACGTCGTAGGTCTCTTCGGCCACGATCTCGATGCCCAGGTCGGCCAGGAAGGCGCGGCTCTCGACTGTCAACCCGCCCTGGCCGAAGGCCGTGGGCCAGCTGAGATAGGCCAGCTTGATCTCATCGCCGGCGCCGGCGGGCTTGTGCGCGTCCCAGTTGTCGGTGAGATACTGCATCACCGCGCCGAGCTGGTCGGGGTAGATGGGGCCGAGGCCGAAGGTGTAGCCGGAGTCGACATAAAACGCTTTGGAGCTGAGGCCGGCGGCGACGTTGGGGATCTTGTCTTCCACCATGCGTTGCGCCAGCGCTTCGGCTTCGCCCGATCCGTAGGTGATCATGAGCAGCACGTTGTCATCCTGGCCGGTGAAACGGTCGTACGCGGCCACAGCCTCGTCGATGCTGCCGGCGGTGTCCGCAAACTGCATTTCCAGGTTGGCTCCGTAGATGCCGCCCGCGGCGTTGATGGCGGCGATGGCATCCTCGGCCCCTGCCACCAGCGGCCCGGTGATCGAGGCATACGGCCCGGAAAGGTCGCCAAAGTGGTAGAGGGTGATGGTTTCGCCGCTGAGGTCGGGCGCGGCGGCCGGTTCCGGCGCGGCGCAAGGCTCTGGCCAGCCGGTGCAGAGTTCGCCGGCGATGATCTTGGCCTGGATATCGGCGAGGTCGGTCACGACGTTGGCCGGGATCAGCGCTTCCTGATCGTGGAAGGGGCCGACGCCCACGCCTTCATTGGCCAGGGTGGCGATGTAGTTG
>JAANMX010002972.1_pt1 | contig 15715 bp, 12 predicted proteins | sample 7279681 | NCBI WGS metagenome assembly JAANMX01 (sample SAMN14094542, study PRJNA606508) | bioreactor metagenome | isolation source: A lab-scale SPAN reactor treating ammonium-rich wastewater day 351 | place: Ireland: Galway | collected 2018-01-01
GGTGGTTCCACCGAAAGGAAATTGCCGAAGCCAACACCCGTTTGGAAAAGTCAAAATTATTGCCGGACATTTCTCTGGCCTACAATATTATGGGAATGCGGGGCGTGAATGCCAATGATAAAATGTACGATGCTACCCCGCAATTTCATTCGGTTCAGGTAGGTTTGGGAATACCGATTTTCACAGGCGGCCAAAAAGCCAAAATCAATGCTTCAAAAATCAATGAAAGTCTTGCGATGAATCAATATGAAGCGAAGTTACAGCAATTTGAAAAAGAATACCGATCTGCTTTTTTAACGTATCAGAAATATTCGGATGCGGTCTATTTCTATGAAAATACCGCTTTACAAAATGCTGAAAAAATTACGAAAACGGCCAATATTCAGTTTCTGAACGGCGAGATTAATTATTTGGAATGGGTGCTTCTCATCAATCAGGTGATTGTCATTCAAAGTGATTATATTCAGGCGGTTAGCGATAGAAATCAAGCAGTTACAGAGCTCAATTTTTACAATAATAAAAAATAATACGATGAAAATTATAGTTTTAATCATAAACATAGCCCTATTGCTTCTTTCGTGTGGCAACAAAAACGAGGAAAAGAAAGTAGAAACGGTAAAGCAATTACCGGAGAACAACCTGATTCTCACTAATGAACAGTATAAAAATGCTGGTATAGAAATCGGAAAGTTGACTACCCAAATGATCTCGCCTGTTTTGAAATTGAACGGTAAAATAGAGGTTCCGCCGCAAGGCATGGTTACTGTCAGCATTCCTATGGGTGGTTATTTGAAATCAACCAGATTGATTCCCGGAATGCAGGTCAACAGAGGACAGGTGATTGCCGTGATAGAAGATATACAATACATTCAGCTGCAACAGGATTACCTGACTTCAAAGGCAAATTTAACATTAGCCCAGAGTGAATATAACCGTCAAAGAGAGCTGAACCAAAGCAAAGCCACCAGCGATAAATTATTTGAACAGGCAAGAGCAAATTATCAAACGCAGCAAGTTCTGAAAAGGTCTTTGGAAGAAAAACTGAAACTGATTGGCCTTAATCCCAATAATATCAGCACCAGAAATATTACCAAAAGTATTTCCGTTTTTTCGCCTATTTCAGGCTATGTTTCGGCGGTGCATGTGAATGTCGGGAAATATGTCAATCCGAGTGATGTTCTTTTTGAACTGATAAATCCGGCCAATATTCATTTAGCATTGACGGTGTTTGAAAAGGACGTTAACAAGCTGGCAATCGGACAAAAAGTTTTTGCCTACACCAACGCCAATCCGGAGAAAAAGCATCTTTTGGAAATTGCACTTATAAATCAAAATATCTCCGGCCAAAATTCGGCGGAAGTCCATTGCCGTTTTAAAGAACCCGACAGAACTTTATTACCCGGAATGTTTATGAATGCTGATATAGAACTCTCTACGGATCAGGCAAGTGCATTGCCCAGCGATGCGATTGTTCGCTTTGAAAACAAACATTATGTATTTGTAGAAAAAGGCGACAGACATTTCGAAAAAACGGAAGTGCAAATCGGAGATTCAGACAACGAATATACCGAAATCCTCAATTCCGAAGCATTGAAAAATAAAAATTTTGTTATCAAAGGCGCTTATGTCCTGTTGATGGCTTTAAAAAACGAATCAGAAGAATAATATGAAAACAAATGACAAAACGAAGTTCACAGTAACCCATCGTATTTTACACGCATTGGTTGCTGTTTTGATGACTGTCCTGTTTATCACCGGGTTTTTACGAGCCTTTTGGATGAGCAAAAAAGCGCTTTTAACTGCAGTGGAGACCACATTAAATAAGCAAAATGTAACCATTGAAAGAGAACAGCTGATTCCTATTGCAAGAAGCATACAGGCACCGATGTGGCAATGGCATGAATACGCTGCTTTTGCGTTGCTTTTCGCATTTTTGGCAAGAATTACGTATATGCTGGCAAGAGGAATTAAATTTCCTTCCCCTTTCAAACAGAGTCAATCCATAAAAGAAAGGCTTCAAGGAATGTTGTATGTAATATTTTATCTGTTCATCGCGATTTCCATCATTACAGGGTTCTATTTGAAATTCGGCGACGGCACTTATGAAGAAACTGCGGAAGCAGTTCACAAATGGGCGGTTTATTGGTTCCCCATTTTCATTTTATTACACTCAGGCGGAATTTTATGGGCAGAATTGAGTGCCAAAAAAGGAATTTCCTCCAAGATGATCGGCGGAGAATAGATGTTTTTTGACGAGCTTTTCCTAAGTTTTATCGCTTTGGAAAGTTTAATTTAATGATTCGTCATTACCTTATAAGTAGGATCTTCGATAATATTGACTTCAATTACGCTTTCTGCATTTTTGATCAGTTGGCGGCAATCGGGACTTAGGTGTTTTAGATGAATTTTCTTGTTCTGTTTGTGATAACGCTCTGTTAATTTATTCAACGCTTCAATAGCCGACATATCTGCCACTCTGCTTTCTTTAAAATCGACGATCACCTCACTGGGATCGTTGAAAGGATCGAATTTTTCCGCAAAAGCTGTGGTAGAAGCAAAGAAAAGCGGCCCGTAGATTTCGTAATGTTTCACACCCTGTTCGTCAATAAATTTTCTGGCACGAATGCGTTTTGCGTTGTCCCAAGCAAATACCAGAGCAGCGATAATGACACCAATTAATACTGCCAAAGCCAAATTATGCAGAAAAACAGTGACCAGTGTTACCAACACCATCACCAAAACATCGGACTTCGGAAATCGCCTGAATATGCGCAAACTGGCCCATTCGAATGTACCGACAGCCACCATAATCATTAGTCCGGTTAAGGCAGCCATCGGTACTTTTTCTATTAAATTGCTGCCATACATTACAAATACGAGCAACATAACAGAAGCCACAATTCCTGAAAGTCTCGCTCTCGCTCCGTTGGAAACGTTGATCAAACTTTGTCCAATCATGGCACATCCACCCATACCTGAGAAAAATCCTGACATAATATTGGCAGTTCCTTGTGCTACTGCTTCGCGATTGCTTTGTCCGCGGGTTTCTGTAATTTCATCAACAATATTTAAGGTCAGTAAACTTTCTATTAATCCTACTCCAGCAACGATGGCGGCATAAGGCAGAATGATTTGAAGAGTCTCTAAAGTAAACGGAATTTCCGGAATATGAAAAGGGGGAAATCCGCCTTTGATGGAGGCAATGTCGCCTACCGTTTTGGTGTCTAATTTCAGAAAATAAACCAATGCAAAAACAACCAAAATAGCCGTAAGTGAAGCGGGAATCGCTTTTGTTATCTTAGGTAATCCCCATATTATCAGCATGGTTAATCCTACTAAAGCTAAAAGAAGGTACATATTCGCTCCCGTTAACCAACTGCCTGAAGCATCTTTAAATTGATCGAGCTGTGTCATGAAGATGATAATAGCCAAACCATTGACGAAACCAAAAATAACGGGATGTGGGACCAGCCGAATCAGTTTCCCGAGTTTTAAAAATCCCGCTGCCATTTGAATGATACCCGCCAGAATCACCGTGGCAAAAACATATTCTATACCGTGAGATTTCACTAAACTCACAATAACAATGGCCACAGCACCCGTTGCTCCGGAAATCATTCCGGGTCGCCCACCCAAAACTGAAGTCACCAATCCCATCATAAAAGCGGCATAAAGCCCCGTTAGCGGAGAAAGTCCTGCAATCATCGCAAAAGCGACAGCTTCAGGAACCAACGCCATGGCAACCGTAAGTCCAGAGAGAATTTCAGTTTTGACATTAGCCTCCGAATTCTTATCAAAAAGATTGATGATTTTTTTAAATTCGTTTTTCGTTTTTTGGCGGTAAAGTCGGGTGTATTTTTCCATTAGAGCGGCAAAAATAAGATTTTGAGACGGACAAACAAATTACTTTGAAATGTTTGAAAATTTAGAAGTTTTTATTTTTTCTATAATGAATTGCCAAAACTACTTTTGAATATTATGTTTTCTTTTCCATTAATTTCTCGTGTTCTTTATGCTTTGTTAATTTGTTTTCCCGAGGATTTATTCGTTTTTTTGATCCCATAAATAGTAGTGTTAATCAACATTAAATTATTCTGAAAGAAGTTTCGTAGTGGAAAAAATCAGTAGTAAAGAAATCGCTAAAATCTTTCTTAAGTTAGGTTTCACAGCTTTTGGCGGACCAGCTGCGCACACTGCGATGATGCGGGAAGAATTTGTTGTAAAAAGAAACTGGCTTTCCGAACAGCAATTTCTCGATCTGATGGGAGCTACCAACCTGATTCCTGGCCCCAACAGTACTGAACTGGCGATACACATCGGCAAAGAAAAAGGAGGCTGGAAAGGCATGCTGATTGCCGGAAGCTGTTTTATTCTGCCCGCAGTATTCATCACGGGAATTTTCGCTTATTTATACAAACTCTACGGACAGCTTCCTCAGGTCGGGCCTTTTGTTTATGGGATAAAACCTGCGATTATTGCAATTATTTTGGCGGCCGTTTATCCGTTGGGCAAAAAATCTTTGAAATCTAAAGAACTGGCTTTTGTCGGAATGTCGGTGCTGATACTTTCCTTTTTTGTGCTGAATGAAATCCTGCTCATGTTTGGTGCCGGATTGCTCTTCATGTTGTATGTCACCATTCGGGAAAGGAAAACACTGAACAGTATTTTTCCGTTGACCATGGTATCGGTTCCGCTTGCCACAACAGCCACCGTTACCAACATGAATTTGTTTTGGATTTTCCTGAAAATAGGTGCTGTACTCTACGGAAGCGGGTATGTTTTGTTTGCTTTTCTGGATACAGAACTTGTTGCCACAGGAATTTTAAGCCGTCAACACCTGATTGATGCCATTGCGGTTGGACAATTCACGCCCGGTCCGGTTACGTCTTCGGTCACCTTTATCGGCTATCAAATCAACGGAATTTGGGGTGCAGTGATTTCTACTTTTGCGGTTTTTCTGCCGTCTTTTGTGTTTGTCGCTCTCTTAAATCCTCTTCTTAAATTCATGCGAAACTCAAAATTGTTTTCCAGTTTTTTAGATGCGGTCAATATCGCTTCCGTAGCACTCATTGTTTCGGTTGGTATTATAATGGGACAAGAAGTAATTACCGATTGGCGAACAGTGGTTATCGCAATAGTAAGTCTCATTTTGACTTTTGGTTTTAGAAAAGTGAATTCTATCCTCATCATTTTGATGGGTTCAGTATTGGGATATTGCTTAACTTTGATGTAATAAGACAATAACGATGGCTTCTCACAACATTCCCGAACATCTTATAGGACTTTCAGAACAGGAATTGAAAAATTCCCGGGAGAAATATGGCTATAATCAGGCGGGAAGCAGTAAAAAAAACGCATGGTATCTGATGCTGTTGGACATCTTGAAAGAACCGATGTTACTCTTACTCATTGCAGTTTCTGTAATTTATGTCATCGTTGGAAATTATTCCGAAGCGCTGTTTATGTTAGGAGCCATCATCGCCGTTTCCGGAATTTCCTTTTATCAGGATAATCGGAGTAAAATGGCTTTGGAAGCATTAGAAAAACTGAACGAACCGTTAAGTACCGTCATTCGGAATTCTAAAGTTATTCAAATTCCTACCCACGAAATAGCCGTTGGCGATTTATGCATTATTGAAGAAGGCAAAATGATCAATGCTGATGGAAAAATCGTACACAGCAACGATTTTTCGGTGAATGAAGCTTCGCTTACCGGAGAAAGTTTTTCAGTTTTTAAAAGTCTGGAGTCGGACAACCGAAATGTGTACAGCGGAACTTTGGTAGTTTCCGGTTTGGCAGTTTTTGAGGTTGAAAAAATCGGAAATCAAACTCAGTTGGGAAAGATAGGAGCATCTATTCAAAACATTCGGGAAGAGCGTTCGCCTTTACAAACACAGATCACCAAGTTCGTCAAATGGATGGCAATTATAGGAATTGCGGTTTTCCTTTTGGTTTGGAGTTACAATTATTGGCAATCCGGCGATCTCATTGAAAGTTTATTGGTGGGTTTAACCCTGGCAATGTCTATTTTACCTGAAGAAATTCCCGTGGCATTCACCACTTTTATGGCATTAGGCGCATGGAAACTGATGAGGGAAGGCATCATCGTGAAGCGAAGCAGCGTAGTGGAAACTTTGGGAAGTACCACCGTGATATGTACCGATAAAACCGGAACGATTACCGAAAATTCAATGCAATTGAAATCACTTTATGATTATCGGACGAATAAATTTTATGAAAGCCATCAGTTTGAACATCCTGCACTTTCGGAACTGATTCAGTTTGCAATGTGGAGCAGCGAACCGGTTCCTTTTGATCCGATGGAAACCACATTGCACCGCATATATCAACAAACGCAAACCAAAGATTTACGTAAAGATTTCCAGATGTTTCATGAATATCCACTAGAAGGAAAACCACCTATGATGACGCATCTTTTTGAAAATTCCTCCGGAAAAAGAATTATTGCTGCCAAAGGAGCACCCGAAGCGATTCTTGCAGTGTCCAATATTTCAAAAGCGGAGAAAGATAAATTGCATCAACAAATAAAAGAAGTTGGAAAGCAAGGTTATCGTCTGTTGGGCGTGGCTAAAGCTGATTTTGAAGGGAATGATTTTCCTGAAAAACAACAGAATTTCAGTTTTGAATTTTTAGGATTTACAGTGTTTTATGATCCGCCAAAAAAAGGAATTCAGGAGGTGTTTCAACATCTTTATGATGCCGGAATTAAGGTAAAAGTCATCACTGGAGATAATGCAGATACGACGAATTCGATAGCACGACAAGCGGGAATTATCAATGAAAATCCAGCAGTAAACGGCTCAGAAATTGTCCATCACACTGAACAGGAATTAATAGAACTTTCAAGAAAAACGACCTTGTTTACGCGGATGTTTCCGGAAGCAAAATTAAGAATGGTAAACGCATTCAAAAAAGACGATGAAGTAGTGGCCATGCTGGGCGATGGTGTCAACGATGCTCCTGCGCTGAAAGCAACTCATATTGGCGTGGCAATGGGACACAAAGGAACTGAAATCGCTAAAGCCGCCGCTTCACTCGTGATTACCGATGACGATTTAGGGAAATTGGTCATAGGAATTGCAGCCGGGCGAAGAATTTATGCCAATATCAAGAAAGCAATACAGTACATTATTTCAATTCATATTCCGATTATTCTCACCGTTTCTTTGCCTTTATTTTTGGGTTGGATATATCCGCATATTTTCACGCCTGTTCATGTGATTTTCCTGGAATTAATCATGGGGCCAACCTGTTCGATTGTCTATGAAAATGAGCCGATGGAAAAAAATACAATGCAGAGAAATCCACGAAAAATGACCGAAACATTCCTGAACTGGAAAGAATTGAGCATCAGCATCGTTCAGGGACTAATGATCACTTTGGGTGTTTTGGTGGCTTATCAATTGACCGTCCAAAACGGAGGCGATGAAGGGACTACCAGAGCAATGGTTTTCACCACTTTGGTTTTTGCCAATATCTTGCTAAGTTTGGTGAACCGTTCTTTTGTTTACAGTGTTTTTGAAAGTTTCAAATATAAAAACAATCTGTTTCCCATCATTATTGTGGCGACTTTAGTACTGCTTTTCGCCATTCTGTATATTCCGCTTTTTGCAGGTTTCTTTCAGGTTACCGGACTGAATTTTCAGGAATTAAGCATTGCATTTTTAATTGCTGCGGTCTCCGTTTTATGGTTTGAAGCTTACAAATGGATAAAAAGAAAAAACTTAAAAAGTAAGTAGACAACAATTAAATAGAAACAGATTCTTAAAAATAAAATATTTTAAAATGGAAAAAACAGTAATCCCAACCGTGACTGAACTCGCTATAGGAACGAAATATGCGGCGAAACAAATGGCGGCGAAAGCAGGAGAATGGATGCCGAGTCATCATGCAAATTTAGAATCGGTTCTTTTTATTTTTGAAGGCGAATGTCTGATTAAAATGGATGGTAAGGAAATTATCCTGAAACCCGGCGAAGCCATTGTAATTCCGCCGACGGTGAAACATCAGATAAAAGCGGTAAATGATTATAAAGGCATTCATTTTATGCCGAAAGATATAAAATTTGAGTTCTTTAAATAAATTAAACAAATCATAAACAAAATAATATGGCAACATTTGACAAAAAAAAAGCTTTCTCCCTCGAAGATGCAATTGATTATGCGAGCGGTGGCGTGGTGAGCAAGCAGGTAACAAAAAACAAAGGTGGAAATATTACCCTTTTTTCATTCGATAAAGAACAGGGACTTTCTGAACACACTACCCCATTCGATGCTTTTGTACAAATTCTGGACGGTGAAACCGAAATTAATATCGGTGGAGAAATATTTCAACTTACAAGGGGACAATCTATTATTATGCCCGCGAATATTCCGCATTCATTGAAAGCAACAGAGCGTTTTAAAATGCTCTTAACCATGATAAAAGGAGAATAAAGAATATCGTTCATGTTAACATAAATCAACTTTGCCAGAGCGATCAACTCCGGTAAAGTTGAATTAATTGAAGCTGGTTAGAAAATAATAGATTTTATTGGCCTAATAACTGACGTACATTCTGCAGACCACCGGCATTGGTTACGGACGTAATTCCGTTCTGTTCCAGAATCCTTTTGGCTTGTCCGCTGCGTCCGCCACTCTGGCAGAAAACCACAATGTTTTCTTTTCCGGCAAATTTTTTCAGATTCTGATTGATGGCATTCAGAGGAATATTGACTGCATTTTTCACCGATCCGGAAGAGAATTCTCCCGGTGTACGCACATCTACAAGAAAGCTCCCGTTTTTCACGATTTCAGCGAGTTCATTGTTATTCCCGGATGCAAAAAGATTTTTAAAAAGATTGAAGATCATTTTTTTAATTTATAAAGTTTAACGGGACAAAATTGAAGCTATTTGATAGAATAAACTGCTACTTTGGTTACATAATTGCGAATATTACTGATAGCGCTGATGTTCTTTTTTTCGGGAAAATCTTTGAGTGATGGGCTTTATCAAAGCTTTATAACGTTCTGCATCAAACAGTTGTGAATCGGTTAGCGCTTTATACGTCATCCAGATTCCGAACGGTGTCAGAATGATATTGGGAAGCCACGCTGCCAGAAACGGATTTAATGTTCCGTCCCAGGCCAAATTTTCCATGGAAAGATTCAGTACATAAAATACAATAAAAATGACAATCGCAATCACAACAGGAAGACCAAGTCCACCTTTCCTGATAATAGAGCCCAGACTGGCACCAATGAGGAAAAAAATAATACAAGTAACGGAATATGCGATAATTCTCTGTTGATACATCGCCATTCTGCTGAAGTTTTTGATAGCAGGATTTATTTCGGCTTCCCGGTTCTGAATAGTAGTTTTCAGTGTTTCGATTTTACTGTAAGCTCCATACAATTGTTCCAATTTCTTCTCTTTCGTCAAACTGTCTGGTTCTGGTTCAGCAGGTTTTACAGGCATTCTTTCAATGGAAATATTTAATACTTTCTCCGAACTGTTCAGGTAAGGATTTACCTGGCTCATTAAATCATTATTGATGTATTCAAAAGTTTTGGTGTTGGATTTCCTTGTTTCTACAAGCGATTTTGAAAGTTGGCCGTAAGTTTGAAAACGATAATCGTCGGTAATTCTTTCCTCTTCAATAGCTTTGTTAATGATTTCACTGATGTCAAAATGCGAAACGAGTGTATCGAATTTTATCGCTTGATCCGGTTGTTTATGCCTTTCTATGAATCCCTTTCCATAAATATTTTCTTCAAACACATATCCGTTAAAAAGGACCAGCCGAAGATAATTTCTGTTTTCCGGAGAAGGCATCAGTTTTCCTTTTTCTGCACGAATGGATTGCTGATCCTGATAAGAATTGGCTTTTCTGTGAATGTACACTCCTTCGAGATTCTCTCCGTTTTCACCCGATATTTTATCAAATTTCACTAAATATCCCGGAATCTGATCGATAAATTGTCCTTCTGTAAAATTCAGCGCAGGCCTAGTTTGCGCGATATTATACATCATGTTTTTAGCTTTCCGCTGGAAATCGGGCATAATGTTGTTCTGAAAAAGAAATAAAATGACAGAAAGAATGACAGAAACGACAAAAAGTGGCGCCATAACCCGGGTGAGCGAAACACCGGCAGCTTTCAACGCTGCCAGCTCGTAGCGTTCGCCAAACTCGCCGAAAGTCATAATGGAAGATAAAAGAATGGTAAGCGGCATCACCAGACTGATGACACTGACCCCAAAATAAAATAGCAGTTTAATTATTTCCCAGTACGTAAGCCCTTTTCCCATAAACTGGCCCAGCTGTATCCATACAATATTCACAATGAAGATGAAAAACAACACACTGAAAATAAAAAGGAACGGGCCAAAAAAGGTTTTTATAATATACCGGTCGATAATTTTTATCATGGCCCAAAATTAAGAAAAAGCCACAAAGTAAACAGCTTCGTGGCTTTTTGTTTTTATAAGTTATTTTCTTTAAAAGAATTAATCAAAATCGGGTGAAAACCTTACAGTTCTGTAACGATATAATCCCGAAAATTCGCTTTGTTGAAGGTAAACATATCAGGATTCAGCTTTTGGTTTTCCCGATATTCGCCGATGGCAATGACAGAAATATCTTTGTTATTGCCGTGTTGTTCCAGTTTTACCATTTGCTTTTTGGCAGAATCTACAAAAAGATAAACATGTTTCAGACCGTTATTTTTCACCGGAGTTAGTTTTATAAAGTCCGTATTCACACCATTTACATGCCTTTTGCCTTCATAACTCACATGATAATCTTTACGGTAAGAAGTGAGATAATTGATGGGAGAAAACATGGCGTCCGTAGCATTCGGTTTGGCGATGGTTACTTCCATGTCTTCCGTATTGATATTGTAGATTTTATTTCCGTCGAAAATCTGTTCAGTTTCCATTATTTTTAATTTATAACGGTCACCTGCAGCGTAATAAATTCCTGTCTCAGTTTTCGTTACTTTTCCATTCGGGCCGGACCCGAAAGTAAATTTGAAATAAGTATTCTGTTTGGATTTGTAATTATTGGTAACCGCATCTAAAATCTGTTTGGATTTCGAATCAATTTTTTGTGCAAAACTAAAACTCGCTGCACCTGCAATCATAGTAACAACCACCAGTCTCGATAACATTTTCTTCATTTTCAATATTTTGTTGATTAGATAGATCAGAGCCTATGATGTTAAAGCACCTTTCCGTTTTCTGTCGTCACATTCCTTTCAAAAAGTGTTCCGTTTTCCTGAAAAAACAGTGTGTGCCGGAGTTTTTAGAAATGATTATTTATTCCGAAGATTCTCCAAAAACTGCTCTAATGAACTGAGGTCGGAAATCTGAACTTCTCGGGCTTTGGCTCCGTTGAAACTTCCCACAATTCCGCTGGCTTCCAGTTGATCCATAATTCTTCCCGCTCTGTTATACCCCAGTTTCAACTGTCGCTGAAGCATGGAAGTAGAGCCTTGCTGCGTGGAAACCACAATGCGTGCTGCGTCTTCAAAAAGGGCATCCTTTTCATTCGGATCAAAACCTCCGGTGGAAACAGACATTTCTTCAGAAGGAACTTCAGGAAGAATCATGGCCGTTGAATATCCGCGCTGAGCACCGATATAATCTACAATTCTTTCCACTTCCGGCGTATCTACAAAAGCGCACTGAAGCCTCAGAATTTCATTTCCGTTGAAATAAAGCATATCTCCTTTCCCGATCAGCTGATCTGCTCCGGGAGAATCTAAAATCGTTCTGGAATCAATTCCTGAAATCACGCGGAACGCTGCACGCGCTGGAAAATTAGCTTTAATCATTCCGGTAATAACGTTCACAGAAGGTCTTTGCGTAGCAACAATAAGGTGAATTCCAACCGCTCTGGCCAATTGTGCAAGCCGGGCGATAGGATGTTCAATTTCTTTTCCTGCGGTCATGATCAAATCTGCAAATTCATCCACTACCAATACGATATAAGGAAGATAGCGGTGTCCGTTTTCAGGATTTAATTTTCTTTCGCTGAATTTCTTGTTGTATTCCTTGATGGTTCGGCAGAAAGCATTTTTCAGAAGTTCGTAGCGCATATCCATTTCCACACACAGCGAGTTGAGCGTGGTGATTACTTTATGGGTATCGGTAATAATCGCATCTTCGGTATCGGGAAGTTTGGCCAGATAATGCCTTTCAATTTTGGAATATAAAGTGAGTTCCACTTTTTTTGGATCCACCATCACGAATTTCAGTTCGCTGGGATGTTTTTTATAGAGCAGAGAGGTCAGAATCGCGTTAATTCCTACCGATTTTCCCTGTCCCGTAGCTCCGGCCATCAGAAGGTGCGGCATTTTGGCAAGATCGGCCATGAAGATTTCATTCGAAATGGTTTTCCCGAATACGACAGGAAGATCCATGTCAGAATTCTGAAATTTCTGAGAAGCAATCACACTTTTCATGGAAACCATTGTAGGGTTTTTTCTGGGAACTTCAATTCCAATCGTCCCTTTTCCTGGCATCGGAGCGATAATTCTGATGCCTAATGCGGAAAGATTCAAAGCGATATCGTCCTGCAGTTTTTTAATCGCCGCAACACGGATTCCGGCTTCGGGTACAATTTCGTACAGCGTTACCGTCGGGCCAATGGTGGCTTTTATTTCGGCAATTCCGACATTGAAATTTTTCAGAAGGCCGACAATTTTATTTTTATTTTCCTCCAATTCTTCTTTGTTGATGTGGATTTCTTCATTTCCGTAATCTTTCAACAAATCGACGGTAGGCATTTGAAATCCGGCAAGTTCCAATGTATGGTCGTACCGGCCGTAAGCTTTCACCAATTCGGCAGATTTCCTTTCGGTATCATCCAGTTCATCCACTTCCTGAGCAATTTCAACTTTGAAATCGAAGTCATCTTCTGCAGTTTTTGAACTACTCTCCGGCGTTGTTTCAGGAGTCAGCGTCACGGTTGTTTTTTCTTCGGATTTATCATCAAAAGAAGTCAGATTGGGAGTGACAATAGGCTGAATGTCAGAGTTCCCTTCAGGTTCGGAAAAGCTTTCAGTACTTTTTTCTTTTGAAATAAAAGGTGTAGTTGCTTTTACAGAAATTTCAAAATCGTTGTTCGGATCACTCAGTTCTTCATCTGCTTCAAAGTTTTCCCTTGAATCGGGCATCATTCCTTTCACCCTTCCTACGGTATTCTCGTTGAGCTGATGAAGGCCGGAACGAATGGAGGAAGGCCTCAAATTGAATTCCAGAATGAAATACAAAGCAATTCCTACCACAATGACTGTCCACAATCCTAAAGGCCCGATGACGGAATTCAGAAAATCAACAATCTGGAAACCATAAACACCGCTTAACGTTCCGCTGCCTTGGGTTACGGCTCCTAAAAAAACAGGCAGCCAGCAAATGAAAAACAGAGAATGGCCGATGGTTTTCCAGGGTTTGAAATATTTTTTTTTGAGAATCAGCAGTCCGAAAACGAAAATAAGAAACGCCACGAGAAAAGCTGCTACACCAATGCTGTCGAAAATAAAAATTTTCCCCAGCCAGTCACCCACTTTCCCAAAAATATTGGACGATTTTACTGTTTTGTCCAGCATGGTTCCGGCCTGGCTCTGATCGGCTTTCCAGTTCTTGAGATAGGATGCGAAAGACAGTGCCATCACCACAGCGGTGACGATAAATAAAATTCCGAAAAAAATACGCGGCTTCGAAAGTATTCTGCTTTGTTCAGGCACTTGAACGGCAGTGTTTCTCTTATTGTTCTTCATAATATCAGCTACGGCAAATGTAATAAAAATTGATCAACTTGTATCCGGTTAATAAACTTTTCAGGTCTTACAACGGACTTTTTGTGACTAATCAAATTTCTATTTTAATTTGAAGTTTTTACCTTCAATTCCATTTATTATTCATATTCAATTAGGTATTCTTCATCTCTACTTTTTAGAAGAATTTTATCATTTGCAGTTCTATGTCACCTGCAATAATATTAGTTTTATTGGTTCAAATCAGGATTTGAATATAATTTTGGCAAATAATAATAACGAACCAAATCCAAAATATAATTATTTCTAAAATTAAAACAAGAGAAAATACACACTTTTCTCAAAACTCTTTTTAACGACTTTAAAAACACTTTTTTAAGCCATCCCAATTTTAGGATTTTGAGATTCACTTAAAAAATGAACCTCCCGAAAATCGCTTCCAAAGAGGTCGTTTTTTATCTTTTATTCTTGAAAATGGAGGTTGCGCAACGGTTACCCATGTTGAACTAAACCTTCGCTAAAAAACCTTTTGGAAGCCCGAAATCTGTGGTGGAATATTTGGGGCGATACACGCACAGAATCGCGATCAGTAACCGGAGAATCAGGAAAATTGATGCTGAAACGAAAAATCACAGCATTTAAACCCTACAAAGTGCCACTTCTGCCCACAAAAAAAGCAGTCCTTCTGAAAAAACTGCTTTGTGTATCTAAATTCTAAAAACGATAACTCCATAGACTGCCAAAAAAGCCCCCGAAGGTTCCGTTCAACGGGCTTTCATCTTGTGTCCTGCGGACAAGACGAAAGCTTAGTTATTATCGGCAGTTTTATTTGTTGTCAAAAACTAACGATATTCATAAATTCTTAAAGTGACATTATCAAGTTTGCCATCAATCTTTTCAATTTTTTGAATCCAATTACAATAGTTATCATAGAGATATTCATAACGATTGTACTTAGTACCGGATTTTGAAGTACATTTCTTTTCTATAATGTTGTTGTTTGCGTCAAATTTGTATTCACATTCGAATTTCCCAATAGGTCCGTCATAACGATAGCCAATTTCATTATTGTTGGAATCATAGCTTTTAATCTCCATACTTTTTACCTTTTTATTTTGTGAGTTTAAGCTAGCTCGTTCTATTTCATTTCCTCTATTATCATATTTTAGAGAAATTATATCATTAACTAACTTTCCATCTGCATCATAATTATATTCTAAGACTGCACCTTTTTCTTTTTTTCTTATTATTCTTGCCTTTAAATCATTTTTCTCATATTTGATGACCTCAATTTTGTTACCAATAGAATCAAATACGTTTATCTCCTTTCTGAGTAGTATACTAGTTGTATCTTTGACTTTATACGTTGCTTCCTCAATATTCTTTCCATCGTTATCAAATCTGTAAATTTTTTTTATCAAAATATCTTCAATTTGTGCGTTAGGTTGATATAAATATTGAGACATTACTTTTTGGACATTTCCATTATTGTCAAAGAAGAAAGTCTCGTGAACGTGATTTTGTTTTAAGTCAGTTTTGTAAATAAGTTTATCTGAATTTGATAATATTTCATGAACAGTTGATCTATACGATAAAACTTTTCCTTTGATGTTAAATTCTTCTAAAGTATTACCTTTGTTTACATAATTTACGCAATTAAAGTCTTCTTTTTTAGTGTTTGATATTTGTCCAAACAAAAGTGTTATTGGACAAATCATTATGATAAACAGCAAATATTTTTTCATATAAAATTTTTCTTTCTTGTTGTGCATGCTGTTGAAATTGCCGATAACGGCAGACTGTGAAAAAACTCACAATCCTTTGTTAACAAATATAGTAAATAGTTGTCAGAAAGATACGAAATTCGTATTTTTAAATATGCAGTATATACAAGGAACTCCCCGTAATCAACTATTGGTAAGCAGCTTGGAAGAAAA
>JAANMX010002975.1_pt1 | contig 15705 bp, 16 predicted proteins | sample 7279681 | NCBI WGS metagenome assembly JAANMX01 (sample SAMN14094542, study PRJNA606508) | bioreactor metagenome | isolation source: A lab-scale SPAN reactor treating ammonium-rich wastewater day 351 | place: Ireland: Galway | collected 2018-01-01
TGCGGCAAGAAGGGGCGAAATGGGTCACCACCACGGTTTCGCCCGCAAACGGTTCGTCGAGCCGCGCTTCGAGCCAGCGTACGTGATGCGCGAAAATGACCGCAGCGTGCGCCGGCGTGAACATCTTTTCCTGAGCTTCGTCGATCGCGATGCGGCTGAAGTCGCGGCTGAAGCGGACCGCCTGGGCCATCGCCCGCTCACGCACGGGACCATCGCCGAGGATGCGAAAGTCGCTCCACAGCGTGGCACCCAGAAAGCGCACATCGCCGATGCGCGTTTCGGCGCAGTCGAGCACCGTCACGCTGCTGTCGCGACTCAGTTCGCGCAGCATCCGGTTGGTCGCGGGGATGCTCGAACCGTAATACTCGTGATTGCCCGCCACATAGATCGCCGGACGCTGCAGCGCGGCGGCCCACTGCAAGGCTTGCCGTGGCCGGTGCACGTCGCCCGCCAGGATGAGGACATCCGCGCCGGTATCGGGAAGCTCGCAGGGCGCCAGGCTCAGGTGAAGGTCGGAGACGATCTGGAGTTTCATGGGTGACTCACGAGGTGCATTCGGCAGGCGAGGCGCTCGCCCGCCGCAGCCAGGCGATGAGGTCTGCCCGTTCCTGCGCATCGGCAATGCCGGCGTAGCCCATCGTCGTGCCCGGAATCATGGCGGTCGGGTTGGTCAGAAAGCGGTCCAGGGTGTCGCCGTCCCAGACGACGTCGGCACGGGCCATCGCCGGCGAGTAGTCGAAGTCTGCGACACCGCCCGCGCGGCGTCCGAACAGGCCGCAATGCTTCGGTCCGGTGCGGTTGTAGGCGAGCGCGTGGCAGGCCAGGCAGCGCGCGTAGATCGCCTCGCCGGAGGCCGGATCGCCCGTGGTGGTGGCGCCGGCGGGCAACGAGGTCGCTGCCGCCAGCGCCACCCAAGCGATGGCGAGCGCGCGTTTCATGACAGGAAGGCGGTGGGGACGGGGTCCTGGCCCAATGCCTGGCGCAGGATGGCCCAGTGCATGGCCTCGTCGCCCAGGATGCTGGCTGCCGCACTCGCCAGTTCGCGGCTGTGGAACAACGGGACCGCGCCGAGATAGGCGCTGACCGCGCCACGCTCGAGCCCGGCGGCGAAGCCCAGCACGTCGGCCTGGCTTTTCAGCGTGTCGGTGGGAAACACGTAGCGCTCGCGCGCCTCGGCCGGCGTGCCGCCCAGCTTGCGCACCGTCTTGGCAAGCGCGTCGGCATGCTCCTTGTGATGCCCTTGAAACTGCAACGCCAGATCCAGCGCAGGTTTCTGCAGCAGGCCGCTGCCGGCGCCCACCGCGTAGGCGGCGATGGCCTCCAGCTCGGCACTGAGTGCGGTGTTGAGAATGCGCACGTCCGAGGCGGTGTCGTCCTGCGTGCCAGCCTGCGCGGCCGCCAATGCCGGACGTCCCGCCATCAGCGCAACTGCCGCGGCCGACAGGGTGGCGCCCGAACCGGCCAGGAAACGGCGGCGGCTCAGCGCTTCGAATGCGGAGAAGGGATGGATGCGGGCGATCATGATGTGCTCCTCAGGGGCGTGGGTGAAGACAGGGCGACCTGGCCGGACGCGGCCGGCGCGGGAAGCCCGAGGCGGGCGCACACTTGCGCCACGATGCGGTCGCAGCGTTGGCCGTCGAAGGCGAAGACGTCCTCCAGCAAGGGGCCGAGGCGCTGCCCCAGCGATTCGCGCAGCAGGGCGCGTGCGCGCAGCAGGCGGACCTTGGTGCTGCCCCCGGAGATGCCCAGCGAGGCCGCGGTCTCGCCGACGCTCAGGCCTTCCACGGCACGCAACATGAAGACACTGCGGTAGTTGTCCGGCAGATCGTCGATGGCGCGCTCGATGAGGCGCTGCAGGTCGTGGCGTATCGCCAGCGTTTCAGGGGTTTCCGGCGTGCTGCCGAACGTGCTGTCGGTGACGGGCTCGTCGCCGGCTTGCTCCGCAGCCTCCGGCGGGCGGCGGCGCCTGCATTCGAGCGCCTGATTGACGATGATCCGCGTCAGCCAGGTCGATAGCCGTGCATCCCCACGGAAGCCCGCCATCGCGCGATGGGCCTTGATATAGCCCTCCTGCAGCGCATCCTCGGCCTCGGCATCGTCGCGCAGGATGCTGCGCGCGACCCGGAACAGACGACGGTTGTGCGCGCGCATCAGCCGTTCGAAGGACCCCGGCTCGCCGGCGACGATGCTGCACGCCAGCGCAGCGTCGGAAATCGTGGTGCAAACCGCTGCCGCTGTGCCGGGTGTGTTCATGACGCCCTCCTCTTGTTGCCAATTGGATGGGGTGTCGCGGGGAAAGGTTACAGCCATTCGGCAATCGGGCCGAAGGAGCCCGTTTCGCCTTTCATCGTGCGTGGGATTTGTGAGGCCGGGCCGAGTGCCCCATAGCCTCGGAAGGACTAGCCCGTGGGCGTCTCACTCGCCACCGTCGCGCAGCGCCGGTCTTGATGCGACCGATAAAGCCGCCGCAGCGCTGTTGCGCAAGCACAGCCGGAGACGCGCCGCGACAAAAAGGGGAGGCTGCGCCCTGACGGTGCCCTCCCCTTTCGGCAATGCTGAGTTCAGGTCAATGCGCACTTATCCCCGCGCCAATCCCCGCGCCAGGTCTTCCTTCAGGTCCTCGATGTCCTCGAGCCCGACCGCGATGCGCAGCAGCCCCTCGCCGATCCCCGCGGTCGCGCGCGCCTCGGCGCTGATGCGGCCGTGCGTGGTGGTCGCCGGGTGGGTGATCGTGCTCTTGGTGTCGCCCAGGTTGGCGGTGATCGAGATCAGGCGCGTCGAATCGACCACCTTCCACGCCGCATCGCGTCCGCCCTCGACGTCGAAGCTCAGGATTGCGCCGCCGCTCTTTTGCTGGCGCATGGCCAGCGCGTGCTGGGGATGCGAGGCCAGCCCGGGGTAATACACCCGCGCCACGCCCGGCTGCGCCTCCAGCCAGCGCGCCAGCTCCAGCGCGCTCGCCGACTGCGCCTCCATACGGATGCGCAAGGTCTCCAGCCCCTTCAGGATCACCCAGGCGTTGAACGGCGACAGCGTCGGCCCGGCCGTGCGCAGGAACTTGAAGACCTCGTCGGTCACCGCCTTGCGGCCCGCCACCGCGCCGCCGAGCACGCGGCCCTGGCCGTCGAGGTACTTGGTGGCCGAATGCACGACGACGTCCGCGCCGAGATCGAGCGGGCGTTGCAGCGCCGGTGAGCAGAAGCAGTTGTCCACCGCGAACAGCACGCCCGCCTCGCGCGCGATCGCCGCCACGCCGGCGATGTCGATCACCTCGGTGAGCGGGTTGGACGGGGTCTCGGTGAAGAACAGCCGGGTCTGCGGCGTGATCGCATCGCGCCAGGCGTCGAGGTCGGTCGCGGCGACGAAGGTCGTGGTGATGCCGAACTTCGACAGGATGCCGCCGAACAACTGCTGGGTCGCGCCGAACAGGCCATTGGAGGCCACCACGTGGTCGCCCGCCTGCATCGTGGCCATCGCCAGCGAAAGGATCGCCGACATGCCCGAGGCCGTCGCGATGCACGCCTCGGCCCCTTCCAGCGCGGCGAGCCGGGTCTGCAGCGCGGTCACGGTGGGGTTGGAGAAGCGCCCGTAGACGTAGCCTTCTTCCGCGCCCGAAAAGCGCGCCGCAGCCTGCGCCGCGTTGTCGAACACGAAGCTCGACGTCAGGTACATCGCGTCGCCGTGCTCGCCGAAGGGTGTGCGATCGATGCCCGCGCGCACGGCGAGCGTGTCGGGACGGTAGGCGGGGAGGTCGGAGTGGCTCATGTCGGTGTTCGTGTTCTCAGGATGAGGGAGGCCCGGTGGGGCTCAACGCCCACCGCTCGAAGCGAGGTTGAGGTCGAGCTGGCCATCGTCGGTATCGTCGCCGCCGTCACCCTTGACAGGCTTGGCCTCGCTACGCTGGTTCTCGACCCCGTTGAGGTATTCCACCGTGATGTCGCCGGTGATGTACTGGCCGTCGAAACAGGAGGTTTCGAACAGGCTGATCGCCGGATTGAGCGCGCGCACCGAGGCCTTGAGATCGTCGAGGTCCTGGTAGATCAGTCCGTCGGCACCGATCTCGGTGCAGATCTCGTCCTCGCTGCGTCCAGAGGCGATCAGTTCGGCGCGGGTCGGCATGTCGATGCCGTAGACATTGGCGTAACGCACCGGCGGCGCGGCCGAGGCGAGGTAGACCTTGGTCGCCCCGGCTTCGCGCGCCATGTTCACGATCTCCTTGCTCGTCGTGCCGCGCACGATCGAGTCGTCGACCAGCAGCACGCTCTTGTCCTTGAACTCCTGGTGGATCGTGTTGAGCTTCTGGCGCACCGACTTCTTGCGCGTGGCCTGGCCCGGCATGATGAAGGTGCGGCCGATGTAGCGGTTCTTGACGAAGCCTTCGCGGAACGGCAAGCCGAGGCGATGTGCCATCTGCATGGCGGAGGGCCGGCTGGAATCGGGGATCGGGATCACCACGTCGATGTGCACGTTCGGCATCGTGCGGCGCATGCGGTCGGCGAGGAATTCGCCCATCTTCATGCGCGATTCGTAGACCGAAACCCCGTCGATGATCGAGTCCGGGCGTGCCAGGTAGACGAACTCGAACATGCACGGCGCCTGAATCGTCTTGGTCGCACACTGGCGGCTATGGAAATTGCCCGCGGCGTCGACGAGCACGGCCTCGCCCGGCGCCACGTCGCGCAGCAGGCGGAAGCCGAGCACGTCGAGTGCCACCGACTCCGAGGCCACCAGCCACTCGGTACCGGCCGCGTTGTCGTTGCGCCCGATGACCAGCGGCCGAATGCCGTAAGGGTCACGGAAGGCAAGCAAGCCGAAGCCGGCGATCATCACCACCACCGCGTAGGCCCCGCGACAGCGCCGATGCACGCCCGCCACCGCGCGGAAGATCGCCTCTTCATCAAGCTTGAGGCCGTTGCACGCGGCCTGCAGCTCGTGCGCGAGAACGTTCAGCAGCACCTCGGAATCGCTGTTGGTGTTGATGTGGCGCAGGTCGGACAGGAACATCTCGCGCTTGAGCGCTTCCGAGTTCGTCAGGTTGCCGTTGTGCGCCAGCAGCAGGCCGAAGGGCGAGTTGACGTAGAAGGGCTGGGCTTCGGCAGCGTTGTAGGCCGAGCCCGCGGTCGGGTAACGGACGTGGCCGATGCCCCAGTTGCCCTGCAGGTCGCGCATGTTGCGAGTGCGGAACACGTCGCGCACCAGCCCCGAGCCCTTGTGCATGTGGAAGCGCCCGGCTTCGGAGGTGGCGATACCCGCCGCGTCCTGGCCTCGATGCTGGAGCACCTGCAGGCCGTCGTAGAGCAGCTGGTTGACCGGAGAAGTTGCAACGACGCCGAGAATTCCGCACATGGAGGTAACGCCTATCTGAATCGAATCTTGTCGGCCACCTCAGCGGGCAGCCACGGTTTTGCGGCAATCACCGCCGATTCCATCGGCGGTGCAAACAGTGCCTGGGTCCACCACGGTTCGCGCGACACGCCGGCAAGTCCGCCGATCAGCACCACGACGAACGCAAACGCCAGACCCCGCACAATGCCGAAGAGTGCGCCAAAAAAGCGATCGGTGGCGCCGAGTCCGGCCGCGCGCAACAACTCGCGCAACAGGTAGCGGATCAGCGCGGCGAGGATCAGCACGCCGAACACGACCAGCGCCCCACCCGCCACCTGCCGCCACACCGGCTCGCTGATCAGGCCCGAAAACACCTGTGCCGCCTGTTCGTTATAGCGCCACGCGGCAAACAGCGCTGCCACCCAAGCAAGCACGGCCATCACTTCGCTGACCAGGCCGCGCCACATGCCGATGACTGCGGACAAGCCCAGCACTGCGAGAAAAACGTAATCGAATACCGTCATCGTCGATGCGTCAGCGCGGCTGCAGGACGGCCTGATGCCCGGCCGCCTTGAGTCGGGAGGCCGTAGAGTCGGCGGCTGCGCGACCGGCGATCGGGCCCACTCGGACGCGGGTCACACTACCGGCACGCTCGGTGTAGGCCGAAAAACCTTTCGCCTTCAGATCGTCGGCCACGCGCGCGGCCTTGGCGGCATCACTGAACGCGCCCACCTGGATCACGAAGGATTCGCCCCGCGGCGGCACCACCTGCCCGCTGAGGATCGCACGCACCCGGGCCTCTTCGTCCGCAGTGGGTCCGGCCGGACGCGGCTCGGGCGCTGGACGCGGCGCCGGGGGCTCGCCGCGCGGGGGCGTAGCGGGCGTAGCGGGCGGCGCGGGTGCGCGCGGTGGTGGTACGGCGGCCACCTCCGGCTCGGGCTTCGCAGCCGGTTCCACCACGGGCGCGGCCTTGTCGCTGGCGGCGAGCGCCTCGTCCTCCGGCACAGGCACGGCGGCTGCGGGTGCCGAGGCATCGCCAGCCGGCGGAGTACGGCGCAAGCCATCCGCGCCATCGCGCTCCGGAATGGTGATCTGGATGTCCTGGACGGCCGGATGCGGCTCCTGCTCCATGATCATCGGCAACACCACGGCCGCAAGCAACGCCAGCGCGACCGCACCGACCAGCCGGCGGCGCGCCCGCTTCTTGATATCCAGGTTTTCTGCGTCAGTCACCGCCAAACCTCGTCAGTGCCTTGCCGCCTTGATTGCTGCGAGCACATCTGCCACCGTCAGGAAAGATCCGAAGACGACGATTCTATCACCCTCGGCCGCTTCCTTTTGCGCTGCAGCAAACGCCGCGGAGGGCGAGCCGAAGCAGCGCACGTCGCCCTTGTCGGTCGCGGCGCGCACCAGCTCGCCGAGCGCCTCGGCGCTCAGGCCGCGCGGCCCGGGCAGGTCGGCGAGCAGCCAGTGATCCACGCGCCCCGCCATCAGCGCCATCACGCCCGCCACATCCTTGTCGTTGAGCATCCCGAGCACCGCCCAGGTCTCGGGATAGAAGCCCATGTTGCCGAGGTTGTCGGCCAGCACGCCGGCCGCCTGCGGGTTGTGGGCGACGTCGAGCACGACACTGGGCCGCCCCGGCAGCACCTGGAAGCGCCCCGGCACCTCGACCAGCATCAGGCCCTGGCGGACGTGCTGCATCGACACCGGGATGCGTGCACGCAGGCATTCGAGCGCGGTGATCACGGCCGAAGCATTGAGCAACTGGTTGGCACCGCGCAGGGCCGGATAGGCCAGGCCGCCGCGCTTTACCAGGCTGCCCTGGGCGGGCGGCCGGGTGTAACGCCAGTAACCCCATTGCTGGCGGTCGCCGCCGAAGCCGAAGTCGCGCCCGCTGATCCACAGTTCGGCGCCGACGGCAGCGGCGTGCTCGACCAGGCTCGCCGGCGGCTGCGGATCGCCGCAGATCGCCGGACAGCCGCTGCGGAAGATCCCCGCCTTCTCGCGCCCGATCGCCTCGCGCGTGTCGCCGAGGTAGTCCATGTGATCCATCGCCACGCTGGTGACCAGCGTGCAGTCTGAATCGAACACATTGACCGCGTCGAGACGGCCGCCAAGGCCCACCTCGAGGATGATCACGTCCGGGCGCTCGGCGGCGAACACATGCCAGGCCGCCAGCGTGCCGTGCTCGAAGTAGGTCAGCGGCGTGTCGCCACGTGCGACTTCGACCGCGGCAAAGCCCGCGACCAGGCTCGCGTCGCCGGCATCCTTGCCATCCACCCGCACGCGCTCGTTATAAGTCAGCAGGTGCGGCGAGGTGTAGCAGCCGACCCGATAACCGGCCGCGAGCAGAATGCCCTCGAGCATCGCGCAGCACGAACCCTTGCCGTTGGTACCGCCGACCGTGATGATCACCGCGTCGCACGCCAGCGCCATGCGGTCGCGGACGGCCGCCACCCGCTCGAGCCCGAGCTCGATGCGCTGGCCGTGACGCGCCTCGAGCAGCGCGAGCCAGCCGGACAGACTGTCGGGCAGCGTCGGGCTCACCGCTGAAGTCACCGCATCGGCCACCATCAGTCGGCGACCACGTCCGCGGGCTGGCGGCTGAGCATGGCGAGCAGCGTGGCGAGTTGCTCACGCATCTCGCGCCGGTCGATGATCAGGTCGATCGCGCCCTTCTCGAGCAGGAACTCGGCGCGCTGGAAGCCTTCGGGCAACTTCTCGCGCACGGTCTGCTCGATCACGCGCGGGCCGGCGAAGCCGATCAGCGCGTTGGGCTCGGCGATGACGAGGTCGCCCATGAAGGCGAAGCTCGCCGACACGCCGCCCATGGTCGGATCGGTCAGGATGGTCACGAAGGGCAGTCGACGTTCCGACAGGCGGGTGACCGCGGCCGTGGTCTTGGCCATCTGCATCAGCGACAGCAGGCCTTCCTGCATGCGTGCGCCACCGGAGGCGGTCACGCAGATGAAGGGCACGCGCTGCTCGAAGGCCGCCTTGGCGCCGCGCACGAAGCGCTCGCCCACGACCGAACCCATCGATCCGCCGAGGAATTCGAACTCGAAGCAGGCCACGACCACCGGAATGCTCTTGATCGCCCCGCTCATCACCACCATCGCATCGGCCTCGCCGGTGTCGGCGGTGGCCGCGGACAGGCGCTCGGGATACTTGCGCGAGTCCTTGAACTTGAGCGCATCGACCGGCGTGACCTCGGCGCCGATCTCGACCCGGCCCTCGGCGTCGAGCATCAGGTCGAGCCGACGACGCGCACCCACGCGGTGGTGATGGCCGCACTTCGGGCACACGCTGAGGTTGCCCTCGAGATCCGAGCGGTACAGCACCGACTCGCAGCCCTCGCACTTGCTCCACAGCCCTTCCGGGATGGACTTGTTGCGCGCCGACGTGTCGCCGCGCTTGATCTTGGGCGGCAGCAGCTTTTGCAACCAGCTCATGGTCAGACTCCTTTGCCCGGTGCGAGGGCGTCCAGCGCGACGCGGATGCCGCGCATGAAGGCGGTGACGCGCTCGACCTCGGCGCCCGGGTTGTGTTCGATTTCCTCGATGATGCGACTGCCGATCACCACCGCGTCGGCTACCGCGCCGATGCGCTGCGCGCTCTCGGCGTCACGGATGCCGAAGCCCACGCCCACCGGCATGCCGACCGCGGCGCGGATCTGCGGAATGCGGCGCGCGACCTCGTCAACGTCGAGCTTGGCGCTGCCGGTCACGCCCTTGAGCGACACGTAGTAGATGTAGCCGCTGCCCGCGCGGGCCACATCGGCATAGCGCTGCTCGGACGAGGTCGGCGCGAGCAGGAAGATCGGATCGAGCCCGCCCGCCTTGGCGGTGGTCGCGAACGTGTCGCACTCCTCGGGCGGGTAGTCCACCACCAGCACGCCATCGACGCCGGCCTCGTGCGCGGCGATGACGAAGCGCTCCTGGCCCATGGCCTCGATCGGATTGGCGTAGCCCATCAGCACCACCGGAGTGTCGGGATTGGTGCCACGGAAGGCGCGCACGGTGTCGAGCACCTTGCGCAGACTCATGCCCTGCGCGAGCGCGCGCTCGGAGGCGCGCTGGATGGTGGGGCCGTCGGCCATCGGGTCGGAGAACGGCACGCCGAGCTCGATGATGTCGGCGCCGCCGTCGACGAGCGCATGCATCAGCGGCAGCGTCAGCTCGGGCGTCGGAAAACCAGCGGTCACGAAGGGGATCAGCGCCTTGCGGCCATCGGCCTGCAGGCGCTGGAAAACGGTCTGGATTCTTGACATGTCTCGATCACACTGCGGGCCGCAGATGCGGCCCGGGGCAGGTTCAGAACTGGATGCCGGAACGTTCGGCGACGGTATGCATGTCCTTGTCGCCGCGGCCGGAAAGATTGACCAGCAGGATCTTGTCCTTGGGCAGGGTCGGCGCGAGCTTGGCCGCATAGGCCAGTGCGTGCGAGGACTCGAGCGCGGGGATGATGCCTTCGAGCCGGCACAGGTTGTGGAAAGCCTCGAGCGCCTCGGCATCGGTGATGCCGACATATTCGGCGCGCGCGGTATCCTTTAGCCAGGCGTGCTCGGGGCCCACACCGGGGTAGTCGAGGCCGGCAGATACCGAGTGCGTCTCAATGATCTGGCCGTCCTCGTCCTGCAGCAGATAGGTGCGGTTGCCGTGCAGCACGCCGGGGCGGCCGGCAGTGAGCGAGGCCGAGTGACGGCCGGTGTCCAGGCCGTCGCCGGCGGCTTCGACGCCGACGAGCTTCACGCCCGGCACGCCGATGTAGGGATGGAAGATGCCCATCGCGTTCGAGCCGCCGCCCACGCAGGCGAGCACGTAGTCGGGTTGGCGGCCGGTCATCTCGGGCATCTGCTCGAGGCATTCCTTGCCGATCACGGACTGGAAGTCGCGCACCATCATCGGGTAGGGGTGCGGGCCGGCAACGGTGCCGATGATGTAGAAGGTGTCGGCGACGTTGGTCACCCAGTCGCGCATGGCTTCGTTCAACGCGTCCTTGAGCGTCTTCGAGCCGGACTCGACCGGCACCACGGTGGCGCCGAGCAGCTTCATGCGGTACACGTTGGCCGCTTGACGCTTGATGTCCTCCGCGCCCATGTACACCACGCACTCCATGCCGTAGCGCGCGGCGACGGTGGCGGTGGCGACGCCGTGCTGGCCGGCGCCGGTCTCGGCGATCACGCGCTGCTTGCCCATGCGGCGAGCTACCAGCGCCTGGCCGATGCAGTTGTTCACCTTGTGCGCACCGGTGTGGTTGAGGTCCTCGCGCTTGAGGTAGATCTGCGCGCCGCCGAGCAGGCCCGACCAGCGCTTGGCGTGGTAGACCGGGCTCGGGCGGCCGACGTAGTGCTTGAGTTCGTACTCGAACTCGGCGACGAATTCCGGATCGGCCTGGCAGGCCGCGTAGGCTTCCCGCAACTCGGCAAGCGCGGGCATCAACGTTTCGGAAACGAAGACGCCGCCGTAAGGGCCGAAATGCCCGCTCGCATCGGGAAACTGGTAAGGCGTGTCAGCCATCTGCATGTCGAACTCCGGCTATGAAGGCGGCGATCTTCGCCGCATCCTTGATTCCCTTGGCACTTTCCACGCCGCTGGATACATCGACCGCCCACGGGCGGACACGGCGCACGGCCTCGGCCACGTTGTCTGTATCGAGCCCGCCGGAAAGCACGAGCGGTCGCGCGAACCCATCGGGAATCAGCGACCAGTCGAAGGTCTTGCCGCCACCGCCATAGCCCTCGACGAACGCATCGACGAGGATTCCGCTGGCGCGCGGGTGAAAAGTCGAGAATTCTACCAGATCGACCCCGGGGCGCATCCGTGCCGCCTTGATCCAGGGCCGCCCGTAGCGGGCGCAATCAGACTCCCCTTCGTCACCATGGAACTGCAGAAGTTGCAGCGGCACGCGCGCGAGCACCGCCTCGACCTCAGGCGGCGTGGCATTGACGAACAGGCCGACGGAGGTGACGAAGGGCGGCAGCAGGGCCACGAGCTCCGCCGCCTGCTCGATCGAGACTGCACGCGGGCTGGGCGCATAAAAGACGAAGCCGATCGCATCGGCGCCGCACTCGACGGCGACGCGAACGTCCTGCGGACGGGTCAGGCCGCAGATCTTGATTCGGGTACGGGACATTCAGACGAGGGGTAGCTGAGGCAGCGCGATGATACGCCCATCGTTGGGTAGCGGCCAGCGCGGCGGGTAACCGACCCCGCAAAGGTAAAGCCCGTCCGGAGGGAAGGTCGGCGCCGCGCGCGCGCGGTCGCGCGCCTCGAGCAGTTCGCGCATCCATTCAACCGGATAGTGGCCCTTGCCCACGTAGACGAGCGCACCGACGAGGTTGCGGATCATGTGGTGCAGGAAGCCGTTGGCGCGAAAATCGAACAGCAGGTATTCGCCCTGGCGGGTGACCCGCGCCTCCCGCATCACCCGCACCGGGGTCTTTGACTGACAGCCGGCTGCACGGAAGGACGAGAAGTCATGCGTACCGACCAGGCATTCGGCCGCCGCCGCCATCCGCGCAGCGTCGAGCGGCGGGTGGAACCACCCTACCCGCCCGGCCAGCATCGCCGGCCGCGTCGGCGTGTTGTGCAGGATGTAGCGGTACTGGCGCTCGCAGGCGAGATAGCGTGCATGGAAGTCGTCGCCGACCTCGGCCGACCAGCGCACCACGACGGCCGACGGCAGCAGGGCATTGACGCCACGCACCCAGGCCGACTGCGGCCGCTGCGCGACGGTATCGAAATGCACGACCTGGGCGCTCGCGTGCACGCCTGCGTCGGTGCGGCCGGCGCAATGCAGGCGGACGGGATGGGCAGCGATCTGCGCCAGCGCCCGCTCCAGCACATCCTGCACGGTGCGGCCGTGCGCCTGGCTCTGCCAGCCGCAGAAGGCATCGCCCGCGTATTCGAGGCCGAGGACGATGCGCTTCATGCGAGGCTCCACCACAGCAAACCGCCGAAGACGCCGAGCGCAACCGATGCATCGAGCACCCCGAGACGTTCTCTATCCAGCACCACCGCCTCCTCGGCACCGCCTTCCTCTTCATCGCTTCCGGCCGTCAGCCAGTCCCGCCACTGTGGTCTGCCATGGCCCCGCGGCGACGCCTCGACGTAGCGCAGCACCAGCAACAAGCGCAGGGCCAGGCGCTCCGGCGACACGCCGATCAGGCGCAGCGGGCGGCTGAGCGCGTGCAGGCCACTGACGAGGCGCTGCAGCGACAGGCGCTCGAGCAGCACGGCGACTGCGCACACCACGGCGATCAGGCGGGCGGCGTGCAGCACGGCGAGCCCAAGCCCCTCGCGTGTCGGGCCGAGGCGCGGCCAGTCATGGAAAAAGGCCTCGCCGGGCGTGAACCATGCAAACAGGATCGCGATGGCAATCAGCAGCACACGCACCCGGCGCAGCAGGCGCAGGAAGCGCGCGGGTGCAAAGGCGCCGGCCGCCACCAGGCAGAACGGCACCACCGCGGCAAGCGCTGCCGGCGAGAGCAACTGGATCGACGCCACGGCCGCCAGCCAGAGAATCAGGATCAATCCGGAATGCATGTCTGTGAACGCAACAGGCCGCCCCGAGCCGAGACTCGGAACGGCCTGGCGACAGGGGCTTTCAGCCCAGGCGGGTGATCATATCGCGCGCCGTGGCCTGCTGTCTCGCCGAACCCTCCGCCGCCACTTCCTCGAGCAATTCGAGTGCGCCTTCCTTGTCGCCCATTTCTTCGTAGGCGCGCGCCAGCTCGAGCTTGGTCTCCGCTTCCTCGTTGTCCACCTCGCCCGCCATCATGTCGGCGGCCGGCGCGCTCGGGTGAAGGCCAGGGAAGTCATCGAACTGGGTTTCGGCCATCGACAAGGGCACCACGTCGACCTCGGGCACTGCATTGTCCTGGAAGCCCTCGAGATCGAGGTCGATCGACGTCAGGTCGAGTCCCGGCGCCGTCACCGGCGGGGCCGTATCCGGCGCAGCAGGCACGTCCAGCTCGAAATCGAAATCGAGCAGGCTGCTGTCGAAGCTCGTCTTCTCGAGGTCGACCACCGGCTGCGCGGGCGCAGCCAACGGTGCCGCAGTGTCGCCCGCCGCAGCAGTCGCAGCGGTCAGCCCGGCACTGGAGCCGGCATCACCCAGATCGAAGGGCAAGGCCGAATCGCTGACCACCGTGGCGTTCAGGTCAAAGCGGTCGCCGGAGGAATCGAGTTCGAGGTCGGGGAGTTCGAAATCCAGGCCGGTCGCCACCATCTGCCCGACATCGTCGAGGACGGTGGCGGAGCCGAGGTCGGCTGCGGGCGTGGCAGGGGCCGCGTCCGGTTCGCCGATGTCGAGATCGAAGACCATTCCGGTCTCAGCCTGCCCCTCGACCGGGACCGCAGCGGCCTCGGCCGCGAGGTCGAGGTCGAAAGCCTGCTCGTCGGCCTGCGCGGATTCGACGGACGGCTCGGGCACAGGCGTCTCGTCGCCGAGATCGAGATCGAAGTCGATCACGCCCGAATCGATCGCGAACCCGTCGGCAACGTGCTCCACGGCCGGCTCCTCGAGTCCGTGCTCGGGCATGCCGGGCTCGCGCCCCTCGCTGCCGATCCGGCTCAGGTCACCCGGCAGTGTCCAGGTATCGCGCATCTGCGAATGGCTGGGCTCGACCGGTGTCGTCGTCGTGAAGTCCAGCGACGAGAGCTCATGTCGGATCGCATCGGCCCCGCTGGCTGCCTCGGTGGCTGCCTCGGTGGCTGCCTGAGTGTCCGCCTGAGGGGCAGTGGCAGTGGACGCCGCGGACGGGGTAAGGGCCGGCGCGGCAGCCAGGCCAGTTGCAGCACCCGCGGCCACGCCCGCCATGGCGAGCACGTCGGCGCCCGCCGCCGGCGCGGCCGACGTCGCAGGCAGCGCCGGCGCAGCGCCATAAAGCGGATTGTCCGGATCGAGCTTGCGCCCCAACGCGGCCGCCTTGTCCCAATCCCGCCCCAGCCCGCCCGTGCGCGCGAACAACTCGCTGGCCGTGGCCTCGAACTGGCGACTGTTGCGGCGCTGGGCGTAGATCTCCAGCAGCTTGACATAGATGGCGGCACGGGCCGGGTCGGCCTTGAGCGCATCCTGGAGGATCTCCTCCGCCTGCACGTCGCGGCCGTAGGCCATATAGACGTCGGCCTCGGCGACCGGGTCGACCCCCTCGTCGGTGTCGATCGAGGACAGCCCCGACTGGCTGAAGTCGGTGTGCATGATGCTCGTGGCGCCGGTATCGACGCTCTGACCACCGGTGCCAGCGAATACACCCTGGCCGTCACCGCCCATGGTCGACGCCCCGAGCGCGGCATCGGCCGCCTGGATCTCGGCCTCTTTCCGGCGCTGCCGGGCCTTGAGGCCCGCGTAGGCGAGAAGCAGCGCAAGGATGCCTCCACCCCCCGCGAGCACGGCAGGGTCGGCGAGCAGGGACTCGATGAAGGTCGGCTGCGGCGGCACCTCGGCTGGCGCGGGCGGCTGCGCGGGGGAGACGTGATTCCCCAGGTGCTTCGCGTGCTCAAGGAAAAGCGCCCCGTGTTCGCCCGCCCCTTTGAGATGCCGCGCCTCTGCCCGGCCTGCAAGACAGAGCTTGTGCATTACGAAGATGAAGTCGTGGTGCGCTGCCCCAACGCCCTTGGCTGCCCGCCGCAGTCGATTTACTCGCTCACCCACTTCACCTCCCGCCTGGCCATGAACATCGAAGGCCTGGGAGAAAAGCGCGTCGAGCTGCTGCTCAAAGCGGGCCTCATCCGCGACTGCGCCGATATCTACGAGAAGCTGACGCTGGACAACCTCGCGGCGCTCGAGCGCATGGGCGAAAAAAGCGCCCAGGCCCTGCTCGACAACATCAACGCCTCGCGCGAACCCAGGCTCTCGCGCTTCATTTACGCGTTGGGCATCCGCAACGTGGGCGAAAGCACGGCGTCGCTGATCGCCGTTCTCGTCGGCACGGCAGAGGGCTTCCTGAAGGTGACGCCTGAACAACTGCAGCAGGCCGACGGCATCGGCCCCGTGATCGCCCAAAGCGTCATGGACTTCCTGGCCCAGGAGCGCAACGTGGCGCTGGTCAGACGCCTGCTGGCGCAGGTCAGGCCCAGAGCCGTCGAGAGCAAGCCGGCTGCCGATTTGAAGTTCGCCGGCATGACCTTCGTTTTCACCGGCGCCCTTGAAAAATTCACGCGCGAAGCCGCCGAAGAAATGGTGCGCGAGCGCGGCGGCAAGGCCTCAGGCAGCGTGAGCAAAAAAACGACGTACCTGGTGGCCGGCCCCGGCGCGGGCAGCAAGCTGGAAACGGCCCGCAAGCTGGGGGTGAAGATTCTCAATGAAGATGAGTTTCTGGCCATGATCTGACTCTTCCGCCCGCCCGTAATCCGACCGTGCATGACGGTACCC
>JAANMX010002976.1_pt1 | contig 15682 bp, 14 predicted proteins | sample 7279681 | NCBI WGS metagenome assembly JAANMX01 (sample SAMN14094542, study PRJNA606508) | bioreactor metagenome | isolation source: A lab-scale SPAN reactor treating ammonium-rich wastewater day 351 | place: Ireland: Galway | collected 2018-01-01
CGATAGGAATTTGCTTTTGGCGGCCCTGCGGGCACAACCGAGCCCCTCCGCCATTCGGGGGGCTGCCGACCACGTCTCAACCGGTCCCACCATGGGAAGATCGTAGCGGAGGGGCCACCGGAGGTCGAGCGGTCACCCGAGGCCGTGCGATGAGAACACCCTGCCGCCAGCGACCGCGTCCCGCGGTCGCTCAGTCCGGGAAATCCCCCTCGCCCGCCCCGTAGTCCGGGAAGGCGCTGTCTTCGGGGAAGGGCACCAGTTGCCGGTCGCCGTCGGGATGCGGCATCGCGCCCTCCCCCGCCAGTTCTGGAGGTCCGCGACACGGCGGGCTGGGCGGCGGGTCCCAGAGTCCCATGCCGCGGAGGATGCCCTCGATCAGGACCGGCGAGTCGACCAGGGAGACCACGCGCATCGGGCCACCGCAGTCCGGGCAGCGCTTTCTACGGGCAGTTCATCACCAATTGGTGACGACCTGAGGCCCGCTACGGCCCCGTCGTGATCGTGCCCGACCCGAACGGCCGGCTGTAGAGGCTCTGCCCGCCGGGGCCGGTCGTGATGGTGCCGCCCCCGAAAGGCCGCGTCATCCAGGTCTGTCCGCCCGGGCCGGTCGTGATCGTGCCGGAGCCGAAGGGGCGCGTGTGGAAGGTCTGCCCCGATAGCGTGGTGGTCAGCGTCCCGCTCCCGAACGGGCGCGAGGTGAACGTCTGCCCCGCCGGGCCGGTGGTGATGGTCCCGCCCCCGAAGGGCCTCGTGTAGTACGACTGCCCGCCCGGCGTCGTCGTCAAGGTGCCCGAGCCAAACGGCCGGGTGTAGTACTGCTCCTGGGCGGAACAGGGCGTGTACAGGAGCGCGAGGGTGGCGATCAGGGCGAGGGATGCGCGCGTCATGGCGGCAACGTACCACGGGATGCCCGGTCCGCCCCGTTACGTTGGCTCACTTGTCCAGCAGCAACCGCTCGACCGAGTCGCCGGTCTTTTCGACGCGCCGCGGGTCCAGGACCGGCTTGAACCCCGGGTTGTGCGTGCGCAGCGAACCCTTCGGAAGATAGTCCCGGCGCAATGTGGCGGGGTAATCAACCTTGAGCGCCGGCATCTCCTTCCGGCGCGCCAGCGCCTCCTGGGTTCTCCGACGAATGAGACCCCTGGCCTCCTCTATCGGCACGAGTTCGGCGCTCTGCCACCCCGTCCCCCTCTTCGTCTCGCAAACCACCACTCGCGGCAACCATGCCCTCGCCTCGGCAACGGTTTTATCGTCGCCCGTGACCAGCACGACGGGCACCCCGTGCTCTGCCGCGATAACGGCATCCACGCCGACCTCCCCGGCCTCGCGGCCGTTCAACCACATGCCCTGGATCGTCGCCGAGGAGTAAGAATGCGCCAGGACACCGTTGGCCGTCAGCGCCATCGCGTGGTAGCCCAGGAGGATCAGCGCCTCGGCCCCGTCGATGTCCTTGAACCGAACCCCGGGCGTGGGGCCCTGGATCAACCTGGCGCGCGGGTCGAGCAGCCCGGGGTCGACATTGGTCCCGCCACCATGCCCATCCCGCACCACGACCTCAGTCGCCCCCGCCGCAAAGCAGCCCGCCACACACGCGTTCATGTCCTCCACCATCAGCCGCTTGCCCTCCTCGGCCCGGTCCCCAGAAATCTGGTCGCTGCACGTGATGCCGCTGCACCCCTCCATATCGGTGAAGACATAGACCTTGAAGGCCTGCGCGACGGCGGCCAACAGGCAGAGTGCCATCGTCGCAAGCGTTCTCATGACGTCGCTATTCTCTCCGCGAACATGCTGGCAGCGTAACAGCCAGACCGCCCGTGGTCCAGCGGAGCCATCCCCATGGCCCACCCTCGATCCTCCCAGTCCCCGAACCGCACCCGCCCCACTATCGCACGCACGTGCTCGGCCCTGCGCCCCACCTAAAACGATCAGGCCGCACGCGAATTTTTCTCGCCCCGCCCTACCGCACCCGCGCCGGCCGTGGTAGGCTACGTCGCGCCGGCGATCCCGGCGCGCGTGGGAAAGGCGACATGATCCTGGTGACCCCAAAGAGTCTGGATTCCGCGATGTCCACCGTGACCCGGGAACTCGACGCCCTCGGCCTATTCGACGACCACCTGAGGTCGGTGGAGGTCCGGCTGGCGCCCTTCGCCCCGGACTGCCTGGGCTGGTGGGACGGGGAGATCCGCATCCCGGCGGTCTCCCTGCTCCGGCTCGGCGAGTGGTTTGGCTACACCCGATCCAGCCTGCGGGACGTGCTGCGTCACGAGTACGGCCACGCCCTGGCCGACACCCACCCCGCCCTGGTGCGCTCCTGGCGCTTCGTCGAGGCCTTCGGGGCACCGCACTACGCCGAGGTGGGGTGGGAGTACGACCCGGAGCACCACGTCTCGCCCTACGCCTCGACCCTGCCCATGGAGGACTTCGCCGAGACCTTCTCCATATTCGTGCGGCGCCGGGGCGAGCTGCCCCCGCACATCGACACCGCCCCCAAACGGCGCAAGTGGCGCTTCGTGCGGCAGCTCTGCGGGGCGGTGCGCCGGGGGATCAGGCGGTGGTAGGTGCCCGGCCCGACACCTCATGGCGATGCGCCAAACCTCACGCGCCCCACCATCTCGCGGACGTGCTCCGGCCTCACGTGGCTGTAGGTCTTCAATAGCAGCGCGCCGTGGTCCCGGTGGCCCATCCACTCCGCCACGGTGCGCACGTCGATGTCGGCCTCTTCGACGCGGTCGCCGGAATGTCGAGAGGGGGACAGCAATGCCACCATGCCCGGCGAAGGGCGCCGGGGGCGACGCCGGGCGCAGGCGGTCGTGAGCACTCGGTGCGGAAACACGAGACACTCCGTGTCCCGGTGGCCTTTTCTTCGGTGTCCCTCTGAAGAATTGGCAAGGGCCGACAACCTCCGGCAAGAATTTCGCCATCCGGGCGCTACGATCCCAGGCGCCTTCGTAATTCGTCGGCCTGCAATCGAAATTTCGCAGGATTGCTCTTCCTGAGTTTAGCAAGGTTTTCCAGTTTCCAACGGATGGCGGGCATCTCCGCCAAATGTGGGAAGCCCATCAGTCCCCACTCCGGCTCGCCGCCCGCCACGCCCAGGAGAAACCGCTTCTGCCGTTCTGTCAGGGCGGCCGCGAGTTCCCCGCGAACGCGGGCGCGGACGGCGACCAGATCGGCCAGCGAAACCCCGTCGCGAGTCATTCCCTGAAACTCGTTGTCGTATGCCATCGCCATGTCGAGGTCGCGGGAGAAGAGGACTTCGTGGATCGGGCGGGTGTGGCCGGCAAGATAGCATACAAAGCACTCTACGATCTCATCCGTCAGCCCCGGGCCCTCGAACACGCCCATGACATCAAAGAAATCCCGCGGGTGCTGGCGATCCAGGGCGGCGACAAGCTTGCTGCCGTAGATCTCCGGCTCGGCGAGCAGGGGTAAAGTGAGTTCGGTGGTGAATAGATCGCGGGCCGGGCGAACCAGACCGCGCTTCTCAACGGGCAGCAGGGTGCCGCGGAAAACAAAGTTCACCTCGACCTTCACCTGGCTCCGGTCGCGCCGTACCAAGATCTTGGCCTCGTCGCCGGCCCTGGTCCGCAGGGGCCTGGATTCGATCCCGAGATCGGCGAGACGCCCCATGGTAGCGGCCAATTCATCCCCGATATGTCGCATCGCCGCGTCGCGCCCAGGCCTGTGGTCGGCATAGACAACGTCGACGTCCACCGAGAGGCGCGGCATGTTGCGGACGAAAAGATTGAGCGCGGTCCCGCCCTTCAGGGCGAAGGCCGGCGCCCGGAAGACATGGGGCGCGGCCTCCAGCAACAGCCGGACTGTCTCCACGTAGGCCTTGTCCATCATGGTTTCAGGATCAGGGTGGTTCCATCCTTGAGCCGTGCGCTCCAGCGGCCCTTTCCAAGCCTGCCCTTCGCCGAGGCGCGCGCGGCGGCGGCCCACTCGAGGTTCAGATCCTCCGCCCACCGGACGCAGAGGCGGATCACCTTCACGCGAAGGCAGTTCTTTAGCAGCGTCCCCAAGACCTCCGCACGCACCGACCGGACCCCCTCCATGATGTTGCGGGCTTCCTCCACGCCCTGCCGCACGCCGACCTCGCTCAGCATCTCCAACAGGGCGCGCTCGGGCACCGACACGGGCGGCCCGTCGGGTGTCTCCGGCAATGGCTGCAGCCCAAAGGCGGGGGGCAATTTCTTGGAAAAGAGACTCTTGGCCACGTAGCGGGAAGGGAATCGCCCGGTGAACCATTCGGGCAGTCGCCGGCGCGCGTCACCCCAGAGCGTCATGCGCTCGCGCGACGGCAGATTGTGCCGCACGCCACGCCAGGCCAGCGCGGTCCGTCCGCCGACATGCAGGCCGGGGATGCGTCCGGCCAAGAACTTCAGGCATTCGTCGCGCTGGAGCTTGTCGTTCGGAAACATGAAGACCCCCCGCCCCAGACGTTCCAGCCAACCGCTCTTGAGGTAATGCCACGCGAGGGCAGAGGAGACGCCCTTGGCCCTTGCGGCACGGATGTCGAACGGGGCACCGCGCGGCAGACCCGTCTGCAATGCCCTGTTTGGATTCTTGTCCGCAGTTAACGCCACGCTTTAACCGATATGCATTTTCAAAGCAGATTGCAAGCAATAGATTGAAAAATATATAACAGTTAAAGCCTGGCTTGATCTGCGCCGCTTTTTTCAATCAGGCCCCTCGCGGTAGCGTCACCCGGCCCCCCGCATCGGGACCACGTTGCGGGCCCGCTTCGGTGGCCGCACGCCGAACCACGCCTCGGCATCTTTCTTGGTCACGTCGCGGCGGGCGTAGTGGCGGAAGGTGATGTCGGTGGTCGAGTGCTTCATCTCCCGGGCCGTGAGAGCGGCATCGTTGTGGAGGGCGTAGTGGTACGTGGCGAACGAGTGCCTCAACCCGTCATGGGGTATCGTAACGCCAGCACTCTCGCAGGTGGCCTTCTTGGCCCGCTTGACCGCGGCGTCTTTCACCGGAATCACCGGGCCCGTCTGCTTAGAGGCCGGCAGCAGCCAAGCCCGCAGGCCGTCGTTTATGGTCACGAAGTGCCCCTCGGAGCGCTCCCTCTTGGTCTGCTTGACGACCTCGGGACGCACGAATATCTGGCCCTGGTCCCACTTGATGTCCTCCCAGTGCAGCCTCTCGATCTCGCACGGCCGCAGCCCCGCGAACGCGCCGAGGGCCACCGACGGGAGCATGATGCGGTCGTCTGCGGCCGCCAACAACCGCCGCAGTTCGTCTGGGCGCAGGATGCCCTTGGGCTTAATGGGCCTCGGAAGGCGCTTGGCCAACTTCGCGCATGGGTTGGCCGCCAGCCACCCCATCTCCACCGCATATCCGAAGATCGCGCTGGCCACCCGGAATGTGGCAAACCGGGAGGTGGGCGAGATGCCCTTCATGGAATTGAGCCACGCCGGGATCTCGTCGCGCCCGATGTCCGCAAGGGCACGATCCCCGAACTGGGAGATGAACTTCTGACCCTGGTGCCGAATCTGGGCCAGATACGGCTTTGACGCCTTCGCCGTCATCTGCGCCTTGTAGAACCTCTCCAGCGCCACCCGCGCGGTCATCGGCTCCTTGCCCCGTTGCTCGCGGAGCCGGTGGGCGTGCCTGGCGAGTTCGGCGATCTCCGCCTGGGTCAGACCCGCCCACAGCCCCGCACCCATCTCCGCGTCCTTTGCCGCTTGGTCATTGACGAAATCCAACGCGGCGGCACGGGTGCTGAAGTAGCGCCGCGCCTGTCTGCCCGCGTTTGCCCGGCGCGGCAGGTGGACGACGTACGGACTCTGAGGCGGGCCCTTCTTGTGGATCTTCAGTCGCATAACAAAATCAGCAGGTCGTCAATGTCGCACTATTGTCGCACTCCGCAAGGTCCAAACGTGTCCAATGGTGTCTACATAAGTAACTGCCATTTCAACAACTCACATTTTCCCAGAGGGGCTGTTCTTTGATTCGTAATCAGTAGGTCGTGGGTTCGATCCCCATCTCCGGCTCGCTCATTATCAATGACCTGACAACCGAAGTCTTGTCGCTCTCGACCGTCTTCCCGAGGTCCTTTCCGTCCCGCTGGTTTCCCCCGCCCAGACGCACGGATGATCCCGTGCTCGCTCGCACGCTCATCTGGCCGTCCTTCATCTTCGTCCAGCGATTGCACGCGACCCACATGTCAGTGGATTCATCCCGGAATCCCAACGTGACGCCGACGAGTTGGTTGCCCCGCAGCAGGCAATTCAATCCCTGCTGGAAATCGATTTGCCCGATCCGCAGATCGGTCACCCAATTGTCCTCCAGCACGATCCTTCTCGGTCGGGGCCCGTTCGGACCAGCGTGGAACCAAAAGTGAAAATCCTCGAACTTGTTGTTCTGGAACTTCACGTCAACACAGGGGAATCGGGTGCTGGAGTTCTCGGTGCCGACGTCGGACGTGCTGCAGTTCCGGATCACCGATCCGCGGTTGAGGCTCTCCTCGTGGAGCACGATGTCGCCCTTGGCAGCCGCCGCGGGCATCGACTCGAGGGTGACGTGGAATGTCTGGTCGCCCGTCGTGGCATCGACCTCGAGCACGCGCGCCATACCGCGCAGTTCGCGCTGCCCCGCCGACCACACGCTGGCCCAATCGCCCTTTCGCCAGAGAAAGGGTTCCTTGCTCTCGAAGGTCGGGGTGATGGTCATGGTGTTTCCGGCAATGCTGAGCATCTTCTGCGCCCGCGAATAGATCGCGAAACTGTCGTCGTAGGTGGCGGCGCCATCCCAGTCGCTATCCTCGATCAGAATCCCCAGCGGCCGTTCTTGATGTGCAGCCCATCGCGCCAGGATACGAAGAGCTCGGTCTCCGGATGTGGCATCTTGAGGTCAACATTTCGCAGGGTGATCGGACCGATGTTGTGGGTGATCGGCAGCCAGAAGTGGGGCGAGCAATAGTAGTGAATGTCGCTGAACGTCACCCGGGCGCTACGGGTGATGTTATTCACACTGCCGCGGTGACCGTACCTCACATGCGGCACCACGAACTCGGTGGCGCCTTGTTCGGCGGCGTGGCGGACCCTCGGCCGCATGTCGGAGGTTGGGGCCTCGCTATTGTGGGCGTTCCTCCGGATGTGAAGCCGAAGCCGCCGATCGCCCACCAGTTGGGTGACCTTCTCGATATAGATATTGTCGCCGTGGCCGGTCCGCGCCCCGGGTGAATCCGGAATGAAGGTGCGCCCAAAAAAGGGCGACCGAAAATTGTTCTCCCCGATTTCTGGCGCCCGGTAGCGCTCCGGCACATCGATGCCGATCGTCATCGCCTCGATGTCGATCTTCCGGATCATCCCCTGGTAGTAGGGCTTGGGGTCATAGTCGACACGGAAACCATCAATCTGGATGTTCTCCGCCCCGTCCACCCGCGCGAAGCTGTCCGGCGGCTGCAACACAACCATCGCGCCGGCTCCCTCGATCTTGAGATCCCTCGCTGCCTTCAAATCGATCAGCGGCTCCTCGGTGAGGTCGTTGGTGCCGATGGCACGGTAGATCTTGGAGCCGTCGAATCGAAGGATCGCGCAGCCGGCATCCCGGGCCGCGGCGACCGCGCTGCGGATGGCCGCGAAATCGTCCGTCGCCCCATCGCCCACCGCGCCGAAGTCCCTCACGTGAAAAACCCTGGCCCCTGGGAAAGTCGGTGTGGCAAAGGCGACCTGATAGTCCCCGGCCTCGGCCACCCGGTGCGTCCACGACCTCGGCCCGGACGAGACCGCCTGATCTACGGCAAAGACAAAGGTTTTGCCGGGCCCAGCGAGCTGGGCGGTTTCTGTCTGCGGGATTTCCTTTGCTCGAATCGCTGATGTGAGCCCGCCCGATGCGATGCCGGCAAACAGGATGGGGAACAGCGATTTTCTCACATCCATGGGCTTACGCTAATGGGCACGAGGTGGGATTGCACTCCACCTCCATCAGCCTTGATGTCACTTGCCTTGATCAACTCCTCGATGTTCCCCCGCTCCTCGGCCTCCACGCGCCGCCGCTTTTCGAGATATCGTCTATATTTCGCCATCTCCTCTTCTGTCCACGCGTTGGACTCGGTGTAGTCACCGCAATAGGGGACGAACAAATCGATCCAGCAGGCGATCTTCTCCAATTCCTCGCGCGCAAGTTGCACTCCGCCGTGCCCCCCTTCGAGCAGCGGCAGGAGCCCGCTTCGGGTCGATCCCGCGATGCACGGTGGCAGGGGCGCCGGGATCGACTGCGAGCCGATCCAATTGACCATGAGGCCGTCAGACTGCCCGGCGAAGGACCCACGGTCCCAGTCGTTGTTCGCGGGCAGCGCGAGGGTCAGGTTAAGGTACGCGTCGCTCCAGTGCCGCTTCGCCAGCCCATCGAGCGTCGTGTCCCCCCGCAGGCTGAAAGCCTTCTGGCCCGCAGCGGCTGGCGTGGGCGGCGCCGCGGGTGGCGCGATTCCCCGAATCACGGCGCCCAGATCGGCCAGGGCGCGCGCCCAGTCGGGGTCGGTCTCGCAGTGCAACGGCCGATCCATGCGCTTTGCCTCCATCCGCTTCTGGCGATCGCCATGGCAACCGACGCAGTGGCGATCCAAGATGGGCTGGATCTCCCGAGGAAAACTGAACCCCCGCGCGGGCCCATGGAACGGCGTCAGGGCCTGCGGCCCCGCCTCCAGGGCGAGCCCTCCCCGATAGCCGCCGGTCGATGGCGCGGAGTTCTTGTGCTCGTGGCATCCCACGCACGACTGGTTCTCGCCCGGCTGCAGGGTGGTCCAACTCCGCATCGTCTGAAGCGCCCGCCCCTTCGCGTCGATCGCCTGAAAATAGATCGGCGTTCGGGCCGGCGCGAAGAAGAAGGCCGAGCCATCCTCGTGCACGCGCGCCTCGCCCAACACGATCTTGGCGTCCCAGGCCCCATTCCCGATGGCCACCGGGGTGCTGATGAGCGCCCCGCCTCCCGGGCCGCGGCTGCCGTTGTTCCCCACCCCCGCCGGGCGAAAATCCAGCGCCACGACCCGCAATCTCTTGACGCTGCCGCGCGGCACGCCGGCAAGCCCCGGCCCGGCGTAGACATCCTGGACGTAGCAGGTGCCCTCTGTCTTGCGGTGATCGACGATGCTCGGGCGCGCCGCTGGCCTGGGCCGGGCCACCAGAGGCACCGGCTGCTGGCAAGCGACCCCAGGGTCGGACACCAGCAACTCGCGTCGGCCCGCCACGTCCATCCAATAGATCCCAAAGGCCGCATCGCCTTTCCGCCGATCTCTCTTGCCCGGATTGTCCCACCCCCGTGGCGCAAACCCCACGAGGAACTCCCGCTCGTTCAGCGGATAGGGATATTGGAACAGCTCGCCCTCTTGGCCGTACGCATCGATGCGCTCGGCCCGGGTCTCGCGCTCTGGCGCCACGAGTTGCACCCCCGTGTTCTCCTGCCGCCCAGCGGCAGGATCTATGACCGCCAGCTTGCCCGCCTGCGCCGAATGATGGCCGCAGAGAATCGCAAGCACCCGCCGCGTCTCAGGGATGCCGCGCGCGTGGGCGATCGTAGTCGGAAACCATGAGCTGTTCCCATAGAATTCCGATTGGCCCGTCCCATCGGGATTCATCTGGAAGAGCGCCTGCGGGAAGATCTGTCCCCTGTCGTTGTAATCCCACCGGGTGTAGATCACGCGGCCATCCCCGAGCACCGTCGGAAAGATGGTGTGCACCTGATCGAACCCTAGCCGGCGGAGGAAGCGCCCGTCCCCATCGCACGTGTACAGGTTGCTCACCTCCGTCCACCAGCAGTCGACGGTCTGCACGCAGCGGGTCGAGGAGAATATGATATCGCCGTTAGGCAGATAGGCGGGCTCGTAGTCCGCGAAACCGAGCCCCGAGGTGATCTGGCGCACCCGGCCCGACGCGACGTCCATTTCGTACAGATGGTAGTCGTCCGCATCCAGGGACCTCTTCCAGGCAAAGAGGATCCTCTTGCCGTCCCAGGACACGGCGGGATCACGGAGGGCGCCGCCGGGATCCGCCAGCAGGGTGCGGACCTGAACCTCCGGCCCATCCCACTCCAGGAGGCATAGCTCCGAACCCGGCATGAAGTGCCGCTCGTGCTGCGCATCCGATTGACCTTCGGTGTACGCAAAAAAGGAGGGACGGATCGTGCGGCGCTTGGTGAAAACCACCTTGGGCGCCCGCGCCCTGGCCTCCCCCAATCGCGCCTCCCGCCGGATCGATGCCGCGCGCACATATAGCCGAAGCCATGCGGCCTCATCGCCCGATCCACTGCCGCGCCCCAGCCTCGCCCCCTCACCCCGCAACGCTGACCCGGCCTCGCCAACCTCATCCAAAACGCGGAGGACCATCGTCCTGATGGCTCCGGTCCCACCGGCCCCCGCCAGCCACAGACGAAAATCCGGCCCGCCATCCTGACGCCACCAATCCGCCTCGATCGGAAAATCCCCGTCAAGGCACCCCGGCCCATCGGCACGCGCCCCGGACGCCACACCCGCCGCGCCCTCGGCCATTCCGCCAAGGGCGACGACCGCCTCCGGAAATGCGCCACCCCCCCGATGCGCCTCCGCCCGCGAATCCAGGGCGCAGGACACGAGAACAAAGACGACCCATACCCCACTGACAGATGAGATCGGGCCAAACATTGCTATAGGTTAGCAAACGGAACGCGGGCGGTCGATCAGGATGCGCGCCCCTGGAACGCTCCGCAACAGGGCCGTGGCGGGGAGGTTCGAATTGCAGTCCGGCGCACTCCGGCCTATGCTAAAGGCCAGCTGAGAAGTTGCCATGACGGACACGAAAAGATCGGGCATGAAGAGCGCGTTTGACCTCGCCATGGAGCGACTGGAGAAGAGCGAGGGGAAACTGGCGGCGTTGACCGCAGAGCAGAAACGCGCCATCGCCGAGGTGGAGTCCAAGGCCAAGGCCAAGATCGCCGAGGTCGAGATCATGTTCCAGCCGAAGCGTGCCGCGGCCCTGGCCACCGGCGACCCGTCACAGATCGAGGAGGTCGAGCGCCAGCGGCGCGCCGATCTCGACAAGATCCGGCGCCAGGCCGAGGACGAGAAGGAACGCATCCGCGGGGCCTGAATCCCGGGCGCCCCGCGCCACCACGCGTCGGGCACCAGCGCCGAGATGTCGAACATGCGAAAGCCCAACCCGGCTCAGTCGCCCTCTGGACGCGAGGCCCCCCCGCCGGGAGGGCGCCCCCTCTTGCCAAACACGCGCAGGCACGCCGGCAAGAAATAGAGGCTCGACACGAGGCACATCCCCACCCCGATCGTCATCAGAAGCCCCAGGCTCGAGATCCCGCGATACGATGCCTGGATCAGCGCCCCGAACCCAAACATCGTCGTCAGCGCCGAGAGCCACACCGATTTTCCCGTGCTCGTCTCGAACAGCGGCCGCGACGCATCCTCCCGGAAGCGGTCCACCGCATAGATGCCGTAGGCCACGCCGATGCCGATCACCAGCGGCAGCGTGATGATGTTCGCCGGGCTGAAGCGAAGCCCCAGCGCCGGCATCAGGCCCAGCGTCCAGAGGATGCCCAACCCGAGCGGCAGCAGCGTCAGCACCGCCAGCGCGGCATTCCGGAAATGCAGGAGCACCGCCACGCAGATCACCCCTATCGCGTAGACCGCCGCCTGCTCGAATGACCTCTTCAGCACCTCGATGTACTCAAAATTTTGGACCGGCGACCCGGTCACCCTCGGGTCCACCGAGCGCAGCTCCCTCACGAAGCGCACGTTCGGCTCCCGCTCCCACGCGTCCTCCTTCGGAAAGACCTCGATCAGCACCCTGCCGGTCTTCCCGAGATATCGATCCCGGAGCTGCGGCGGGATGTCGTCAATGCCGATGGGCCGATCCCATTCCTGCGCCGCAAGCCAGCGCAGCACCTTCTGCAACTCGCCAAAGATCGCGACCTGGAAGGAGTTCAGCCGCAGGCCCGCCTCCTCCTGCGAGACCCCGCCGAGCGCCTTGAGGGCGCGCTCCAGCGACGGGATCAGCGCCCGGAAGGTCTCCTCGGCCTCCCCGGCGCGCTTCGAGAGCGAGCGAAACTTCTTGGCCTGCTCGGCCCCCTCCCTCGACTGTTCCAAGAACTTGCCCAGCTCGGCGCGCGAGCGCGCCACATCGACTTGCCCGGAGACATCCTTGCCCAGATCCAGCGCCCGGAGACGCGAGGCGATCCGCCCGATGATGGGCAACTTCTTCTCCTGGTCGTTGGGTATCAGGTCCGTCAGGCTCGCGACGCCCCGCACCGACGGCAGCGCCTTGAGTTGCTCGGCCCGCGCGCGCGCGGCCTCCAGGTCCGGCGCGGTCACCGCGGCGAAAATCACCGAATACGCGTCCTTGGTGGCGAGCAGGCGGTGCTCGACGCGCACCGACTCCAGTTTCGGGTTCTGCAGGTGGAGCAGGTTGTAGTCGAAGGGATCCTCTTTCAGGCGCAGCACCCCGAACACCGCCGCCACCGACACCGCCGCGCCGCAGCCGATCACCGCCCACGGCCGATTGCGGAGCGGCTCCCGGAGCAGGAGCCCCGTGCGCCAATGCGTCGGCGCCGCCGTGGCGGCGAGATTCGCCCGATTCCGGTCCCGCAACCAGATGAACGCCGGCAGCACGACCAGATTCCCCGCCATGCACAAGAGCACGCCCGTGCCCGCCATGACCCCGAGCTCCGAGAGCCCGACGAACTCGTTGTAGCACATCGTGTAGAACGCCGCGGCCGTGGTCACCGCCCCGGTGAAGATCGCGTTGCCGGTGTGGGCCACAGACTCCTGCAGCGCGTCCAGCACGCCCCTGCCCGCCGAGATCTCCTCCTCGTACCTGCCCAGGAGCTGGATCCCGAAATCGATGCCGAGGCCCAGGATCATCGCCACGAACGCGTTCGAGATGATGTTGAGGTGCCCGACGGCCAGCGTCGCGAAACCGAATGTCCAGAAAGTGGCCATCAGCAGCGTCGCGATGGCCAGCATCGGCCGGCTGATCTCCTTGTACGATACGAAGAACAGCGCGACGATCAGTCCCAGCACGATGAAGGTGGCCCGCTGCACGCTCTCCATGCTGCTCTCGACCTGATCGGCCTCGAGCACCGGCTCCCCCGTCAGCCCCAGGAAGAGATCCGGGTACGAGGGCTTCAGATCCTCGATCTGCTGCCTGATGAACGCGATATGCCGCGCGTGTGGCGACAGCGCCTCCGGGTCGAGCTCGCTCGGGGTGAGCAGCATCAACATGGTCCGCCCCCCGTCGAATCCGAGGTATTCGTTCTCCTTCTTGATCCGCTCCAGATCCCCGATCGATCCCTTCGCCCCGAATAGCCCCTCGAGGGAGGGCGCCGGCCCCGTCGCCTTCCCCCCGGACTCCAGCTGCGCCGCCAGGCTATCCAGGCTCGCCGCGAATTGCTGCACGAATGGCTTGAATTCGTCCCAGCTCTCCTCCTTGCGCAAGTACTCCTCGTCGAACATCGCGTTCGCGCGCGCCAGCATCGCGTTCAGGTTGAGCTCGGGGCTCCCCGAGCCCGCGAACAGCGACAGAAACCGCCCGATCCCCGACTCGATCTCCCGCAGATCCGCCTCGGGCAGATAGAGGAGGAATCGCCTCTCGAGCCCCGAGAAATCCAGCCGCCAGAACAGGGAGCGGAACATGCCGCTCGCCTCGCAGCGCGCGGCGAGGTCGGCCATGCACTTCCGGTTCCGTTCCACCACCGGCCCCTGCACCAGGACCACGTACGGCTCCTGGACGGCGAACTCCTCGCGATAGTCCAGGTAGTACTGGTGGAATTCGGCGTCCGGCCGGATCAGCGCGTTGGTGTCGGAGATGTAACCCAGGCGGGTCGCGGTCAGATAGAGCCCGAACCCCGCCGCGGCCACCCCGATCCCTATCACGAGCCACGGCACGCGCGCCACACCGCGCACCATCGCCTTGAGCGCGCGATCCCTCCGCCGTTGCCGTTTCACTCCGGACATCAAGCCTACAGTTTATGCCACCGTGGCGAGCGCACAATGGAATTCGTAGGCGGCCGAGCCCGCCGCCACCGGGGAAAAAATCACCTTGTCCCCGTCCGCCCGCTCCCTTTGGCTTGATGCCAACAGCCGACAAGGAGCTCCCATGAAGCGGCACGCCCAGATCCTACCCCTTCGCACGATGCCACTCGCCCTGCTCGCCCTCGCGCTCGCGTCCCCCGCGGCGGCCGCGCCGCCGCATACCATCCTCTTCATCCTCAGCGATGACCACCGCTGGGATTGGTTGGGCTTCATGCCCGAGGCCCCCGAGTTCCTCGAGACGCCCCACCTCGATCGCCTCGCCCGCGAGGGCGCCCACCTCCGCAACGCGTTCGTCAGCACCTCCCTCTGCTCCCCGAGCCGCGCCTCGATCCTCACGGGCCAATACATGCACCACCACGGCGTCGTCGACAACCAGCGCCCCGAGCCCGACGCCATCCGCTTCTTCCCCGAATTCCTCCGCGCCGCCGGCTATGCCACCGCCTTCGTCGGGAAATGGCACATGGGGCACGACAGCGACGAACCCCGCCGCGGCTTCGACCACTGGGCCGGCTTCCGCGGCCAGGGCGACTATTTCGACCCCGCGATCAACATCAACGGCGAGCGCAGGCAGTTCAAGGGCTACAGCACCGACGTCCTCACCGATCTCGCCATCGAATGGCTCCGCTCCCAGCAGGGCAAACCCTCGTTCCTCTATCTCTCCTTCAAGGCCCCGCATTTTCCCTTCGAGCCCGCCCCGCGGCACCGCGGGCGCTACGACAAGGCCCCCGTCCGCTATCCCCCCACCATGGCCAACACCGAGGAGAACTATGACGGCCAGCCACGCTGGGTCCGCGAGCGCCGCTACGGCATCCATGGCGTCGATCACATGGAGACCGGCCGCTTCGATAACGACCCCGTCCCCTCCTTCGAAGACCTCTTCCGCCGCTACAGCGAATCCATCCACGGGATCGACGAGAACGTCGGCCGCGTCCTCCAGCACATCGATTCGGCCAAGCTCGGCCCCTCCACCCTGATCCTCTACATGGGCGACAACGGCTTCGCCCTCGGCGAGCACGGGTTCTACGACAAGCGCGACGCCTACGAGACCAGCATCCGCGTGCCACTCCTCGCCTGGGCGCCAGGGAGGATTCCCCCATCCACCTCCGTGACCGGCATGGTCCAGAACATCGACATCGCCCCCACCCTCCTCGAGGCCGCCGCCGCCAACGCCCCCGCCGACGCGCCACCCTTCGATGGCCGATCCTTCTGGCCGATGCTCATGGGCCGCCAGATCCCCTGGCGCGATCACATCCTCTACGAGTACCACTGGGAATGGAACTTCCCCGCCACCCCCACCCTCTTCGCCCTCCGCACCGACCGATGGAAGTACATCTACCACCACGGCATCTGGGACCGCGACGCCTGCTACGACCTCCAATCCGACCCCCTCGAGCGACACAACCTCATCGCCCTCCCCCACCTCAAGACCCAGATCGAGGCGCTCCGCACCCGCCTCTTCGACGCCCTCGAATCCTCCGGCGCGCTGCATCTCCCCGTCCGCCGACCCGCCGGGGAACCGATCCACGACCGGAAACTCCCGTGACCGGACAAACCCCGCTAGCTCGAAAATACGACGTAACTCTCTAGTAGCGAAGGGCCTTCGCCCTTCGGCCGGCGGCCTGGGCCCACGCCGAAGCCCGAAGGGGCTTCGCTACG
>JAANMX010002982.1_pt1 | contig 15656 bp, 10 predicted proteins | sample 7279681 | NCBI WGS metagenome assembly JAANMX01 (sample SAMN14094542, study PRJNA606508) | bioreactor metagenome | isolation source: A lab-scale SPAN reactor treating ammonium-rich wastewater day 351 | place: Ireland: Galway | collected 2018-01-01
ATTATTTTATAGTCAGATTTGTTAATCCAGTAATTAACTCCTGGTTTTCCATTGTATGATCTGGTCTCTTTTTCATAAGCCGGTTTGATATTGTTTGGAATACGAAGTTCGCTTTGAGCAAAAACCGCTTGTGTCAGTAAACCCAAAACAATAAAACTAAAAATGTTTTTCACAATAGATCCCTTCTATTATTCAAATAATGATTTGTTATTATCAAACTTATTTCTGCCAAATCTTTTATAAGCTAAGGCAGTAGCTTCCCTGCCTCGTGGTGTTCTGTGTATAAAACCCTGCTGAATTAAAAAAGGCTCATACACTTCCTCAATAGTGCCCGGATCTTCATTAACAGCAACTGCAAGAGTATTTAATCCAACTGGTCCACCATTGTACTTATCAATTATTGCAAGAATGATTTCTTTATCCATTTCATCTAATCCAAATTCATCTACTTCCAATGCTGCAAGAGCTTTTTTTGCTATCTCAACATTTATGTTAGTATTATTTTCAAAATCAGCAAAATCCCTTGTTCTTCTTAAGAGTCTGTTTGCAATTCTTGGAGTTCCTCTCGACCTTTTAGCTATTTCAAGCGTAGCATTATTATCAATTTTGAGATTGAGAATTTTTGCAGATCTTTTAACAATTGTATCAAGCATATCTGTAGAATAGTAATCAAGACGGAATTTAATACCAAACCTGTCTCTTAGCGGCGAGGTAAGCATTCCTGCCCGTGTGGTTGCACCGACTAACGTATATCTTGGTAAACTGATCTGAACCGAACGTGCATTTGGTCCGCTTTCAATCATAATATCAAGTTTATAATCTTCCATTGCAGAATAAAGATACTCTTCTACAACAGGACTCAAGCGGTGAATCTCATCAATAAAAAGCACTGAATGTTCTTCAAGATTTGTAAGTAATCCGGCAAGATCACCTGGCTTTTCTAAAACAGGTCCTGATGTTACTTTAATCTTTGTTCCAAGTTCATTGGCAATAATATGTGCTATTTTGTTGTCGTAATATGTGGAGAAGCTAAGGTCAATTTCAAATACGCCACTCTTTAATCCATCGTGATAGTTAATCTTTCCGAGCCTGAAATAAGTGTGATCACGGTCGGTTCTGCCAGCACGGTAATATCTGTAGAAATCTTCATTGCAAATACTTTCTTTATATTCTAACTTGAGATTTTTTAAAACATTTTCATAATAACTTTGATGTATTTTACCATTACTCACGGGACAGGTAGTTTCTATCCGAAATACTTTATTGTAATAAATAAGTTTTCCAAGGATTTGCGGTTTAACATTCTTAAAGAAATCAACCTCTTGATCTTCATTTAAAAATCCAACTTGCAATACTTCAGTTTTAATAGCACACAACATTTCATTTAGAAACAAAGTCATTTGATATGCTTCATCAGATGACCGTATCATTTGAGAAGAAATTTTGTCCTCCTTATGCCGAATTTCTGATAATATTTTACTCAATATAATTTCCATAGCATAGATGTTTTTAAAGTTTGCAGAATTTTATTCAGAACTCATCTAGTTCTTGGTATGCCAAAATTTGGAAATAATATTGAAACCAACACCACAGGTTTCCCCATATTGGGAAAGATTTTTTTGAATATTGTGTGCAAAAAGGGTAAAGCCTTATAGACTTTACCCTTTTATTTATTAAATTTGCAATGATGATTTACAAGGTAATTCAATGAAAGTAAGCGCAGTGTGCACCATTACTAAATCGTTACCGATAAAGTTTTTCACTATTGTAAGTTACTCTTTATTAGCCAATTTTGGCTATATTAATCTTTTTTTCAAAAAAAGACCGGAAAAATGAAACATTTACAATTGATAAAAACCCACTTTTTGTTGGCAGCAGCCCTGCTGACAGCAGGTGTTACGATGTCCTTTAAAGTGGCAGAGGAAAAAGCAGCAGAAACTGTTTATTACTACAACAGCAATGATGTTTCCGAAGGAGCATTCGCTACCGTAGGCAATTGGAGCAGTTCCATCAGCCCTTCATGTCTCACCTCAGGTAACAGACCGTGTAAAATGACGGTTCCTGACGGCACTTCGTTAAGTGATCAGATTGGAGGTAAAACCAATGACGAGGTTTTGGATATTCATCCGGATGAGAGACGTCCGTAATGAGAAATCTAAAGAGGAAGCTGACCGGATTGGTCAGCTTCTTTTATTTTAGATGTGGGATTATCTTGGATTCTGAGGAATTCCTGTAATTTCTACAATCTCTTCAGGAAGGGCAATAGCATACCTCGGATCATTGGGTGGCAGCACAAATTGCTTTCCATTTACCGTTCTCGTCAGGGTGATATTGGCACCGTCACGGTTGTACCTTTTCAGGTCAGGCCACCGCAGACCCCGGATCAGCAACTCCTTTCTCCTTTCCGCAAGAACAATGGCCAGTGCCTCTTCTTTATCCGCAGCGGTAAAAGGAATATAGGTTCCCGTTTTCCAGCGGGTCACGAGCAGTTGGTTAAGATGACTCATCGCTTCCGAAACCTGGTTAAGCCTCGCATAGCACTCTGCTGCCATCAGGTAAAGTTCATCTACAGCCACTCCCGTGGACGGGCCGTTTTCATTATTATAATATCCTTTGAACAGAATCTGATTACCTGCGTCGGTGGTAAAATATACCGTCCTGCGCAAATCATTTACAGCATACGAACTGTAAATACTCTGAGGAATTTTTGCAGGAATAAGATGATATTCATAACTCATTCCCGACCAGAAAGTGATTTCTTTGTTGAGGTTCGCAATGGGATACTCGGCATTGGGGTTAACCGTATTAAAATCCATAAGTCCCGGCTGTAACAGTAAAGCCTGTTTGGAATGAAACAGTGCCTTATCATAATTCCCCATAAATAGATAAGTACGGGCCAGCAGACCATGCACCGCAGTCTTCGACATTCTGGTTTTCGACAGCTGCTGATCAGGGAGCAGCGGAAGTGCAGCGTGCAGATCACTCAGGATCTGGTCATAAGTCTGCTGCACGGTCGACCTTACCGTGGGCGTATTCATATCAGGGTCCAGTCTTAGAGGCAGGCCTAAATCACCTGATGCAGAACTCTGGCGGTAGGCGGGGCACCAGATTTGGGAGGCATCCAGATACCGTGCTGCTCTTAAAGCCAAGGCCTGCCCCCGTATATGATCGGCTTTTGCACCGGTGAGATGGTAGGTCTCAAGGTTGTGCAGAACGGAATTACTGATGTAGATCGCCCGGTAACATCTCGACCAGGCATTTCCGGCAGATGAAGGCCTTGTGACATGATCCGGCATCCATGTATAGAGCCGTTTATCCTGCTCATAATATAATCCGTCATAATCTGCATCCGTCATATAAAAATCGTCTGCACTGGTTTCGCCAACGCTCGCAAAGTCCACATTCATAAATCCGAACTGGTCAATAAGTGCCTGATTGTCTTCCACTGTTGCAGGGGTAGCCAGTTTCAGGTCCGATTTTTCGCTCAGTAATTCCCTGCAGGAGACAGCGATCAGCAACAGGACTATGGCAAGTGTGAATAGTGACATTTTTTTCATAATAATTGTTTTTAAAAATTAGCTTTAAGACCAAGGGTATAAGATGCTCCCGGAATTACAGTGTTGTTACCCAAATTATAATCCGGATCAACGCCGCTTTTAGAGGCCTGCCAAATCATCCCGAGATTACCGGCATTCGCGTAGAGTTCTATGGCTTTGAAAGGTGCGTTTCTCCATAAATTCCGGTCAATACGGTAGGTTAGATTAATATACTGTAACCGGATGTGGTCACCCTTTTCTACCAGTACACTTGATCCGGCATAAAAAGCGTCCCTGTTGGTGTTGGTTTGGTAAAGATTGGACGGTACATTGGTGAATGCTTCATCTCCGGGTTTTTGCCATCTCTGGGAATAGTCGCTGTGACCGATCCATTCCGTGAAAAGATTGGTGTAATTAATAGAGGGTCTTCTGAACCAGTAGCCCAGTTTATAGGTAAGCCCGATATCCAAACTGAATTGCCTGTACGAAAAGGTGTTCGTGAAATTTCCGTATACGGTGGGAATTGCCGAACCGAAATATTCCAGGTCTTTCACGTCGGTCCCTGTACCCGTTATCTTTGCGTAGTCTTTACTGAGTTCACCGTTCAGGTATCCCTGCGGATCACCGGTGACGGGATCCAGCCCTGCCCATTTATATGCAAACACCGAATAAACAGGTAATCCCTCCACTCCCGAAATCGGCACCGTAGGCAACAGAAACTGTCTTCCGAACGTATTGGCCAGATAATATTTTGTTACTTTATCATGATACGTACTGAAGTTGATCAGCGTGTTCCAGCGGAAAGCCCGATCAATGTTCACAGACCTTAACTGTACATCTACTCCCTGTCCCTGCATCCCTGCTACATTCCACGTCAGCGAGGTGATGCCGGTGGTGTAATCCATAGGAGCGGTTCCGAAAAGGTTCTCCCCTTTCTTCCTGAAAAATTCAACATATCCTCCTATCCGTTTATTGGCCGTTTCAAAATCAGCGGCGATATTCAGCATCCGCAAAGATTCCCAGCGGAGTCTTGGATTGTAATAATTATTGAACTGCGCCATAGGACTGTTGGTAAACTGAGAATTGTTGGCAGAATATTTAACCGTTGTCACCGCGACCATGGATGGATCAATATTGCCGTTATATCCCAGAGAGCCTCTGAGTTTCAGATAAGGGAGCCACTTAAGTCTGTACAGGGGTTCTTTAGAGACTTCCCAACCCAGACCGGCAGACCAGAATGGATTCCACAGGTCATTGGTCGAAAGGCCAAACAGATTACTGGCATCCCTTCTTGCACTCGCAGAGACCGTATAGCGGCTGTCGAAAGTGTAGGACGCATTGGCAAAAGTGGAAACAAAATTATTATTGAGTTCATTGAGGGAAGTTCCCTTATCGATAAAACGGGTTCCGCCGGTCATCACCGGAAAAGCCTGACTGAAATTTACGGTACCGAAAGACAGGCTCTCAGGGTTGTAGCCATAATACAGGTTGCTGATATACTGGGTGTTGGCAGACCGGCTTTCTCCACCCAGAAGGGCGGAAACCTGATGTCTGTTCCAGTTTCGGTTATAATTCAGCTGCCCCCTGAAGTTGTCAACTTTTATGAGAGAACTAGATCTTCCGAAAATATCACCCTTGGGAACATTATGTGTTACGGATCCTGCCGGACTTATTACCGTAAAAAGATTGATGTAATTCCTTGTGGAATAGCTCTCCATGTCCGAAAGGCTTTCCGACATGCCGTTCTGCCGGTGATGCTGGTATCTCACTTCGGCCTCCAGACCCTTTATAATCCGGTAGTTGAGGGATGCATTGAGGATTAACTCTGTATTTTCGCCCGTGGATCTGGAATGCTGCCAATCCGTTAAAGGATAATAATTCCAGTCCAGCAGCTTTCCCCCTCCCAGATTATTGATATAATCCTGATTATACTGCTTCGGAACCGCAAGGGCGTTGCCTGATTCATCAGCGAATTTCAGATAAGGGAGACCGGCGTTTTTTACGGTTACGGTTCCGTACGCACTGCGCCCGCTTTGGCTTTTGCTTTGGTTAAAGGAAACTCCTGTTCCCAACGTTAATCGGGAGAGGGGTTTCCAGGTATTCTGAAATTTCAGGTTCATCCGTCGGTACTTTTCTTCCAGATTGCCGGAGTTTTCATCATACCCGAGCGAAGAAACCCATGAAAAGGTGGGATATCCTCCGGAAATATTTAAAGCATACTGCCTGTTTTCCATTGGCCGGTACATGTACTTCAGATATTGGTCCCGCACATCCACTGTTCTCATCGCATTGATCTGTGCTGTAGCCTCTTCCTGAGTAATCGTTCCGAGTTTTGCCTTATTCAGCAGATTTACCACAGGGGATATCACCGGATGTTGCGTTGAATTGATCGCACTGTTGTAATATCCTTTACCGAATAATACAGTCTCTACATCAATAAAATCTGACGTATTCATTACAGGCAGCTTTGAGAGATCCGGTTTATCACTCAGGGTCAGCGACGTATTAAAATCCAGAGCAATTGGCTGATTGAATTTTCCGGTTTTGGTGGTGATGACAATAACCCCATTGGCTGCTCTGGCACCCCAGATGCTCGATGCGGCTGCGTCTTTCAGGACCGTAATGCTTTCCACGGTATTCGGATTAATATTATTGAAATCCCCTTCGTAAGGAAAATTATCCAGCACAATCAATGGTGAAGTAGGACCTTTAATGGTACTGAGCCCGCGGACCATGATTTGTCCGGTACCCTCTTTCAGTCCTTTATTCAGTACAATTCCATTGGCAGCCGTCGGCAGCCTCTCCAGAATATTTACTGAAACCTGTTTGCCAAGCATCTGACTGCTTACCGTAGAGAAAGAACCCGTTGCTCTCTCTTTCGGAAGTTTCTGATAGCCGGTTGTTAATACGACCCCTTCCACTTCAGCAATTTTTCCTGTAAGCGTAAGCGCTAAAGATTGGGTAAGCGGAAGTTTTACAGCAATGATTTTCTGTTCGAAATCGGCACGTGAAAATATCAGTGTGGCGTTCTTTTCTGCAGAGGTCAGTTCAAAAGTGCCGTTTATATCCGTCGTCGTCACGATACCTGTGTTCTGTATGCCCACGACCACATGCTGCAGTGGGGACGATGTAAGTTCATCGGTAATACGGCCTTTTACGGTATATTGCGCAGCTGCGCCTATACCGCAGCATAATGCCGCCGAAAGTAAAATTTTATTCATTTTTATTGTTTTTAAGATGCACTGGGCACCTGTTGTATTATTAGGGAGGTTCAGCGGTCTCTAATGACCATCATGTCCAGTTCTTTGACAGACTCTATCAGTTCCAGATCATAATCCGCAAGTTCTTTTCTCAACTGATCAGGGTTTCTGACTCCGGAGATCTTCAGGTCGACATTTCCCGTATATCCTGTTTCATCAATCACAGGCAGATCAATACCGCTGTTGCCGTTCAGCATGTTCACCATCACCCCGAGAGGCAGATTTCTGACGACTGAAGGGGTGCGGGGAAAAGTTGATAATGCCTCCCCTCCTTTGGTCGCAAGCTTATCCCTTCCCGAAGTTCTTTTAAGGACAAGGCATTTTACAGGTCTCCTTTCAACGGTTACGTTAAATGGGCTGTAACGGTTAAGGTCGTTTAGCATGTCGCGGTACAGGGAGTCTGCTCTGCCTTCCGGAACATTTAGTTCATAGCTGTAGATATACCGGGTATCAAAGGTTCCGTCCGCAAGCAGAACGCCATCCAGATCCGCTCTGTTTTTCACTTCTACAATCATTCTCTTCTTACTGAAGTTTTCCCGGACTTTCATTGACTTAAAGAGATTGGATCCTACCGCATAGTACAGGTCCATCAACGGCAGATTGGTAAACTGCCGCCCTTTCACCCTTTTGTCTGGAGTGTATCTGAGCTTACCGCCGGAACCGATATCGGGTATATGGCCTTTGATAAAAATGGAATAATTAATTAAAGACACATTTCTCTGCCGGTCGAAACTTTCATCCAGCATCAGCGGTCTCGTTCTTTCCATCTGGATAACGGTCTGTAAAGTACTGCCTTGCCCTTCCAATACTTTGGTGATATTTCCGGAGAGCACCTGTTCAGAATCCGTGGTGTTCAGGAGTTTCCCGTCTTTAATCCAGACGATAAAGGGCACACCCACATGCGGAAACAGTTTTTTCAGATGCTGATCACCTACAACCGACTGAAGTGATGCGAACCGCTGTCCGTTTTTTGAAGCTAAGAATTTTTCCAGCGTTCCCCGGTCCTGACTGGTCACGGGAATGATCTTCAGGCGGTCCCCGAATTGCTTCTGCAGGTCTTCCATCTTCGGAAATCCTTTCAGGCACGCACTGCACCAGGTTGCCCAAAAATCGAGCAGGATCAGTTTGTCACGGTCTTTGGCCAGAGTGGTTGTTTTATTGGGACTGTTGACCATCGGCAATGGCGTCGTCCAAATCTCTTCGGGAATAACATCGCCGATTTTCAGGGCTTTTTGCTGTGCAGGAACCTGCAGGAACAGCAAAGCCACAAATGCCAGGGAAAGGAGTTCCCTGCAAAACATTTTTTTCATAGTTTTGTTTTGGTTTTTAGTTATACATTAATTAATTCCACGCTCTTTCCTGCGGCTGCAACTTTAAGGAAAGGGCTTTTTTGTTGCTGGATGAGGGGTGTCAGATGTTGGATGCTGGATTTTAAATTCTAAATTTTAAATTATAGATTCTAGATGTCTGATATGATCACCCTCCCCTACATTATACTGTGTACATTATACTTTTTAACTTTTTCTTTTTACTTTCAATTTTAGATTTTGGTCTTTTATTATTCCCAATATTTAATTACTATAACTTTGACCTAGGAGACTTTTGCGTTAATAAAAAGTTGAAATGAAGCGTTAAAAAAGATTTTCTGTTTGAGCGCGCCAGAAATCTCATTATTCAAGCCCAGTTCCTATCGCGCGAAACCTAATGAAATGGTTCGACGACCATAGGGAGTCAGTTTTAAATCTTTTAGCGTAATGGAAACTTTTTTAGCTAAAAGGATCCAGTCTTGATTTTTTGGTTCATTTTGCATCAAGGACAAATCACTGAAAGTGATTCGCTGATTCCATTAAAAGTAATAGATCAGAATGAAGCAAAAGAACTTAAAACCTCTCGAATTGCCTTAGGGGAAAGCGGTGTAGAAACCTATGAAGAGGGCGCGCTTTCCCGCTGAAGACAGATCCTTTGCTGTTGCTGGATGAGGGGTGTCAGATGTTGGATACTGGATTTTTAAATTCTGAATTCCAGAGGTCTGTTGTCTGAGATCCCTCCCTTACTTTTTACTTTTTACTTTTTACTTTTTACATTTTACCTGGCTCTTTTTACTTTCGATTCCGGATTTTAATTTTTGGTTTTTGGGTTTAAAATTTCAGTTCTGTTTTCATGAACTATCCATGAACTATCCATGAACTATCCATGAAGTATCCATGAAGTATCCATGAAGTAAGCATGGAGGATCTGTGGAGCTGCTTTTTATGTATCGCTATTTCAGGACAAGACAGTTTCAGGACAACATATGTAAGGTGTACAGTGTTGGGGTTTGGCTATAAACATTTCGATTTCCGACATCAAGCCTTACACACTTTCAGATGATCTTATTTTCAAATTCTTCAATCAGAACCGGATTGTCTTAGGGGAAAGCAAACACAAATGATGAAAAAAAACAAACACTTTCCCGCTAAAGACTAATCCTTTATCTGTTATGAAGAATTTTTATATCCTTGATTTCTAGTATTCATAATTGTAGTTTCATTAAATTATCTACTTTCAATTGTTCTAAAACCACGACCTAGGAGATTTTTGCGTAAAAAAAAATTGAAATTATTTCCTGAACTAATCTTCAACTGATCACGAATAAAAATCCCCATTGTTTGAGTGGCGGCAATGAATTAAATACAAAAGAACCCATTATCTTTCCGCCCGAAACCGCTTGCGGTTCGACGACCGAAGAGAGTCAATTTTGGAAACCTAACGCAGTGGTTCGACGAACGCAGAGAGTCAAATTTTCTTAGAAATAATTGCAATTTTTCAGCAAAAAGATCCAGTCTTGATTTTTTCGTTCTTTTGCATCAAGGCAAAAGAACTTAAAACCCTCGGATTGCCTTAGGGGAGGCTTCGACAGGCTCAGCCACCGTAAGGTGCATAACCCTATGAAGAGTGACGCTCCCCCGCTAAAGACAGATCCTTTGTTTTTTCATGAAGAGTTGTCGTATGGTATAATTTCCATGATTTTAATTTCTATTGATCTCTCAATTCTTAGAGACTTTTGACTTAGGAGATTTTTGCGTTAAGAAAAAATTCGATTTCTTCCCAACCCGCCTTGTCAATCATTACTACATAAAAATTTCCTTTGTTCGAGTGGCGGCTAGAAATTTTATTTTACAAACCCGTTGAGTTTCCGCCCGAAACCGCTTGCGGTTCGACGACCTAAGGGAGTCAATTTTGGAAACCAAACGCAGTGGTTCGACGAACGCAGAGAGTCAAATTTTCTTTGAAGAAATTGGATTTTTTCAGCAAAAAGATCCAGGTCTTGATTTTTGCGTTCTTTTGCATCAAGGCCAAATCACTGAAAGTGATTCGCTGATTCCATTAAAAGTAATAGATCAGAATGAAGCAAAAGAACTTAAAACCTCTCGGATTGCCTTAGGGGAAAGCGGTGTAGAAACCTATGAAGAGAGGGACGCTTTCCCGCTAAGAACAAATCCTTTAAAAGAGCATTGATATGAATGTGAGGAGCTCTTAAGAGGTGTCACTAAAAGTGAATGAATAATTCATAACTGTTATACTATTGGTGAAGAAAAATGTAAATCCTTATAAGCCCTGGGGCCGCAATGGCGCGTAACCATTGTTCATATCATTCAGAATGATCCCTGTCATTCCAGGCGGAGTTGTCATTCCGAGCAAAGCGAGGAATCTCCTCTGTCATTCCGAGCCTGCGAGGAATCTCTTTTGCACAGCAAAAGAAAGCTTAACCTCATCCTCAACCTCAACCTTAAAAAAAACCAACACTCTCCCACTTCACCCACCTTTCCTCTTCATTTGTATAATTGGAATAAACAACCTATTTTTAACGTACCAGTTTTAAAGTTGCTTATTCTTACACTCAGGCTCCATCAAAGGGCTTTGGTGTGTTTAAGAATGATAATATTAGAGATTCTGCGTGGCATTGGGCTGCACAAAACCTTACCCTCTCACAAAGTGAGGAGCGTTGGCGTTCTTTTATCTCCTGATGGGTATCGGGAGACTGGTGGTGAGAACCTTCAGGTTCTTCTGATTTTAAGGAGGAAATGTGGTAAATGTCGTTCTCATAAAATGTGTTTTTGGGGTTATGAAACGATGATTTCGGATGCGAAGAAGATCCCTGAAAAAAGCAAGGAGCGGTTTCACACTTTCAATCCGAAGGGCGACCAAGCCCTATCATTAACCTTGCGATTAATGATTGCCATTGAAAGTTTACGTGAAAACCGCCCCCATGCCGGTACAAAAGTAAGAAACTTTTTTAAGCATGGAGCGATTTCACGATTCTCTCGTTGGCATTTTGGTCGTTTACGGCACGAGAAAACATCGTCAATTATGGTGCTAACACCTTAATTATAAAATCACTAAAGCAAATATATAAAACTTTTTAAGAACATGCAAATTTTAAACTATATAACCTGCAAAAAACATCTATAACAAGCCAATGAAAGATAAAAAACCAATTATAGATTCACCTGAATATCGGGAAAACATCGGTAAGAAGCTTAAACTGCACAGGATTATGAGAAATTTTTCGGTTAGTGATGTTGCATATATGCTTGGGACATCGGATAAAACTATTTCAAATACTGAGAGCGGTAAAACAACAAATATTGATTATTATTTTGAGTACGCTAAAGCCGTACAATATCCAATGGAAACATTATTGGACTTTAAAATCAGCATGATTCCCCGCAACCCATTGCCAAATGAAAGGTTAGAAGCAACAAAACTAACTGCTAAAATAAAGCAATATATTATTGAGCGTAACTTTTTGAGCAATGGTAAAACGGTAGCTCAAATTAGAGACGAGCTTGTCAAATTAAAGCAGATCGACATCAATGTTGTAACGTCTTCAAGTGTTGCTGGGGTGATGAGAAATCTTTTGAGCGATAATATTGTGAAGGTTGCGGACAAAGATGGGAGAAAGAATGTTTATGTGAGGGGGAATAATCTACATAATTATCAACTTATAAAAATCTACTAAAAACAAAACTCAAATATGTTACAAAATTACTTAAATGCTAATCTCCTTTCATTAACAGATGATGGAGATTTTAAAAAACTAAAAAAATCTGCCGATGATATTGCTAAAAAATTAGTCAAAAGCAAATCTAAAATAGTGTCGTATACATTAACGGCAATTGATCCTGATATATCTGTTAATGATACTGCCATAGTAGAAGTCAAAGATTTAATAATAAAGAATTGGAGCACTTTTTCCACCAATGCAAAAGACACCCCTCTAACATATATTAGAGCGGTTATATTAGAAGCTTTAAATAGTATAAGCGACAATATTAATAATTCGTTACTCATTTTGTTTGCCAGCGGAAACATTGTTCAATATCATAAACTGATTGGGAAAGAAAAAGAAATTATCTTAGAATTTATCGCTAAACTGGGAAATGATGTCAATCAAAAGGCTAATAAAGAATGGGTATTATCAGGCAATGATACCCTACCAAAAATTAGCTTTGAACTTAAAGAGATATCAGGCTATTTAATTAATAAAGAGAATCTTCAGAAATATTTAGAAGACGCTTCGGGACCTCATAATGCCCAAAGAACAGCAAACTTTGATTCCCCTAACCCTCATTGGCCAAATGCTGCAAATCCTTGGTCGTATGAATTTGCTCCGAGAGCTGCCAAAGGAATTAAGAATGCAATTGATACGCCTTTGAAAATGATTGCTACTGTTGTAAACGAAAATATAGACACAATTCAGAACAGTTTAAATAAAGCATTAGAGCAAGTACAAAAGGAAGTTTCGAATAGAACTAAATCATTGCAACTTAGATCAGAGCTCTTGTGGTGGAAAGAGGCAGGATATTCATCTTCTATGGATAAAAGCTATGATGAGCTTGATAAAAATATCTTGGGAATAATATTGGCTTATGATTACTCATCCTTTATTCCTTTGATTTACCCGAAAAGCGTTGATTATTTTCTGAAAGAAACCTATAAAGGATTAACAGGAAATACGGGCGAAGAACTAACGCTTAACGATTTTCTTAAAACTATTCAAAAAAGTGCGGAGGAATTAAAGCCAATATTACCTTCCGAAGACTTATTAGAAGGTAAATTAACATTACTAAGTTTCGTTAATGGGCTTATCTGGAATAAATATCAGTTAGCTCAATTTGATGAGCTTGTGGGAATACCCGTGAATATAAAACTGGCTGAGCAAGAATTGACAACTTGGTTATTCCAAGATATTCAATTACTAAAAATTCTAAATGCGAAGTAATATGACAGGAAAATGTTCAAACCCTGAGTGTGTCGCACCTATAAGTTGTCACGAAGGAAAAGAAAAGCCTACAGAATGTGAATTTTGGATAAAGTCAAACACATCGCAACCCAAAATTAAACCGATTTCAAAAAAAGAAAAAAAATCCGATTTACCATGGACTGGAGATGCTTTGCCTATAGAAGAGCTACCTAAAGTAACGTATAGAAATACACCTGTGATTATTGGTATAATAGGAAAAGCTGATGCCGGTAAGACAACATTTCTTGCTATGCTTTTTACATTACTTCTTAGAGGTATAAAACTTAGAGAGTTTGACTTTTGTGGCACAAAAACAATCAATGCTTGGGATGAATTATATCAAAAATTGAGGGTTCAACAAGAAGGTGTCACATTCCCAGACCCTACTCCTGCCCAATACATCCGCTTATTGCATTTGGCATTACGAAACCAGTCAAAAAGATTAAAAGACATTTTAATATCTGACGCATCTGGTGAGGTTTTTTCCATTTGGTCAAAAAATAGGAATGATGTAAACGCAGAGAATGCAAGGTGGGTTTATGAACATTCAAATGCATTTATTCTCTTTATTGATTGCGAGGATTTGATTAATAGAAGAGCTCAAGCAAAGAATGACATAGTAGATCTGGCCCAAATGTTAAAGTACGATTTAAGAAACAGACCTGTTATCGCTGTTTGGTCGAAAAGTGACAAAAAAGAAGAAGTACATACAATAATCCGAGAAAAGTTACAAGGAGAATTGAAAGAGCTTTTTGAGAACTATGAAGAGATAGACATTAGCAACTTTTCCTCAGACGATCCTGATGTGTTAGTCCATAAGAACAATATTGCTGTACTGGACTGGTTAATTTCCAGAGTGTTTACTATGGGCAAGTCTGATATTCTAATTGAAAATGACAGTACGGTAAATGACATTTTCTTAAATTATAAAAGCATATAAATGGGTACATCTATATTACTTATCGGAAAACCGCATTCATCCAAAACGGTGTTTCTTTCACAGTTTTACTCAAAATTGCAGAAAAATAAGAGTAAGCTGAAGCTTTATAAATCAGTGGATGATTTATCTCCGATCTCCGGGGCAAGAGAAGCACTAGCATCAGGAGAAGCACCTCAGACAACTCCATCTGAAAAAAGTATAAGATTTTACTTGCCAATTCAGGTAGCTGAAAAGCAGGTTGATTTAAAATGTCCCGAATATGGAGGAGAACAGGTTTTAAATATTGTTGAAAATCGGGAGTTAAATAAGGAATGGACAACTTCTATACAGGAGAGTGATAGCTGGATTTTGTTTATCAGGTTAAATAATCTAAACAAGCCTTTAGATATCAGTGATGTTACTTATTCTGAACAACATCATAAAAACTCGAAAGAACCGGTTTCTGAAACCGAATATAAAATATCGGATCAAAGCTTTTTTATCGAATTACTACAAATCCTTTTACATGCTAAAGGAACAGACTACCATAGGGTAAATGATAAGGTGAAGCTGACCATTGTCTTAACCTGCTGGGATGAAATGAATACAAAAGACAAGCCTTATGATATATTGAAATCTAAATTACCGCTCTTATTAAACTTTTTGGAGTCTAACTGGGATGAAAATTATCTAAACATAGTTGGTCTTTCTGCTCAAGGATTTTCTCTGACTACACCAGAGAACAAAGAAAAATACCAGATTGAGGGACCCGAAGAATTTGGATATTTAGTATTGCCTGATGGTGCTCAAACAAATGATATTACAGAACTAATAGAACAGGCATTATTGTGAAAGTAATAATACATCAATCCATTTGCGGAGAAGTGAATAAAGCATGGGGTTTAATAAAAACTACCCTGCCGGATGTTAATATTGCTAAGAGTATTGCGTTTAGAACGGATTTACAAGATCAGACCAGTGGAATTAATTGGGAGTCTGCGATTCGTGGATTTTCAGAAGGAGACTTCTTCCTAATTATGAAAACCTTTGAGGATACATCTCCTGATGTACGAAGAGGGAGGAAGTTTTCTCATGTTCTGATAATACCGAAAAAAGAAATAGTAGGAATAGATAATATAGAACAGATCATAAGTCGATTACCTCAAGAAATAAATAAGAGTGCGGATCTGGAACCGATTTCAATAGAAATGTCCTCAAGTGATGCCGTCAGTATACCGGATGCGATTCTGGGGAGATTCCACAAACTCATTCATGGCTATATTAACATAAACAGCTATAAGAATACGTTAATCTGGATTGGACAAGAAGACTTCGACACAACGGTTATAGAGCTATGGAAACGTCTAACGGCTATTGATCGACAAAATTTTCAGTTTGGTATTGCATTCAATAATGACCAAAAAGAGACAAACTACATAAGTCTAATTGCTGTCCCTGAAAGTGTTCAGAGTAAGTTTGTCAAATCAGACTTCTTTATTATTGAAAAGAACGATAGCCACGAACCTACTGAATTAATAGAACAATTATTAATTGGTGATGCATCCGTTCAACAACGTATCAGCAATTTCGAGAAAACGATTGAATCAAAGCCTCTTTCACGAGAAGATATTGCCTTAATAGCAAAAGGTATTGAT
>JAANMX010002985.1_pt1 | contig 15627 bp, 15 predicted proteins | sample 7279681 | NCBI WGS metagenome assembly JAANMX01 (sample SAMN14094542, study PRJNA606508) | bioreactor metagenome | isolation source: A lab-scale SPAN reactor treating ammonium-rich wastewater day 351 | place: Ireland: Galway | collected 2018-01-01
CGCGTCCACCATGCCCTGCAGATACGAGAACAGATCCGGCCAGCGTTGCGCCTCATCGAACACCGCCCCGTGCGCGAAGCGCGCCAGGAAGCCGCGCGGATCTTCGCTGGCGAAGGCACGTTCCTGTGGATCTTCCAGGCTGACGTACGGCTTGTCGGCAAACAGTTGTCGCGCCAGCGTGGTTTTGCCCGACTGGCGCGGCCCGGTCATGGCCACCACCGGGAAGCCCTGGGCCAAGCGCTGCAGGGTTGGGGTCAGGGCGCGGGGAAACATGGCGGCATCATACAATATGGAGAAATAATTTCCAATACGTATGAGTCTGTGCGCAGCTTTTCGCGCTACCCTACTGCCATGGGGAACCCGACGCTCAGCATCATCCTGCCCGCCAAGAACGAGGCCGAAGGCCTGCGTGGCACCCTGCCGGCGCTGCGGCTGGCCTATCCGGATGCGGAAATCATCGTCGTTGACGATGGTTCCAGCGACGCCACCGCGGCGATCGCCCGCGAAGCCGGGGCCAGCGTGCTGTCCTCGCCGTACTCGATGGGCAACGGCGCCGCCATCAAGCGCGGCGCGCGGGCCGCCCGCGGACAGGTGCTGGTATTCATGGATGCCGACGGCCAGCACGGTGCCGGCCACGTCCGCGCGCTGCTGGACAAGCTCGACGAGGGCTATGACATGGTGGTCGGTGCGCGTGATCGCAGCGGCCAGGCCAATCTCCATCGCGGCCTGGCCAACGCCTTCTACAATCGCCTCGCCAGTTGGATGACCGGGCACCGCATCGCCGATCTGACCTCCGGCTTCCGCGCGGTGCGCGCCGACAAGTTCCGCGAATTCCTGCACCTGCTGCCCAACGGTTTCAGCTACCCCACCACCAGCACCATGGCGTTCTTCCGCAGCGCCTACCCGGTGGCCTACGTGCCCATCCCGGTGGCGAAACGGGTGGGCAACGGCAGCCACATTCGCCCGTTCAAGGACGGGGTGCGCTTCCTGCTGATCATCTTCAAGATTGCCAGCCTGTATTCGCCGCTGAAGCTGTTTGCGCCGACGGCGGCGGCGTTCTTTCTCGCCGGGATGGGCTGGTACGCCTGGACCTTCCACGAGGCGGGCCGGTTCACCAACATGAGCATGCTGTTGTTCAGCGCGTCGGTGATCGTCTTTTTGATCGGGCTGATTTCCGAGCAGATCACCAATCTGACCTATCGGCGGGATGGTTGAAACCGGCGTGTCATCCAGGATCCAGCTCCGAAAATTGGTGCGTCTTGTCGCCCGCACACCCCTGCATCCGCAATGGCTGCTGGGTGCCAGACAAATGCCCTGCGGGATCGAAAAGATAAGCGGGCGATTCCTTGATATCGGCGCGGCGGATCGTTGGCTCCAGCCCCTGCTGCGTGCCGATGCGCACTATGTGGCCCTGGATTATCCCGCCACCGGGCGCGAACTGTATGGCGGCTCGCCGGATCTGTTCGCGGATGCGAAGAGGCTGCCGTTTACTGAAGGAAGCTTTGATGGCGTCGCCTGTCTGGAAGTGCTGGAGCATGTGCCAGACCCCGGCGAGGTGATGATGGAAATAAGCCGCGTGCTTCGTCGCGATGGGCGGGCCTGGATCACCATGCCATTCCTGTATCCGGTGCATGACGCGCCTTTCGATTTCCAGCGGTATACGGTTCACGGCCTGCAACGAGATGCGCAACGGGCCGGGCTGGAAATCGTGAGTTTGCGGCGCACCGGCCATGCCGCGCGCACCGCTGGCTTGTTGTCTTGCCTGGCGGTTGCCGGTGGCATTCACGATGCGCGTGGTGCAACACGCTGGCTGTTGCTGCCACTGGCCATGACACTTGTGCCTGTCATCAATATCGCCGCGTGGCTGGGCAGCTTGATCCTTCCCGATTGGAATGCCATGGCGCAGGGGCATGCACTCGAGGTACGGAAACCATGAGTGGACAGGTCTTGGTGTTAATCACGACATCGTTCCCCATCAGGGGCGATGGAAGCGAGGCAGCGGGTTCATTCGTGGCTGATCTGGTGGAGGAACTGGCCGGGCAGGTGCAGGTGCGGGTGGTGGCACCTGGGCCGGAAACCATGCGGCAACAGTGGTCAGAGCGTGTGGAGGTTTATCGGTTCGCAGCCCCTTCGCGCCCGCTGTCCACGCTCAAGCCGTGGCACCCGGGGGATCTGGGCTGGATAATCCGGGTCATGCGTGGAGGCATCAACGCCACCCGAGCGGCGGCCGGCAATGGCGCGGGCCATATCCTGGCGCTGTGGGGCTTGCCCTGCGGCGAGTGGGCGCGCCGGGTAGCGAAGGAGTTGGGTATTGGCTACTCGGTCTGGATGTTGGGCAGCGACGTCTGGTCGCTGGGCCGCATTCCGCTGCTGCGCGGCGCACTGGGGCGGGTGATCCGGAAGGCTGCGCATGCCTATGCCGATGGCTATCAGCTGGCAGAGGATGCGCGGCGCATCGGCGGTGCGCCGGTCGAGTTTCTGCCCAGCACCCGGCGCATCGACCTTCGCGACCCACCGCCGCCGCGCGACAAGCCGCCCTATCGCCTGTTGTTTCTGGGGCGCTGGCACCCGAACAAGGGCGTGGACTTGCTGCTGGACGCGCTGGAGTTGCTGGGGGATGAGGACTGGCAGCGCATCGAGCGCGTGGAAATCCAGGGTGGCGGTTCATTGGAGCCGCTGGTGCGGGAACGTGTGGCCGCATTGCAGGCGCAGGGACGTCCGGTCGAAGCCGGGCGCTTTCTGGCCAAACCGGAAGCGGAAGCAGCCATTGCGCGCGCGGACTGGGTGTTGATCCCGTCGCGGATCGAAAGCATCCCGGTGGTGTTTTCCGATGCGATGAAGCTGGAAAGGCCGGTGGTGGCGATGCCGGTGGGGGATTTGCCGGTGTTGCTTGGCCGACATGAGGTTGGAGTGGCTGCGAAGTTGGTTTCTGGTCCGGCCTTCGCTGAGGCGCTTGCCACCGCACTGGGAGTCGGTGCATCTGCTCATGCCCGGGGTCTGCGTGCATGCGCGGCCAACTTTGATCTTGCTGCGATCGCCGGTGCCTTGGTTTCACCCGTATTGTCCCAGGGGGCAAGCGGCGCATGAATAAACTCCCCCGCGTGATGGTGGCGCGGCTGCTGCTGCTGCTGGCATTTGCCTGGATTGTTTGGCTGGTGTTGGCGAATTGGTCTGCAATCGCTGGCATGGCCGCCACGGCGCATTGGGGGCTTTTGGCGCTGGCAGTGGCTTCGCTGGTGTTGGCGAATATCGGAATGGCTGCGGTATTCGCAGGTTTCGTGCAACGCGCATCGGGTCAGGCACTGCCGGCAGGTCAGTTGGCAGGAACATTCCTGGTATCGCAGGTGGCCAAGTACGTTCCCGGGAAGATCTGGAGCGTGGCGATGCAAGCGACCATGCTGCGCACGCCGCACGCAACAAGAAGCGTGCTGGCAGCGAACTTGGAACTGGCTCTCGTCAACCTGCTTCTGGTCACGGGCGCCGGCGCGGCATTCATGGTGTGGATACGATTCGGCATCATCGCAGCCTTGCTGGTGTTGTTGATCGCTTGGGTTCTCTCCAGTTGGGCGTCGCGTCTGCAAGTTGTCCGGGTCATCGGCAGCACACTCCAGCGCGCATTTCCTCGCCTCGACCGATTTTTGGATCCATTGGGCGATGCGGCAGATGGGCCAGATGGATCAAGCTCGGGCCGACAGGTTGGCTTGCTGCTGTTTCTGGCGATGTATTGCCTCGGCTGGTGGTTGCTGGCCCGTGGAACGACTGCGCTGGACGCGAGTGCATGCATGGGCGTGGTGGCCGCGCTCTCGCTTTCGTACATTGTCGGTGTGGTCAGCCTGCTGCCGGCGGGGGTGGGCGCGCGTGAGGGTGCGCTTGTCCTGCTCGCACCAGCGCTCGGACTCACGCAGGCGGACATGGTGGTGATTGCGGTCGCATCGCGCATGGCCATGCTGGCCATGGATGTCTTGGCTGCGGCGGCAGGCGCGATACTGTTGCGGGTTGGATCATGGGGACGGGCCTGACATGAGGGGAATCATCCATGGCCTGTACATGTTGGCGGAGATTCTGCTGCGCCTGTGCATCCACCCACGTCTGCGGGCTGTCTGCCTTCGTCTGCTCGGTGCCAAGATAGGCAGGAACGTGCGGATCTACGAATGCCGCTTCATCAATGTGCGCGACGGGTTCGGCAAGCTGCACATCGGCGATGACGTGCACATCGGTACGGACTGCCTGCTCGACTTGGAAGGGCCACTGGCCATCGGTCGTGGCAGCACGCTTTCTCCGCGCACCGTGGTGATGACCCATGCCGATCCCGGTTCGGCTCACGGATCGCCATGGTGCGAGCGGTTCCCGGTCGAGGTGCGCGGGGTGGTGGTGGGAGACGACTGCTGGATCGGTGCCAGTGCAGCCCTCTTGTCCGGGACGCGGATCGCGGATCGCGTAGTTGTGGGCGCATGTGCGCTGGTTCGCGGGAGCTTGGAAAGTGGCGGAATCTATGCCGGAGTGCCAGCACGGCGAATCGATCGCACGATCTGATTCCAATGCTGCCCGTCGGATCAGGCTGCCAATAATTGAAGCGTCGCCACGATGATGCGTTCTACATCCGCATCGCTCAGCTTCGGCGACAGTGGCAAGCTCACCGTCTCCCGCCCGATCCGCATCGCATTGGGCCACTGTTCCGGCCGCCAGCCAAACCGTTGTTTGTAATACGGATGTTCCGCCAGTGAGAGATAGTGCACACCAGTGCCGATGCGCCTGGTGTTCATGGTGTCAAGGAATGCGTCGCGCGCGATACCGCAGCGATCTTCATCGATCATGAGGGTGAACAGGTGGTAGCCGTGCCGCGTTCCTGCTTCAGGTGCTGATGGCAGCCCGATCGGAAGACCGGCGAATGCATCCATGTAGCGGTTCCAGATCGTCTCGCGGCGCTGCCAGCTGGCCTCGATGCGTGCCAGTTGATGGATTCCGATGGCGGCTTGCAGATCCATCATGTTGTACTTGAAGCCGGCCTCGACAACTTGATAGTGCTTGTAGCCCTTGTCGCCGAAGCGGTGCCAGGCGTCCTTGCTCATGCCATGCAGTGCAAGTACGCGGGCACGCGCAACAAGGGCTTCATCACGACCGAGGATCATGCCGCCTTCGCCGGTGGTGATGTTCTTGGTGGCGTAGAAACTGAAGCAGCCGAAGTCGCCAAAGGTGCCTGCTTTGCGGCCGTGGTATTCGGTTTCGATGGCGTGGGCGCAGTCTTCGATGACGGTCAGGCCGTGCTTGCCGGCGATGGCCATGATCGCGTCCATGTCGCAGGGCCTGCCTGCGAAGTGAACCGGAAGGATGGCGCGGGTGCGCGGGGTGATGGCGGCCTCGATGGCGGCTGGATCAATGCACTGCGTGGTTGCGTTCACGTCGGCAAGCACGGGAGTCAGGCCCGCATGAATGATGGCGTTGGCCGTCGCGCAGAACGTCAGTGGCGTGGTGATGACCTCCGAGCCGACATCAAGGCCGGCGGCGACCAGGCTGACGTGGAGGGCGGCGGTGCATGAATTGACGGCCGCAACGCGCGAGGCAGGAAGCGAGCGAAGTTCGGCGAAGTCTGCTTCGAACCTTGCCACACGTGGCCCGGTGCCCAGCCAGCTTGATTCCATGCAGGCCAAAACCTCGTCGATCTCGGCTTGCGCGATCAGCGGGGAGCCGAAGATGATGAAGGGTTGCTCGATGTCGGATGGCATATGAATTTTCGGTTCTTGAGTTCGGATGTGTGTGCCTGCATGACATGCTCCCGGCTCGGTACCCAGATGAATGGAAACAAGCATAGGCCTCATGTCGGTCAGTGTTTTTGAGAAGACCTTTGCAGCATCACCAACTCTTGCAACCAGTCCTTGCGCTCAACTTCCGCCAGTTGCCTGAACAGTTCCTCGATGTCCGGGTCGTTCTGCGGGGATAGTTCCACAGCGCGACGGAGAAAGGGTAGCGCCTTATCTGGCTGATCGGTGTCGTTGTGTATGAAGGCAGCCAGCTGCAGGTACTCGTTACTCGTGAAGGTCATGCGCGCGGAAACGATTTCGATGGCTTGCAGTACCTTGTCCTTGTCGATGGGCTTGTTGCGCTGTACGTTGTGTATCAATGTCCAGATGATGCCTTGGTTTTGCGCACTCAGAACGACCTGTTGAAGACGTGGCAGCAGTTTGTCCCAATCGCCCTTGGCATCGTCGCCGCGAATGGCCTTGTATATAATGGCATTGGACAGGAGCACGGCTGAGTCAGTCATTTCTGCGCCCTTTTCACAGATAGCGATGGCCATGCCAAGATCCGGGCTGTTTCTCTTGAAGCCGCTTCGATCGACGTAAACGACATTCAGCATCATCCAAGCCCTTTCCGAGTGGGGCGCCCACTTCAGGGTTTCCAGGGCAAAGCGCAATGGTTCACCCCATACATGGGCGCGGATCAGGGTCGTTGCTCCCAGGCTTGATATCACCACGCCAGTCAAGGTCAATGCCAGGCTTGGACGGATCGGCCAGCGTTGCCATGCTGCCATGCACAGATCGCCGATCGCCAAAGTCATGCCGATCAGAGGGAATATATTGCGATGCTCGAATGCCAGCTCCAGATTGAGGACGTTGCTGGTCATGAAGTGACCGGAAAAAAACAACAGTATTCCAAAGGAGAACAGTGATCGCTGCGTGCGCCAGCGCCATGCCCAGCCCAGCAGTCCGAAGATCAGCAGCCACGCTGGCAGGGTGGTGGCTGGCTGCCAAAGGCTGCGGGATATCGCAAGGTCATCATAAAAAAACGGCATCCGACTTGGCATCGGAAGCAGCATCTGGCCCAGATACATTGCCAGTACGCGTCCCTGCGTCAGTAGGCGCTCCCAGCTGGAGAACTCTCGCCCGAAATATGCCTGCCAGTGCCAGAAATGCGGTATCACGATCAGTAGGTAGGTTGCCGTCCCTGCCAGTGTCAGCCACAGATATCCCTTGCGTAGAGCGGCTGCCAGCATCGGCTGCGCCGCGCAGAAGCGCAAAACAGTCAGCTCCAGCATCAGGGTGTAGAGCGGCAGCATCAACGCATCTTCTTTCGATGCGAATCCCAGAGCCCAGAACAGCATGGTCAGCACGCCATACAGGCGGCTGCGCTGGCCAGCTATTTGCGCTTGGCGCATTGCCAGATAGGCCCACAGCGCTAGAATCAGAAACAGGGTGCTCAGCATCTGCATCCGTTGCACTACGTACAACACCGATGAAACCTGTAGCGGGTGGACGGCCCATGCCATCGCCAGTAGCAATGCCCAGGCTGCGGCGCGTCGGGGCGGTAGTTGTGTCGCAGCTAGTAAGCGCCTGAACAGCAGTATTAGCGCCAGCATGCTAAACGCATGAATCAGCAGATTGGTTGTCTTGAAAGCAGGCGCATCTAGGTTGCCTGCGCGCCAATAGTCCATTGCGAAACTGAGCATGGACAGTGGGCGGGAGCCGCCACCCGGCTTGAAGCTGTATATGGCATACAGAATGTCTTCGGTGCTGGATTGGCCATCCAGCCGCAGAGAGTTGTTGTCCTGAATGCTTCCCTTGTCATCGAAGATGAACCCCCCTTCCAGGCCCGGCACAAAGCAAAGGCTTGCCAGCAATGCGCATAGGATGCTGGCGGTTAAAAATAGGTGGCGGGAGTTCATTCTTTCCATTCGTGGATTGCGTGCTCGTGTGTAATTTTTAAATGGATTTTCGCCTAAAATTCGGTCAATCGGGCGCAAGTCTCTTCCATCGAGAGCGTAATTAACAAAAAACCCTGGTTTTCACCAGGGTCTTCTGCGGTGCATGTTGGCGAAAGCTTATGGCAGGACGCGGCAGGAACCGCTGCCGGAATCGCAACGGGAGGTTCTGACGAGGGTGGCGTTGCCCTTGGTCCTCGGAGTGAAGACAACCGAAACTGGTGCGCTGTAGTTGGCCGAAGTCAGCGTCGTGTGGGAGGTGCTGGCACATGCGCGAGGGGTAAAGGCCGTCGAGGTGCGGCCGTCGGCGATGTCGGCCACGGCGATACCCATCCAAGCCTTGCCTTCGGCCAGACAGGCACCGTTGGACGAACGCTGGGTGTAGTTGCGGTACTGCGGCAGCGCAATCGCGGCCAGGATGGCGATGATCGCGACCACGATCATCAGTTCGATCAGGGTGAAGCCTTGCTGGTTCTTCATGGTGTATCCCCTAGGGTTGGGTTGGGTGGTTCACGTGCCGTGGTGCCCGCCGGTTACCGGTCCCGGAGTCGGGCGGTGACACGTGCGGAAGTTATAACGCAGGATTCATGCCAGATGCGGTCAGGCGGGCTGGATTGGCCTTTTATGGCCGCCGTCACGGGTTTGGCGGGCGGCGGCCGGGGGAGTGTATGACGAAATGCGTCAGCATGTGACGCATTACGGCATGCTTGTGGCGGCCGTCACGCCCGGGTGGCCGCGGCGGCGCGGCGCGATGGCTCCGGGGCCAGGGTGCGGAGCGGGGGCGCATCGGCGAAGCGCAGGGATGTCACGCGCATGCCGCCTGCGTGGTGGTCTGCGCGATGGCGGTGCGAATGCGGGCAATCTGGGCGGCGTTGCCGCCTTGTGCGGCGAGGTTTTCGGCCACGCTGTCCAGATGCTTGCGGATGCCGGCAGCAAGGGTCTGGACGCGCGCCAGCACGTAGGCTTTGCGGTAGCGGGCCTCGTTTGCGAAGGTGGCCCAGTCCTCCGGGCGAACCTGGTCGATGCGCTGCGCGTGGCCGATGCGCATGGCGGGCGTGCGATCCACCAGGGATTCGGGCAGGTATGCCGTTGGCACCAGGTCGTAAAACGGGGCCAGCTGGCGCGCGCCGTCGGGGGTGCGAAGCAGGGCGAGGTTCTTTGCGTGGGCGTCGGCGTTGCCGATCAATGCGTTGAAGATCACCCAGTCCAGGAAGCCCTGGATGGCGGCAGGGCCCAGGGCCAGGTCGCGCAGCAAGCTGGCGCACGCGGCAAGGCTGGGGCCGCCTTGGCTTTCATATTTCATGCGCTCGGGGTAGCCCAGCGCCTGGCAAAAATCTTCCTGATGCAGGCGTTCTGCGTGGCCGCCTGGCGTGTGCCTGCGATCGAAGCGCGTCACCAGCAGGGCAGGTTGCCCCAGCGGTTCCACCAGGGCTGCGTGCGCGGCATCCAGCCCGATGCGTTGCGCCAGCGCCAGCCCAAAGGCTTCTGCGTCGCGGATGCCGGGAAAGCGGCGGCTGTCCGGTTTGAGGATGTGGGTGCTGGGTTCGCCGGCATGCGGGAGACGCAGCCGCCCGTCCGCTGCCATCACCACCGCCAGTTTGTCCTGCGCGCCGGCCAATGAAAGCCGCAGTGGCGTGCCGACCAGCGCCCAGCGCCCTTCGCCGCCGCCGTCACCTTGCAGGTACAGTAGTGTTTCAAGGTCGGTCTCTTCTGCTTCCGGCTTCGGTTGGAACAGGGGAGCGCCTTGGGGATGCACGCTGACGGCACCGGCACACTCGCCCCCGATGGCGGCAAGCAATGCAAAGTCGTCGTTGATGGGCAGGCGCAGGCGTGCGGCAATGGCTTCACGCACGCTGCCTTCCGGGAGCAGGTTGCAGAACCAGTTGCGCGCCACCGCGCCGCGCCAGGGCACGTCACGCAGCGGCATCGACACCGACAACGCCGGGGCTTGGGCGCGCAGGTAATCTGCGTGGTAGGCAAACGACCAGTCTTCGGGGCTGCGCAGCGGCCCGGCAAGCGACAGCGTGCCTGCGGGCTGCCCGAACAATGTCACATCCATTGGCGCGCTCATGGCGCGTTGTCCGTCAGCCAAAGTCGCAGGCCGAGCACGGCCAGAACGTCCAGCATCTTGCCGATTTCGGTGCCGGGCTTGCCGCGCTCCAGCTCGCTGACGAAGCGAACACCCACGCCAGCAAGGCCGGCCAGCTGGGCTTGCGTGAGCTGATGCGTTTTGCGGCCCGCGCGGATGCCTGCGCCGAGCGCTTGGGGGCGGGTGATGGAAACATTGATTCCCGTTCGGGAAGATATCGAGTGCATGATGGCTGCTGGCTCTGAAGTTTTCCCGAAAGGGATCATCCGCTCGCGTTTGGCTTCCGTCAATGCATTTATTCCCGTAAGGGAACCTTCCTCTTCACCGCATCTTTCAATCAATTCCCGGCTTCTTGAACTTGTGGCGCAGGGCGCGGAAGGGGGTGCCGAGCTGGGTTTTCTGGTGGCGCGGGTTGGGTTCTACCCCGTTTCAGGTCGGTGGCCATGCGCCGTTGGCGACCAGATCCTCGTACCAGGCGCGCATGCCGCTGTCTTCGGGGGCGTAATCACCGCGTGCGGATTTCCAGATCAGCGGGGGATCCAGATCGCGCAGCTTCTCCACGGCCGAGCGCGCCGCACCCGGCAGCACCTGGCGTCCATGTGCCTGGCTGTATTGGGCCAATGCCTGGGCGGTGAACAGCTGTCCATTGGCGCCATGCGACAGCACGCGGGTCAGGACGGCGCGTTGCAATTCGGTCAGGCCTTCATAGGCGGTGACATAGGTGCCATGGAGTTCCTGGACGTAGCGCTCTGCCTGTTGATCCAGCAGGTCGTTGAAATTGTCGCCCTGCGCCGGGCCAAAGGGGCCGGCGATGGCGTCGATGCCGCGCCGCAGCTCCTCGGGGCGATGGTTGAAGCGCTGGAAAGCCGCGTACAGGCGCTCGTTGTCGATCTGCAGCCCAGGCTTCTCGACGGCCAGCCGGCCGGCGATCATGTCGGTATAGCCTTTGTCCAGTACCGGCAATGCGTTGATGCCCGAGCCCATGAACGGGGCGGCATTTCCGTGTACCAGGCGCAGCAGCTTGTCCCGATCCGACCCCGACATCACCAGGCCCAGTTGCGTGACGCCGGGTTTGTTGATGGTGTCGCGCGCCGATTTGAGCGAGAACATCGCGGTCATGGCACCGGGGCTGCGGATTGCGTGCTGGGCTTCATCCACGATGAAGACGACGGGGCGTGCGGCTTTGGACTGGATCTCGGCCAGGGCATCTGCGAGGGTGGCCCCGGCCTGTTTGCCGACAGTGTCCAGACTGAACTCCACGCCTTGGATGCTCACTTTCGTCAGGCCAGCCGCCTGGGCCGCGCGGGCGATGCTGCCTTGTTCCCGGGCCAGGGCATTGGCGACGGTGAAGGCGATCAGATCCGCTGGATCTTGCTCCTTGTTCTTCCAGAGATCCACATACAACACCAGGGCACCCAGCGCTTCCAGCGCCGGCTGCAGCTCATCCATGAGGAAGGTGGATTTGCCGGTGCGCCGCGGCGCGCCGAGAAACAGCGTGCTGGTGGCCAGGACGCTGCGCCCCAAGACGACCCTGGCGAGTTCTTCGGCGAACTGTGGTCGGCGATAGTGTAGATCCACGTTTACACCTGCAATGGAAGCGTTTGATTAATTTAATCAAACATGGCGCATCATGCCATTTCGCAGGGTGGGACGCTAGCGACTTCGGCCACTGGTGGAGGGGGGCTTTTGCGCGCTTTGACTACTCGTCTCAGGGTGTCCACAGGGCGGAGAAGGGCACGGCATGGAGGTTTCCGCCGAAGCTGGCGACGTGCGCGCCGTCATACAGCACCATGCCGCCGATGAAGTCCTCGCCGGCGGCGTGGGCCAGCTTGCGCAGGCCGGCGAAATCGGCGGCATTGACCGAGGCGGCGGCTTTCACTTCGAAGCCTGCCACCTGTCCGCTGTCGGTTTCCAGCACGATGTCCACTTCCACCTGGTCCTTGTCGCGGTAATGCAGCAGGCGGCAGGCGTGATCCTGCAGCGGCAGCATCTTCAGCAGTTCGGCATGGACGAAGGTTTCCAGCAGCGTGCCCCAGGCGTTGCGGTCGCGGGCGAGGCGTTCGGGCGTCAGGCCGCGCAGGGTGGCCAGCAGGCCGGTGTCCAGCAGGTGCAGCTTCGGGGTCTTGATCAGGCGTGACAGGTGGTTGCGGAACCAAGGCTCAAGGCGCTTTACCAGAAAGACCTGTTCGAGGATGCCCACGTATTTGCGCGCGGTCTTGGCATCCATGCCCAACTGCCCGGCCAGCTGGTTGAAATTGGTCAATTGCGCGCTTTGTTGCGCGATGGCGCGAAGCAGCAGCGGGAGTTGCTCCAGCTTGTCGAGCTGCGCAATGTCGCGCACGTCGCGCTGCACGATGGCGCGCACGTAATCGCGAGCCCATGCCTGGCGGCGGGCAGGCAGCGCGCGGGCGAGCATTTCCGGGTATCCGCCCAGCAGGACGCGCTGTTCGAGGGTGGGCTCCTTGGGTGCTGCGTGCTGCGCTGCCTGCTGCGCTGCCTGCGGCGTCTCGCCCGCGAACAGCCGTGGCAGCAGGCCGGAAGGCTGGCCGTGCAGTTCGGCTTGGGAAAACGGCAGGAGTTCCGCGATTTCCATGCGCCCGGCCAGGCTGTCGGAGATGCCGGGCAGTGACAGGATGTCGGTCGAGCCGGTCAGCAGGAAGCGGCCGGGTTTGCGGTTCTCATCGACCGAATGTTTGATGGCGCGCAGCAAGGCCGGTACCCGCTGCACTTCGTCGATGATCAGACGTTCATGCCCGCTGATGAAGCCCACCGGGTCGGCGGTGGCGGCGGCCAGCAGGGTTTCATCATCCAGCGTCAGCCATGCCCGTCCTGCCGTGGCGAATCGACGTGCCAGCGTGGTCTTGCCGCATTGCCGCGGGCCATTGATCAGGATCACGGGCGTGTCGGCCAGCGCCTGTTCAATCATGCCCGCCATGAACCGTGGGCGTGGTTTCGCGGGGGCGGTGTTCATCGTTCGGGGCGTGTCATCTGGCAGCGGCCAATCTGGATTATAGCCTCGTCTGATGCGGATTCAGGGGTCGTCCAATGTGGAATCTTATGGCGTCCAATCCGGAATTTCAGAAGTGGATCGAGGTGCCTGTCGGCGTGCTGGCCTCGTTTCCAGACGGGCGCGTTGGCAGGATTGCCAAGTGACTCGTGCGTCCACGGTCTGCGCCCAGGCTGATGTCTGTGGCTCGCATCGGTAGCCGCTGGATGGGCAGGGAGGGTGCGCGCCGCCGAGGCGCGTGGGGAAGGTCTGAATTGCCCGGTGTTGCCCTGCCTTGTCGCACTTGGACGCTGCGCGGCAACCGGTTATCGTGCGGACAATATGAGTACCCCCGCCCGCAGCCCCCAAGCCACCACCCCGATTTGTGCCCTGGTGGTCGATGACGAGCGCGACATCCGCGAGCTGCTGGTGCTGACCCTGGGGCGGATGGGGATCAAGTGCGATACCGCTTCCTCGCTGTACGATGCGCGCGCGCTGCTCAAGCGCCACCAGTACGCGCTGTGTCTGACCGACATGCGCCTGAGCGACGGGTCCGGCATCGAGCTGGTGCAGGAAATCTCGCAGCTCTACGCGCAGACGCCGGTGGCGATGATCACCGCGTTCGGTAACCAGGAGGCGGCGGTGGGCGCGCTGAAGGCCGGGGCCTTCGATTTCGTCAGCAAGCCGGTCGATCTGGCGGTGCTGCGCGGGCTGGTGCAGCACGCGCTGAAGCTGGTGCCGGTGCAGGCTGGCGGCGACGGTGCGGCCAAGCCGGCAGCCGCCGCCGGTGCGTTTGCTGCGCGGCTGCTGGGCCAGTCCTCGGCGATGGCCGAGCTGCGCACGACGCTGGGCAAGGTGGCGCGCAGCCAGGCACCGGTCTATATCGCCGGCGAATCCGGCGTCGGCAAGGAGCTGGTGGCGCGCACCATCCACGGCGAGGGCGCGCGCGCCGCCGGCCCGTTCGTGCCGGTCAACTGCGGTGCGATCCCGACCGAGCTGATGGAAAGCGAGTTCTTCGGCCACAAGAAAGGCAGCTTCACCGGCGCCCATGCCGACAAGATCGGCCTGTTCCAGGCGGCCGAGGGCGGCACCTTGTTCCTCGACGAGGTGGCCGAGCTGCCGATGTCGATGCAGGTCAAGCTGCTGCGCGCGATCCAGGAAAAATCGGTGCGGCCGGTGGGTGCCAATGCCGAGGTGCCGGTGGACGTGCGCATCCTGTCCGCCACCCACAAGGACCTGGCCGCGCTGGTGCAGGAGGGCCGGTTCCGCCACGATCTGTACTACCGCATCAATGTCATCGAGCTGCGGGTGCCGCCGCTGCGCGAGCGCCGCGAGGATCTGCCGGTGCTGGTGGACGCCATCCTCATCCGGCTGGCCACCGCGCAGGGCCGGCTGCGGCCGGAGCTGCACGCCGAGGCGATGGAGGCGCTGGCGTACTACACCTTCCCCGGCAACGTGCGCGAGCTGGAGAACATCCTCGAACGCGCCTTCGCTCTGGCCGACGACGACGGCATCCGCGCCACCGACCTGCGCCTGCCCGAGGCCCGCCCGCTGCCATCGCTGCCGGCCCAGGTCAGCGCGGCCGCCGCCAGCCTGGATCCCAGCCTGATCGACCCGCGCGAATCCGCGGCCAGCGCGCTGCCGGGGTTCATCGAGGAGATCGAGCGCAAGGCGATCGAGCAGGCGCTGGCCGACAACCGCTACAACAAGACCAAGACCGCCGCCCAGCTGGGCATCACCTTCCGCGCGCTGCGCTACAAGCTGAAGAAGCTGGGGATTGATTGACGTAGCGAACTTCGGTGCCCGCCATTGGGTCGGCGCTTGACGGCCAGTTTTATTGTAGCTACGTTAATGTCGTGCGAATCACGTGCGACCCTGCCAAGCGCGAATGGACTCTGCACGAACGCAGCCTCGACATGCTGCGCGCCAACGAAGTGTTTGCCGGGCCGCACTTCACTCGCACGGACGACCGCCAAGACTACGGCGAGCCTCGCTTCATCACTGCTGGCTGGCTTGACTCACGGCTTGTTGTCTTCGCATGGACGCCCCGCGGTGCCGCAAGGCGCATCATCAGCATGAGGCATTGCCATGAACGTGAAGCAAAAAAACTCGCCCCGCACCTCTCCTGACCCGGATCTTCCGGAGATCACGGACGACTGGATTGCAGGCGCAGACCTGTACCGCGGCGACAAACTTGTGCGGCGTGGGCGGCCAAAACTCGAGACCCCACGCCAACTGCTGTCGCTTCGCCTCCCGCCACAAGTGATCGCCCGCTGGAAAGCCAGTGGTCCGGGCTGGCAGACGCGCATGGCCGAGGCCCTTGAGAAATCCGCGCCCAAGCAGCGGGCTGCCGGTTGAAGGTTGGCCCCGGTGGTCGCTGCTCCGTCCCCACCTGCGCGGGAGTGGCGAGCAGGGGCGCGGGTCCAAGTGGCTTCGGCCTGGCCTGTCAGGCAACAGCAACAGTGATCTTCAAGCCAAGTGCGCGTGCGACCTTGCTCACGGTTGCGAAACTGGGATTGCCGGTACCGGAAAGTGCCTTGTACAGCCCCATGCGGGTCAGGCCTGTTTGTGCAGCCAGCTGGGTGATGTTCCTTGCGCGTGCAACGTCGCCCAGTGCCGCGAGAAGCAGGGCAGGGTCGTCTTCTTCCGCACAGGCATTCAGATAAGCGGCAATGTCTTCTTCGGTCTCGAGGTAGTCGGCCGTGTCGTACCGAGTGAAGGTTTCCCTGATTTTGGCCATGATCATTCCTCCCAGCCGGCTGCAATCTGTGCGGCAAGCCGGACATCTTTGCTCTGGGTGGACTTGTCGCCGCCGCAAAGCAGAAGAATCAAGGTCTTGCCTTTGAAGGTGTAATA
>JAANMX010002987.1_pt1 | contig 15625 bp, 13 predicted proteins | sample 7279681 | NCBI WGS metagenome assembly JAANMX01 (sample SAMN14094542, study PRJNA606508) | bioreactor metagenome | isolation source: A lab-scale SPAN reactor treating ammonium-rich wastewater day 351 | place: Ireland: Galway | collected 2018-01-01
GGTCGAGGAAGGCCCGGCTGGCGCGCGTGAGCGCACGGATGCGCGGCGTGCCGTAGGTCTCCATGTAGAGAGCGGCCGAGCGCCCGGTGGTGTGGTAGCCGGGCTGCGCCTCGCGCTCCAGCAGCAGCACGCGGCCTTTCTCGGCAAGTTGCCAGGCCACGCTGGCGCCGGCGATGCCCGCGCCGATGACGACGAAATCCAAGGGTTCCATGGTGAGGCTCCAGGTTTCAGGCGCTGGCAGCTTGTGGCTGCGCGCGCCCGCGTTGCAGAAACAGATCGTATTCGGCCTCGGGCACGAACAGCCCGCCCGTGGTCCAGGCCAGGTGCGTGGCGCGCGGCAGGTGGGCCTCCAGGCCCTGCGCGCTCAGCCAGGCACGGCCCTCCGACGTGCGGGTGAGCATGCCGGGGCCACTGAAGCCCGCCGCCGCCGAGGGCTCAATGCGCAAGCCTGCGGTGTCGTGCGCCAGCGCCAGGTGCTGGAACAGCGTGGCGTCCTGCACGGTAAAGATGCCCGAGAGCAGCGGGTGCATCAGGCTGGCGGCCAGCAGCGAGGCGCGCGGCACGGCCAGGCCGTCGGCCTCGGTCTGGTTGCTCAGGCCCCAGTCGTACACGCTGGGGTGGTCGTGCGGTCCGGCCAGCATCTGCGCCAGGAAGCAGGGCGACTGCACCGGCTCGGCGAAGAAGCAGTGCACCTGCGGACCCAGCAGCTGGCGCAGGCCGAAGGTGATGCCCGCCGGTGCGCCGCCCACGCCGCAGGGCAGGTAGACGAACAGCGGGTGCGTGGCGTCCACGGTGATGCCCGCTGCCGCCAGTTGCCGTTGCAGCGCGGGGGCAGCAGCGCTGTAGCCCTGCAGCAGCGAGAGCGAGCGCTCGTCATCGACGAAGTGACAGAACGGGTCGCTCGCGGCCTGGGCGCGGCCAGCCGCCACGGCCTGCTCGTAGTCGCCCGCGTGCTCCACCACCTCCACGCCGCGCCGGCGCAGGCGTTCCTTTTTCCATTCCTTGGCATCCGCCGACATGTGCACGGCGGCGCGAAAGCCCAGTGCCGAGGCCGCCACGCCGATGGACAGGCCCAGGTTGCCCGTGGAGCCCACGGCCACCTGGTAGCGGCCCAGCAGCGCGCGCGCTGCGGGTTGGGCCAGGGCGCGGTAGTCGCTGCCCGGCGACACCAGGCCGTGCTCCAGCGCCAGCGTTTCAGCGAATTCCAGCACCTCGTGGATGCCGCCGCGCGCCTTGATCGAGCCGGCCACGGGCAGCAGGTGGTCGCACTTCACCCACAGGGCGCCCTCCTCGGCGCCCAGCCCGAGCGCGCGGGCCAGTGTGGGCGCGGGCACGAGGGGCGATTCGATCACGCCGCCGCTCGCCTGCAGCTCCGGGAACAGTTCGGCCAGCAGCCCCGCGAAGCGGCCAAAGCGCGCCACGGCCGCTTGCATGTCGTCCATGCCCACCAGGGCCGTGCCCACCGACAGTTGCGGTGGCACCTGGGGCACGCGGCCGGCGTTGGTCCACAGGCAGGGCAGGGCGGCGCGCAGCCGGTCCTGCACGGAAGGAAGCGCAGCGGTTGCGGGGGTGTCGGGCATAAGCGGTATGTATTTGATAGCGTATGACGCTTATCGTACAAGCTCTGCAGGCTTATTTGATGCCCAGCCTGGGGCCCAGCATCACGCAGCCCAGCGCCGTCACCACGCAGGCAATGCCGGCCCACTGCCAGGGCGTGACCGCCTCGCCCAGCACCAGCATCCCGGCGGCCAGGCCGACCACGGGCACGCCCAGGCTGAACGGCGCCACGCGGTTGGCCGGGTGGCGCTTGAGCAGGCGCGTCCACATCGCGTAGCCCACCACGGTGGCGGCCCAGCCGAGGTAGGCGATGGATAGCCAGGCGATCAGCGGCACCTCGGCCACGGCGGCCCATTCCAGCCAGCGGCTGGCGTCCGGGTCCAGCCAGGCCGACAGGGCCACGAAGGGCAGCACCGGCACCAGGCTGCTCCAGACGACGAAGGACAGCGGGTCGTAGTCGGGCGTGTGCGCCTGCGCCCGGCGTGCGACGATGTTGGAGCAGGCCCACATGGCGGCGGCGCACAGCGTGAGGCCGAAGCCCGCGAGCGTGGTGGCGCCCGCGCCGCGCCCGGACGGGCCCACGAAATCCATGGTGAAGCACAGCAGGCCGAGCGCTGCCAGGCCCATGCCGATCTTCAGCGCGCGGCCGGGGCGCTCGCGCAGCAACACCAGGCCCAGCGTGGCGGTGAAGAACACTTGCGTCTGCATGAGCACGCTGGCCAGGCCGGCCGCCATGCCCACCTTCAGCGCCAGGAACAGGAAGCCGAACTGGCCCAGGCCGACGAACAACCCGTAGGCCACCACCCACTTCCAGTGGATGCGCGGCGGGCGCACCAGCAGCACCATGGGCAGGCAGGCGCTGAGGTAGCGCAGCGCGCCGAGCTGGAACGGGCTGAAGCTGCGCAGCCCGTATTTCATGGCGATGAAGTTCAGCCCCCAGAGCACCACCACGGCCAGGGCCATGAGCAGGTCGGCGGCGCCCATGGGGCGGGAGGTGTGGGTCATTTCGGTGTCTCAGGGGGCTACGCACCATCCACAGAGCATGCAAGAGGCGCGGCCCAGGCCAGCGGCCCCCGCGCAAGGACCGCCATGCCGCGTAGGCGGCGTTCCACTGGCGTGCGCTGGGGGCGTCCCCCTTCCCGCGTGCAACGCGAGAGAAGGGGGAAGGCGCGCAGCGCCACAGGGGGTTGTGCCACTCAAGCCGTGCGCACCGCGTTGACATGCGAGCGCACCCGCTCGGCCAAGGCCATGTCGCCGGGGGTTTCGGGGGTCCAGGTATCGACGGGGCGCGGGCGGTCGTTGGCGTCTGTGGCCACGTACACCGTGGCGCAGTACAGCACCTGGCGCAGCTCGCCGGTGGGCATGCTGCCGCTGAAGACCTCCACCGCGATGCCCATGCTGCTCGTGCCGGTATAGGCCAGCCGGGCCTGCACCTCCACCAGGTCACCGACCAGGATGGGATGGTGAAACCGCGCGCCGCTCACCAGCGCCGTCATGCACGGCCCCTTGGCCCAGCGGGTGGCGCAGGCAAAACCCGCTTCGTCCACCCAGCGCAGCACGGTGCCGCCACTGATCTTGCCGGCGACATGCTCGCCTTCGTTGTGGGAAGCCAGGAAGCGCAGGGTGATGGAGTGCATGGCAGTCGGGGCAGATCGTTGGTATGCCTATTATTCTGCAACGGCCACAACCTGCAGGCCAGCGGGGCGTTGTTGTCCGTGCCGGGCACCTGCCCGTGTCCACCCCGGGAAAGTCCGGGGATCCATGGCCTTTCAGTACAAGGCGTTGCACAGCGTGATTTCTAGACTCGGTCTGCCTTCTTCGAGGTGCCACCCCGGCCGGGGGGACCTCTCAATGCATACCAACCCAGGAGACGATCCGTGCAAGCACCCGCCCACCACACCACCCACCGCCGCGCCTTGTGGCGCCTTGGCAGCTTCCTTGTCGCAGGCACGGCCCTGCTGGGGGCACTGTCTGCGCAGGCGCAGACTTCCTTCAGCACCACCTATCGCAACGGCAGCACATACAACATCCAGGGCAAGGAGCCCAGCGCCGCAGGCAAGTATCCGGTGTATGTGCACACCGTGGGAACGGGCGAGTCCTACAACAGCGCCTGGGCCAAGGCGGCCATCGACGCAGCCGTGGCGCGTGGCTTCGTCGCGGCCACGGTGCAGTACGACAACGCGAGCTTCGGCAGCTGCACCACCATCAACGGCCGCGCCAAGGGAATCTTCAATGCTGCCAGCACCAGCAGCGCCATCGCCAAGCTGTGCTCGCGCTCCAAGGCCGACTGCTCCAAGGGCATCGTGACCGGCGGCCTGAGCCAGGGTTCCATCATCTCGGTACTGGCCAAGAACCATGACAGCCGCGTCCGCGCCTCCATGGGCCAGGGCACAGGCGCCACCTACACGGCCGCCTACAACCTCGCATCGTGCATGGCCGATGGCAAGCATGCGCAGCCGGGTGACCGCATCCGCATCGTCAACGGCGAGCGCGACATGTTCGTTGGCGGCACGGAGGCGGTGGCACGTTCGCAGGCCGAGCTGGTCACCGGGCTCCAATGCGCGGGCAAGCAGTCGTGCTTCCGCAGCAACGGTAGCGGCTGGTACGTCGTCAAGGACCTGGAGGTGGCGGACCTCAACGCCGACCACTGTTTCATGGGCAATCTGGGGGTGGTGGGTGTGCAATGCTCCGGCATCCTGGCCGTGGATCCCTACTACCAGTACGGCAGCAACCCGTGGGGTGTCAAGGCCACCATGGACTGGCTCAAGACCTTTGTCACTCCGTAGCGGCTGCGCAGGGCCTTGGTGCTTTTCCTCTTGCGCCAAGGCCCTGGGGGCGCTGGAATTCTTTCCTCCAGAAGCAGGGACATGAAACACCACGACACCATTCCTTCGCCCCTGGCGCCCGGGGCCCACGCCCGTGCGCGGAGGGCGCTGCGCCGTGGGCAGGGCTGGCGCCACGGGGCGGTGGCCTTGCTGGCCCTGGGCGCGGCTCTGTGGTGGCTGTGGCCATCTGCGCTGCCCGACCCCGTGCAGGCGTTGGGACAGGCTCCGGTGCCGCAGGCGCTGCACGCCGGGCAGGCCTGGCCGTTTGGCGCGGGGGCCCCGGCCGTGGAGCCGCAAGGCGGCAGCCCGGTGGGCGCATCACCCTGGGATCGTCTGCGCCCACCGGGCGAGGCGGATGCGGATGAGTCGCTCGGCCCCGATCCACGCCAGCACAATGCGGCCATTGATCCGGCGCGCCTGTCGGTGCAACGCCCCCAGGCTGCGCGCGCCTTTCTGGACCATGTGGTGCTGCAACCCGAACCGCGGGGTGGGTGGACGGTTGATGCGGTGCTGCCCGGCAGCCTGTACGAGCGTGCAGGCCTGCGGCCGGGCGATACCGTGTACTCGCTCGATCTGCCCGGCCAGCCGGTCATCGACGAGAGCAACATGGGGGCACTGACCTCCGTGCACGAACTCGCATGGGACGTGGTGCGCGCGGGCGGCCTGGTGCGCCTGTCGGTGCGGCTCAACGAGGAAGCGGCAGGGAATGAGCCTTCATGAGCCCTTTTGAGGCAGGCCATGATGCCTCCGGCCGCAGTGGCGCGCGTTCGGTCTGGACACCTGCGGCCGACGGAGCGCCGCAGGCGCGCGTGCGCCTCATGGGCGATGCGATCGTGTTCGCCTGCCCTGGCATGCAGAACATCACCGTGCGCCATGCCGCCACCGTGCTGTGCGCCACGGGGCCGCAGCCGCTGCATGTGCGCTGCGACGGTCAGACGATCGCGGGGCAGGTGCTGTTGATCCGGCCCATGGCGCACAAAACCATTCATGCCATCGACCAGCCCCTGGTGCTCATCGACCTGGAGCCCACTCGCCCGCAGTATCGGCGCCTCAATGCCCTGGGTGCGCCGCCTGTGCAGGCGCTGGACACCGGGGTCGCGCAGCCCTTTCTCCACATGGCCCGCGCTTTCGCGGCAGGCCGCCTGCAAGGGCGGGAGCTGGACAGCAGGGCCCGCCAGGCCATTGATGCCCTTGCGCAGCCCTTTCCCGCGCCTGCGCCCCTGGACGCGCGCGTGCGCCAGCTGATGTGCCTGCTGGACGAGAACCCGGGTGCGGAGCTGGAACAGCTGGTGCGGCCGATGGACCTGTCGCCCCACCACGCCTCGCGGCTGTTCGGCCAGGGTTTGGGTCTGCCCCTGCGGCGCTACGTGCTGTCGATCAAGATCCGTGCGGCGGCCAGCTTCATGGGCAGCGGCCTGGCGCTGACCCAGATTGCACAGGCCGCCGGGTTTGTGGATTCGGCCCATTTCTCGAAGGTCTGGACGCAGTGCTACGGGGCTTCACCCTCGCAGTTTTTTGGCGGAGGTCGCACGCACATCGACATGGCGGATCAGCCGGACTGGCTCCTGTGGTACCTGGCGCGGCGCGACAGCGATCTGCCACCGCCCTCCTCCGGTGTCCAGACGCCGTGGATCCATCGCCAGCGCGCCCGCAGCGGTGTGCCAAAGGCCGCAGGGGCTACAGATACCGCTGCAGGTAGCGCCCCGTAAAGCTCGCCTCCTGCGCCGCCACCTGCTCCGGCGTGCCCTGCGCCACCACGGTGCCGCCACCTGCGCCACCCTCGGGGCCCATGTCGATGAGCCAGTCGGCGGTTTTGATCACGTCGAGGTTGTGCTCGATCACCACGATGGTGTTGCCCGCGTCGCGCAGCTGGTGCAGCACTTTCAAAAGCAGATCAATGTCGGCGAAGTGCAGACCGGTGGTGGGCTCGTCGAGGATGTAGAGCGTGCGACCGGTGTCGCGCTTCGATAGCTCCTGCGCGAGCTTGACGCGCTGCGCCTCGCCGCCCGAGAGCGTGGTCGCGCTCTGGCCCAGGCGGATGTAGGACAGCCCCACATCCAGCAGCGTCTGCAGCTTGCGCGCGATGGTCGGCACGTCCTTGAAGAAGGCGGCGGCGTCTTCCACCGTCAGCTCCAGAATCTGCGCGATGTTCTTGCCCTTCCACAGCACTTCCAGCGTTTCGCGGTTGTAGCGCTGGCCGTGGCAGATGTCGCAGGGCACATACACGTCGGGCAGGAAGTGCATCTCCACCTTCACCACGCCGTCGCCCTGGCAAGCCTCGCAGCGGCCACCGGCCACGTTGAAGCTGAAGCGCCCCGGGCCGTAGCCGCGTTCCTTGGCGGTGTTCACCTCGGCCATCAGTTCGCGAATGGGCGTGAACAGGCCGGTGTAGGTGGCCGGGTTGCTGCGCGGCGTGCGGCCAATGGGGCTCTGGTCCACGTTGATGACCTTGTCGAAGTACTCCATGCCCACGATCTCTTCGTGCGCGGCGGGCTCGTCGTGTGCGCGGTACAGCTGGCGCGCCACGGCGGCGTACAGCGTGTCGTTGACCAGCGTGCTTTTGCCCGAGCCCGAAACGCCCGTCACGCAGGTGAGCAGGCCCACGGGAAAGTCCACCGTCACGTTCTTCAGGTTGTTGCCCGTGGCGCCCGCCACGCGCAGGGCCTGTACGGCGCCCTGGCGCGCGTGGTGCTCGGCCATGCGCTCGGCGCGGCGCTTGCTGGCCTCGGTCTGTGGAAAGCGCGACTTGGCCTTCGCCTCCACCACCGGCGCGGCCTGTTCCAGTACCGGCAGCCAGGGGGTGCGGCGCCGGGGTACGGCAATCGAGCGTGTGCCCGAGAGGTATTGGCCCGTGAGGGACTGCGCCGTGGCGCGCACCGCGTCGTACGTGCCCTGCGCCATCACGCGCCCGCCGTGCACGCCCGCGCCGGGGCCCATGTCGATGATCTGGTCGGCGGCGCGCATCATGTCCTCGTCGTGCTCGACCACGATCACGCTGTTGCCGATGTCGCGCAGGTGCTGCAGCGTGGCGATGAGCCGGTCGTTGTCGCGCTGGTGCAGGCCGATGCTGGGCTCGTCGAGCACATACATCACGCCCGTGAGGCCCGAGCCGATCTGGCTGGCCAGGCGAATGCGCTGTGCCTCGCCACCGCTGAGCGTCTCGGCGCTGCGGTCCAGGCTCAGGTAGCTCAGGCCGACGTCGTTCAGAAACTGCAGGCGCGTGGCGATTTCGCGCACCACCTTGTCGGCAATTTCGGCCTTGGCGCCGGTCAGCTGCAGGGCCTGGAACCAGGCATGGGCGTCGCTCAGCGTGGCGTGGCTCACCTCGAAGATGGCGCGGGCCTGGGCGCCCTCGCCCAGCCTCACGTGGCGTGCCTCGCGGCGCAGGCGCACGCCGTGGCATTCGGGGCAGGGCTGGGTGCTGCGGTAGCGGGCCAGGTCTTCGCGCACCACCACCGAATCGGTTTCGCGGTAGCGGCGCGCCATGTTGGGCAGGATGCCCTCGAACGCATGCTTCTTGGTGTGCACCTTGCCCTTGGAGGCGCCGCTGTCCATGATGTAGCTGAAGGCGATTTCTTCTTCGCCCGAGCCGTGCAGGATGGCGTGCTGCACCGGCGCGGGCAGAGCTTCGAACGGTGCCTCGATATCGAACGCATAGTGCCGCGCCAGGCTCTCGAGCATCGCAAAGTAGTAGCCGTTGCGCCGGTCCCAGCCCTTGATGGCGCCGCTGGCCAGGCTCAACGACGGAAAGGCCACCACGCGCGCCGGGTCGAACACCTCGCGCTGGCCAATGCCGTCGCACGCCGGGCAGGCGCCCATGGGCGAGTTGAACGAGAACAGGCGCGGTTCCAGCTCGGCCAGCGAATAGCTGCACACCGGGCAGGCAAACTTGGCGCTGAACAGGTGCTCGTGGCCTGTGTCCATCTCCAGCGCCAGCACGCGGCCGTTGCCCTCGCTGCCGCCCACGCGCAGGGCGGCTTCGATGCTCTCGGCCAGGCGCTGCTGCAGGTCTGGCCGCACCTTCACCCGGTCGATCACCACGTCGATGTTGTGCTTCTCGGTTTTCTTGAGCGCGGGCAGGTTTTCGTATTCGCAGATGGCGCCGTCCACCCGAAAGCGGATGTAGCCCAGCGCCTGCATCTGCGCAAACAGCTCGGTGAACTCGCCCTTCTTCTCGCGCGCCACGGGCGCCAGCACCATCAGCCGGGTTTCTTCGGGCAGGGCCAGCACGGCGTCCACCATCTGGCTCACCGTCTGCGCCGCCAGCGGAAGACCGTGGTCGGGGCAGAACGGGGTGCCCGCACGGGCGTACAAAAGACGCAGGTAGTCATGGATCTCTGTCACCGTGCCCACGGTGGAGCGCGGGTTGTGGCTGGTGGCCTTCTGCTCGATGCTGATGGCGGGCGAGAGTCCTTCGATCAGATCGACATCAGGCTTGTCCAGCCGCCCCAGAAACTGGCGCGCATAGGCCGACAGGCTCTCCACATAGCGGCGCTGGCCCTCGGCATACAGCGTGTCGAACGCCAGACTCGACTTGCCCGAGCCCGACAGCCCGGTAATCACCACGAGCTGGTTGCGCGGAATGTCCAGGTCGATGTTCTTGAGGTTGTGCGTGCGCGCCCCGCGGATGCTGATGCGCTGCTCGCGCAGGGCGCGAGCGAGATAGGTGCCGTCAGTGGACAGGCGAGCGTCATCATCAATAGGTCGGGTCACGGGCAGGCTCGAAGAGAAAACCGACCATGATAGGACACGGGCGCTTTCTGCGCGTGCGCCGCCAGGCCCGTGCATCCGGGTGCTCGGGGTACGATGGCCCCGGCTATCGACTTATCTCTCTGCGCCCGGACCCTTCCATGATCATCAACTGTGTTGCCTACGAAAACGGGCGCAAGCTGGCCCATATCGATGTGGAGTCCATCAGCGACTGGCTGGCGCGCCCCGATGCCTTTGTCTGGGTGGCGCTGCAGGACCCGGCCGAGGATGAACTGCTGCAGATGCAGGAAGAGTTCGGCCTGCACGACCTGGCCGTGGAAGATGCGCGCAAGGGCCTGCAGCGCCCCAAGATCGAGGAATACGGCGACACGCTGTTCGTGGTGATGCACCTGGTCGAACCCGCGGGCGGTGACCTGCAGGTCGGCGAGCTGGCGGTGTTTGTCGGGCACAACTTCGTGCTGTCGGTGCGCACACGCAGCCAGCTGGGCTTTCTGGGGGTGCGCCGGCGCTGCGAGCGTGAGCCCTTGCTGCTGCGCCTGGGAGCGGGCTTTGTGTTCTATGCGCTGATGGACGCGGTGGTGGACCGCTACTTTCCGCTGATCGACGCGTTCGAGCTGGAGCTTGAAGGCATCGAGGAGCAGATTTTTGATCGCGGTGCTTCACGCGGCAACATCGAGCGGTTGTACGACCTCAAGCGCCGCACCACCGTGCTGCGCCACGCGGTGGGCCCGCTGCTGGAAGTGGCGGGCAAACTCCATGGCGGGCGCGTGCCCGAAGTCTGCACCGGTGTGCAGGAGTATTTCCGCGACGTGCACGACCATCTGGCGCGCATCAACAACTCCATCGACACCATGCGAGACACCATTGGCACGGCCATTCAGGTCAACCTGTCGATGGTGACCATCGAAGAGTCTGAAACCACCAAGCGCCTGGCGGCCTGGGCGGCGATTTTTGCCGTGTCCACGGCGCTGGCAGGCATCTGGGGCATGAACTTCGAGCACATGCCCGAACTCAAGTGGGCCTTTGGCTACCCGATGGCGCTGGCTGTGATCTTCAGCGCCGGGGCTGTGCTGTACTGGCGCTTCCGCAAGGCGGGCTGGCTCTAAATTGTTACCGCAAAAAATGGCTCGAAGGCTTATGCATTAAGCGCAGGCAGATATCAAAAAGATAGCTGTCGCGCCGGGGCGGGCGCTCAGGCTTCGGCTGCGGGCGCTGCCGGTGCGGCTGCACGCTGGCGCGCGCTGTGCAGGCTGCGGTCCACCGTGCGCGGGTCCATGCCGTACATGTCGGCAAACTCGGCCAGGCTCTTGCCACTGGCCTCGAAGGCACGCAACAGGGCTTCCTCGCGGGCCTGCTTGGCGGCCAGTTCGGCCAGGGCTTCGTCGAGCAGGGCATTGGCGGCCTCGTCGCGGGTGCGCACGCGCTCGGCGTAGTCCTCGCGCGTCAGGCCGCTGGCTTCGATGTTGCGAACGATGCGTGCACGCAGCTTCGGTAAAAGGTCGTCCGGGCCGCGCCCCTGGCGGCGGCGGTAGACCTCCAGCAGCGCCTGGTGCACATGCTCGGGGGCCATGTCTTCGACCGGCTGGCCCTGCAGGTCGTGGCGCGGCTGGCCGGCAGCCACGCATTGCAGGTAGCGCGTGGAGCGGGTGTGGATGCCCAGCGCCTGCTTGAGCGCTTCGCGTTCAAACTGCTCGGGGTGGGCGGCCATCAGGTCCTGAAAGATGCCGCGCTTGAGCGGCAGGAACTGCGCACCAAAGAGCTGCGGATACAACGCGGCCAGTTGCTCCAGTGCGGGCGGAATGGCACGTGGCGCGCGGCGCGGGGTGGCCGCAGCGGGCGCATCGCCCTCGGGCGCGGCCGCCTTCTGGCCCGCAGGTTTGCGGCCCCGCTGGTTGCGCCCACCCCGGCGCGAGGCGCCTTCGGGGCGCGGGGTGCTGCCTGCCTCTGCGCCGCTCTCGCCGGGCGCAAGGGGGGCGACGGCCGCCGCCGCAGCGGGTGCCGCAGCCTCCGGGGCGGCGGGCGCTGTGGTCTGTTCAGGGTGGGGCACGGAGTCGGTCATGGGCGTAGCGAGTAGGGGCAACAAAACCCTCAATCATGCCAGTCTTGTGCGCCTTACCCCGCCAGCGCCGCGTCGAGCACCTGCACCCAGTGGCGCACGGGGGTGTCGGTGCCGCTTTGCAGGTGCGTGATGCAGCCGATGTTGGCCGAGGTGATGACCACAGGTTGCAGGGCGCCCAGGTGCCCGAGCTTGCGGTCGCGCAGCTGGCCCGACAGTTCGGCCTGCAGCACCGAATAGGTGCCGGCCGAGCCGCAGCACAGGTGCGATTCGTTGGCGGTCAGGCGCACGTCGAAGCCGAGCGCTCGCAGGTGCTGCTCCACGCCGCCACGCAGTTGCTGGCCGTGCTGCAGCGTGCAGGGCGGGTGGAAGGCCACCACGCCCTGGGGCACGGCGCGCAGCTTGCCCTGGAGCTGGGGCACGATGTCGGGCAGCAGCTCGGAGAGGTCGCGTGTGAGGTGGCTCACGCGTGCGGCCTTCTCGGCGTATGCAGGGTCGTGGCGCAGCAGGTGGCCGTATTCCTTGACGGTGACGCCGCAGCCCGAGGCGTTCATGACGATGGCCTCGACCGCGCCCTTCTCCACCCAGGGCCACCAGGCGTCGATATTGGTGCGCATCTGTGCCAGGCCGCCGTCCTGGTCGTTCAGGTGGAACTTCACCGCGCCGCAGCAGCCCGCCTCGGGCGCCACCACGGTCTGGATGCCCGCCGCGTCGAGCACGCGCACGGTGGCGGTGTGGATGCCCGGCATCATCGCGGGCTGCACACAGCCCTCGAGCAGCAGCACCTTGCGCGCATGTGTGCGGGTGGGCAATGCGCCCGGGGCCTCGGGCGCGGGCACCTTGGCGCGCAGGCTGGCGGGCAAGAGGCCGCGCACGGCCTGGCCCATCTTCATGGCCGGGGCGAACAGGGGCGAGGGCAAGCCTTCCTTCAGCGCCCAGCGCACCGCGCGCTCGCCGACGGGGCGGGGCACCTTCTCGTCCACGATCTTGCGGCCGATGTCCACCAGGTGGCCGTACTGCACGCCGCTGGGGCAGGTGCTCTCGCAGTTGCGGCAGGTCAGGCACCGGTCCAGGTGCAATTGCGTGCTGCGCGTGGGCTGCGCGCCTTCCAGCACCTGCTTGATGAGATAGATGCGGCCGCGCGGACCGTCCAGCTCGTCGCCCAGCAACTGGTAGGTGGGGCAGGTGGCGGTGCAGAAGCCGCAGTGCACGCATTTGCGCAGGATGGCTTCGGCTTCGATGCCTTCGGGCGTGCCTTGGAATTCGGGGGCCAGTTGGGTTTGCATGGGGCGTCCGGGAAAAAGCTGCGAAAGGTCAGGGGGGCGACGGCCGCGCCGGTGGCGGGGACTGGCGGGTGTCGTCCTCGGGGCGGCGGCGGTCGGGTGCGCGCAGCCGGGCGCGGTCGATCCACAGCGGTGGCAGTGCCAGCGCAAACAGCACCAGCGCCAGTGGCACGACAAACACGAAGCCCACGTACTTGAACCCGGCCGCACCAGCAATGCCCCCGACCAGGAACATGCCCAGCAGCCCGGCGAACAGGCGCAGGCGCTGGTGGTTGGCGCGCACCTGCTGCTCGGGCGGGCGGCCGCTGCGGTTCCAGTAGAGCATCTTGCCCAGCTCGATTCCCAGGTCGGTGACCACGCCAGTCATGTGCGTGGTGCGGATCTGCGACGAGGACATCTTGGTCACCGTGGCGTTCTGCAGCCCCATGATGAAGGACAGCAGCAGCACGGTGACCGGCACGGCAAACGGCGTGCGCCAGTTCAGCGTGACCGCACCCACCAGCCCGAACACCAGCATCAGCAGCGCGACGATGAGCAGCGGCAGCGCGTAGGTGCTGTGCAGCCGGTGCTGCAACGCCCAGTTGACCAGAATGGCGGTGAGGGCAGCGCCGCTGATGAAGGCCAGCAACGCCCCCACGGCGCTGAGCACCAGCACCATGTTGCCCAGGATGAGGTTGTCCGCCAGCATGGAGACAAAACCCGTCATGTGCGAGGTATAGAGCTTGACCACCAGAAAGCCGCCGGCATTCACCGCACCCGCGTTGAAGGCCAGCAGCAGGCCCAGCAAGCGGTTGCTGGCCACCGTGCGGTGCTGGCCGGTGAGATGGCGGAAGCGGCGCATTTCAGACGGTCATGCGGCCGGGGTTGAAGATGCCGGCGGGGTCGAAGCTCTGGCGCAGCCGCTCGTGGATGGCGCGCAGTGCGGGAGAGATGGAGTCAAAACGGGTTGCAGCGCTTGCTGCGTCTGCGCTATGCGCTCTGAAAAGCGAAGCACTCCCGCCCGCCTGGCGGGCCACATCGTGCAGCGCCTGGGCGTGGCCGGGGGCGGCCTGCACCCAGCGCAGCGCGCCATGCCACTCGACCAGCGGCGGCGCCACACCGCCTGGCAGGGTCAGCACTGGTGTGGTGGCGGGCAGCGACAGACGCCACAGGTCCAGGCCCTGCGCCGCGCCTGCGGCGAACCAGGGCAGGGTCTGGTTGCGGCACGCGGTCCAGTCGGCGGCCACGGTGGCGGGGTCCTGGCGCTCGCCACCCATGCTGCGGCAGGCGGCTTCGACGGCGGCCACGGCGCCGCGCAGGCGCACATAGAGCGTGTCCACGCCCGCATCGTGCACCCAGCAACTGGCGTTGAGCGGCAGCGGCTGGCCGCCCCAGGCGTGCAGCCGGCGCAGGGCCTCGGCCTGATCGCATTCAAAGCGCAGCGTGGCCTCGGCCGGGGCCACGGGCAGCACCTTGAGGCTGACCTCGGTGATCACGCCCAAGGTGCCCCAGGCGCCCGCCATGAGGCGGGAAACGTCGTACCCGGCCACGTTCTTCATCACCTGCCCGCCAAACGCCAGGTGTTCGGCCTGGCCGTTGAGGAGCTTGAGGCCCAGCACATAGTCGCGCACGGCGCCCACGCTGGCGCGGGCCGGGCCTGACAGGCCTGCCGCCACCATGCCGCCCACGGTGCTGCCCGGGCCGAAATGCGGCGGCTCGAAGGGCAGGCACTGCTGGTTTTCGGCCAGAAGGGCCTCCAGCGTGGCCAGTGGCGTACCGGCGCGTGCGGTCACCACCAGTTCGCTGGGTTCGTAGCTGACGATGCCGTGGTACGCGCGGGTATCGAGCAGATCCCCTTGCGGCACGGTGCCATGAAAGTCTTTGCTGCCACCGCCACGGATGCGCAGCGGGCGGGGGTGCGCCGCCGCGGCGCGCACCTGTTCGGTCAGGGTGTGAAGGGCGCTTTCCATAGCCTTGCATGGTACGCGTTGGGGCCTTCCAGCGCATGGCGCTGCAGCGTGCGGCGGCGTGAATTTTCTGCACGGGCCGTGTGAGCGAATTCCGGCAGGGCGCCGGGCGGGGAGCGCGCAAGCGCTTGCAACACTCTTGATTTGATAGCTGTCAACGCTTATTGAATAAGCGATAGAGGCCAATTTTGTTCAAAACATCAGGGCGAAAAAAAGCCCGCCTTGCGGGCGGGCTGAAAGTACCATGGAGCGATTCAAAAAGAACGGGCTCCTGCCGTGGCGCCACCAGACACCACGGCAGACGCAGGGAGGTCAGCGGCTGTAGGCGGTTTCGCCGTGCGAGGTGATGTCCAGGCCTTCGCGCTCGGCTTCTTCGCTCACACGCAGGCCCACCAGCACATCGGCCACCTTGTAGGCCACGAGGGCCACCACGCCGGACCACACCATCGTGATCAACACGCTCTTGGTCTGGACCCACACCTGGGTGCCCATGGCGAAGGTGTCGGGGGCCAGGCCGCCCGTGCCGCCCAGGCTTTGCGAGGCAAACACGCCGGTCAGGATGGCACCGACGATGCCGCCCACGCCATGCACGCCGAATACGTCGAACGCATCGTCGGCACCCAGCATGCGCTTGAGGCCACCCACGCCCCAGAGGCAGACGATACCGGCCACCAGGCCCATCACGATGGAGCCCATGGGGCCCACGAAGCCCGCAGCCGGGGTGATCGCCACGAGGCCGGCGACGGCACCCGATGCAGCGCCCAGCATCGAAGCCTTGCCCTTGTGCAGCGATTCACCCGCCAGCCACGACAGGGTGGCGGCCGCCGTGGCCAGCACGGTGTTGATGAAGGCCAGACCGGCCACGCCGTTGGCGGCGCCGGCCGAACCGGCGTTGAAGCCGAACCAGCCCACCCACAGCAGCGAGGCGCCCACCATGGTCAGCGTCAGGCTGTGCGGGGTCAGCGCCTCTTTGCCGTAGCCGATGCGCTTGCCCACCAGGTAGGCACCCACCAGCGCGGCGATACCGGCGTTGATGTGCACCACGGTGCCACCGGCAAAGTCGAGTGCGCCATCTGCGGCCAGTAGGCCACCGCCCCACACCATGTGGGCCATGGGGATGTAGCTGAAGGTGAACCACAGCACGGAGAAGATCATACGGAATCAACTGATTGCGGAAACGCAGCGAATCACTGGTTCCCTGAAACACACCGGTTCGTCGTTGCTGCAGGGGATCAAGCGTAGGTTGGT